>OFHJ01000032.1_pt1 | contig 53472 bp, 53 predicted proteins | sample 1522001 | NCBI WGS metagenome assembly OFHJ01 (sample SAMEA2464838, study PRJEB22497) | soil metagenome | biome: Grassland; feature: Farmland; material: Clay | place: Australia | collected 2013-02-01 | depth 1.2 m | reverse complement strand
CCGGAGCCGTGCGCTGCGTGGAGGTGGATGGAATGGCCGGCGGCTTTCACGCCGGGGGCGCCAAAGCCGGGATTCGCGCGCGGGCGGCGGCCAAGATCAGCATGCGGCGGGGGCCGGACCAGGGGCGGGCGGCGATGGCGGCGGCCTTCGAGCGGCGCGTGCGGGAGTTGACGCCGGCCGGATTCACGGTGGAGATCGAGATTTTAAATACGGCCGAGCCGGTGCTGGTGGAAAGCGATAACCGTTACCTGCGCGCCGCGGCGCGAGCCCTGGAGCAGACCTACGGCCGGCCGCCGGTGCTGGTGCGTTCCGGCGGCTCCATTCCCATCGCCGCTTTGTTCGCCCAAACGCTGGGGGCGCCGGTAGTGCTGATGGGCTTCGCCACGCCGGATTGCGGCGCCCACGGGCCGAACGAGAAACTTCCCCTGGTGAACTTTTATCAGGCGGTCGCCACGGTGATACGCTTCTTCGCGGCCGCGACGCAGCCTGCCTAACGCGCGCCGGGCAGGGGGAGATAGCGGCTGGGGACCTGCCGCGGCTCGGAAGCCCGGCCTCGCGCCGACTGGGAGATGCCTCGACCGGCGGCATGCATCCCCTACCGGCGCCCGAAGCGCAGCCCTAGGCCCGCCTGGGCGGGCCATCCGAGACGTTGGAAGGCAGCGCCGCCTACACTTGGCCGGCGGCCGCGCGATCCGCCAGGACCAGCACATCCCGGTGCCGGCGCAGGAAACTGGCGGGACAGTCCGGGCCGATCGGCCCATCGAGCGCTTGGCGCAACGTCGCCGCTTTGCGCGCGCCATTCACCAGCAGGATGATCCGTTTGGCGCGAAGAATGACCCCGATGCCCGTAGTGACGCCGAATTCGGGCACCTCCTCGCCTTGCCAATACTCCTCGTTGGCGTCGCGGGTGGATGCACTCAGGGGAACCACGCGGGTCGCCGAATCGCCCGGCGAGCCGGGTTCGTTGAAGCCGATATGGCCATTGAGGCCAAGGCCGAGCAGTTGCAGGTCACAGCCGCCCCACTGCTCCAGTTGGCGGTCATAGGCGGTGCAGGCGGCGGCAATGCCGGCGGGATTGGATGGCATGCGCAGGATCCGCTCCGGAGCGATCGCAGCGGTTGCCAGAAAGTGGGAGTGCAGCCATCGATAAAAGCTGATAGCGCGGTCACCGGCCCCTAGGTATTCATCCAACATGGCGACGCGGGCGCGGGAGAAATCCACGTCGCGGCGTGCCAGCAAGGCTTCGTAGACGGGAACCGGAGTGTTGCCCGTGGGCAGACCGAGGACGGCATCCGGCTTTGACCGCAGCGCGGCGGCGACATGCTCGGCGGCGGTGGCGCCAAACGCCTCGGGTGCAACCACCTGGACGGTGGGAGTCGAAAGAAGAGTCATTAAATGCAGCATAGCAAGGCGCTGGCCCTGGGCGGCCGGCGGGGCTGCGCCTTTTGCCTGGGGGGCAAAGCAGGTGCGGAAGGACCGCGAAACTCCCTGCCCACCCATGGCGCGCAGAAGAACGCAGCGGCCCGCCAGAGCAATAAAAGCGGCGCGACGCATAAGCGGGGCACCGCCCCGCGCCAATCCATTGTTGCGCCCGTTCCCCCGATTGGCGTATATTCGGTATGACAACTGAATATCCGGACTCGGCTGGCAAGCCGAGTCTGCCCTGAATCATCGAGAGTGGCTGAGGGAACAGGCCCGTAGAAGCCACGGCAACCGGTTTCGCTGGGAGCTCCGCACAACTGCGGCGTACCGCGAGGCGTCAAGGTGCCAATTCCTGCCCAAGAAAATCGCCGAGCGGTTTTGGCTTGGGAAAGATGAGACAAGGGGCGGTGGGTTCTCCTTCCAGCCTCTTCTCACAGAAGGGGCTTTTTCATTTGATCGCCGCCTTCCTTCGCACGGCCTCTCTCGGTCTCCCGGGCGCGGAGCATTCGCGAGAGGCGTGCTTATGTCGTTTGAAACTGGATTACGGTGCCGCGATTGCGGCAAACAATTTCGTCCCCAACCGATTGCCGCGTGCGATGAGTGCTTCGCGCCGCTGGAAATTGAATACGATCTGGAGGCGGTGGGCCGGGCCACCAGCCCGGCGCAATGGGCGGCGCGGCCGCGGGACATGTGGCGCTACCGGGAGTTGCTGCCGCTGGACGCCGTGCCCGCCAATCTGCCCACCGGCGGCACCCCGCTGATTCCCGCGCCCAGGCTGGGACGCGCGCTGGGCGCGCGGCGTTTGTTCGTGAAAAACGACGCGGTCAATTTTCCCACCCTTTCGTTCAAGGACCGGGTGGTGGCGGTGGCGTTGCGCAAGGCGCAGGAGTTCGGCTTTAAGACCGTCGCCTGCTCGTCCACTGGCAACCTGGCCAATGCCGTTGCGGCGCAGGCGGCAATGCTGGGACTGCCCGCCTACATCTTTGTGCCCACCGGCCTGGAGCCCGCCAAGGTCGCGGCGACGCTCATTTATGGCGCCCACTTGATCCAGATTGAAGGCAACTACGACCACGTGAACCGGCTCTGCGCCGAGATCGCGCAGCGCTTTCCCTGGGGAATCGTCAACGTCAATTTGCGCTCCTATTACGCCGAGGGCTCCAAGACCGTGGGTTTTGAGATCGCGGAGCAACTCGGCGGCGAACTGCCCGCAGCGCTGGTCTGCCCCATGGCTGGCGGCTCGCTGATCGGCAAAATCGCCAAAGCCTTCCGCGAGCTGCGCCAACTGGGCTGGGCAAGGGGGGAGACGGCGATTTGCGGGGCGCAGGCGACTGGCTGTTCGCCGATTTCCGTGGCGGTGAAAGCCGGCCGCGGGGAAATTGAACCTCAGCGGCCGCAGACGATTGCTCGCAGCTTGGCGATCGGTAATCCCGCCGATGGCTACTACGCAGCCAAGCTGGTGCAGGACAGCGGCGGATGGGCCGAAGACGCCAGCGATGGGGAAATTGTCGCCGCCATGCGCCTGCTGGCGGAGACCGAGGGCATCTTCGCCGAAACCGCGGGCGGGGTAACCGTCGCCTGCGCGCAAAAACTCCTGGCGCAACGGCGATTGGATCCGGACCGCCCGATCGTGTTGGTGCTGACCGGCAATGGTCTGAAGACCTTGGACGCGGTGGTGGCGGAGCAGGCGCCGGCGCCGGTGATTCGCCCAAGGGTGCAAGATCTGGAGGCGCTGCTTGCCGCCTATCCCGAGCCTGCCCTCGCTACTGCCTAAGCCCCTCCCGGAGACCCTGCCATGTATACCTTGCGCATCCCCACACCGTTGCAAAAATTCACCGACGGCCAAGCCAGTTTGGACTGCCAAGCCGCCAATCTACCCGCGCTAATCACGGAATTGGCCGGGCGGTTTCCCGAGCTGCGTGAGCGCATTTGCGAGGCGGACGGCCGCCCGCGGCGGTTCTTCAATGTCTACGTCAACGATGAGGATATTCGTTTTCTGGGCGGCCCGGAGTATCAGTTCCGGCCGGGCGACGACGTCCTCATCCTGCCATCCATCGCCGGAGGCGCCTAACCGCGAGGGCCGTCGCCGCGGCGGCCGGTTTTCACATTGACGCTGCCCCCGGCTTTTGCTACTTTTCCAAGTTACCGCCTATTTTCCGTAGCCTTAGCCGCCTCGCAGCGTCCGGGGGTGGGGCGCGGGGGTGCAGCGGGCCTCAGCGAGAATGATTGCAAAACGGATTTTTCTGTCCAAAGGCGTGGGCAAGCACCGCGAGCGCCTGACCAGCTTCGAGTTGGCGCTGCGCGATGCGGGCATTGCGGCCTGTAATCTGGTCCGTGTCTCCAGCATCTTCCCCCCACGATGCAAGTTGATCCCTCGCTCCGCGGGGCTCAAATTGTTGAGTCCCGGCGAGGTAGTTTTCGCCGTGCTCAGCGAAAACTCCACCCGCGAGCCGCACCGCCTGATTGCCGCTTCCATTGGCTTGGCCCTGCCCGCCGACCGCAATGCCTATGGCTACTTGTCGGAGCATCATTCCTTCGGCGAGGCCGAGCAGCAGGCCGGCGAATACGCCGAGGAATTGGCGGCGGAGATGCTCGCCACGACGCTGGCGGTGGACTTCGATCCCGACCGCTCCTGGGACGAAAAAAAGGAGATTTATCGCATCTCCAACAAAATTGTTCGCACCCTCAACGTGACCCAGTCGGCGGTGGGAGACAAGCGCGGACTTTGGACGACGGTCCTTTCCTGTGCGATTTTGATCGGGGAGTAGCGCCACGGCCGATTTGCCCGCGCCCACGGTACTGATTCGGGAAATTTTGGTGTTGCTCGCCGAGCATTCGCCGCAGGGACTGGATTATATATCCATCTTCATGTTCCTCAATACGGTGGCGGGCGGTCATTATGAGGAACGCTACCCGGAAGCGGAAATCCGCGCGGCCGTGACGGCCGTCGTGGAGCGGGGTTGGGTGGCGGTCGCTGGCGATGACGGGGAAGGTCCGCAGTCGGTGGCGGATTCGGCCTTGGAGCCCGCGGACTTAGGGCCCGGCGCCCACCGTTTGCATCTTACCGACTCTGGCCGCGCCGCGTTGGTCGGCTGATTCGTCCCCTGCTGATCCTTGACTGCCGGAGGCCCCGCTTTTGGCTGCCGACTTTCCCTCCGCCGAAACACCGCCTGTGGAAATTGCCGGCGCCCGCATTTTGGTGGTGGACGACGATGAGGTCGGACGGGAATTGACGGCGGAGATGTTGCGCCTGCGGGGTTTCCAAGTGCGGATGGCGCCGACCTGCCACGAAGGCATGGAGTTGTTCCAAAGCTGGGAGCCGGATTTGGCCCTGCTGGACGTGGTGCTGCCCGACGGGAGCGGCATCGAGATGTGCCGCCATCTTAAGCAGCATGGCCGAACCCGTTTGGTGCCGGTGATGTTGATCACCGGCCTAACGGATCATGAATCGAAGATCCGTGGCATTGAGGCTGGCGCCGACGATTTTCTCAACAAGCCGGTGGACCCACCCGAGCTATTCGCCCGGGTCGTGAGTTTGATCAAGCTGAAGCGCTACACCGATGAACTGGAAAGCGCTGAGGATGTCCTATTTTCCTTGGCGCTTGGGGTGGAAGCACGGGACAAATACACCCAAGGACATTGCCAACGGCTGGCGACGCAAGCCGCGGCGTTGGGCCAGCGATTGGGGCTGGCGCGGGAAGATGTGGTCGCGCTGCGCCGCGGCGGGGTACTGCATGATATTGGCAAGATCGCCGTGCCAGATCTGATCCTGCGCAAGCCCAGCGGGCTTACGGAGGCGGAATGGGAGATCATGCGCATGCATCCCAGTTCGGGCGAAGAGATTTGCCGGCCATTGCGTTCGCTCACCCGGGTGCTGCCGATTATCCGGCATCACCATGAACACTGGAACGGCGGCGGTTATCCGGACCACTTGGAAGCGGAAGACATTCCTTTGCTCGCCCGCATCTTACAGGTGGTGGACGCCTATGACGCCCTGACGACCGAGCGGCCATATAAGCCCGCATGGTCGGCGGAGCGGGCGCGGGCGCAATTGACAACGGAGACCGAGCAGGGGTGGTGGGATCCGCATATTATGGGCGAATACCTGGCAATGCTCGAGCAATTGCCGCAACCTTCCCCGCCGCCCGCCGCCTGAAGTCATGCCTGCCGCCACCATGCTCTCGCCCCCGCCGGAGTTGAGTATTGTAATTCCGGCCTTCAACGAGGAGCAGCGCCTGCCGCGCACGCTGGCGGAGTTGGAGCGGGCGATGGGGAAGCATCCTGGCGGAGTAGAGGTGATCGTAGTGGACGATGGCTCGAGCGACGCCACCGCCGCCGTCGCCCGCGGCTTCCGCGCCTCGTTTCCCTTGCGCGTGCTGGCAAATCCCGGAAATCGGGGCAAGGGCTACAGCGTGCGCCACGGCATGCTGGCGGCCCGCGGACGTTACCTTCTGTTCACCGACGCCGACCTCTCGGCGCCGATCGGCGAACTCGCCAAGCTGCGGACTGCGCTGGATGCCGGCGCCGATATCGCCATTGGCAGCCGGGCGGAGGCGGAGTTGATCCAGGCGCACCAGAGCCGTTTTCGCGAAGCCGCCGGCCGGTTCTTCAATCGGCTGGTGGTGCTGACCCTGGGCTTGCCGTTCCGCGATACGCAGTGCGGCTTCAAGTTGTTCCGGCAGGAGGCCGCGGCGCGGATTTTCCCGCTGCAACGCATCGAGGGCTGGGGTTTTGATCCGGAGCTGCTGTTTTTGGCCAAACTGCAAGGGTGGAAAGTGCAGGAGGTGCCGGTGGTATGGGCTCATGCCGCTGGCGCCAAAATTCGCTTGCTGCGCGACAGCGGGCGGATGTTCACGGATCTGGTCCGCATCCGCTGGTATGCGCTGCGCGGTTCCTACCGCCGGCCGGCGGCGCGGCGCTCCGCGGTAGCCTAGCCGCGGCGGGGCGAGTGATGATTCGGCGGTTTGGGGCTCGGCGGGGCTGGCGAGTGGCTGAGGCGGCGCAGCGTAATGACCTCGCCATCGCTGATTGAGCGCAGCAGAAGCATTTGGCGGCTGGCCAACGCCTGCCAGTGCTCATGGCTCAGGAAACGCTCCGCGCTGGAGGCGATAGCCACCACATTGCCTTCCAACCAATAGCTAAGGCGCACATGATGCCTGCCGCTGCGTAGCTCCAACGTTCCGGGATGAGCAATGCCGGCGTCGGCGGGCAACGGTTGGAAGTCCATTCGCGACCAACTAGCCACATCGGCTACTTCCGCGGCCCGCTGAATCAAGTTGGCGCCAAAGGTCGCCTGCGGCGCCTGCCGCAGTTGCTCCACCTGCCATTGGCCAGGCAGAAAACGCGCCATTGCGGTGAACGCTCGGTGCCGCGCCGGGGCTAACGGCTGGCTGCCGGGGGGGATGAAATTGGGGTTCGCGCAGCCCGTTCCCACGCCGGCGGCCATTACGGCTGCCGCGGCAAGGATTAAGCCGCCGCGCCGGCGCCGGCCAGCCTGGCCCCCAGCGGGGTGACAGCGCGGAGAGAAATCGTCGTTCACCGCCGCTCAACTCCATGGACGCCGGCGATGGCCTTCAGTCCGGATTGGATGCCCTCCAATTGCGGCAGGTCGCGGGCTTCCAGGATGACCTCAATGGTGGCCCGGCCCTGACCGGTGCGGGCGGCGATGTGGCCGATATTCGCGCCGCTGGTGGAGATTACGGCTGTAATCGCGTTGAGCAGGCCCGCCCGGTCGTCCGTGTGCAGGCGCAGGCGTACCGGTTGCGGGGCATCGGCGTGCGGCGCCCACGCAACGTCAATGCGGCGGTCGGGCTGGTACATCAGGTTCTGCACATTGGCGCAGTGCTCGGCATGGACTGCGACGCCCCGGCCGCGGGTAATGTAGCCGACGATCGGCTCGCCGGGGAGCGGGTGGCAACAGCGGGCGCGATAGACCATCAAATCGTGGAAGCCGCGCACCAGAATCGGCCCCGCGCCCTCACCGCTCGCCGGCCGGGGGAGGCGCGGCGTTTTGGCCGGGCCGCTCCGGTCGCTGGCCAGCCGGGCAAAGATTTGCCGGGCGGAGATTTTGCCGTACCCGATCGCCGCCTGTACATCCTCCGCTTGCAGGTACCCGTATTCCTTGCCGGCCTGGGCCAGATCGGCATCGCGCAAAAGGCGCAGGCCGCTATCCCGCTTCCGGGCTTCCCGCTCCAAGGCGCGCCGTCCAATGTCCACCGCCTGGGCCCGCTCTTGAGCGCTCACCCAATGGCGGATCTTTTGCCGTGCCCGCGCCGTCTTGACGAAGCCCAGCCAGTCGCGGCTGGGGGCGTGGCCGGGCTGCGTCAGGATCTCGACGATGTCGCCATTTTGGATGGGCGTGCGCAGCGGCGCCATGCGGCCATTCAACTTGGAACCCACGCAATGGTGGCCGACCTCGGTGTGAATGGCGAAGGCAAAATCCACCGGAGTCGCGTCCCGGGGCAGGCGGATAATCTTGCCCTTGGGCGTAAACGCGTAGACCTCCTCCGGATGCAGGTCCACCTTTAGCGTCGCTAGGAACTCGCCGGGGTCGCGCATTTCCTGCTGCCATTCCACCACCCGGCGCAGCCAGCCGATGCGCTCATCTTCCGCCTCCGCGGTCAAGCCGCCGTCCTTGTACTTCCAATGCGCCGCGATGCCGTCCTCGGCCATGCGATGCATCTCTTCGGTACGGATCTGGGCCTCGAAAGGCTGTCCAGATTCGTGGATGACCGAGGTGTGCAGGCTTTGATAGCCGTTGGGCCGGGGCATGGCGATGAAATCCTTGATGCGCCCGGGCACCGGATGCCAGGTGTTGTGGATGATGCCCAAGGCGGCATAGCAGTCCCGCACCGAAGCGGTAATCACCCGCACCGCAAGCAAATCGTAGACTTGCTCGATCTCGATCTCCTGCCGCCGCAGCTTTTGCCAGATGCTGTAAAAGCGTTTGACACGGCCCTCCACGCGGCAGGGAATCTGCAAGTCCGCGAGCGCCGTCTGCACCCGCGCTTTGACCTGGTGGAGGAATTCCTCGCTGATCTGGCGGCGGCTCTCCACCCGGCTACGCACTTGGGCGTAGGCCTCCGGCTCCAGGTAGCTGAAGGCCAGGTCTTCCAATTCTCCGCGGATCTTGCCCATGCCCAGCCGGTGCGCCAGCGGGGCGTAGATTTCCATGGTTTCCCGCGCCACCGCCTGCTGCCGCGGCGGCGGCAGATGGTTGAGCGTCCGCATGTTGTGCAAACGGTCCGCCAGCTTGATGAGGATGACCCGCAGGTCGTCCACCATCGCCAACAGCATCTTGCGCACCGTTTCCGCTTGCCGCGCGCCGGGCCGATCCGGGCCGGCGCCGGCCAAATCTAGATGGTCGATTTTGGTGACGCCGGCCACCAAATGCGCCACGACCGGGCCGAATTCCGCGGCGATCTGTTCTTGCGTGGCGGGCGTATCCTCCAATGCATCGTGCAAAAGGGCGGCGGCGATGCAGGTTTCATCCATCCGCATTTCGGCCAGGATGGCGGCCACCTCGAGCGGATGGGTAATGTAGGCCTCACCGGAGTGCCGCCGCTGATTTTGATGGTGTTGCAGTGAGAAGGCGTAGGCGCGTGCCACCAACTCCTGGTCGGCCCCCGGGCGCAGGGTGGCAATACGAGCCGCCAGCGCGGCGAAATTCGCGCTCACGCCATCTGCCGGAGAAGTGATTGCCTTGGCCACGATGGGGCGGACCGCTGGGTCCGATCCGCTGGCTGGGCGGGAAACGCGGAGGCTAGACCCCCTCATCCCCGTCTTCACCCGCCTCTCAGTATTATAAGTTGCAGGCTCGCCGCCGGGCCTTGCCTTCCCATGGACCTCACCGACGATCTGTCCGAGCATCCGCCCCTGGCGTATGCCAATCCGCTTTTTCTCAATAGCCCCGATGCCCGGCCGCTGCGCGTCCTGGCCGAGTATCTGGAACCATTGCATCGCCTGCGGCGCGAGAACATTCACGACACCATCGTGTTTTTCGGTTCCGCCCGGGTGCAGGCGCGAGCGGCGGCGCAAGCGGCGTTAGCGGCTTGCACCGACGCTGCCGGTTCGCCGGCGCGCCGTGCCCGGGAGCGGGCGGTGGAGTTGTCCCGCTACTACGAGGAGGCGCGGGAGTTGGCCCGGCTGCTGACCCGCTGGGCCGACGGCCTGGCCAGCCGCCGGCGGCGTTTCGTCATCACCTCCGGCGGCGGGCCGGGCATTATGGAAGCCGCCAACCTGGGCGCCCGCGAAGCCGGGGGCAAGACCATCGGCCTCAACATCAGTCTGCCCTTTGAACAGCACCCCAATCCCTATATCACCGAAGGTCTGTCGTTTGAGTTTCATTACTTCTTCATGCGCAAGTTTTGGTTCGCTTACCCCGCCAAGGCGCTGGTCGTGTTTCCCGGCGGTTTCGGAACGCTGGACGAGTTGATGGAGATTCTGACCTTGGTGCAAACGCAAAAGCTGGCCAAGAAGATCACCGTCTTGCTCTATAGCGAGGCCTATTGGCGCCAGGTGCTGAATTTCGATGCCCTGGTCGAGTGGGGCACCATTTCGGCCGAGGACTTGGATCTGTTTCGCTTCGCGGATACCCCGGGCGATGCGCTCGCGATTCTCAAAGGGGAGCTAGAGCGGCTTTATCTCTATCCCGTGCCGGAGGAGGACGTTGCCCCGGCGATTGCGCGCACGCGGTAGGCGGCGTTTTCCAGCCTGGCAGTGCCGAAAGCAGTCGGGCCGAAATGCCCGTTTTGGGCAGGGGGCCAAATTCGGCTTCCGCCTGGTACGACCTTTTGCCGCCCGCAATCCTCCAACTTCATGCCGCTCTACTCCACTCGGTCCGTGGTTGGACCAAGGTAGAAAAGGCAAAGCTCAATCGCGCCTTCCGTCGGAGCCAATGCCAAACTCAGCCATGCCCGCTTCCGTTCGTCCACCGATTGGTCCCGTCAGTTGCCCGTGCGAGCGCCATTGCAAAGGGGAATTCCATGCGTGAAAACGGCAAATTGCGCAGTCTGGTGCTGGAATCGCTGTGGCGGAACCCAGTGGTTGGCCTGGCCATTTACGATGCCGCCCAACAAACGCTCAAGGACGCCAACGGCGCCTTTCTCGAGTTGCTGGACAGCCGCTTGCGCACGAAAAAAACCTTGGGCATGCCAATGGACCAGTGCCTCACCGATTTCGACCTTAGTGGCCTGCGGACCATCTGTGAACGCGTGCTCCAGACGGGCATCGCCTATCACACCGAGAGCTTGCGGTTGCAGCGTAGCCAACTGGGCGCGACGACCGTCAGTTGCTCCATTCTGCCCGTGCTGGGCGAGGAGGCCGAGGCCGGCGAATCGCGGCTGCTGCTGCTGGTGGCCACGGAACGCAAGAGCCAGTTGCCGAAGCCGGAGCAGATGAATCTGCTGGACAACCATACGCGGCAAGCGCTGGCCCGCCAGTTTCATCTCTCCGCGCGAGAAATTGATATCGTCTCGGAGTGCCTGCAGGGCAAGAAAAACCGGCAAATCGCCATGGATCTGCACATCGGGATCTCCACCGTCAAGCGCCACCTGGAAAGCGCCTACCGCAAGATGGGGATCAGTTCGTCCCGCTCGCTGCCGCTGTCCATCCTCCAGGTGGTGCGCTCGCTAGGGGAGGCGCCAGCGGAGATCGAGATTCTCAATGCCGCCAGTCAGCGCTCGCAAGCGGCCTAACCGCAGCGGCGCGTCCGACGGTGCGCAGCGGGCTGGCCGCGCGCTGGGAGCACGTTCGCCCTCCAGCGTTGCCAGGGCCCATGGGCGAGGCTGACGGGGCCTTGGCCCGTCCGGAGCCGGCGCCCGGCAGCCGCCCGCGTCGCGCCCGCGCCCTGCTAATCTGGCCCTGTGCCGCCCATTCCGCCCCCCAACCCGCTCTTGCTGACCGGCTTCATGGGCAGCGGCAAGACGACCCTCGGCCGCTGTCTGGCGGCGCGGCTGGGCTGGCATTTCTGCGACTTGGATGAGCGCATCGAGGCGGCCGCCGGGCTGCCCATTCCGCAAATCTTTACCCGCCGCGGGGAGGTTGGTTTTCGCGCTCTTGAGCGGGAGCAACTGGATCTGGTGCTCGGCGCGGCGGCGCGCCGGCGTACGGTGGTGGCATTGGGCGGCGGAACCTTCGCCCAGCCAGCCAACTGCGACCGCCTGCTCGCCGCCGGCGGCATCGTGGTGTTCCTGGATGTGCCGCTGGAGGAGTTATTGCTACGCTGCGCTCAGGTCACCAATCGGCCGTTGTTCCGCGACGAAGCCTCGTTTCGCGAACTCCACGCGCGACGGCTGCCGTTTTATCGCCGAGCCCACCTGACTGTATCCATGGCGCCCGGGGAAGCCGGCGGGAGCTCGGAACTGCTTGCCGACCGCGTGCTGGATCAGGTCTATGACTGGGTAGCGCGTCCGGCAGCGCGCCCGCATTCATCCGCTTCTTTCCCGATATGACCCGTCCGTTACTCTCCCTCTCGGTTCTCGCGCTGGCGTTGGGCATGGCCGCCCAAGCACAGTTGCCCAAGCACGATTCCGGAACCTTGGTCATTCAGCAACATGGCAAACATTTGGGCCAGGAGCATTTTCAGTTGCGCAACAACAGCGGCGGCGGGCGTTTGCAAGTCCGGCTGCAATACCGCGTCGGTGGCCGTCGCATCCGCCAGCGGGCGGCGTTGCAATGGTTCGCGGGTGGCCGCTTGCGTTCGTACGCGTGGCGCCAGGGCGCCGACCGCATCACCGTGGGTTTTGCCAACAAGCGCTTGCGCGCGCGCTACCAGCCAGCCCATGGACAGGCGCAAAATTTCCTGTTTCAGTTGCCCCCCACCACGTCCATCTTGGACACCAACGTGTATTCGCTCTGGGAACCGCTAGCGGACCGCTATAACTGGTCCAAAGGCGGGACGCAGACGTTTTCCGTGTTTGTGCCCCATACCGGCGATCCGGGCCAAGTCCGGCTCACGGTGCTATCGGCCGGCAGCCACGGCAAAGGCCAGAAGCCGGCCGAAGAACGCCTCCGTGCGGAAACCAGCCAGGCCACCGTCTATCTGCTCCTGCAACGGGGGCGTTTGCTGCGTCTGAGCATGCCCTCCGCGGGATTGGTTGTGACCCGGCAGTAGCTGTCCCCATGGCCAAACGGGCGTCTGCCGCCCGGCTGCGGGGTCTACGGCTGGCCTGAACGCGCGCGCCTTTACCCGGCTGCCCCCCAGCCGTACACTGGATGTTCGCTGCGGAGCCAATCGGTTGCAGACGCCAGTCTATTTGGACTATCACGCCACCACCCCGGTGGACCGACGGGTGCTGGCGGCGATGTCGCCGTTCTTCACCACCCAGTTCGGCAATCCGGCCAGCCGCCATCACTTCGGCTGGCAGGCGGAGGCGGCGGTGGCTCACGCCCGAGGCCAGGTCGCCAAGCTCATCGGCGCGGCGGCGGACGAGATTATCTTCACCAGCGGAGCCACCGAAAGCAACAACTTCGCCATTAAGGGGGTGATGCGGCGCCGAGCCGGCGCGCATCTGGTCACCGTCGCCACCGAGCATCACGCCGTGCTCGATCCTTGCAGGTCGTTGGCCCGGGCTGGCCACGAGGTGACCTTTCTTCCCGTCGCCAGCGATGGCCGGCTGGATTTGGAGCGCTTGCGCGCGGCGCTGAAACCGCAGACTGCGATGATCAGCGTCATGGCCGCCAACAATGAAACGGGGGTACTCCAAGATTTGCCGGCGATCGGCCGCATGGCGCGGGAGCGAGGTATCCTGCTGCACTCGGATGCCGCTCAGGCCGCGGGCAAGATTTCCATTGACGCCTCGGCTTGGGCTGCTGACCTGATCTCCATCTCCGGCCATAAAATGTACGCGCCCAAAGGAATCGGCGCGTTATATCTCCGCCGCGGCAGCGTACCGGGCCTCACGGCCGAAATCGAGGGCGGCGGCCAAGAGCGCGGTCTGCGCTCCGGTACGCTGAATGTTCCGGGCATTGTCGCACTGGGCGAGGCGGCGGCCTTGGCCATGCAGGAGATGGCGGCGGAAAGCACGCGGCTGGCGGGATTGCGCGACCGCCTGAGGGACCAACTGCTGGCGGCGTTGCCGGGCATTCACGTCAACGGCAGTCTCAAGCACAGGCTGCCCCACAATCTGAACGTTTGTTTTGAAGACATGGATGGCGAAGTGCTGATGATGGAGCTGGGCGATATCGCCATTTCCGCTGGGTCGGCCTGCACCTCGGGAGCTGGCGGGCCGTCGTATGTCCTGCTGGCGATGGGCGTGCCCAGGGAGTGGGCGCAGTCGGCGTTACGGTTCGGCCTCGGCCGCTTCACGACTGCGGAGGAGGTGGACTTCGCTGCTACCCGGGTCATCGCCGCCGTCCGCGCGCTGCGGCCCGCTCCGGCGCCGAGTTCCCCGGCCTAGCCGCGGGCAGCAAGGCGGCGGCGGTCTTTATGCCTGGAGTTGGCCTTTTTCCAGATGGCGCGTGAGATGCGCGTAGCCGGCGGCGTGCGCGTCGTGGGTGACCATGACCACCGTCTTGCTGAATTCTTGGTTCAGGCGGGTCATGATCTCCAGCACTTCCGCCGCCGATTGCCGGTCCAGGTCGCCGGTAGGCTCGTCGGCCAGGAGGATCGCCGGATCGGTGACGATGGCCCGCGCGATGGCTACGCGCTGTTCTTGCCCGCCTGAGAGCTGTTTCGGCAAATGGCCCATGCGGTCCTGCAAGCCCACCAGCCGGAGCGCCGTCTCCACGTGCTCCCGTCGTTCGCTTTTCGACAGCCGGGTCAATAGAAGCGGCAGTTCCACGTTTTCCGCCGCCGTGAGCACCGGAATCAAGTTGAACGTTTGGAAGATGTAGCCGATTTTCTCATTGCGCCAGCGCGCCGCCTCACGGTCGTTCAGCCGGTAAATATCCTGCCCCATGACCCGCATCGTACCGCTGGTGGGGCGGTCCACCGCCGCGATCATGTTCAACAGTGTGGTCTTTCCCGAGCCCGACGGGCCCATCAAGGCGACAAAATCCCCGCGGGCGATCGTTAGCGACACATCCTCCAGCGCCACGACTTCAAAGCTGTCGCGATGAAACACCTTGCCGATTTTTTCCGCCTCAACGATGGCGGGTTCGGCGACGGTTTTGGCCGGAGCAGGGAAGGGCGCGGTGGTGGTCATGATTAATCTCCCGAGGTCTGAATCCGGATGGGGTCACCGGCGCGCAGGCCGGAGGGCGCCCGGGTGATGACCTGCTCGCCGCCGTCCAAACCGGTGACGAGGGTCGCGTCGGCAGTCTGGCCAGCAATCCGCACGTTGCGGCGCAATGCCCGGCCGCGAAAGGCCAGCAAGACAAACGCCCGGCCCTGCGTCCGGTGGATGGCGGCGGTGGGCACGGCCACACCCCGCGGCGCCGGCGCGCCATGTTGGCGCGGGCTGAGGAATTGCACCGTGGCGTTCATCTCCGGCCGCAGGTAGCGGTCTGGATGGAGCACTTGTACCTTCACCTGGATCGTGGCCTTCTCTTCATTCGCCTGGGGCGAAACCTGCGCCAGGTAGCCATGGTATTTCCGGTTCGGGTAGGTGTCGGTCCAAAGAATGGCCTTCATTCCTTTGCTCAGACGGCCGAAGTCCGCCTCGGCGATGTCGAGTTGGACCTGGATGTCCTTGAGGTTCGCCAGGGTCACGACCGAACCCACCGGGCCGCCCGTGGCCGTGCTGGCGAATTCCGCCGTCACCAGCTCGCCGACTTCGGCGGTCCGGTCCAGGATGGTGCCGGTGACCGGCGCACGGATGCGGGTCGCCGCCCGCTGCGCTTGGGCGTATTCCAATTGTCCTTGCGCTTCCAGCATGCTGCCGTAGGCGCGGGCGATGTCCTCCCGCCGGCTGCCAATTTTCAGCAGTTGATAGGCTTGTTGTAGCGCCGCGACATTCTGCGCCTGGGCGCGGTAGGTCGCGAGCGCATTGTCCAGCGTTTGTTTCGCGTCAATGCCTTGGTCCGCGAGCGCCTGGGTGCGTTGCAGGTTTAGCCGGTCATTCGCCAGCGTGGCCTGAGCTTGCTCTAGGTTGTGCCGTGCCTGGGCGATCTGCTGTGGCCGCGAGCCCCGTTTGAGTTCCAGCCAATAGGCCCGGGCATTGTCATAAGCGCCTTGCGCCTCCAGCACCTGCGCCTGGAATTCCCGGTCGTCCAGCCGCACCAGCACCTGTCCTTGGCGCACATGGTCGCCCTTCTCGACGCCGACCCACGCAATTTTACCGGTGACCTTGCTGTTCACATAGATCGTGTGATGAGCTACGACGTAACCGGTCGCCGTCAGCGCCACCGGATCCGTCGCCGCGCTCGGCGCCGCGGCGACGGCTACGCGCACCGCCCACGGCTTGGGCGCCAGCAGCCGCCATGCGGCAAACGCCAGCACGGCCACGAGCACCGTCACGGCGACCATCACGGTGCGTCCCCGCTGCCGGGGCGGCGGAGCCGAACGGTCAATCCGCAGGCTTTTGAGATCGTCGGTGGAACCGGCCATGGTTGCGAATCCGCCTAAGCGCGCAAAGCGCTCACGATTTCCCGTCGCGCCGCCTGCCACGCCGGCGCCAGTCCGCCGATCATGCCCATCAGCAGCGCGAACGCCAGCGCCCATCCCAGCACCGCCGGCGTCATCTTCATTTGGAACACCACCTCACTGAAGGTGGCATTGTTCATGGTGCCCGTGGTCAGCCCGTTCAGCGGCAGCATCGCCACTACCGCCAGCGCCCATCCCAGCACCGCCAGCATCAGGCTTTCCAAGACGAAGCACCCAAGGATGCTAGGCCGGGAAAAGCCCAGCATGCGCAGCGTGCCGATTTCGCGTTCCCGGTAGGCGACGGCGGCGTACATGGTATTCATGGCTGCGAAGCAAGAGCCGATGGCCATGATCAGCGCCACCACCCATCCCACCAACTCGATCGGCGCCCCCGACTGCGTTTGTTGGGCGTAATAGGCCTGTTCATGGGTTCCGTGCAGCTCCAGTTGCTGGTCGCTGCTGACCCGCCGCACCAGGGCGCCGGCTTCCACTGGGCCCGCGGTCTTCAGCAGCACAGAGGAGAAAACTCCTCGCCGCTGGAAATCGCCTTGCATCTGGTGGACGTCGCCCCAGATTTCCGAACTCGGCGCGGTGTTGCCGGCGGCGAAGATTCCCACCACGCGCCATAGTCCCTGGCCAAAGCGGATGGACCCTCCGACTTGCGCGTGCCGGTAGCGGCGGGCCACCGATTGGCTGACGTCCACTTCACGCTGCCCAGCATGGAACCAACGCCCCTTGACCAAATGCACCTGGGGCCGGAGTTGCAGGCCGATCGGGCCCAGGCCCCGCACCGTGACGTTGTTCGGTCCGGCGCCGTTCCGCTGCGGCAGCGAAACCACCACCACCAGCTCCGGCGAGACCATGGGCCGGCCAGCAGCGTCTTTGGCGATGCCCGGCAAGGTCCGCAGCAGCGCCGCCTGCTGTTCGGTCACCGTGCTGGTGATCTCCGCCGTCGAGCCTTTGCGCATCACCAGCACGTTCAGCGGCTGGCCGCTATGGGCGAAGGCCTGCCGCAGTCCGCCGAGCAGGGCCAGAATAAACAGTGCGATGGCCACGGTCAGGGCAATGCCGACGGCGGTCATCGCCGTCGCCCCCGGCCGTTGCCGCAAATGCCGCAGGTTATAGGTAATCGGTATCGCCATTGCCTGCCGCCCTCCGCTCAACCCGCGTGCCGCAATCCCTCCACGATGCTTCGCTGCGCCGCCCGCCAGGCTGGCAGCGCCGCGCTGACCAAACCCACCAGCACCGCCACCGCCAGAGCGGCGGCCACGATGCCCGGCGTGACGGTGAAGGCCTTGAGCAACGCCCCCTGCGGGGACTGGCTTCCCATGGCGATCAGCCCGGCCGCGCCCCCAGCGCCCACAATCCCGCCCAGCAGCGCGATCGCCACCGCCTCACCCACGAACAGGACCACCACCCCGCGTTGGGTGAAGCCCAGCGTCTTCAGCACCGCCACTTCGCGGATGCGTTCGCGAATGGACATGGCCATGGTGTTGGCGCTCACCAGCAAAATGGCGAACACCACCGCCAGGGAAATCGCCAGGATGAACGCCTTGATATTGCCGAGCATGTTGACGAAGCCGAGGAAAAACGCCCGCTCCGTTTCGCTGCGCGTCGGCGCGGGCGAATTCTGGAACATGGCGTCAATCGTGCGTCCCACCCGGCTGACGTCCTTGCTCGACCCCGTCAGGACGTAAAACATGCCCGCAATGGAGGTCAGCGGCGGCACTGCCTTTTGCAGATATTTTTGGTTGAAATAGATCGCCTCGAATCCCGGCGGGGGATGAAAGACCCCATCAATCGTCAGCTCCAGCGTCACCGGAAAGATGGTGCCCCTGATGAACAAATGCTGCCCCAAGTGCCAATGGTGCTGGGCCATGAGGTGCACATCTACCACGCAGCCGGCGCGGTCCCGGCGCCAGGCCGCCAATTGCGCCGGGGGAATACGGTAATCCGGGTAGACCCGAAAGAATGTGTTCGGGTCGGTGCCGATCTGGGCAAACATGTTCTGCGGCTTGTGGTTTTTGTAGATGCCGCCGAACCAGAGCCCCGGCGCCACCGCTTCCACTCCCGGCACCGCCGCGATCTTCTGCCGGTAATACGCCGGCAGCGGGAACGTGAGCGACGTGCGGTTGCGAACCATCAGCCGGCGCGCTCCCGCAGGCGTGCCCTTGGTCAGGTAGAAGCCCCGCCAGACCGCCATCATCAGCGTCAGCAGCAGCAACGAGAAGGCGATGCTGAGGATCGTCAGGAGGCTGCGCCGGCGGTTGCGCAGCGCGCTTTTGGCGGTGAATCCGGGCAGCGTCATGCGGTTCCTGGGTGGTCACTACGTCGTCGGCGGCGAAAAGTTCCGCGGGAATCCGCCGCGAGCGGGCCGCCCTAGCCGCTCTCAAACAATTGTATAAAACAATTGTTCACTTGTCGTCAAGTCCCCGCGCCGCGGGAGGGCGCCGCGCCAGCGCCTGCATGCCCGCCCACATGAAGCCGGCCAGCTCGCGAGCAATGGCGTCCCGCTGCTCCGGGGTGGGCCGCGGGCTCAAGCGGTTGCGAATGGGGCCGGGAATGTAAATGAGGGTGGCGCCCAGCGCGTTGCCGGTGGCGAGCTGCACGCGCCAGTCGTCGCCGGGCAGATGCATGCAATCCGCAACAACATCGGCCAGCGCCAGCCAGCTCGGCCGGTAGACATGTTCGATCAGCAGGCCGAATGCCGCAGTGGGGTCGGTATTTTCCTGCGACAGCAGGCGGTGAATCCAGGTTTCTTGCCCGTCACCATGCAAAATCCGCAGCCGCGCCAGGAAATAAGCCTCCAGCCGTTCCCGCGGCAGGGCCTGCCCGCGTGGAGGAACCTGTCCTTCTGCGCCACGGCGCATGATCTCGATCGCGGCGTGCAGGACTGCCTTGTAGAGGCCCATCTTGCCGTGGAAGTAGTAGTTCACCGCCGCCACGTTGGCTCGCGCCTGGCGGCAAATGTCGCGCACCGTCGCATGGCGAAAGCCGTGGGCGGCGAAGATTTCGGCGGCCGCCGCCAAAATGCGCTCCCGGGTCGCCGGCTGCTCCTTCCGCCCGGCCGCTCGCGCGCCTCTTCCACTGCGGTTATCCGCCATGGCAAACGCCTGTTTGAAACACGATTTATCTTATAACATGGGCGCGCGGCGAGCGGCGGCTAGCGGGTCCACGGTTCCACTCGGCCGGCGCGGGCAGGGCGGAGCGGCGGCCGTGTACCGCCGCCGACCGCGGGGCGGGAATGCCGCGCGCAGCCCGGCGCGAATCGCCGCCTAAAGCCAGGCGCGCAGGAATCTGGTCATGTAATAGCCGTCCCACCAACTGAACGGCGGCCGCCCCACCGTGTAGTGGCCGCAGGGCAGCCAGCGGGCCTCATGTTCGATGCCCAGTGCGCGGAAAGCCGCCAGCACGCGGCGGGAAAATGCGGGTAAAAACGACAGGTCGTAGCGGGCGCAGAGCAGCAAATGGCGCTTGCGCGCTCCCACCAGCCGGCGGTAAAAACTGGCCGGGCTGATCACACGCCAGGCTTCCCGCAGCCCCTCCTGGTCCAGCGTTCCCTCAAAGCCGGCGCGCACGTGTCCGGTGGTCAACCCTGTCCAGACCACGTCGCCGAAATAATCCGAGACGTGGTTGAAGAGATTGGTCCGCAAGCGCGGCTCATGGGTGGTGGCCAGGAAGGCGTAGCAGGAGCCGAGACTGGTGCCCATGATGCCGATTCGCTCGACGCCTTTCGCCTCCAGCCAGTCCACCGCCGCACGCACGTCGCACACCGCCTGGCGGGCGGCGTGGATGGTCCTGCCGATGTTGCTGTCCACCGTATATTCCGCCCGCACCAAACCTGCCGGCCGCCGCCGGTCGTGGTAGGGCAGGCTTAAGCGCAGCGCCGAAACGCCAAACCGCTGGAATAGGCGGCATAAGCCGACATGGCCGCCCTCATCGGCATTCCACTGCGGCAGAACGACTACCGCCCGCTGCTCCCGCCCCCGTCCCTGTGTGGCCGGCAGCCATTGCGCGTGGACGCGGTTATTTTCCCGGTGGGGGCCGGGGGCGGGCGAAGAAAACGTCAGCCAGCCATCCCGGAGTTGGTAATCGCGCACGGCTGGCGCGTGATAGAACGCGGCGCTCTCCGCCAGCGCCCGCTGATTCCACGCGGCTAAATCCGCGAGTCCACGCGGCCGCGCCGGCAGCCCGTTAATCGGCGTGGCGCGCAGCCATTCCCAGCCCCAGTCGAACGGCCGCGGCACCTTGGCCCGGTCTTGAGCGGCCAAGCGCCGCTCCCAACGTTGGATCCACTCGCCGTACGCACTCACCGCCTATCATCATAGCGGCGCGCTGCCGGAGCGGCGGAATTGGCGGCAAATTGCGCCCCGTCGAGGCGCATCCGTCCCGTTGCCGGCAACTAAAATGGGCCGGTTCGCTCGCCGTAGCTTGGCGTTCGAATCGGCCCATTCGACCCAGAACCGGATCGGTGAGACCCCAAGCATCGTCCCATTCCGCGTGCTTGTCAAGTTGCGGGCCTGCTACTATGGTGTGCGCCACTTTGCCCAATTGAGCACCACTGAGGAGGGAAAAAGATGCGATTCCGATCCCATTGGCTTCTAACACTGGCCGCCTTGGCTTTGGCGGTCGCTCTGGTGGGCTGTTCCAAATCCAACGCGCCGGCAGCCGCCCCGGCGTCTAATAGCGCCCCCGCCGCCGCGCAAAACACCAGCGCCGCGGAATCGGTCGCTCCGGCGGCGTCGTCGGGCGGCAGCAGCCGCGCCGCGGCCCGCTCCGAGCAGGGCGCCGCGCAGAACTCCGCCGCGCAGGCGGCGCCAGCGGCTCCACCAGCCCCGCCGCCGCCTCCGCCGAAAGTGACCATCGCCGCGGGCACCCATTTGGCGATTCGTGTGAACCAGGCCCTGGGCTCCGATATCAGCAGCGCGGATCAACCTTTTGTCGGTGAAATTAACCGTCCAATCGTGGTTGGCGGCCAGGTAGTGGTTCCCCGCGGCGCCCGGGTTAACGGAAAGGTTACCGTGGCGGCCTCCAGCGGCCATTTCAAAGGCCGGTCAGAACTGGCTCTAGCATTGGTCAGCCTGCAATATAACGGCCACACCTATCCCCTCAGCGGCACCTGGGAAGTTCTGGGGCCGTCGCGCGGCAGCCGCTCGGTCAAGATGATCGGCGGCGGCGCGGGCGTTGGCGCTCTGGTCGGGGCCTTGGTGGGCCATGGCAAAGGCGCGGCCATTGGCGCGGCCATTGGCGCGGGCGCGGGTACGGCGGGCGAGGCGCTCACCAAGCCCAAGCAGGTGGATCTGCAGGCCGAAGCCGTCATTACCGTCACCTTGCGCAGGCGTGTGCGCGTACATCCCGCCAGCGCTCTGCTGCCCTAGGCGGATCGCGGCGGTGGGCAGGCATCCCGCTCGCTTGCCCACCGCTGCTGCGGAGCCAGCGAGCGCCGGCCTATTTTGTTTATTGAATCTGGGACTGCCGGGCTGGGGTGAATTGTGCTGGGTCAATCGGCTTGCGGCCCGCGAAGCCTTCCTCGGCGCCGTGCCAATAGGCGATCGTTTCTTCCCCCAGTTGCCAGCAGAGGAGAACGATGCGGCCGTTCAGGCGGCAGGGAAAGTCCAATAAGCCGCGCTCCAGGTCCTTGATCTGCACTCCCGCCGCGTCCAGCTCCCCAAGCACGTCCTTGAGGCGCTGCAAGATGCTGTCCCGTTCCGCCCTGCGCGCCGCCATGGCGATGGGGTCCAACTGCACCCCGCCCAGCAGCAGAATGCGGGTAATGGTTCGCTGCATTTCCGCGTCCAGCGCTTCCGCTTTCGTGTGCGCCTCCACGGCCGCCTGCATCAGGCCGCGCAGCACGGGCAGCAGCGCTTGCGCTTCGCCGAGGGTAAAGGTTTTCGCCATGGATTAAGCCAGCGCCAGCATGCGGTCCAGCGCCAGCCGCGCGCCATGCTTCACGCGTTCCGGCACCCGGATGGGGTTGACCACCGCACCCTGCTCTAAATTTTCCAGCACCCAGCAGAGGTGCTGCGGCGAGATGCGGAACATGGTGGTGCAGACCGGGCAGGCGTTGCGGTCTAGCGGAATAATCGTTTGCTCGGGGTGCTTTTGCGCCAAGCGGTGCACCAGGTGCAGTTCGGTTCCCACCGCCCAGGACGTGCCCGCCGGGGCATTGTCAATGGCGCGAATGATGAAGTCGGTTGAGCCCGTTTGGTCGGCATTTTGCGCCACTTCAAAGCTGCATTCCGGGTGCACGATGACCCGGACTCCGGGATTCTCGGCGCGGCGCTGGTCCACATGCTGCGGCAGAAAGCGCTGGTGCACGGAGCAATGTCCCTTCCACAGAAGCAAGCGGCTGCCGCGGAGATGTTCGGCGTCGTTCCCGCCCAGATCCTGCCGCGGATTCCACACCGCCATCTCTTCCAGGCCGATCCCGATCTGGTACCCGGTATTGCGGCCCAAATGCTGATCGGGCAGAAACAACACGCGCGGTTTGCGCGCCAGCGCCCAGCGCAACGCCGCTTGGGCGTTCGAGGAGGTGCAGACCAAGCCGCCTCGTTCGCCGCAGAAGGCCTTGATGGCCGCGGTCGAGTTGATATAGGTGATGGGCACGATCTCGGCGGCCAGGCCCAGAGCTTCCAGTTGCTCCCAGGCATCTTCGACCTGCGTGAACTCCGCCATGTCCGCCATTGAACAACCGGCGTTCAGGTCCGGCAGAATTACCTGCTGACCCGGTCCACGCAACACGTCGGCGCTTTCCGCCATGAAGTGCACGCCGCAGAAGACGATGTACTCCGCTTCGGGGTGTTCCAGCGCGCGGCGCGCCAGACGGAAGGAGTCGCCAGTGTAATCGGCGAAATGGATCACCTCGTCCCGCTGGTAGTGGTGGCCGAGGATTAACACGCGCCGGCCCAGACTCCGCCGCGCGGCGGCAATGCGGCCATCTAGGGCATGGTCAGGATGGCGCAGATAGCTCGAGAGCGAGCAGTCTGCAAGCACGTTGGCGGTGGAAGCGGCCATAGGCATGGGCCCGGGTTGCCGCGAAACAGGCCGCCCGCGGGCCGCGGGCTGGCCTCACCTCTATTTTATCTCCGCTTTCTCTCCGCCCGCCCCGGCTTCGGGGCGCCGCGGTGCGCCGCCGCCCGGCCCAATTGCGGGCCGCCCGTTCCGATCCTGCTAAAATCAAAGCGGAAACGCCATCCAAAACACCGTTAGGAACCGAAGAGGAGAAGCATGGGAAAAGTCGCCAAGACCGCCGACCGCGCCAAGGCCGGAGACAGCGCCGAGCAGGCCTGCCCCAAGTGCGGTAAGCCGGTCCGGATCGTCAAACGCATCCGCAACCGCCAATTGAACATTGCCGGGGGAATGTATCTTTCTTGCTCGGCCTGCGAATACGCCGAAAAGCTCTGATGACCGCCACGTGCCGTCGCTAGCGGGCGTCCGCCGCCCGCCGCTGTTTAGGCGCGGGCCGTCTCCGGGGTCGCCGCCGTTCCCCTAGCGCCGCAGAAGCATAGCCTATTTCTTACGCATCCACGCCGGTGAGCCCGTTTCGGGCGCTCACCGGCGTCCGTGTGCATGGCCACTAACAACGCCAAGCGTCCGGCGGTCCAGGTCTTCGTCGCCACTACGGTGATGTTGGCCTTCATTTCCTATTGGCGCGCCGCCGCGGTGGTGCTGTCGGACCTCGCATCCTCCGCCTTCTACGTTCCGGGCATCGCCGAACAGGCCATCGGCCCCAGCGCGGCCTGGTTCATTTTGGCGGTCATGCTGTTCAGCTACGGGGTGCGCGCGCTCTACATCGAGAGCAGCACCATGTTCGTCCGGGGCGGGGTCTATCGCGTGGTGAAGACGGCGATGGGCAGCACCCTGGCCAAGATCGCCGTCTCCGCGCTGATGTTCGATTTTTTACTGACCGGCCCCATCAGCGCCGTTTCCGCGGGACAATACGTCGCCGGCTTCATCCACAGCTTTAGCGCCCGCATCGGCCATCCTTGGCGGGTACCCGCCAACTCGTTTTCGGTCTTCTTCGCCCTCGCTATCACCGGATATTTCTGGTGGAAGAACATTCAAGGCATTCGCGAGAGCAGCGAGAAAGCGATCCGCATCATGCAAATCACCACCGTCATGGTGGTGCTGCTGATCGCGTGGTCCGTCTACACGTTGTGGCATGTGGGCGTTCACCTGCCGCCGAGTCCGCTGCCCGTCAGCCATCTGCATTTCACCTCGGTATCGCTCGGTTGGCTGCTCCATACCGGGGTATCCAGCGTCGCCGTACTGGCGCTGCTGATCGGATTCGGGCATTCGGTGCTGGCCATGAGCGGCGAGGAGACCCTAGCGCAGGTATACCGCGAGATCGAGAGCCCGAAGGTCAAAAACCTGGAGAAGTCCGCCGCGATCATCTTCGTCTATACGCTGATCTTCACCAGCCTGGCCGCCTTCTTCGGCGAGATGATCGTGCCTACGGCCGTACGCCACCGGCATCTGCTGGGCAATCTGCTCGGCGTGCTGGCCATGTATCTGTATGGGCCCTACAACCTCCGCCTGGCCTTTCAGGCGTTCGTGGTCGTGGTCGGCGCGCTGATTCTGGCCGGCGCGGTGAACACCGCCATCATTGGCTCCAATGGCGTCTTGAACCGCGTCAGCGAGGACGGGGTTCTGCACCAATGGTTCCGCTCGCCGCACAAGAAGTACGGCACCAGCCATCGCATCATCAACATGATCTGCGGGCTGCAAGCCGGCATCATCCTGATCACCGGCGGTAACGTCGCGCTCCTGGGCGAAGGCTACGCCTTCGGCCTGATCTGGAGCTTCAGTTTTCTTGCGGTCGCCGTGCTGGTGCTTCGCTTTACCGCGCCGGAGGGCCGGGAGTGGCGCATCCCACTCAATTTCCGCATCGGCAAAACCGAGATTCCGTTGGGCGCCGCTCTGATCGCCATCGTGCTGCTGGCCACGGCGATCATGAACCTGTTCACCAAGGAGATCGCCACCATTGCCGGCGCCTCCTTCACTGGGGCCTTCTTCCTGCTGTTCGTCATTTCGGAGCGCGTCAGCCGGCGCAAGGAACTGCGCGCGCAGCCCAGCGAGCATAAGGACCAGTTCCGCGTCACCGCCCGGCCGGATGTCGCCGCCCAAGCCCTGCAAGTCCGACCCGGCAATATTCTGGTCGCGGTGCGCTCTCCCGAGGCGCTCTACCACCTCAGTTACATCTTGGATCGCGTGGATACAAGCCGTCAGGACATCGTGGTCATGACCGTGCGCCTGTACAGCCAACTGGTGGCACCCGCGGTCGCCGACGAGGCGCAAGTTTTCAACGACTATGAGCAGGATTTGCTGACCCGCGTGGTTGCGGTGGCGGAGAAGGCCGGCAAGACGGTCTCGTTGTTAGTCGTGCCTGGCACGGATGTCTTCCGCAGCATTGTCACGACGGCGCAGCGTTTGGAGTCGTCCACCATTCTCGCTGGCCTTTCGCAGCAACTCAGCGCCGAGGAGCAGGGCAAATCCACCGGCGATGCTTGGGAGCGGCTGGCCGAACCACGGCCGCGGCTGACGCTGGAGATCGTCGGTCCCGACGGCTTGGTCAGCATCTTCCATCTCGGTCCCCACACGCCCCGTTTGCGCCCCGAGGATCTGGAACTGCTGCACAACATTTGGCTGGAACTCACGACCGAGCCGGAATTTCGCGGCCTGCATCACTATGACGTCATCGCGCTGGCGCTGAAGCAAATGCAGGCGGAACTGCAAGCCGGCGACAGCCGCGAGGCGCTGCTGCGCGAACTGGAGCGATTGGCGCGCCAGCCCCGCTACGAGCCGGCCCGGCGAGACTAGCCGCTAGCCGATTGCGTTTGCGGGTCTTACGAAACGCGGACGGCGAGGCTCGGGCCCCGAGATGCCCGGAGCGGTTGTTACCGGCGCATCGTTCCGGCGCAGGACTACCCCGGGATCAGGCCGCGCTTGACGGCATAGAGGGCCATCTCCGCCGCGCCGCGCAGGCCCAGAGTGGCCATAACGTTGGCGCGGTGCACGGCGACGGTATTGGGGCTGATGCCGAGCATCGCCGCAGCCTCCTTGTTCGATTTCCCGCTGGCAATCAGCTGTAGGACCTCGCGCTCCCGCAAGGTCAGGCGGTCCCAGGGATCGGTGGCGGCTTCCGCCGGCTGGCGGAGCAAATCAGCCATGATGGCCGCCGCTCCGGGGCTCCAAAACGTTCCACCCGCCGCCACCGCCGAAACCGCCTGGGCCAAATCCAGGTCCGCCGCGTCCTTCAGCACGTAGCCCTGCACCCCGGCGCGCAGCGCTTGCTGAATGTGCGAGGCGTCGGCGTGCATGCTGAGGATAATGACCTTGGTTTCCGGCGCTTCGCGCCGGATCTCTTCCGCCGCCGCCAAGCCGTTCAGTTCCGGCATCGCCAAATCCAGCAGCGCCACCGCCGGGCGCAACTCACGGCAGATGGCGATCGCTTCCATCCCAGTGCCCGCCTCCCCCGCCACCTCGATGCGCGGATCGTCTTCCAGCAGGCGCCGGAATCCTTGCCGCACCAGGGCGTGATCATCCGCCAGAACAAGGCGAATGGTGCGCTGCGCGGCGGCGTCGGTTTGCGGCATTAATCTCCTCCCTGGGTTGCGGCCACCGGCGCGGGCGGCCCGGCCGCCGCCGCGATGGGTACGGCTATGCACACCAGCGTACCGCGAATGCCGCCTTCGCGCGGGCCGATGGTCACGGTTCCACCCAGCCAAGCGGCCCGCTGTCGCATGCCCGGCAGCCCCGTGCCGGCGCTGGGTGCAGTCCAGGCAAAGCCGCTGCCGTCATCCTCGATGGCCAACTCGAGTTCACCGGCGTGCGCCCGCATCCGCAGCTGGATGCACCGCGCCCGTCCATGCCGCGCGGCGTTGTTGACCGCTTCCTGCGCGATGCGGTACCAGTGAATCGCCCGCTCCGGCGCCAGCGGCGGCAAGGGAGTTTCCACGCGCCATTCCACCTCGATGCCGGCGCGGCGGGAAAACTCCGCGGCATAAGCGGCCAGCGCCGGCTCCAAGCCGAATTCATCCAGCGCGGGCGGGCGGAGCGTCGCGGCCAAGTTGCGGATCTGGCCTTGCGCCTCGCGGACCACCTGCCGCGCCTGCCGGACTTCATCTTCCGCGCCTGGCTGGCCGCAACGCCGCTCCGCGCGCGCCAGCATCGCCCCGGCCGCGGTCAGCAGTTGGCCGAATTCATCGTGCAGATCGCGGGCGACGGATTGGAGCAGATCTTCTTGCAGGTTCAACAGGCGAGCGTTCAGCGATTCCAGCTCCGCCGAGCGCCGGGCCAATTGCGCAGCCAGCGTTTCAATGCGGGCAAAGGCCCGGCGGTTTTCCCGCACCGCCCACGCCGCCAGGACTCCGCCGACGATCAGGAGCGCCAGCAAGAGCAGGCCAAACTCCCGCTCGATGCCGCCGTAGATGGACGCCACCGCTTGTTCCGCGCGCGTCTGCTGGCGGCGATTGGCCGCCAGCCAGCCGCCAATCATGCGCGTCAGCTCCCGCCGCTGGGGCAACAGCTCCCGCTCGACCAGGTCGGCGGCTTCCCGGCGGTCGCCCAGGCGGGCCAAATGGAAGGCTTCGTCGCTGATGCTCCAAAACTGATCCAGTTCCAAATTCAGCCGCCGCCGCCGCTGCGCGCCGCGGCGGGCGGGCGCGAGCTGGGCCTCCCGCGCCAGCGCCTGATTCAGATCCACGCGAATGCGGTGGAATTCCAATCCCCACACGGCCCAGCCCGGCTGCGCCAAGGGACCCGGGGCGGTGGTGCTGGGCGCGGGCCGCCAGGGCTGCAATCCGGTCGCCGCCACCATGTCCTGCACCGCTTGGGACAGTTGGTCGGTGTCGTGCTGAATGCGCAGCCAGGCGGCGGTGTCGGCGCGGTTTCGCGCCAGCACCACCTGCTGATAGCGCCGCAGGCGATGGGTGGAGTTCAAGGTATATACGCCATAGAGCAAGAACAGCCCCAGCATCGCCGCGATGCCGGCAATCAGCCGTCGGTCTTGCCGCCTCCAGGCCATCTGTCCTATTCTGCCCCGCCCGCGGTATCGCCGGTGCTTTTGGTGTAGGTTCTTTCCCGCGCTGAAGATTTTGCATGCACGCGGAGCACCGGTCCGCCCTTTTAATGCGGTATTGCCCTGGGCTTCTCTGTGACCCAGATCCAATGCGCCCCAGGCTGCCTCTCGGATGTCGTATGCCCGGGGCAAGAATGCAGCCTTACACCGGCATAGGAAACAGGCGTTGGCGTGGCCGCTGGGCTTCGTCCTTCCTTTTAGCAGCTCTGGCGTTCCCGCGCGTTCCCACACCGGCTGCGCCGAAGGGTATACGCGCGGTCTACGTCGAGGGAAAGATTGCGCACGGAACCTATACCAACCCCTACTTCGGCGTCACCCTGACCCCGGTCGGCGGAAAGTTCACCCGTGGCGCGTTTATCAGCAAGGATGGCGGGCGTGCACGCCTTGCTGATGCGCAAATGGACACCAGGCAGTGGGCGAGCCGCTACGAAATTGCGATCCTCGCTGACGCGCGCAGGGCGAATCCCGGGATTCACTCTCCCGCCACGTACGTGCGCGCGGTCCTGCGCGCCCTTGGCCGCAAAGGATGGGAGACGATTCATCGCGGCAGGCCGACCACCATTTCCGGGCGGCGGTTCATCGGCGCCCTATTGGCGAAGCGGTACGGGTGGTTTGGGCCGGACCGCTACCGCGGCATTTCTACGACGTTCCTAAAGGGCTATATTGTTTCGCTCGAGATCGATGCCGGGTCCCTCCCTTGCCTGCGCGAGGCCCGGCGAATGGTGAGGTTCAGGCGGACGGCGGGCCGGCGCGGCGGCTAAGGGTTAGCCCTGCGGCGGGCGCTCGTGGAGGATGGTCCAATTGATGCCGAAGCGGTCGCGCAACTGGGCGAAGCGCGAGGCGAAAAACGTTTCCGCCATGGGCATGAAGACCTGGCCGCCGTCGGCGAGGGCGGCAAAGGCTTGTTCCGCCGCGGCGTCGTCGTCGTAAAACAGCGTGAGATAGGCGCTGCGCATCGGCTCGGCGTTGGGAATATCCGCCGCCAGCAGTTCGGAGCCGGCGATGGTGATGCGCGCGTGCAGGACCTTGTCTTTCCAATCCGGCCCGGCGGAGCTGGGTCCGGGCATCTGCCCGTGGTTCATCATCTGCGTTATTGTGCCCCCCAGGTGCTGCTGGTAATAGCGCAAGGCCTCGGCGCAGGAGCCGGGGAAGTTCACATACGGTTTCATTTGCATCGCCAAATCTCGCTTCCTTCTCCGTCGGTTTGCTCCGTCCGTTTGCCCGGCGAGCCGCGCGGGCGGCGTGTTGCCCCATTGTAGGCCCGGGACGTCGCGGCGGGCTCGGACCGGTCTCCCGGGAGCGGCGCACCGCGTCGGCGCGGCCGAAACCGGGCGCGTCGGCGGCGGCTGGCCGAAGCGGCGCAATGTGCCCGCCCCAGCACCACGTTCTAAATACTTTTGATGCGGCGGTGGGTGAGTGGGGTTGTATCGAACGATAGAGTCAGTTGAGTCGCGGTGGGTCGGTCCGCCGAGACTTGAGCGGAGACGTGCGGAAGGCGGCGGAGGCGACGAAAAGATGCGATGGCGAGGGTCTCACTTTCGGAGCGTTTGTCGATCTAAGCGCTTTATTTGCAGTGGCGAAAATGCGCCGGGCAGAGGGTGGAGGTGGCCGTCGTTGAGCGCACTGGCGAGGGCGCCGCCGGGGCGCGGCAAGGCGGTGATCGGCGGCGAGGGCCCACATCAACGGGGCTTCAACCGTCCCATCCTGCGATCGCGTTCCCGCGGCGGGGCTAGGCTGAGCGCAGACCGCTGGCATTGGTCCGGTGGGCGGCGCGGTGACGGCAAGTTGCGGCGCGCGGGCGAGTTTTGCTTTTCAATGGCGGGGCATTGTATGTTGCAGAAAAATGAAAATTTGCACTCGTGTGGTGGGGGTGGGGCGTGGTCTCGTCACCCATTTCCGCGCTGTGTTACGAAAAGCGGAGCGGGGACGGCGGATGGTGCTGCTGGGGCTGCTGCTGGTGGCCTGCGCCAAGCCGTTATTTGCCGGCCCGCCGTTCCAATTGGACGATCCCGATGTGATTCCCTGTCACGATTTCGAGTTCTACACCTGGGGCGGGGCGAGCGCGGTGCCGGGATCGGTGACGACGCAGTTTCCGGCGATTGAGTTCAATTACAGCGCCGTCTGCAACACGATGTTCCACTTCATCCTGCAAAGCGGGGAGGCGATACCCTCGCACGGGCGGCGCTATTTCGGGCTGGAAGACAGCGAATTCGGGTTTCAGTACCGGTTTATCCAGGAGACGAAGGACAGGCCGATGATCGGGACGTTCATAATGACGGAGATTCCGACCGGCAGCCTGGGCAAGGGACTGGGGGCGGGGGGATTTTCCTGGAAGCTGCCGCTCTACGCGCAAAAGACCTTTGGCGCCTGGACGATTGACGGCGGCGGCGGGGAAACGGTGAACGATCACGTTCCGGGAGCGAAGAACTACCCGTTTGGGGGAACCCTTTTGCTGCGGGAACTGAGCCCGAAGCTGACGATTGGCGGGGAGGTCTTCGCACACGGGAAGGAGACGACCGATCCCAGCTCGCGCTATGCGGCGATGCTGGATGTGGGTGGCTACTACACGCCGACCAGCAATCCCAATTTCCAGATCCTGTTTGCCTATGGGCACAGCTTCGCCGGGCAGTCCGAAACCTACGCCTACGCGGCGCTGTATTGGACCGGCGACTTGCACCAGACGGTCCGGTCCCTGGCCCACCGGCTGTGCCCGTAGCAATCGGGGCCAGCCAATGCCGCGTGTCGCTGGGGCCACTCCGCACCGGCAGGCCCGGGCGATCCGGCGGAGTGGCACTGCGAGTTCGCGTCCAGGTGAGCCTCAGTGCCAATGGCGCAGCGCCGCGAGCAGTGCTCATTTTTGCGGCGAGATGTTAGCTAACTCCTTTGTTTTTAGTCAAGAGAATGAGACTGGCTGGGCCGTGGCGCCGGCTCGGTGGCGAGCCTGCGGATTCCTTCCCCCGGCGCCCGCTGCGGGCATCCATTTTTAGCCGAGGAGGTGCGGCGGCTCATGGGCAAGCGGATTTTGGTGGTGGATGATCAGGAGGCGATTGCGTGGTTGAACCGGGAAATTCTGATCCAGGCCGGGAATGAGACCGATGCCTGCACGGCGGCGGCGGAGGGATTGCAGAAGCTGGCGAAAAACGAATATGACGTGCTGGTCACGGATCTAAACCTTGGCGGGCGGGCGGACGGGTATATTTTGGCGTGCGCGGCCAAGCTAGCGAGGCCCAACACGCTGGTTCTGCTGGTCACTGGGTATCCAGACTTGGAGGGGGCCTGGCGCACCATCCAGTTGCAGGTGGATCAAATCATGCTGAAACCGGTGGGGCCGGCGGAGATCGTGCAGGCAGTGCAGCGGCACGGACACGTAAGGCCGGAATTGCTGGACCTGGCGGGCCTGATGGAGCGATATCGGGAGGAACTCATTGAGGCGTGGCTGAAATCTGTGGAGGAGGATCCGATCGTGGCCCGGGTGCAGGTCAAACGGGAAGAGCGGATTGACCATGTGGGCGCGATGCTGTCGGACATCGTGATGCATTTGCGGCATCGGGAGCTGCTGCGGGCGGACACGCCGCTGGCGGCGGCGCGAGCGCACGGGGGAATGCGGCAGCGAGCCGGGTACACGATGGAGGCGGTGTTCCGCGAATCCAGCCACATCCGCCAGGTGATCCTGCGGCAGGCGACGCGGCGGTTCTTAGAGCTGAGTCCGGAAGGGTTGATGGATGACCTATTTACGGTCAACGCCAGCGTGGACGAGAGTGTGCTGCAGTCGGTACGGGTTTTCGGTACGAACGCTTGAGGCGAGTGCGCAGGCTGCGTCGTCAGGGCGAACACGGGGAATGCCCGGTCCAAGGCGGCGGGTTGGGCAGACGTGGAAGCCGGCGCGTGTGCTGGAAATAGGGCACGCCACCACGCCGGCTGCGCCGACCGGCAGCGCCGGCCGGTTGGTTCCGCCGGGGTCTCGGATCCGGTGGCGGGCTAGGGGCGCCGACCGCGGGGAGGAAAACGCGGCATGCGGAGTTGCTTGAAGCCGGGCGGGGGCGCAAATAAGCTGGCCGGCGGATCGGTGCGCCGGATCTGCCCCAGGCGGTAGACGGTGTCGCCGAAGCGGGGATCGTCGTGCTTGGCTTCGACCACGGTATGCAGGGCGGGGGAGTACCACCGCTCGGAGATAATCCGGATCGGCGCCTGATTGCCGATCGCCCCGGCGGGGATGGTGGTGATGGTGCGCTGCCCAACGACCCGCACACCGTCCATTTCGCGATGTCCCAGAGACTGCTTTACGACCGTCCATTGCCGGCCGCGCTCCGCGCTGCGCCACAGCGGCCGCCGCGCACGGGCGCCGCCGGGGCCGCGATAGGGCAGCAGGGTGTAGGTCTTGCGCTGGGGGTTGACGACATAGCGACGATGCGCCACCGGATCGGTGATAAACACCATATCTCCGTGCGCCAGCCAAGGCCCGATTCCGCCCAGCCGCACGACGCGGCGCATGCGGCCCTGCTGGTCGCGGGCGACGCGAAAGATCGAGGTGCGGGTGATCTGGTTGCCGTCCGCCAGCCGCTCGGTGGTGACCGCCGTGGCGGTGGCCTCATAGGGGGCGCCGGTCACCACGCGGAAGCGGAACGGCCGAACCGCCATCACCTCCGGCCCGGCGAAACCAGTGGCAAACTGCTGCGGCGCGGGCGGCGCCTGCGGCAATTGCGCCATTTCCACACGCATGCCTGGCACGCGAATGCCAATGCCGAAGCGCGGCGTTGCCTGCGCCATGGCCATGCCGGCCAACGCCAACGCCGCCACGGCCACCATCAATGCTTTGCCTGCCATGGGCCCTGTATCTCGATGCATTGTCTCCCCCTAATACGGTAAAGTGCCGCAAAACTCCATCACTGCAAAAAGCGAATGCCGCGGGGCACGCCATCTTGATCCATCAGCACCTCGGCGGGCACCGGTCCTGCGCCGGGTGCGGCGGCGATGCCGAGCGAGGCCAAATCCGATGCTGGGAGGTTGACGCGCACGACGAAGCCGTCAGCGGGCAAGGGACCTCCCAGGGGAAGGAACGTACCGCTGGCAGCCTGCGAAAGTGTGGCTTCCATTACATGCGGCCGGGTTCGTGCGCCGGGCGCGGCGGCCGTGGCGGCTACGCTATGGGCCGAGGGCAGGACACGCGGACCCAGCCAGGCCAGCACCGCCAGGCTTGCGGCGGCGGCCGCGGCCGCCCACCAGGCGCCGTGGCGCCAAGTTCTTAGATTCCGCCGCTGACGGCAGGCGGCGAGCAGCCGCGCGGGCGGCTGGGCGGTCAGCGGCCAATTCTCGCCCGTGGCACGCAAATCGGCCAATGCGGAATCCAGGCGGTCCTGGCGCTCCCGCTCCTGACGCAGCACCGCCCAGGCGGCCTGGTCGTCACCGGAATGCCGGCTCATGCTTCGCACCTCGCCGTCAACACGGTCGCAGGCGAAGCCGGCGCCGTGGGCTGGTTGGGCCGCGCCGGCTCCAATTTCCGGGCCAGCAGCGCCCGCGCCCGGTGCAGCCGCGACCGCACCGTGCCGACGGGGCAGCCCATCGCCCGGGCCACTTCCTCGTAACTCCGTTCCTCGATCTCGCATAACACCACCACCGCGCGATAATGCTCCGGCAGGGCGGCGATCGCGCGCCGCACCGCCGCCACCGTTTCCCGCCGTTCCGGTTCCTCGGCGCCGCCCAATGCTCCCGGCGGCGCCGCCGCGACCTCCTCATTCAGCGGCGCCCAGCGGGAGTCCTGCCGCCAGCGGCGGGAGAGCCAATGGCGGGCAATGCCGAACAAATAGCCCGCCACGGCGCCACGCTCGGGATCGTACCCGTCGCGCCGGCGCAGGAGGGCCAAGAAAACTTCCTGAGCGGCTTCTTCGGCCAGCGTCGCATCGCCGCTCATGTGCCGGGCAAAGCGGTAAATGGCGGCATAGTGGCGCTGGTACAAGACGCCCAGGGCCTCCTCATCGCCGGCCCGGGCGCGCCGCAATAACTCCTGGTCGGGTTGGCCCGGGTCCGGCATTCTTGCTTGTTCCATATGAACGTCGCGCGGGGGAATAGTTCCCAAAACTTAGCCGCAATTGGCCTTCGGCCGGGCCGCCGCAAGCGGCCGAACCGGGGGTGCGGGGAGGATCAGTGCTGGGCGGCAGCGCGGCGGCGCATCTCCTCCTCGGAAAGATCCTCGAAATGTGTCGCTATCCACCATTGATTTCCGTTGCGGTCTTCCACTCCGGCGGAGCGGTCGCCATAGAACTGGTTTTCCGGGGGCCGCAGGCTCTTGGCGCCGGCTCCCAGGGCACTCTGGTAGACGGCGTCCACATCCGGAAGGTAAAGATGAACCATCCCCGGCCGCTCCGGACTGCCGGCGGGGGGCTCGCCGAGCATGATGACCGAGTCGCCGAGGCGCATTTCCGCGTGGGCGACGCGGCCGCCGGGGTCTTGCATTGGTGGGATCTTAATCTCAGCGGCGAAAGCTTGTTGCAGGAAGGCAATCAATTGCCGCGCGTCGCGCACCACCAGGTAGGGGGTGACGGTATGATAGCCGTCGGGAACCGGAGAGACGGGCATGATCGCAGCCTCCGATTCTCATGCTACTCCTTTCTGCATGGATTCCCTTCCGCAGCGGGTTCTCATCACGGGCGCCTCCAGCGGCATTGGCCGGGCGTTGGCGCGGGCCTATGCCCGGCCGGGCGTCCGCCTCGGCCTATTGGCCCGCCGCCAGGAGGAACTCGAGGCTACGGCGGCGGCCTGCCGCACCCATGGAGCGGAGATTTGGCTGCGCGCCGCCGATGTGACCGACGCGGCGGCGATGAACGCCGCCGCTGCCGACTTTTTGGCATGGGCCGGCGGCGTGGATTTGGTGATCGCCAATGCCGGCGGGGGCGAAAAGGAAACGCTGATTGACGCCGACCTGCTGGACCGGACGCTGCGCCTCAATGTCACCGGGGTGGCGCGAACGTTTGCTCCGTTTTTGCCCGCCCTCCAGCCAGGCGCGCAACTGGCCGCGGTCGCCAGCTTGGCGGGGTATCGCGGACTGCCGTATTCGGCTAGTTATTCCGCCGCCAAGGCGGCGCTGATTACGTATGCCGAGGCGCTGCGCGTCGGTTTGCAGGCGCGCGGCATTCGGGTGGCGACGATCTGTCCGGGGTATGTCCGCACGCCGCTGACTGCCAGCAATCCCTACATGCCCTGGGTGCTGGAGGCGGACGAGGCGGCGCGCGTGATCCGCCGCGGCTTGGCCCAGGGCCGCTCGCGCATTGCGTTTCCCTGGCAGTTGGCGCTTTTGGTTCGCACGCTTCGGCTGCTGCCCGACGCCGCCTTCGACCGCGCCGTGGGGATATTTGTACGCCGCCGCCGCGACGCCGGGGCGGGATGATGCGGCGGAGCGATCGCGATCCAAGGCGCGGTCCAAGCCGCGGTCCAAGCCGCGATCCGAGCCGCGATCCGGGCCGCGATCCAAGCGGCTGCCCGGTGGACGGTGCGATCCGCGATTCCGTTGCTCGTTTAATCCACTAGGGCGGCGATGGCGCTGAGGGGAAAGTGCATGGCATCGCCGGGCTCGCCAAACGTGTCCGCCGCCACCAACGAGCCTTCGCGAAATCGGTAGTACCGCGGGCCGTCGGGATCAACGACCCAGATCTGGGGGATGCCCATCGCCGCGTAGTCGTTCAATTTGCGCATCATCCGGTGCATGACGTCATCCGGGGAAAGCACCTCAAAGACGGCCAGCGGCGGATGCGTCACGACAGGTTCTTTCGGCAGGCGGCGGTCCAGCACGGTGACATCGGGAATGCGGAAACGGGTCGGCGCCACGCGGACATGCAACTCGGGCCGGACGCGGATCCGCCATTCTTCGCGGTGCCGATGGAACCAGACGGTGATCGCTTGTTGCCACGCGGAATGATCGTCTTGGCCCCTGGGGCGCTCCTCGATCTCGCCGTCCACATAATCGGCGCCGGGCTCATAAGGAGTCCGCAGGTAAGCAGCGATGGAAACGAATTCTGGCGCGGTGGTGGCCGCCATTTGCGTGCCCTCGGCTGAAGTCTAGCACCGGGCCGCGCGGGCGCTGTTGCCCCGCCAGGGGCGAAAAGGCTAAGAGCGGGAGCTAGGCGGGCGAACGCGCGGCGGGCGGAGCAACGGCCCGGCACGGGTTCAGCGCCAAATCCGGCGCGCCGCCGCCTCCTCGACGCTCACCCTGGCCCACCGGCTAAGCGCGGCGGCGTCCACCGGCCTTGGGAGCTGGAGTACCAGCGGCTTCTCGCTGTCGGGCTCGTCGCTCGACCTCATCAGCGCCCACGCCCGGGGCCACCCAAACTCGACCACCTGGGCCATGGGACGCGAATATATCCTCGCCGACTGCCTGGAGTAAAGCCCCCCATTCGGGGGATTTGCGTTCGCGCAACAGGGCGGCCGCCGCGCCCGGCTCCGCCGCCCCGCTCGACGCGGCAACGTTGGCGGCGCGCCGCAGCCACTCGCTCAAGCGCATCCCCTGGTGCGCCGCGCACTCGCGCCAGCGCGCCATCTCATCGGCCCGCGCCCGCGTGGCCACTCGCGCGTCGCGGTTGATTTTCGGTGCCGAGGCCACGAAAAAAGCATGCAACAAGATCGCCGGCTGCGCCATCCTATATTTGTGCAGCAGATGACGAACAAAATCCGGCGCACCGAACGCGCCACGGTGCGGCTCCATCCGGAGGTGTTCGCGCGCCTGCGGCGCCGCACCAGCCGCCTGCGCCTGAGCGTCTCTGAGCTGCTGCGCCGGCTTTAGAGCACGTGTCGGTGGCTATTCAGGACTGACCCGATCCACGGTGGTCGGGCAGCAGGGACTAGAATGTGCCCGAGGGAAGGGTATGTTCGGAGAAGCTTGGCGGAGGGTGCGACGATCACCGGGATTCGCCGCCGCCGTCATTGCGGTCCTGGCGCTCGCCATCGGCGCCAATACGGCCGTCTTCGCCGTGGTCGAGGCGCGCTAGCCGCTTGGCTGCTTCCGGTCCTCACGCGGCTTTCGCCGCTGCAATTGCCGCGGCTGGGGGGAGCGCATCTTGGCGCGCCGGTGCTGGCGTTCGCGGCGGCGGCGGTGATGGGCACGGCGGTGGTGGTCGGTTGGGCTCCGGCACTGTACGCCGCGCGCGGCGCCGTGGGGCCGCGCCTGCGTGAGGCGACTGGGCGGAGCCGGACGGAAGGACGGCGCTTCTTGCGCCTACGCGGAGCGCTCGTGGCCGCCCAGGTTGCGGTGACCGTTGCCTTGCTGAGTTCCGCCGCCTTGTTGGCGCTTGGACTGGCGCGGATGGAGGCATTCCGTCCCGGCTTTGCGGCGCGCAATGCCTTGGCGTTCGACGTGACCCTGCCCAGCCGCCCATTTCCGCCTAGGCGCGCCGCCGCGTTCTTTACGCGGCTGAGCCGGCGGCTGCGGCGGTTGCCCGGCGTAACCGCCGCTGGCGCCGTGACGCTGGATGGATACGCCGGCAGCACCGCCGTGCTGCGCGCCGGCGGACGCAGGCTGTCCCGGCCCGGTTCCGTCGCGGTGGCGGCCACTACCCCCGGCTACTTTGCGGCTCTGGGCGTGGGGCTCCGCGGGCGAGATTTTACGCGCGCGGATTCCGCCGCCGCGCCGCCCGTGGCGATCGTCAATCGCGCGTTCGCGCGGCGATTTTTCCCGCGGCGGAAGAGCCCGTTGGGGCAGACGATCACTCCCGGCGTCGGCGGTGGCGCGCCGAGGATGATCGTCGGCGTTGCCGGCGATATCCGCTTTAATTTTTCGCGCTCCCAGCTGGCGCCCGCGGCGCCGGAAATCTACCTCCCGGAGACCCAGGTCCAACCGAACCCGATTGGGCTGGATGAGATGAGCTATTACCTGCGGACGCCCGATCCGCCGATGTCATTGGTCCGCACGGCACGGCGGGTGCTGGCGGCGATGGATCCGAACGTTCCTTTGGCCGGCGGCACCAGCCTGCGGCGCCAACTTCGCGCCTCCTCGGCGCGGGCGGATTTTGAGGCCATTGGGGCGGGGTCGTTCGCTGCGCTGGCGCTGTTGCTGACCGCGGTAGGTCTTTACGGCGTCGTTGCGTTCAGCGTGGCCCGCCGCCGCCGGGAGATGGGCATACGGCTCGCGTTGGGTGCGCGGCGCGGGCAACTGTTGCGGCGGGTCCTGGGGGAGTCGCTGCGGCTTTCGGCATCCGGTGCGGTTCTGGGATTTGCCGGCGGTTGGCTGGCGCAACGTTGGCTGGCCAGCGCGATCTTTGGGCTACCACCGGCGCGCTGGCTGGCGCCGCTGGCGGCGGTTGCGGGCATTTTGATCGTGGCGCTGATGGCGGCATGGTTCCCGGCGCGGCGCGCGGCGGCGGCGGATCCGAGCGAAACGCTGCGGGCTGAGTAGCGCAAGCGCACGGCGATTGTTGGGGTTGGCCGTCCGGTTGCCGTCCGCGCTTTTGGCATGGTGCGCCGGAGGCGTCATCCCCGCGGCGGGTAGCGGGCGGGCAGCGCCGGAGCCGGTAGGCCTGGCGCGGGGGTGTGTCTTCGCGGGCCAGCGGGCGCGGGATTAGCCGTGCAGGAGGTGGCGGGCGGAGCGGAGGGCGTAGTCGAGGACGCTATTCGGGAAGACGCCGAGCCAAATGACCGCGGCCACGCAGAGAGCCAAGACGACGGCTGTTGCTCCGCTCATGGCGGTAGACGGAATCGGGGGTTCGATGTTGCCGGCGGGAGCGCCGGGCGCCAAGGCGGGGAGCACCGGCGCCTCACGCATGTACATCGCTACAACCGGCCGCAGGTAGTAGTAGGCGGCGAGGGCGCTGTTCAGCAGGCCGATGACCGTCAGGGCGACGAGGTGCGAATGCAGGGCGGCGCGGAAGATGTATACCTTGCCGAAAAAGCCGCCGGTGAGCGGCACGCCGATCAGGGAAAACAGAAAGACGGAAAGGCAAAATGCCGGCCAGGGGGCGCGGAAGCCCAAGCCGGCGTAGTTGCGAATGTCCACGTAGCGCTCATCGCGGTGGGCGAAGTGGGAGACCACGGCGAAGGCGCCGATGTTCATGGCGGCGTAGGCGGCCAAATAGAACATGACCGCGGAGACGCCGTCGGCGCCGAGGGCGGCGAAGGCGACCAGGATGTAGCCGGCCTGGGCGATGGAGGAGTAGGCCAGCATGCGCTTGAAGTTGTTTTGCCGCAGCGCGGCGACGTTGCCCACGGTCATGGACAGCAGCGCCGCCACCCACAGCAGCCAGAACCAGGCGTGGCTGTTGGCCGCCAACGCGACGGTGAAGATGCGCAGGAAGATGGCGAAGGCGGCGGCCTTGGGCGCGGCGGACATGAAGGCGGTCACCGGCGCCGGGGCGCCTTCATAGACGTCGGGCGTCCACACCTGGAAGGGCACGGCGGACACCTTGAAGCCCAGGCCGATGAACATCAGTGCCGCGCCGAGCAGCACGATCTGGCCGGTCTGCACGGCCGCGGCGGCGGCGCCGGAATGGGCCAGGGCGCGGGCGATGGCGGAGATTTGCGTGGTGCCGGTGGCGCCGTAAATGAGCGAGATGCCGTAGAGGAAGAAGGCGGTGGCGAAGGAACCGAGCAGCAGGTACTTGAGCGAGGCTTCGGTGGATTTGGCCGCGTGGCGGCGATAGCCGGCCAGGATGTAGGTGGAGATGGAGCTGATCTCAAGGGCGATGAACATCAAGATCAGCTCGGTCGCGCCGGCCATGAAGCCCATGCCCACGGTGCCGAACAGGATGAGCGCGTAGAACTCGCCGCGGTCCAGATGCTGCTGCGGCAGGTAATCCATGGCCATCAGGATGATGACTACGGCAATGGCGGTGAGCAGGTAGCCGAAAAAGACGGTGAAGCCGTCCACGCGGAACAGATGGCCGAAGGCGTAGCCGGGGTTCTGGCTTTGGATCCAGACGGCGACGAAGGCGGCGAGGGCGCCAATGAGGGCGACCCAGCGGGTGGTGCGGCCGCGGCCGACATGGCGCGCGGGGCCCTCGATCAGCATGATGACGGCGCCGAAGACGGTGAGGACGATCTCCGGAAGAATGCGGAGGTAATAGACTGCGGGGACCAGGGGGGCGGTGGCGGCGGAGGTCATCGGCGGCCTCCGAGAGTGGGGGCGAGGGCGGCTAGATTGGCCGGCTTCGGCGCCGGGCCCGCGGCCCGGCGGGCGTTCGCGACGGCTTGGCTTGCGGCCGAGCGCGGAGCGTTCGCAGCGGGCATCCGGACGGTCCGCGCCACCGCCCGGGGTCGTGCGGCGGGGATGGCGGGCCGGGCGACCGGCGCCGCTTTCGTTTGCAGACCGAAGGGGTGGGCGCCGGCATAGGGGGCAAGATCGGCGGCGACGCTGGCCTGGACTTTATGCAGGAACAGGGGGGAGAACAAGCCCATGAAGATGACCAGAACGCCCAAGACCGCGAAAATCAGCTTTTCCCGCCCGTCGAGATCGCGCAAGGCGTTGTTGGCGGGCTGGGCGATCTCGCCCCAGAGCGTGGCGCGAGTCCACTTCAGCAAGTAGAGGGCGGAGATGATGATGGCGGCGGCCGCGGCCACGCCGAAGGCGTGATGCGCCAGGAAGGCGCCGAGCATGATCAGGAATTCGCCGACAAAGCCGTTGAGCAGCGGCAGGCCCACGGAGGCCATGACCAGAAGCACGAAGAAGCCGGCGAACCAGGGCATGACCTTGGCCACGCCGCCGAACTCCGACAGCTCATCGGTGTGGCGCTGCTCATAGAGAATGCCGATAAGGATAAACAGGCCGCCGGTGATGATGCCGTGGTTCAGCATCTGGTAGACCGCGCCTTGGGTGCCGATGGCGGTGAAGGTGAAGACGCCGACGATGATCAGGCCCATGTGGCTGATGGAACCGTAGGCAACGAGGCGCTTCATGCTTTTCTGCGAGAAGGCCACCAACCCGCCGTAGAGCAAGCCGATCAGGCCGAGGATGACGATGACCCAGGCGGCGCGGGCGGCGGCGTGGGGGAAAAGGGACAGGTTGAAGCGCAGCAGGCCGTAGGGCCCCAGCTTGACCATCACCGCCGAAAGAACCACCGCCGCCACCGGCGCCTCCGCGTACATGTCCGGCAGCCAGGTGTGGAAAGGGAAGAGCGGGGTCTTGATGGCGAAGGCGATGAAGAAACCCAGGAACAGCCACATCGCGGTCGAGGGGCTGAGGTGGTAGATGCCGGAGGCCAAGCCGGCGCGGATGACCGGGAAGTCGAAGGTGCCGGTCAGGTTATAGAGCCAGATGATGCAGACCAGCATCAGCGCCGAGCCGGTCATGGTGTACAAGAAGAACTTGAGGGCGGCACGGATGCGGTGGTGCTGGCCCCAGATGCCGATGAGCAGCGTCATGGGCACCAGCGCCACTTCCCAAAAGACGTAGAACAGGAACAGATCAAGGCTGGCGAAGGCGCCCAGCATGCCGGTGGTGAGCAGCAGCAGCAAGATGTAAAACGCCTTGGCGTGCTGATGGGCGCTCTTCCAGGAGGCCAGGACGGCGATGAAGGTCATCAGCGTGGTCAGGGGCAGGAGCCAGAGGCTGATGCCATCCACGCCGAGGTAGTAATGAATGTGGAAGGCGGGGATCCAGCGGAGGAACTGCTGGAACTGATAGCCGGGGCGGCCGGCCTGGTAGGCGAAGGCCGGGATCAGCGAGAGGAACAAGTCCGCCACGCTGAACGCCAGCGCCGCCCAGCGCGCCGCGCGGTCGGAGCGGAGCAGCAGCAGGACGCCGATGCCGATGACCGGCAGAAAGACGATCCAGGAAAGGATGGTGTGGTGCATGTTCGCCATGCTCCCTACCGGGCCACCAGCATGTAGAAAATGGCGACGACCGCGCCGACGCCGACCCAGCCGGCGTAGCTGCGGATGTTGCCGGAGATCTGCTTGCGGACGCCGCCGCCGGTGGAACGGCAGATGCCGCCGACGGCGGCGACCGAGCCGTCAATGACGCTGGCATCCACGATGCGCCACAAGACGACGCGGGAGAACCAGGCCAGGGGCCGGGTGAAGACCGCGCCGTAGAGCTCATCCACCCAATATTTGTTGTAAATCGCCGACCACAGCTTGGGCAGCGCCTGTTTGGCCCGCGCCGCCGCTTCCGGCCGCGCCAGGTAGAAGTACCAGGCCAAGGCGACGCCGGCCAGCGCGACCACGATGGAGATGGCCATCACCATGCCTTCGCCCATGGCGGCGGCATGGGGGGCGGGGGTGATGCCGGTGGCGAAGACCGGGGCGAGAAATTTTTCAAAGCGGTCGCCGATGCCGATATAGCCGCCCAGCGCGGCGAGCACGGCGAGGAGGATCATCGGGATGGTCATCACCGCCGGCGCCTCATGCGGCGGGCCGCCGTGATGCGGCTGGGAATGGGCCGGTGGCTCCATTGCCGGGGCGCCGGCCGCGCCGCGCCGCGCGGGATCGGGCCAGAAGGTGACGAACAGGGCGCGGAACATATAGAACGACGTCATGCCCGCGGCGATGGTGCCCACCGCCCACCACCAGGCGTTGGGACGGGGGCCGGAGAGGACTTCGTAGAGGATCTTGTCCTTGCTGAAGAAGCCGGCGAAGCCGGGGATGCCGGAGATGGAGCAGGTGGCGACGACGAAGGTCCAGAAAGTGATGGGGGCGTATTTCTTCAGGCCGTCGGGGACACGCTCGCGGATGCGGAACATGTCCTGCTCGCCGGCCAGGGCGTGAATGGCGCCGCCGGCGGCGAGGAAAAGCAGGGCCTTGAAGAAGGCGTGCGTCATCAGGTGGAAAATGCCGGCGCCGTAGACCATGGCGCCGCAGGCCATGAACATGTAGCCCAACTGGCTGATGGTGGAGTAGGCCAGAACTTTCTTGATGTCCCGCTGCAACATGCCGATGGAGGCGGCGAAGATGGCGGTCAGCGCTCCGACGGCGAGCACCACCGACAGGGCCAGGGGCGCGCGGTCGTAGATGGCCGCCGAGCGGGCCACCATGTAGACGCCGGCGGTGACCATGGTGGCGGCGTGGATGAGGGCGCTGACTGGCGTGGGGCCCTCCATCGCGTCCGGCAGCCAGACGTACAAGGGGAGCTGGGCGGATTTGCCCGTGGCGCCGATGAACAGCAAGATGCCGATGACGGTCAGCAAGCCGGTCCAGGCGTGTTCGACTGGCATGGCTTGGACCTGGGCGAAGACGCGGGTGAAATCGAAGCCGTGGAAGTGCTGGAAGATGAGGAACAGGCCGATGAGGAAGCCCATGTCGCCGATGCGGTTGGTGACGAAGGCCTTGGAACCGGCGGCGGCGGCGCTGTCCTTGTGGAAGAAGAAGCCGATCAGCATGTAGCTGGCGAAGCCGACGCCTTCCCAGCCGATGAACATCAGCAGGAAGTTGTTGGCCAGGACCAGCAGGAGCATGAAGAACAGAAACAGGTTAAGCAGCGCGAAATAGCGGTAGAAGCCGCCTTCATGCGCCATGTAGCCGAGCGAATAGACGTGGATGACCAGGCCGACGCCGGTGACGATGAGCAGCATCACCAGCGAGAGCTGGTCGAGCTGGAAGCCGAAGGGCACCGACAACGGGCCGGCGAGGATCCAAGCGCCGTGGGTTTCGATGTAGGGGACGGCGAAGCTGCCCCAGCGCGAGGCCACATAGAGCGCGTCGGCGAAGGCGGCGGCGGGGAAGAGCACGCCGATCCAGCCGGCCACGCGCTGCGGCCAGCGCCGTCCGCCCAGCATGTTCAGGGCGAAGCCCAGAAAGCAGAGGACGGGAATGAGCCAGAGATGGAGGGAGATGGTCATGCGATGGCGGTAGGGATGGCGGCGCGCAAGGTCACAGCTTCATCAGGTCCATCTTGTCCGCGTTCAGGGTCTGCCGGTTGCGGACGACGGCGATGATAATGGCCAGGCCGACGGCGGCTTCCGCCGCGGCGACGACCATGACAAAGAAGACGAAGATGTTGCCGGCCGCCTGATGCCAGAAATGGCTGAAGGCGACGAAGGTCAGGTTGACGGCGTTCAGCATCAGCTCGATGGAGATGAAGATGCTGATGATGTCGCGCTTGAAAAAGAAGCCGGCCACGCCGATCGCAAACAAGATGGCGCCGAGGACGAGGTAGAACGACAGGGGAATCATCGCGTCGCCTCCGCTGCGCCGGCGCCGGGACGGCGCGCGGCAGGGGTTGGGATCCGGGCGGGGTTCATGGCGGCGTTCATCGCGATTTGACCTCCGCGCCGGAGGCGTGGGGTTCGGGATCGGGCGTCACGACGCCGCCCAGGGCGCGTGCGGGCTGGCGCAGGGCGGCGGCCATCTCCGGGGTGGGCCCGGAGCCGCCGTGGCCGGCGGCCTGGGCGCGCGGGAGCTGGCCCTCGGGCGCCTTGGGCGGGTCCTGGCGGGCGGCGAGCATGACCGCGCCGATGACGCCGACCAGGAAGAGCACGGACGTGACCTCGAAGGGCAGCAGATATTGATGGAACAGCGCGTTGCCGATGTCCTGCACGGTGATGATGTGGTGGGTGAATCCGACCGGGGTGTCGGCGTAGGTGGCGGCGAAGACGCCGGCGACTTCCATGAACAGCAGCACCACGACGGGAATGCCCACCAGGCGGGCGATGCGGCTGCGGCGGCTGCTCTCCGGCTGCTGGGCATTGAGCAGCATGATCACGAAGACGAAGAGCACCATGATGGCGCCGGCGTAGACCAGCACCTGCACGAAAGCGATGAACTCGGCGCCGAGCAGCAGATAGAGCACCGCCAGCGCGCCCATCACCGCCACCAGGGAGAGGGCGCTGAAGATGGGCGTGCGCTGCACCAGGAGGTTGATGGCCCCCGCCACCGCGATCGCGCCGAAGATGAAGAACAAAGCCGGATGCATAGTTGCGCCGTTAGGAAGCCGCCGCGTTCCTCAATGGAAACTGAGCACCGCGCCGGTGACCACGATGTTGGCCAGCGCCAGGGGAACCAGGAACTTCCATCCGAAGCCCATGAGTTGGTCGTAGCGGAAGCGCGGCAGCGTGCCGCGCACCCAGATGTACAGGAACAGGAAGAAGGCCACCTTGAGGGCGAACCAGATCACCGGCAGAAAGACGCGCAGCAGCGCGGGGCCGAACAAGGGGCCGTGCCAGCCGCCGAGGAACACGATCGTGGCGATGCAGCTGACGGTGATCATGTTCACGTACTCCGCCAGGAAGAACATGGCGAACTTCATCGAGCTGTATTCGGTGTGGTAGCCGGCGCCCAATTCGCCCTCCGCCTCCGGCAGATCGAAGGGGATGCGGTTGGTTTCCGCGAAGGCGGCGGTGAGATAGATGCAGAAGGCGACGAACTCCGGAACGATGTACCAGATGTGGTTCTGCGCGTTGACGATCTGGCGCAGGTCCAGGGAGCCGGCGAGCATGATCGGGCCGATCAGCGCCAGGCCCAGGGCCAGCTCATAGCTGACCATCTGCGAGCCGCCGCGCAGCGAGCCGAGGAAGGAATATTTGCTGTTGGAGGACCAGCCGGCGAGGACGATGCCGTAGACGCCCAGCGAGGTGACGCCGAGGATGAACAGCAGGCCGACATTGATGTCGGTGACCTGGAACTGGATGGGGTAGCCGAATAGATGGAAGGTTCCGCCGATGGGGACGACCGAGAGGGCGGTGAGGGCCAGCACGACGGAGATCACCGGCGCGAGGACGTAAAGGAAGGGATGGGCGTCGGTGGGGGTGATGTCCTCTTTGAGAATGAACTTGAAGGTGTCGGCGGCGGGCTGAAGAAAACCTCGGGGGCCGACGCGGGTGGGGCCGACGCGGCTCTGGATGCGGGCCACGATGCGCCGTTCGGCGAGCTGCACGTAGGCCACCAGCGTCAGCAGCACGGCGAGCGCGATGACGACCTTGACCAGCGAAATGAGGAAAAAGATTCCGAGAGGCATTAGGGGCGGGAATGTTTCTCCATGACGGCGTTGAGCGTGGCGCTATAGCGGCCTAGGGTGCCGGCGGTGAACAGAGAATCGTGATTGGGCCGGATCATCTGCGGCGCGGCCTGGTGGGGCACGGCGCCGTTGAGCGGGGCGGCGAGGGCGCCGCGGCCGGCCATGAGCTGGACCAGGGAAACGGCATAGCCCTTGACCTGGGCGCGGATTTCCGAGAAGACGCGGTCGGCGTCGGGGCGGCCGAAGTCAGCGCCCAGAAGGCGGGCCAGGGCGTGGATGATCTCCAGGTCGGTTTTGGCGCCTTCGAAGGCGCCGCCGCGGCGCTGGCTTTGCACCTCGCCGCAGGTGTTGGTCACGGTGCCGGACTTTTCATAGAGCGACAGGGCCGGCAGGACCACGTCGGCGGCCTGGGCGGTTTCGGTGAGGAACAAGTCCTGCACCACGAGGAAACAGGATTTTAGGTTGGCGGCGTTGACCGGATCCAGGCGGAAGGGGTTGGCGCCGACGACGTAGAGGGCGTCCAGCTCGTGCCGGTCCACCGCTTCCACCATCTGCCGCTGGTTCCAGCCCGGCGCGGCGGGGATGTCGCCGCCCCAGGCGGCCTCGAAATGCGCCCGCGCGGCGCCCTCGGCGAGCGGCAGATAGCCGGGCAGCAGATCCGGATACAAGCCCATGTCGGCGGCGCCGCGGGAGTTGGCGTTGTCGGCCATGGCGATGTAGCGGGTGTGGCCGGGCAGGGAAGCGCCGAAGCTGACCAGGGCCTGGACGGCGTCGCCGGTGAGTTCCGGCCCGAAGACGATGATGACGTCCTGCTCCTTGGCCAGCTCGGCGCGGAACTCCTCCAAGCCGCCGGGGATGGACTGCGGCGTCGAAGGCGGGGTTTGCGGCCAGCGTTTGTCGCCCGGAGGGCTGACGGCGGTCAGCTCGGCCTGGGGCGGATCGCCGCGTTGCGGCGCGGCCAAATAGCGCACCGCGTCGGCTTCCGTGCCCTTCGTTAGCAGGGCCATGCGGCGCGCCTGGCGGCGCAGGCGAATGTCGCGGCGGTTGATGACGTACAGGCTGGCGCCGGCGAGGCGGTAGGCCCAGCGCAGGTTCCAGGCCAGCAAGGGATGTTCCTGGGTTGGGTCGCCGCCGACCAGCAGCACCGCCTTGGCGGTCTTGAGCGCGCCGGAATCGGCCAGTTGCGGCAGGGGCCGGGCGGCGGCGCCGGCGGGCTGCGCCAAGGCGTCGAAGAGGGCGGGGAAGTCGGCGCTGCGGTGGTGGTCCACGTGATTGGTGCCGAGCACGCGGCGCGCCAGCTTTTGCAGTTGATAGCTTTCCTCGTTGCTGCAGCGGGTCGAGCCGATGACGCCGAACTTGCCGTTGGCGGCCTGGATGCCGCGCCAGCGGTCGGTGATGGTTTCCAGCGCGTAGGCCCAGCTCACCGGGCGCAGCTCGCCGGAGGCGTCGCGCACCAAGGGGCTTTTCAGCCGTTCGGGATGGCGCGTGAAGTCGGCGCCGTACCGGCCCTTGACGCAGAGAAAATCGCCGTTGATGCCGTTTTTGTCGCGGTTGTCGCCGCGCAGGATGACGCCGTTGCGGACGCCGAGCGTAGTCTTGCAGCCGTCGCCGCAGAAGGCGCAGACGGCGCCGACGTGCTGCATCTCCCAGGGCCGCGTCTGGTAGCGGTAGGCGCCGCTGGTGAGCGCGCCGACGGGGCAGATGTCAATGCACATGCCGCACTCTTCGCATTCCAGATGGTCCTGGCGGTTGGGCAGGATGGTGGCGAGGATGCCGCGGTTGCCCACGCCCAGCGCCCATACGTCCATGCCCTCCCCGCAGGCGCGGACGCAGCGGTAGCAAAGGATGCAGCGCGGGCGGTCGTAGTAGACGACCGGCGACCACTGCTGCTCATCGCGGTGGCGCTTGGGCTCATCGAAGCGGCTGGAGGCGGCGCCGTAGCGGAAGGTCATGTCCTGGAGCTCGCACTCGCCGCCAGCGTCGCAGACGGGGCAGTCCAGGGGATGATTGGTCAGAATGAATTCGATCGCCGATTTGCGCGCGCGCTGCACCGTCGGCGTTTCGGAATGGACCACCATGCCCTCGGCGACGACGGTGGTGCAGGCGGTCTGGAGCTTGGGAATCTTCTCCACCTCCACCAGGCACATACGGCAGGCGGCCTGGAGCGAGAGCTTGGGGTAATAGCAGAAGGAGGGGATCTCGACGTTGGCGGCGCGGCAGGCCTCGATCAGCAGCGTTCCCGGCGCCGCGGTCAGGGCGTGGCCGTTGACGGTGAAATGCACCTCGGCCGGGGCGGGCGGCGCGCCGGCGGCGGGAGCGGATTTGGACGGGGTCTCGGGCATGGCTTAGGCAACGGGCACGGCGCTGGGCTCCGCGGCGAAGGGGCAAGGCCGGCCGTGCAGGTGATCTTCGAATTCCGTGCGGAACTTCCGCACGATGCTGAGGATGGGCATGGCGGCGGCATCCCCCAGCGGGCAGAGGGTGCGGCCCATGATGTTCTGCGCCACGTCGGTGAACAGGTCCACGTCCTCCGGGCGGCCATGGCCGCGGTGGAAGCGGGTGAGGGCCAGTTGCAGCCAGTTGGTGCCTTCCCGGCACGGAACGCACCAGCCGCAGCTTTCATGCCGGTAAAACTGCATGACGCGCAGGGCGAACCGCACCATGCAGGTGCGGTCGTTGATGACCACCACGCCGCCGGAGCCAAGGAAGGAGCCGGCTTTGCCCACCGAATCGTAGTCCAGGTTCAGGCCCAGCGCCTCCTCGGCGGTGAAGATGGGCGTGGAGGAGCCGCCGGGGACGACGGCTTTCAGGTTGCCGCCGATGACGCCGCCGCCGATCTCCTCGATCAGGCGGCGCAGGGGAAAGCCCAGCGGCAGTTCGTAGACGCCGCGGTTCTGCACCTGGCCGCTGAGGGAGAACAGGCGCGGCCCGCCGTTTTTCGGCAGGCCGATATTGAGAAACCAGTCGCCGCCGCGGAGAATGATGGGCGGCACCGAGGCCAGGGTCTCGACGTTGTTGATGACCGTGGGGCAGCCGTAGAGGCCGCTGATGGCGGGGAAGGGAGGCTTGAGGCGGGGAATGCCGCGCTTGCCCTCCAGCGACTCCATCAACGCCGATTCCTCGCCGCACTCATAGGCGCCGGCGCCGGTGTGGGCGAGGATGTCGAAGGAAAAGCCGCTGCCCCGGATGTCGGCGCCGAGGTAGCCGGCGGCGTAGGCTTCAGCCAAGGCGCGCTGCATGATGTCCAGCACGTAGCGGTATTCGCCGCGGATGTAGACGAAGCCGCGCTGCGCGCCGATGGCGCGGCCGGCGATGGTGATGCCCTCGATGATGGCGAAGGGGTCGTGCTCCAGAATGAGCCGGTCCTTGCAGGTGCCGGGCTCGCTTTCGTCGGCGTTGCAGAGGACGTATTTCGGCTTGTTGCCGCCCTTGGGAATGAAGGACCACTTGAGGCCGGTGGGAAAACCGGCGCCGCCGCGGCCGCGCAGCGAGGACTTCTTGACCTCCTCGATGATGGCCTCCGGCGCCATCGCCTCGCCGCCGTTCAGCCCCAGCGCCTTGCCCAGGGCTTGATAGCCGCCGGTGTCGAGATAGCCGGCCAGGGTGGCGGCGCGGGGATCGCCGAAGCGCTGGCTGACGACGCGGACTTCCGCGGGATGCGCGGCGGGATAAGCGGGGCGATCGGCCACGGTTAGCCTTGCCTCCGGTATTTTTCCAGAATCTCATCCACCTTGGCGGCGTCGAGCTCCTGATGGAAGTCGTAGTTGACCTGCAGGGCCGGGGCCCAGGCGCAGGCGCCCATGCACTCGACCTCCTCGATGGAAAACATGCCGTCCGGCGTGGTCTGGCGGTTGTGGATGCCCAGCCGGCGCTGGCAATGGGCCAGGATCTCCTCGCCGCCGCGCAGCATGCAACTGATGTTGGTGCAGACCTGCACGTGGTAGCGGCCGGCGGGCTCGGTGCGCAGCATGGAGTAGTAGCCGATGACCTCGCGCACGGCCAGTTCGGTTTCACCCAGCAGCGCGGCGATTTCGGCGATGGCCTCCGGGGGCAGATAGCCGAGTTCGTCCTGGGCGTAGAGCAGCATCGGCACCAGGGCGGAGCGGGCCTGCGGATAGCTGGCGGCCAGCCGTTCGAAGCGGTCTCGGGTTGCGGGGCTAAAGACGGACATGGCGGTGGCTTGCGGGCGGGGCGGTAGCGAAGGATGGCGTCCGCGGGCTACGGATTCCGTGTCCCCGTTCCCCATCGTTGGTGGCGCGGCCCAGGGCCCATGTCGGCGCGTTCCCCATCAGCGGTCCACATCGCCCAGGATGATGTCAATGCTGCCGATGACGGCGACGACGTCGGCGATCAGCCGGCCCTCGATCATCTTGGGCAGCGCTTGCAAGTTGGCGAAGGAGGCGGCGCGCATATGGCAGCGGTAAGGTTTGGCCGTGCCGTCGGCGACGATGTAGTAGCCCATGATGCCGCGCGGCGACTCGATGGCCTGGAACACTTCGCCCGGCGGCACGCGGAAGCCCTCGGTGACAATCTTGAAGTGATGGATCAGCGCCTCCATCTCCGACTTCATGCGGTCGCGGTCGGGCAGCAGGACACCGTCCACCTCGGCCTTCCAGGGGCCTTCGGGCATGCCTTCCAGCGCCTGGCGGGCGATCTTGACGCTTTCCCGCATCTCCTCGACCCGCACCAGATAGCGGGCGTAGACGTCGCCTTCGGTGCGTACCGGAACGTTGAACTCGAACTCGTCGTAGCTGGAGTAGGGGTTGTCCTTACGCAGGTCCAGCGGCATGCCGCTGGCGCGGAGGCAGGGGCCGGTCAGGCCCAAGGCGACGGCGTCGGCGGCGGAGATGACGCCCACGCCCTGGGTGCGGCCGACCCAGATGGCGTTGGCGGTCAGCAGGTTTTCATACTCGTCAATCTTGGCGGGGAAGGCGTCCAAGAATTTGCGGATGCGCTCCAGCATGCCCAGCGGCGGCTCCAGGGCCAGGCCGCCGACGCGGAAGTAGGAGGTCATCATCCGCTGGCCGCTGACGTACTCGAAGATCCTCAGCAGTTCCTCGCGCTCTCGAAAGCAGTAGAGGAACACGGTCATGGCGCCGATGTCCAAGGCGTGCGAGCCCAGCCAGACCAGGTGGCTGTTGAGGCGCGTCAGCTCATTGAGCAGCACCCGGACCCACCGCGCCCGGCGGGGGACTTCCAGGCCCAACAGCTTCTCCACCGCCAGCACGTAGCAGAGGTTGTTGGTCATCGGCGCCAGGTAGTCAATGCGGTCGGTGAGCGTGACCACCTGCTGGTAGAACTTGGATTCCGCGCTTTTCTCGATGCCGGTGTGCAGATAACCGATATCGGGCAGGGCGCGGACGACCATTTCGCCGTCGATTTCCAGGATGAGGCGCAGCACGCCGTGGGTGGAGGGGTGCTGCGGCCCCATGTTCAGGATCAAGTTGCGGCCGGTGGTTTCGGTATCCACGCCCGGAGCTTGGGTCAGTTCCGGCATCTAGCGGTACCCTTCGACGGGATAGTCCTTGCGCATGGGATGCCCTTCCCAATTATCCGGCATCATGATGCGGCGCAGGAACGGATGGCCGGCGAACTGCACGCCGAACAAGTCGAAAACCTCGCGCTCGCACCAGTTGGCGCTGGGCCAAACCGGCGTCAGGCTGGGCACCGCCTGGTCGGGGTTGGTGCGGACCTTGAGGCGCAGCCAATGATGGCGGGAGGTGGAATAGAGCTGGTAAGCGACGGCGAAGCGGGGATCGGCGGGGAAGTGATCCACGCAGGTGATATCGGCGAGCAGGTCGAAGCGCAGTTCTGGGTCATCGCGCAGCCAGGCCGCCACCGTGGGCAGGGCCGGGGCCGCGATGGTCAGGCTGAGTTCGCCCAAAGCGAACTGGCCGTCCAGGACCGCCTCCGGGTTCCAATCCAAAAGGCGGCGCGCGGCGGGTTGTTGGCGCCATTCAGGCGGCGTCGGGGCGTCGGGCGGTGGTGAAGGCGGCTGCGGCGGATTCGGAGTCAATTCGGCTTTCAGGTGAAGGAGCGGGTTAACGGTTGCCAGTGCGGGCGACGGAGGGCGGCAGGGTGGGCTCGTTACGCTCGGGGGTATTCCAGTCCAGCACGCCGCGTTTCCAAATATAGGTGAAGCCGGCCAGGACGATGGCGATATAGACGATCATTTCCACGAAGCCCAGCGCCCGCAGGCGGCGGAACTCGACCGCCCAGGGCAGCAGGAAGACGGCTTCGATGTCGAACAAAATGAAGACGATGGCGACCAGGTAGAACTTGACGGCGAAACCGCTGCGCACGTCCCCCTTGGGGGTCATGCCGCATTCGTAGGGGGAAAGCTTGATTTTGCCGCGGCGCCGCTGGCCGATGAGGCGGGAGGCGACGATCAACCCCAGCGCCAGCCCCAGCGCCAGCACGAACTGGATCAAGATCGGCAGGTAGTTGGCCATGTAGCTGGGGGTGGAAGTCATGGCGGCGATTTCGCGGGTGGAATTACCCCGTCCGGATGGTATACTCGCCCACGGCTGAGCCGTGGAATAGCTGTAAACATAACAATATAAGAGGCTATCGAAGGCAGTGTCAAGGCGGCGTCCAGCGGCGGAGCGGGCAGAGAGAGCATGACGCGGGGGTTTGGCTACAACAGCGTGGTGGAACTGGACGGGGAGTCGTTTCACGTGCAGACGGAGCCCTGCCGACGGCGGAGCGAGGAAGGCAACGAAGACGGCCTGGCGATCGAAACCACGATTTTCCGCGGCGGCCAGGTGCACTATACGCGCCGAGTCGAGTGCGCCCCCGCCGACGACGCGGCGCTGCGGGAGCTAGTCCGGCAGCAGCACGGGGCGGTGATCGCCGAGCTGCGCAACGGGCAACTGGCGCGCTAGTGCGCGGCGGCACGGAGATTCGCCGCCGGCCAGTGCGCCAAGCATCGCGCGGCGCCGGCGCGAAGGGGGGGCGGGCTGCGGCCCGGCAAATGGGCCTGGCAATGCGGCCTGGCACTGCGGTCAGTGCCGCGCTCGCCAACCCCGGCGCTTTCGGCCGCGGGGCGCGGCGTGCTACGGTTTGCAACAGAAGAAAAGAAAGGGATTGGCGGCGCGGCGCTGACCGCCCGCCGTGGCCCGATTTTGGGATGGCCCGACTTGCCAACCGCCCAGCGGCGCGCTCCATTTTGGACCGCCGCATCTGCGACCTCAGGCTGCGCATTCCCGGCTCGCCGCTGGCGGCGGCGGTGCGGCGGCTGTACCGGGAGTTAGAGGGCAAGGGACTGACTCACTTTCAGCCGATGTGTTACTTGACCGATGAGTGGGGTTGCCCATCGGGGGAGCCGGTGATCGGCATACCTTTCTATTTGGCCGACCGCCGCCTGGCGCGGCGGGAACGGGAGATGAACGATTTGGAGGACCGGCGGGGGGGGCTGATGTAATTGGGGGCTGAGGGGGGGGGAGGCCTTCAATTACGCCCCCCCCCCCAACGCCGGGCCGGAAGGGGGCCACCGGTTTGGGCCCACCCCCCCCCCGACCCGGGCCACTACCACCCCGGGGGGTCTTTTCCCCGCTCTTGTCGGGCGTTCACACCGGGGGGGTAGGG
>OFHJ01000031.1_pt1 | contig 53624 bp, 47 predicted proteins | sample 1522001 | NCBI WGS metagenome assembly OFHJ01 (sample SAMEA2464838, study PRJEB22497) | soil metagenome | biome: Grassland; feature: Farmland; material: Clay | place: Australia | collected 2013-02-01 | depth 1.2 m | reverse complement strand
TTTCGAAGCCGGGCGTCACGCTGATGCCGCCCATATGGTAATGCGCGATCGGCGCGACCTCGACCGGCCGCTGCGTCAAATCGATGCCGTTCTTCGCCAGCCGGTCGATGACCGGCCCGAAGGCCGCGCGCAGCTCCGCCGCGGGCACGTGCTGGAACGAGAGATAGGCGCCGCCCGCGGGCGAGCCGCGCCCGGCCGCTACCTCGCTCAGGATCGCGAAGGTCGCGAGGTCGCGCGTCGCGCGGTAGCGCCCGTTCTCGACGACGCCGTAAGCATCGGTGAATTCGCGGCCCTCGCTGTTGAGCAGGCGGCCGCCGAGCTTGTAGCGGAACGGGTCCCACATGATCGGGTCCATGCCGATGAGGCGCGGCGCGAGATGGCCGATCGGGAAGAACTGCACGAATTCCATGTCGACGAGATCGGCGCCCGCGCGCAGCGCCAGCGCATAGCCGTCGCCGCCCATATTGGCCGAGGCGCTGTTGCGCCGGTAGAGCCGCGTGAGCCCGCCCGTGGCGACGATCACGGCTTTCGCTTCGATCGAGACCGGCCTGCCGTCGGCCATGGAAAAACCCACCGCGCCCGCGGCCACGCCGTCCGCCACAACGAGATCGGTGACGCAGAGATCGCCCAGCCGCCGGATGCGCGACTGGCGCTGCACCTGGCCGCGCAGGGTGCGCGACACGGCCGGGCCGGTGTTGAGGAAATCGACATAGACGCAGCGCGGCCGGTCGTGCCCGGGCGCGTGGGTCTGGCGGCAGCGCCCGTCCGGATGGCGCGCCCAGCCGACATGCCAGCGGTCCATCTGCCGGATCGCGGCGGGCCCGTTCTCGCAGAGGATGGCGGCGAGGCGCTCGCTGCAAAGCCCGCGCCCCGCGGCGAGCGTGTCGGCGAGATGCGCCTCGGGCGTGTCGGGCACCTCGTCGCCCAGGGCCACGGCCACGGTCATCTGCGCCATCACCGTGGCGCCGCCGCGCCCGATGAGGCTGCGGTCGACCAGCAGGGTCTCGGCCCCGGCCTCGTCGGAAGCGATCGCCGCGGCCATGCCGGCGGCGCCGGCGCCGATGATCAGCACCTCGGTCGCGAGATGAACGCGCTCGGTCATGAGAAGGACTTATAGCCGCCGTCTCCCGCGCTGTAATCCCCCGATTGCTGCAACCGCGAAAACGGCGATGCGGCTGCAAAGAAAGCGGAAAGGGCGGCCGCTTTCGCGCTTTCGGTGCCGGTGCCCGATATGCGTCCTCGCTGTGCGTCCTAAGTGTGCGTCAGGGTTTGATCTTCCTCAATGCGCTGAACGCTCAAGCGGCCCCGAATGGATCTTTCTAACCGGTGGGCCCCTCAACATGCCGTCTGAACGCGATCTTCGCCGCGCGCTGGTCGTTATCGCCGCTTGCGGGCTGGCGGCGGGGCTCCTCGCCGGCTTGGCCCCGGCCCTGCGAGCGCCGCGGGCGGCGGCGCCGACCGCGCGAGTGGCGGGCGCGGGATTGGAGCGCAAGCGGCTGCAAGCCGTGCTGGCGGTGGCGCAGGTGGCGCTGGCGCTGGTGCTGCTGTCCGGCAGCGGGGTCATGGCCGGCAGCTTTTTGCGGTACGCAACGAAGACGCGGCGCTTCCGGCCCAACGGAGTGATGACGCTGCGCGTCAGCTTGCCCCCGATGCGGGATGCCACGCCGGCGTTGCGCGCGGCGTTTTACCGCCGGGTGCTGGTGCGGTTGGCGGCGCTGCCCGGAGCAAGATTGGCCGGGCTCTTCGTCACGCCGCCGGACAGCAACGACGGGACGCATTGGCGGGAATATCGCGGCCAAGCGGCGCCGGTGCGCGTGGCGCGGCGGGCGGTGGTGCAGACCGTTAGCGACGATTATTTCCGTCTGCTGCATCTCTCCTTGCTGCGCGGGCGGGCGTTCACGCCCGCCGACGGCGCGCAGGCCGCGCCGGTGGCGATCGTCAGCCGGCGATTGGCGCGGCGGGACTGGCCGGGGGCAGACCCGATTGGCAAACATTTTTGGATGGGCAAGGGAGGAATCGGCAACGGGGCGGCGGGCATCGCGGCAAAGGGCAAGCGCGGCGGAACGGCGATCACCGTCATCGGCGTGGCGCCCGACGTGGAATACGCCTGGACCGACCCGGGGGGACGGCCAGAGGCGGTGATCTATCGTCCCTGGAGGCAGGCGCCGCCGGGAGCGGCGTTTTTGGCGGTACGGCGGCGCGGAACCGCGGGGCCGGATGCGGCGGCGATACGCGCGGTGGTCAACCGCGTGGACCCGCACCTGCCGGTGCGGGCGGTACGGAGCCTGGCGGTGGTCATCTACGATCAGCTTGCGGCCGTTTACCTGATCGGCGACATTTCGCTGGCGATGGGATTCATCGCGCTGGCGCTGGCGGTGGCGGGCATCTATGGCGTGACCGCCTACGGGGTCAATCTGCGGCGGCGGGAAATTGGCATCCGCCTGGCGCTCGGGGCGCGGCGCCGCGGCATTCCTTGGTGGTTCGTGCGCCGGGCGCTGCCGCTGATTGTGATCGGACTGGCGCTGGGCTCGGCCGCCGCCTGGTGGAACGCTCGGGCCATCGCCAACTTGTTCTACTCCGGCCAGGCGGCGGATCCCTTGCTGGCGGTGGCGGTGCTGCTCGCCGCGGCAGCGATGGCGGCCAGCTATTGGCCGGCACGGCGCGCGGCGCGGCTGGATCCGGCCAAAACCCTGCGCCAGGAGTGAGGCTCGCAGGCGTCGGCCGCCACCGCGCAAGCGCGCGTTGCCGTCGGGGCACGGCGAAAGCAGCCGCCCGCCGCCGCGCTGCCCGCGGCAACGGCGTTGGCCACGCGGGGGCAACGGTACAATGAGCCAGCACCCCGTTATGCCGAGCCCCTTGCCTCCCGCCGCATTGCGCGCGACGCTGGCCGATGTCTTCGCGATTCCCGCGGAGCAGGTGACCTCCGACCTGAACACGGCGGCGCTGCCCGATTGGGATTCCTTCCGCCATTTGCAGGCCATTCTGGCGCTGGAAAGCGAGTTCCAGGTGCAGTTCGATCCCCAGCGGATCGGCGAGCTGACCACCGTCGCCGCCTTGGAAGCGGAACTGCGGGCGTTGGGCGTGCGGTTCCAGGGGTAAGATGGCGAAAGAGCGCTGCCATGCCCATTAGCCCGGATTTGCTGGCGATTCTCGTCTGCCCGCTGGACAAAGCGCCGGTGGATCTGAAGCCCGACCAAAGCGGCTTGAAGTGCCGGAAATGCCACCGCGTGTATCCGATCCAGGACGATATTCCGGTGATGCTGGTGGATGAAGCCAAAATTGAGCCCTGAGGCCTTGGCCCCGGCGCCGTCAGCTCCCGGCGCGGTTCCCCGCCCGGTGCTGGCGGAGCTGCCCCATGGCGCCTGGGTCGCGGTGATCCGGCTGCGCAGCCTGGGCGACATCATTCTCACCACGCCGGCGCTGGCCGCGCTGCGAAGCTGGCGCCCCGACCTGCGCCTGGTTTATTTGGCGGAGCCCCAGTGGACGGCGGCGCTGGCGGGCAATCCCGACATCGCGCAAGTCATCGCCGTGCCGGGCGGTGGCGGCGGACGCCTGGCGGCGCTGCGCGCATTGCGCCGGCTGCGGCCGCGCCTGGCCATCAATCTGCATGGCGGCTCGACCGCGGCGTGGCTGACGTGGGGCTCGGGGGCGCCATGGCGCGCGGGTTTTGTCGGCCACCGCCACGGCTGGGCGGTGAACCTGCGCATGCCGCCGCAGCCGCCGCCGCCGGGACGGCGGCGCTGGCACACCGCCGAGCATGTTGCGGGGCTGTTTCTTTTTCTTGGCCTGCCGCCGGGAGAATTGGGCCCGGCGCGCGTCGTGCCAACGGTGGCGGTGCGCCCGGCGCTGGCGGCGCGTTTGGCGGCGGCGGGCGTTACCGGCCCCTATGCCTTCATCAACGCCTTTCCCCGTGAGGCAGCGATGCGCTGGCCCCCGGCAGGCTACGCTGCGCTGCTTCCTTGGCTGCGGGAGCGCTGGGGATTGGCGGCGGTGCTGGCGCATCCCGCGGCGCCCGATGCGGAAACCGCAGCGCCGGTGCTGGCCGCCGGGGCGGGGTTGCTGGCGCCCACCTCGGTCGCCGAATTGATCGCCGTCATTGCCGGCGCGGAGATCGTCATCGGCAGCGATGGGGGCCCGCTACATATTGCCGCGGCGCTGGGCAAACCCATCGTTGGGTTATTTGGCCCTACTGACCGGGAGGCGTGGGCGCCGTGGCGAGCGCGGCACCGCTTATTAATGGCGCCGAGGACGGAAATCCCCTATCTCGACGTCCAGCAGGCGGTGAATGAGCTGCTGGCGGCGCAAAACATTGCACCGGACGGTTTGTAAGCGCTGCCAACTCGATCCGGTCTGGTCCCGCACCGCGGCGCGGAGCGGACGGCGGCGGTCGCGATTGCCGTCCGAACGGTTGGTCCAAGGAGTGGTCCCCGTGTGCGCGGATCGTAACGGTCACCGCGCGGCGTGGGAAGCCGCGGGGAGATTTTGGGCAGCAATGACGGCGCGAATACGCGCGGGAGATTTCCGCGCGCAACAATTGACATTTGAATTTAATCCAGCTATAACCCTCAACATATATCTTTGTGTGCTGCGGTTTTTGGGTGAACAACTGAGGAGAACCATGTCAACCATAAGCAAAGCCATTCGTGACTTGGAGGAGCAGCGCCGGCGGATTGATTCCGCCTTGAAGGTGCTTCGGGGCCTTGATCACGGCGGCAGCGGCGGCGGGAGCCGGAATATTTCCGAAGAGGGCCGGAACCGTATCGCCGAGGCGCAGCGCCGCCGCTGGGCGAAGGTGCGGGCGGCCAAGGCCGCGGCCGGGAAAAAATAACTCTTGCCAACATCGCGCCGCTTTTTATTGCCGCTCGCCGTTCTGCTTGCGGCGGGCGTGTGGCTGGCCGCGGCCGGGCGCCGTGCGCCGGCTCCCCAGCTAACGCTCGCCAGCGGGCGGATCATGGGACGGCGGCTAGCGGGAGGGGTGCGCTTTTTCGCCGGCATTCCCTTCGCCGCGCCCCCGGTGGGGCGCTGGCGCTGGGCTCCGCCGCGTCCGGCCCGGCCTTGGCTCGGCGTGCGCGCCGCGCGGCGCTTCGGCGCGCCGTGCATGCAACCGCCCTCGCCGCCGCGGATCGGGCCGTGGAGCAGCGCGTTTCTGGCGCAGCGGCGGGCCAGCGAGAACTGCCTCTACGTGAACGTATGGGCGCCGCGCGCTCCGCCCCATCCCCTGCCGGTGATGGTGTGGATCTACGGCGGCGGCTTCGTCAGCGGCGCCGGCAGCGTGCGGATCTATGACGGCGCGGCCCTGGCGCGGCGCGGCGTGGTGGTGGTCAACTGCAACTACCGCCTGGGCGCGTTCGGGTTTTTGGCGCTGCCCGGCCTGGCGCGGGAATCGCCGCATCACTCCGCCGGCAATTACGCCCTGCTGGACCAAATCGCGGCGCTGCGCTGGGTGCGCAAGAATATTGCCGCATTCGGTGGCGATCCCCGCCAGGTGACTATCTTCGGCCAGTCCGCCGGCGCCGCCAGCGTTGGCTTGCTGCTGCGCTCGCCGCTGGCGCAGGGATTGTTCCAGCGCGCCATCATCATGAGCGGCCAGGCGGCGCTGCCCATGCATGGCTTGATGGGCGGCACGCCGCTGGCGGCGGCGGAGCGCCAGGGCCAGGCCTGGGCGCGGCATTTGGGCCTGCATGCCAGCGGCGCCCAACTGGTCGCGCGGCTGCGGGCCTTGCCGGCGGCGAAGATTTTGGCCGGCGGCACGGCGCATATGGGACCGATCACCGACGGCTGGGTGATCCGTCCGGGACCAGGACCGCGGCGGCAAGCCGAGGTGATGATCGGCATGGTCGCCGACGACATTGGCGTCGGCTATTACGGCATGGGCCCGCGCCCGCGGCCCACCTGGGCCGGCTATCACGCCGGGCTGCGGCGGCTTTGTGGAGCGCAAGCGGCGCGCTGCGCCGGTTTGTATCCGGCCAGGAACGCGCGCCAGGGGCGGGCGGAGCTGACCGCGGGACGGCAGGACCGCGCCCGTGTGTCCATCGCCAAATGGGCGCGGCTGCAACTGCGCTATAGCCCGCGCGTGTATACCTATTTCTTCAACCACGCCATTCCCTGGCCGCAACATCCGGAATACGGCGCGTTTCATTCCTCCGAGCTGCCTTACGTCTTCGCCAATCTGCGCCTGATGCAACGGCCCTGGGGTGCGGTGGATTATCGCGTGGAGCGGCAGATGTCGAGTTACTGGCTCAACTTCGCCAAAAGCGGAAATCCCAATGGCCGGGGTTTGCCGCGCTGGCCGGCGTTCAATCCGCGGCACCAGCAAACCATGGAACTGGGCAACCGCGTCGGCCCAATGCGCCTCGCCCCGCCGGCGCGGCTGGCGTTTTGGAGCCAGCATCTGAAATATCCGCTCGGCGCCGGTCCCGTCTCGGCCGGAAAATAGGCCCCGGAGTCTGGCCGGGCCGCCCGTCATGGATTAGGCTTCGGCCTGAGTGCTGCGGGCTTTAGCCCGCCGCGGCGGATGCAGCGCGGGGGCAACGCGCGCCGCTTCCTCATCGCCACGAAGGCAATGGGACAGCCGCCTCCGCTTTTCGCTTGGGCGAGGACAGTGGGATCGCCGTCCCGGCTGTCGGCCGCGGCCTGGGCCGCAAGAATACGCCGGCCCCAGGCGCAGCGAAAGTAGGACCGCCGTCCCGATGCCGCCCCCAAAAGGGCTACTCCCGGAAGGAATAGAGCGGCGCTTTAGCGCCGCGAAATCCGGTTCCCTAGAACATTGGGCTTTAGCCCCGGCGCGGCGGCTAGCGCCAATGGTAGCTGGTGACGGTCAGCCTCCGGCCATTCCACTTGCCGGTCACGGAGATCGTAAGATCGTCGGCGCGCTGGACGCGGCGCACCGCGGCGATCATGCGCCGGTTGGAGGCGGGGCTGAAGGGATAGAAGCGATCGCCCATGATGATGCCCAAGCCGGACTGAATACAAGGCTTCTTGAGCAAGATGCAAGCCTTTTGGTGCACCACGGGCAACAAGCCGTCATGGCTGGCGATGGCGATGTCGGCGCAGTATTTGTCAATAATGATGCCGTTGAGGTGAATGACTTGGCTGGGCGCCGGCGGCTTGGCCGCAAAGCCCGCGGGCGCGAGCGCAACCCCGCCGGACAGGGGTCCGAAAAGCAGGACCGTTAGAAGCAGAATCGGCGGCGCCGCCGCGCCGCCGCTTCTCGGCCATCGTTTTGGCCGACCGCCCGCCAATTTCCGCCGTCCAGCCAGCCGCGTAAGCGGGTCGCCCCGCCTAAACTGCGGCTGGGGCCCGCGCTCACCCATGAGCCCTGCCCGCGGCTGCCGCCGCCCCGTACTCCCCGATTCGCCTCCCACACTCGCCCCCGTTCGGCCTGCCCGCCGCTACGCGGGCCCGAGCCATTGCTGCCCGCGCCACTCGCGTGCGGTTGGATGAGAGCCGCCGTTTGCAAGTTGGCTGCGTCCATTGGGAACAATGCGGCGTAATTTGCGTAGAAAGAGCAAATGGCTTCCGACCTGCGTTACGCGCTGCGGCTGCTGCGGCAGGCGCCGGGCTTTGCCGCCATCGCCATCCTGGCCCTGGCGCTGGGCATCGGCGCCAATACGGCCATGTTCACCGTGGTGGACGCGGTGCTGATGCGGCCCTTGCCCTACCCCCATGCGGACCGCATCGTGCAGGTGCGGAAAAGCTACCACAACGGCGGCAGCCAGACCAGCACCTCGGTGCCCAACTATTTGGATGAGCACCGCTCGGGGGCCTTCGCCTACACCGCCGCCTACGATCCGTTGGCCACCGGCTTCAGCCTGGTGGGCCAGGGACTGCCGGAACGCTTCGCCGGACTGCACGTGACGGCGGATTTTTTCCGCGTCTTGGGTGTGCAGCCGGTGCTGGGCCGGGACTTCGCGCCGCAGGAAGACCAACCTGGGCATGCGCCGGTGGCGATCCTCAGCCATGGCCTGTGGAAGAGCAAATTCGGCGGCCGGGCGGACATTATCGGCCAGGCGGTCACTTTCAATAGCAAGGCCTACACCGTCATCGGCGTGCTGCCCAAGGATTTTCGTTTTTCCCCCCGCGCCGACGTCTTCACCCAACTGGACTTGCAGCATTCGCTCACCTACACCGACCGCCAGGCCAACATCTACAACGTCATCGCCCGTCTGGCGCCGGGGCTCGGCCTGGCGCAGGCGCAGGCGCGGATCAATCTGCTGGCCCACCAGCTCTCCAGCCGTTTCTCCGCCGACAAAAACAGCGGCATTTTGCTGCGCCCGCTGCGGCGGGAATTGTCCGGCCCGGTGCGCCCGGCACTCTTGATTCTGCTGGGCGCGGTGGGCTTGGTGCTGCTGATCGCCTGCGCCAACGTCGCCAACCTGCTGCTGGCGCGGGCGGCGGGCCGGCACCAGGAACTGGCGCTGCGCACCGCGCTGGGCGCCGCGCCGGGGCGCATCGCGCGGCAACTGCTGACCGAGAGCTTGCTGCTGGCGTTTTTGGGCGGGGCGGCGGGGCTGCTGTTCGCCTATTGGGCGGTGCCGGCGCTGGTGGCCCTCAGCCCGGCTAGCCTGCCCCGCGTCACCGCCATCGGCATCAGCCCGGCGGTGCTGCTGTTCACGCTGGGCTTGTGCTTGGCGACCGGGTTGATCTTCGGCGTGGCCCCGGCGTGGCAGGCGTCGCGCCCCGACGTCAACGCGGTGCTGAAGGAAGGCGGCACGCGCGCCAGCGGCAGCCGCGGCCGGCGGCGGCTGCGCGCCGCGCTGGTGGTCAGCGAAATCGCCTTCGCCCTGGTGCTGCTGAGCGCCGCCGGGTTGCTGATCACCAGTTGGATGCGGCTGGAGGGCGTGGCGCCGGGCTTTCAGCCCAACAACGTCCTGACCATGCACTTGGCCATGGCGCCCAGCCGCTACAGCAACACGCTGGCCGTGGCCAACTTCGAAAGCGAACTTCTGCCGCGTTTGCGGCGGCTGCCCGGCGTGCGGGCGGCGGCGTTGTCGGACGACCTGCCGTTCGAAGGCTGCCCGGACCTGCCCTACGAAATCATGGGCCGTCCGGCGCCGCCGCGGAACAATATGCCCGACGGCTATTACCACATCGTCGCCGGGCGCATCTTCGCTGCCATGGGCATTCCCTTGCTGCGCGGCCGCGCCTTCAGCGCCGCCGACAATGCGCATTCCCAGCGCGTGGTCATCATCAATGAGGCGGCGGCGCAGCGCTGGTGGCCGCACCAGGATCCGGTGGGCCAGGCGATCTGGATCGGCAAGCCGATCATGGGCCCGGCGCTGACCGATCCCGGCCCCCGCACCATCGTCGGCGTGGTCGGCAATATGCACCAGAGTTCGCTCGGCGACCGGCACATTCGCGACGCGCTTTACGTGCCCGAGTCGCAAGTCCCGGACGCGCTGATGGCGGAGTTCGTCAAGCTGCTGCCGCCGGCGGTGGTGCTGCGCACCGCGGGCGATCCCGCCGCCGTCACCGCGGCGGCCGAGCGCCAGGTCTGGTCCGTGGACCGCGCCATTCCCATCTACCAAGCCCGCACGCTGCGGCAGATCATGGCCCGTTCGAGCGCACCGCAGCGCTTCAACGCCCTGCTGCTCGGCATCTTCGCCTTGCTCGCGCTGGCGCTGGCGGCGGTGGGCATTTATGGCGTCATGGCCTACTCCGTGGCGCAGCGCCAGCGGGAGATCGGCATTCGCATGGCGCTGGGCGCGGAACGCGGCCGCGTGCTGCGGCTCATCTTGGGCGACGGGCTCAGGCTGGCGGTGCTGGGCGTGGTCATCGGCTGGGCGGCGGGGCTGGCCCTCACCCGCCTGCTGGCCAGCTTATTGTTCGGGGTCAAAAGCTGGAACCCGGCCATCTTTATTGCCACTGCCCTGGCCCTGACCGCCGTCGCGGTGCTGGCCAGCGTCATTCCCGCCCGCCGCGCCGCCGGCGTGGATCCCATCCAAGCCCTGCGCAACGAATAGCCGCCAACGCGCCCGCCTCGCCGCAACGAAGGCGGTGGGACAGCCGACCCGGCCGCCAGCTCCGGCCCTAGGCGCAGCGAAAGTGGGACGGCCGTCTCGGCTGTCAGCTCCGGCCCTAGGCGCAGCGAAAGTGGGACGGCCGTCTCGGCTGTCAGCTCCCGCCGCCCGGAGGGCGGCCAGTCGCTTGGCAGGAGCCGCACGCTGGCCGCGGCGCCGTGGGGTATGCCTCCGGCTTGCGTACGGTCGCGCTCCGCGCGGCCGCGCCGCGGTGTAAGCTGGCACCCATGTGGCGACGGATCGCAGTTGCCGTGTTGGCGTTCGTTGCAATGGCGGCGGCGCAGTCGGCGGCGGGGTGCTCGCGGCGCACGGCAATCGTTTCGGTCGTCGCGCGGCGCGGTACGCCGATTCTCGGGGTGACCGCCTCGGATCTGCGCGTAAGCGCGGGACGCGGCACGACGGTGGTGGCATGGCGGCCCACCGCAGGGAAGGTGCGGGTGGCGCTGTTGGTGGATACGAGCGAAAGCATGAATCCCCGCACCAGGCTTGGCCGCGAGGCCAAAGTCGAGGAACTGGCGTTCGCGAGGGCCGCGCCGCCGGGGAGATTGGCTCTGTTCACCTTCGATTCGTCGGTGTGGCGGAATGCGGGATTTGGTACGTCGCGCGCCGCCATCCTCGCAAAGGTCAAGACGCTGCATTACGGCGGCGCCACGGTGCTGTACGACGCTCTTTCCGCCGTAGCCCGGGTGATGCGCGGCGCCGGCGAGGGCGCAAGCGTGGTGGCGGTGACCGATGGCCGCGACGACCTCAGCCGATCCAGCGCAGGCCAGGCGGCGGCCGAGGCCGCCGCTGGCGGGGTTCGCCTGTACCTCTTCGAGCCGGGCAGTCCGCCGTCGCTCGCGGACGCCCTGGGCGAGGAAAGCGCTAGCCAGTTGAACCGGCAGGCGGACGCAAGGAGACTCACCGAGGGGACGGGCGGGTCCGTGTTGGCGCCGCGGAGCCATTTCCATCAGGCGGCGCAGGCGCTCTGGGCCGTCATTGAGCACGGATACAAACTGCGCCTTCGTCTGCGCCGCCCGCGCGCGAAGCCGCTGCATTGGAAGCTGCGGCTGACGCATGCATTTTTGCGCGTCCATCCGCACGCGCGCGTCCTCTACCCCAATTTCCTGCACGCTTGCCGCTCGCCGGCCGCAGGCTAGACGCGGCGCCGTGGGCACGCCCCGGGCGTGCGCGCAGCCGCGCCGCCGCACTGTGGAATAGGCTTCAGCCTGTGTGCTGAGGGCTTTAGCCCGCAGCAGTCCGAGCCCGACCCTCGGCGCCGCCGGGCCGCCTTACGGCCGCCGCAGCAGGGCGGCGGGGTCGAGACGAGCGGCGCGGCGGGCGGCGATGGCCGTGGCGAGGAGCACGACCGCGAGCACGGCGGCCAGCGCGGCGGCGAAAGCGGGCAGGCTGAGCGGCGGGGTTTGGAACAGGAACGCAGGCCGTCGCGTTCCCCGGGGCGGGCCCATCGGCGGGCCGCTAGGCCCCAGCGATAGAATTGGCGTAACCGCTTACTAGGGCACCCGCCATGCGCACCGCCGAATCCGCCGCTTCCTCCGCCGCCGCTCGGCTCAGCCTGCGGTTGCCGGTGCCGGAGGAAGGTGCGCTACGGCTGCCGGCTGGGGCGCTGCCGTCCAGCGACCAGGAACTGCTCGCTCTTTGCGCCGAGAATCCCGGCCTGCGAATTGAACGGGAAGCCGGGGGAGAATGGATCGTGATGCCGCCCGCCGGTGGGTATTCGGGCCATTGGGGAATTCGCGTCGCCGCGCAGTTGCAGAATTGGGCCGACCGCGACGGCTCCGGCGTCGCCTTCGATTCCAGCACCGGCTTCCGGCTCCCAGGCAGCCTCGCCTTGCGCGCCCCCGACGCCGCCTGGGTTCGCCGCGACCGCCTCATGGCACTGACCGAGCGCGAGCGCCGCGGCTTCTTGCCGCTCTGCCCGGATTTCCTGATTGAGATTACCTCGGCCAGCGACCGCCGCGCCGACCTCGACGCCAAGATGGCCGAGTACCGTGCCGCCGGCCTGCCGCTCGGCTGGCTGATCGTTCCCCATTCCCGCAGCGTCGAAGTCTGGACCCCCGCTGAAACGAAAGCCCAGGCCGCTCCCGCGACGGTCTCCGCCGATCCTCTGTTGCCCGGCTTCGTGCTCGACCTCGCCGCCATCTGGCAGCCGCCGTTCTAAACCGCCCGCCTTGTCCCGCTCGGCGCCGCGGCGGAAACAAACTGCACAGGGCCCGGCCAGACAGGGCAAAGTGGGGTATGCCTCCGGCTTGCGTGCGGCCGCGCTGCGCGCGGCCGGTCGTGAGTGCGCAGAAAGAGTGCGAAGAAAGTAGGACCGCCGTCCCGGCGGTCGGCCTCCGCCCGCCTTGGCCTTGGCGTCGGTCTCGTGCGCTGGACCCTGGCTTTCTCGGGTCGGGGGCCGATCCGGGCCCCAGCGCGCCGCGGTTTGGCCGCGGCGGACGCGGAGGCCGGGAGTTCAGCCCTGCTACCGCGCCGCTCCCGCCGCCGGAGCGATGACGTAGACCAGATTGACCGTTGCGGTCACGCGCACGCGGTGGCTGCCCAGGGCATAGAAGCGATACGGCAGCGTGGCCATTGCGTTCTGTTCCATCCCGCCCAGGACTGCGCCGCCGATCACGCCGCCTGCCGGTCCTCGCTAAGCGCGGTCGCCGCCAGCGGGGCGGAGGAGCGTATCACCAGGTTCAAGATCGCCAGGTCGGGCCGCGCATAGACGCTGGCGTTGCGGGAAACGTGAAGCTTCGGGGCCGGCGCCGCCGGGCCCGCCTGCGCCCAGGCGCCGCCCGGCAGGAGCGCCGCCGCCAAGATCCATGCCCCGCATCCCACCGCCATGGCTACTGCCTCCCGCGTGGCTCAGCATACACCCGCCCGGCCGTGCGCGCACCGGCCGCCGCCGGTCGTGACTGCGGAGAAAGTGGGACGGCCGTCCCCGGCTGTCGAACCGACGGGCCCCTGCCAAAACCGGCCCGCTGCCGCCGGGGTCGCACTTGCCTCGCCGCGGCTGCTTGGCGGCTGCCCCTGGCCGCTGGCCACCGGCGCCGCCGCCGCTCTGGGATGCAGACGAGCCGTCCGCGTTCCCCAGGAGGAGCGCCCGCTTTCCGCGCCGGCACGGCCCGATGCGAGCTGACGGCGCGGACAATGGGAGGACCATTTTGAAGGATAGGGGCGGGCCCCAGCGCGGCTACTCCGCGCGTCCCCCACGGGCGACCGCGCCAATATCCGATCCCGCCTCTGGCGTTGCCCCGGTTCGCGCCGATTCCCCCGCGGCTGGCGCATGGCGGGTGGTCATTGGGACTACATCGGCTTAGTCGCTTAGCCCGTCCCGAATAGTCATTTATTTCGCCCTGTGCAGTCACTGCGGGCAATTGTTTCTCTGCCGAAGCGGCCGGTAGACTCCCCCAAGCGTCGGGCCGGAATCGCGGCCCGGCGCGGAATCCAAACGGCGGGAGAGCAGAGTGAAATTGGCGGATTTATTCATGGGCCGCGCGCGGCGCGCGCGGGGGATCCCGGTGCTGGCGGCGGCGTTGGCCGTGGGCCTGGCGGCGCCGGGCGCCTGGGCGCAGGGCTGCATCATCGCCCATTCCTTCGGCATCGTCGGCGGCCCGAAGACGCAGGGCGGATACCTCCAGCCGGGCCATTGGCAGCTCACGCTGGGCTTCCGCCACCAATATTCCTTCCGCCATTTCGTCGGCTCGGTCGAGCAGGTCTACCGCACCCAGACCAATACCGCCGTGCGCAACCGCATCAACCTGTTCACCGCCGACCTCACCTACCAATTCAGCCGCCGCTGGAGCGTGGACGTCACGCTGCCCGTGGAGTTCGCCTCCCGCCGGTATCACATTCCGGCGGACACCTTCGGCACGTCCCCGCCGCAGACCATTCTGGGCGATTACGGCATCTCGGGCTTCGGCGACGTTTCGGTTACGGCGCAGCGCTGGATGTGGGATCCGGCCAGCAGTCCCAGCCACAATGTCCAGTTGTCCCTGGGAGTCGAAATCCCGACCGGGCCGGACAACATCCAGGAAAACGTCATCACCACGCCCGGCGGCTCGCCGCAACTGGAAACGGCGGATTATTCCATCCAGCCGGGCATCGGCGTCTGGGCCATCCCGTTCTCTTGGGTCAGCTTCCAGTCCCTCAATTCCCAGGTGCAGTTGTATTTCAACGGCAGCTACCTGGCCACGCTGCAACAAACCAACGGCGTGTTGAACGGGCCGCTCGGGTCCAAGCCGCCACAAGAGCAGTACATCTCCCCCGGGGACGAGTACCTGATGCAGTTGGGCGTTTCCTATTCCTTCAAGAGCATTCCCGGCCTGTCCCTGACCTTCGGCCCGCGCGATGAGGGCGTAGTCGCCCACGATCTCTTTACCGGCAATGAAGGCTGGCGACGTCCCGGCTACGCCATCTCGCTCGAGCCCGGCTTCCAATATCTGTTCCATCACGGCCACGACCTGCTGCAAGCCAGCGTGGCGCGCGCGGTCTACCGCAATCGCACGCGCAGCGTGCCGGACATTCAGTTGGGCACGCACGGCGACGCCGGCTTCGCCGATTACGTTTGGCTAGCGGCGTTCGTGCACCGGTTTTAGCCGCGAGCGGGGACCGCGCAAAACAGGAGGTGAATCATGATGCAGCTAATCGCGGGAATTGTTCGGATCGCGGGGGCCACGTCTTGCGTCCGGGGCGAGCAGGCTCCCGAGCCCAGCCGGGCGGGAACGCAGGGCCCAGCCCCGCCCCCACGGAATGTTGCACGCCCCGCCCACGGCGGGGCCAGGGCCCGCGGCCATCAATTGACGCCTGTGGCGCTGGTCCTCGCGCTGGCTTTGGCGGCGGCGGTTCCGGCCCTTGCCCACCCCCGGCCGGCGCGGCTGTCCATGCGCACCTTGCAGGGCCGCCGGGCCAGCCTCAAACAACTGCGCGGGCATATCGTCGTGCTCAATTTGTGGGCCACCTGGTGCGGGCCCTGCCGCGCGGAGATGCCGCTGGTGGCCGCGGCGTACCGGAGGTTTTCGCCGCAAGGCATTCGCTTCGTCGGCATTTCCTTCGACACCCAAAAAACCCGCGGCAAAATCCTGCCCTTCCTGCACCGTTACGGCGCGGATTATCCCATCTGGCTTGGCGGCACGGCGGATACGCTCGACCGATTGAAAGCGGGCGATGCGATTCCCGATACGCTCGTGCTCGATGCGAGCGGCGTGATCCGTTTTCGCATTCTCGGCGAAATGCGGCCGGGCGAACTGGCCGCTCGCCTGCATTGGCTGCTGCACACGCCGGGCGCCGTCCAGCCCCCCGGCAAGGTCGTGCACCTGGGGAAAAAAGGCTAGCGCGGCGGGCCCACGCGGATGGCTAACAGCACGCGGCCGCGCTTTAGACCGCCGCTGTGCTCAACCCCTCCACCGCTCGGCGGAGCTTCCCGAGCGCCGGCCGGGTGGTTTGCGCAACGGCGCCGGCTGCGAGGAGACGGCCCGGTTTGGGGCGGGCGGCTGGGACGAAGTCTTCGCGGATTTCCCAACCGGCGGTGCCGGCGCTGCGACAAAGTGAGTCGTAATGTGCCGCAATAGGAAGCGGATGGCACTGTCGTTTTCCGGGTGGGGATCTTGCTGGAGATGGAACACGGCCCGGAACAGGACCCGCTGGGCGCGCGCGTATGCACCCATGCGGGGGGTGTCCTCTGGCGCAAGGCGAATGGCGCGGGAGGCCGTCGGTTCGCTGCCCATGCCCTGGCTGCGTGCATTCCGATAACCAACCAATGACAATGCCGCCCGCGGTGCGATCAATAGCGGCGAACGCAGCAGCGATAGCGGGGAACGCAACTCGCGGGACACCCCGCCTGCGGCGGGGCTGGGGCCCGCGCCCAGCAATGCCGAGTGTGTTCAGCCGGGACAGCGGCGCGAGCCCGGGCCTGCGGTGTGGGCTTTCCCGTCCAGATGGCGGACGCTTCTGCAAGCGATGGCAGTGAGTCTGCGCCTAATGCCCATCGCTGGCGCTCAGCGCCGCGTGCTCGCGGTTCAGGTTCGCCTCGGCGTAGAGCACGTGTTCAGGCATATCGGTGAGCATGGCGCACTCCGCGTAGGAGCGCCAGAAGGCCGGTGGCAGGCGAAGGGACGGAAATCGGCCGCCCACCTTCAGCAGGATGGCCATGCCTGGGGCGCTGCCGGTGCCGGTGCAGCAGAAGAACGCTCCTAAGCTCCCAGGGCGGGCTGGGATCGGCGAGGGACAGGTGTTCCGCGCCCGGCGCCCAACATGTCGGCTACGCGGCAACCCGGAGAGGTCCCGAGCGCTTCGCCGTGCCCCGCGCCCATCATTCGCCCAGAGCGCGCGGCGCCGGTTTCCCCTCAGGCCAACTTCGGATGGTGGTTTTGCCAGGTGGTGAAGGACTGGAACTGGTGCGCGGCGGCGATGCATTTGCCGTCGCCCAGCGCCGGGCCCATGAATTGAATGCCCACCGGCAGACCTTCCGGGCTGAAGCCGCAGGGCACGCTCAGCGCGGGCAGGCCGCAGAGGCTGGAGATGGCGTCGGGCTGCGCCTGCGAGCGGACAAAATGGCGGCGGCGCTCGGGATGACGGGCCGGGTGGTGTTCGGCGCGCCTCTCCTCCCTGCGCGGCGCTTCATGGCTGCCCGGCGGCGGGCCGATCAGCGGCGCGATCGAGCCTTCGCCCGGCGCCGCCAGCACGTCAAAGCGCGCGAACAGCGGATACATCTTGCGCTGCAAGAACAGCCGCGCCCGCTGCACATGCAGGTAATCGTCGGCGGAAAACTCCAGGCTGGCGTAGCCGTTGATCTTGCCCAGCCGGTCTTCCAGCAGCGCGCAGCGGCCGCTGGAGATCAGGTTGTGGAAGGCGGAGGCGGCTTCGATCAAGATGACCAGCTCGGCGGCGTCCTCATAGTTGCCGTCGGGGATGGCGGTCTCCTCGACGACGGCGCCATGGGAGCGCATCGCATCCAGCGCACGGTCCACCGCGCCCCAAATATAGGGGCGGGAGTTGGGGAAGACGTTGCTCAGCCGGCCGATGCGCAGCGGCTTGCGCGGCCGTGGCGGCTGGGAGTAGGCAAAGCGCGCTTGCCGCTCGGGCAGGGAATCGTGATCCAAGGGATCGTGGCCGGCGATGGTGGCCAGCACCAGGCCGCAGGAATCGGCGTCGCGCGTCATCGGCCCCAGCTTGTCCATGGTCCAGGCGATGGTCATGGCGCCGTAGCGGCTGACGCGGCCGAAGCTGGGCCGCATGCCGCTGATGCCGCAGAACGTGGTGGGGCAGATGATGGAGCCGCGCGTGTCGGAGCCGATGGCGAAGGCGGCCAGGCCGGCGGAGATGATCGCCCCCGGACCGCTGGAGGAGCCGCAGGTCCAGCGGCGCGGATCCCAGGGATTTTTGCATGGCCCGGTCAGCGAGGCGTAGGGGCCGGAATAGCCCAGCCCGCCGGCCAGCTCGATCATCGCCGCCTTGCCGATCAGCACCGCGCCGGCGTCATTCAGCCGGCGGATCAGCGTGGCGTCGAAATCGAAATGCTGGTCGGCATAGGGCCGCGCGCCCCAGGTGGTGGGATAGCCCTTTACCGCCAGCAGATCCTTGACCGCGTAGGGAATGCCGTGCAGCGGCCCGCGGTAATGGCCGGCGGCGATCTCCCGTTCGGCGGCGCGCGCCTGCCGCAGCGCCAGCTCCGGCGTCAGCGTGGCGAAGGCGTTGAACCGCGGCCCCCATTTTTCCGCCCGCGCCAAATAGCTCTGCGCCAGCTCGACGGGGGAGAAGTCGCGGCGGCGGAGATGGCGGGCGAGGGCGCGGATGGGGAGATAAAGGATGTCTTCGTTCAGCATGGCGGGTGCGCTCCTGATGGGCGGTACGGGTTTCGGTTGCGGCGGCGCATGGCGGCCGCCGCCTCCGGCGGGCGATCAGCCGCGGTCCTTCAGCACCGTGGCGGGAGCGTCGGCGTTGGTCAGCGGTACGGCGCGGATGCGGGCCAGCATGGCCTCGTGATAACCGATGATGCCGGGCAGGCGCCGGCGCTGCGCCGCCGACAGCCGCGAGCCCCAGCGGGCTTCCACGCGGCGGACTTTTTCCGCCACGATTCCGGCCTGGGTCGTGGGGGCGGTGTCGGCGGGGGCGCTGGCTGCGGTTGCCGCCGCGGCGGCATCGCTGGCCGGCGATGTCCCTTCCGGCAGCAGCGTGGTGCAGGTGCAGGGGGCGGCGGCGTGCGCGGCGACGGCGGCGCCGCCGGTGACGGCCAGCAGCCGGCCGCCGAATGCGCGGCGGGAAAGACGGCGGTTTTCGGTTTGGGTCTCGTCCATCGGGGGCTCCGGTTGCAGAACGCATGATTGTACACAGGAATGCACCCGGCGGGTAGCCAGCCCGCCCGGCGGCCCACAGCCCATTTTGCGGCGGCGCCGGCCACGGCCGCCCAATCCGCATTTCCGTCCCACGTTCCCCGTCCCCTGCGTGCCCGTCCGTTGTCCCTCGTTCCTCGTCCCCAAATGAGGGCCCCGCCCGCAGTGGAATAGGCTTCAGCCTGTGTGCTGTGGGCTTTAGCCCGCAGCCGCCCCGCCCGTCATGCCGCTCGTCCCCCGTCCCCCGTCCCCACCCGGGGAGTACAATGGCGGGGATTGGCATTACCGAGTTTGGAGGCTCGCTTAACCTATGAAACGCCTGTTTGCCGTCACCGCCTTCGCCCTGCTGGCCACGCTGGCCGCCAGCGCGCAATCCAACCCCGTCGTGACCACCGTGCGGCACATGCTGATGGGGGATCAGCACAATATCGTCGCCTCGGCGCGGTACATGCCCGCGTCCGACTACTCTTTCAAGGCGTCCAACACCAGGGGGCAGTGGACCTTCGGGCATTTGATGTGGCACATCGGCACGTCCAACTTCTATATCTGCTCCAAAATCGCCGGCGGCGCGATGCCGCACCGCTTCCATCTGACGCCGCATTCACCCAAGCACGAATTGATAGCCCAGATCGTCGCGTCGTTCCATTACTGCGATGGCGTGCTAGCGCACGTTACGGACGCCGAATTAGGTGAACCCATGCATCTGTTTGGACCGCATGAGGTTCCCAAAGCGGCGGGAGTGATCGGTCTGGCGACCGATATGTCCAACCATTACGCCATGGCCGCTGGATTTCTGCGGCTGAAGGGCATTCTGCCGCCGACCGCGCGCCATGGAATGATGATGGGCGGGAAGAAAATGCGGCATCCGATGAAGCATTAGTCCCACCCGCGCCAGCTTGGAGACGCCCGGAGCGCCGGCGGGCATCCGTTGCCGGCCGGCGCCGCCCAGTTGTAGGTGCGCCCGCGGCGGGGAGCCCACTCGCGGGGGCCGCGCCAATCATTTGGGCGGAGCCGCCGGACGGGCGCGCCGGTCGGTCGCTCCGTGCCGCCGCCGCTGCGCGATACTTGAAGACGGAGGGTTCGCAAATGCCGGAGGCGGCAAAAGCACGGTTCGCGGCGGGATGTTTTTGGGGCGTAGAGGAGGCGTTCCGGCAGGCGCCAGGCGTGGCGAACACCGCCGTCGGCTATGCCGGCGGGCATACCGTCAACCCCACCTATCAGCAGGTCTGCGGCCATGGCACCGGCCACGCCGAGGTGGTCGAGGTCGAGTTCGATCCTGCCCAGACCAGCTACCGGCAGTTGCTGGACGTCTTTTTCGATAATCACGACCCCACCCAACTGAACCGCCAAGGCCCGGACGTGGGCACGCAGTATCGGTCGGCGATCTTCTTTTTTTCCCCCGAGCAGGAACAGGCGGCGCGCCAGGCGGTGGCCGCCCGGCAAGCCAGCGGCAAATACGCCCGGCCCATCGTTACGGAGATTCAGCCGGCGGGGCCGTTTTATCGCGCCGAAGAATACCACCAGCAATATTTGGCCAAGCGCGGCGAGTCGCACTGCCACATCTAGCCGGAATCAGGTCCGCCGGTAAATTCGCGAGGCGGCCGGCATCTAAAGCCATGCCAAGGTGCCGAGCGCGGGCGCCTTTCCGCGGTCGTGGATCCCCGGCGGCGGGCTCCTGCGCCACCGGGCGATGCTCACTTTTGCGGCCCGTTTTCGCAACGGCCTTGCTGATGGCAAAGGACTTGCCCGACTACTAGCTTCTCGAGATGAGACAGCTACGGGCCCACTGCCAACCCCAAGCGACGCCAGCGTCCTCATGCGGCCGTCCGGCCCCGAGCGCCTGGCCGGAACTGCGCCACGCGGCCGCCCGACCCCCCGGCCAGGGCATCGGAGGCGTCCAGAAATGCCGCCGGGTCCGCCAAGCCGCAGTCTCACCTTTTCGGCCGTTTTCCCGCTTGTCGGGGCTCATTCCCAAGGACTTAGCGAGCCAGCCACCGGCGAAAATGAGACAGTCGCTGTGCCCGTCGCTCCCCGGTATCCGCATCCCCGGAGCCCGGCCAGGCCGCGCAGGCACGCTCAGGCAACTCACGCTCGACTTACGCGCATCTCATTCTGTGTCTCGGAGATTCCGGGCTGGCCGTCAGCCCGGCCGCCGGACCGGTGGGGGGACCGCCCAGACTGGGGCGGCTGCGCCGCCTAGGCGAGGCAGGCTTCCAGAGCGCGGCGGGCCTGAAGCTGGACCATTTCCCGGCGGTAGTCGGAAGGGACGGAGGAGGTGCTCAAGGGTTTGGCGGCGCGGTTGACCAGTTGCACGGCGGCGGTCAGGTCGGGGGGATCGGCCGCCAGCCCGGCGGCGAGACCCGCTTCGAACCCCGCGACCAAAACCGGCGCGGGGTTGAGGGCGGTCAGCGCCAAACGCGCGGTGACGCCGCCCCCGGTTTCGCGGCGCAGGGCTAACGCCAGCGCGGCCAGCGGGTAATCAATGGAGTTGCGGATGCGGAATTTTTGATAACTGCCGCGCATGCCGGCGGCGGCCGCGGGCAGGCGAACCCGGCTGAGGATTTCGCCCCGGCCCAGGCGCAGGGGATGGTCGCCGGCGCCGGAATAGAGTTCGCCCAGCGGCAGCCAGCGCGTCCCGTTGGGCCCGGCAATCTCCACGCTGGCGTCCAGTGCCAGCAGCGCCGGAGCGGTGTCGGCCGAAAATGCCGCCCAGCAGCGCTGGCCGCCGGGAGCGACGTGGCAGACCGAACCGTCTTTTTTCAGGCAGAAGCCGCAGGATTGGCGCCAAAGGTACGACTGGTTGTACCAAAGGCAGCGCGTGTCCAGGCAGAGGTTCCCGCCCAGCGTGCCCATGCGGCGCAGCACCGGGCTGGCGATTTGCCCGGCGGCGGCGGCCAACAGCGGGAACGCGCGGCGCAGGGCGGGATCGTCGGCCAGCTCGTGAATGCGGGTCATGGCGCCGATCAGCCAATCGCCGTTGCCGGCGCGGGCGATGCCGGTCAGGCCGGCGACGGCGCCGAGGTCAATCACATGCCGCGGCGCGAACAGGCCTTGTTTGAGCGAGGGAATGAGATCCGTGCCGCCGGCCAGGAGCTTGCCGGCGCCGCCGTGCGCCGCCCACAGGTCCACGGCGGCGGCCAGTTCGCGCGGGCGGTGGAGTTGGAAGCCGGGCAGCGACATGATGCGGGCTCAGCCGTTCTGCTTGGTCCGCCCATTGGCGGTATCGGGGTTTGTACCCGGCGCCTGAAGTCCGGCGCTGGCAGCTTGGCCGGGCGCCGGCACGGCGTCGCGGGCTTTCAGCGCGCGGAGCACGCGGTCGGGCGTGAAGGGAGGTTCATACAGGCGGATGCCGACGGCGTCGTAGATCGCATTGGCGATGGCGGGAATCACCGCGGCCAGCGAGCCCTCGCCGGCTTCCTTGGCGCCGAACGGTCCCTCCGGGTCCAGGCTTTCGACAATGAAGGCTGCGATCGGCGGCGAATCCAGAATCGTCGGCACGCGGTAGTCGAGCAGGCCGGGGTTGGCGAGCTGGCCGCTGCGCGTATAGGCCATCTCTTCGCTCAGCGCCTGGCCCACGCCCATCCAAACCGATCCGATGACCTGGCCTTCGACGGCGACCGGGTTGAGGGCGCGGCCGCAGTCGTGCGCCGCCCAGATTTTGTGTACCGTCACTTCTCCGCTGTCCTCGTCCACGGAGACTTCCGCGACCTGCGCGGAGTAGGAATAGGCCGGCGAGGGCCCGACGCCGGCGCCTTTGAAATCCCCGCCCTGCGCCTCCTTGGGCGGGGAATAAGTTCCGATGCCGCGCAGGCGTTTGGCGCCCGGGGGCAGAGCGGCGGAGACGGCGGCGGTGAAGGACAGCGCTTGACCGGCCGGGGACAAAACTTCGCCGCCTATGAAGCGAATGTCCGCGGCCGGGCAGTTCCATCGCGGCGCGAGCGCTGCGGCGATCTGCCGCTTCAGGTCTTGGGCGGCGCGCAGCGCGGCGTTGCCGGCCATAAAGGTCACGCGGCTGGAATAACTGCCCAAGTCCATCGGGGTGATGGCCGAGTCGGCGGCGATGACCGCCACCGCGGCCAGCGGCAGGCCCAGGGCTTCGGCGACGATTTGGGCTTGCATGGTGTCGGAGCCTTGGCCGATCTCCGCCGTCCCGGTCAGCACGGTGACGGCGGGTGGCGCCGCTCCGGGCGCTGCGCCCGGTCCGGCGTTCGGCGCCGTTCCCGCTCTCTCGGAACCTGCGGCGTGGGCGCTTGCCGCGCCGGCTTCGACATAGACGGTGGAATGAATGGCGTCGGCGCGGTCCACGGCATTGGCCGCGCCGGAGACGTAATGGCTACAGGCGACGCCGAAGCCATGGCGGCGGGCCTGTACGTGGCCCCGCTCCGGCGGCGCGCCGGCGGCAGCGTCGCTCCGCTGCTCCCGCCAGCCGGAGGCGGCAATGACCGTTTCCAGGCACTCCGGCAGCCCGTAGCTGAGCACGCGCAGGCTGTTGACCGTGCGGCAGGGCGGCTGGAGAAAATTGCGGCGGCGGAGTTCGGCGGGATCGAGGCCCAGGCGTTCCGCCAGTTCATCCATCTGCGCCTCGAAGGCGAAGCGCGTGTTCACCGTGCCGTGGCCGCGCATGGCGCCGCAGGCGGGCTTGTTGGTCAGGACGCGATAGCCGTCCCAGCGGACATTGGGGATGTCGTACATGGCGCCGAGCAGGGCGCCGGAATAGAGCAGCGTCACCGGACCGTAGCCGCAGTAGGCGCCGCCGTCTTGGATGACGCGGGCGCGGACGGCGAGAATCTTTCCGTCCGCCGCGGCGCCGGTTTCCAGTTCGGTGATTTGCAGCGGGCGGCCACGATGGGTGTAGAAAACTTCCTCGCGCGAGTAGGTGATCTTGACCGGCGCGCCGGCGCGGCGGGCGGCGACGGCGGCGACGATCTCCAGCGGGCAGACTTCGCTTTTCCCGCCGAAGCCGCCGCCCACCATGGGCTTGATGACGCGAATCCGTTCCATTGGCATTTGCAGCACCCGCGCCAGCGTCTTGTGCAGGTAATACGGGACTTGCGTCGAGGACCAAACTGTGAGGCCGCCGTCGGCTTCGAACCGCGCCAAGGTCGCGTGCGGCTCCATCGCGGCGTGGGTCACCGCCGGGCAGACGTAACGGTTGCGGCAGACCACGGCGGCCCGCGCCATGGCGGCGTCGGGATCGCCGAAGACGTGGTGGTACTCCTTTTCGATGTTGTTCGCGCGATGGTCGTGCAGCCAGCCGGCGGCGGGCGCGGCCATCGCCGCCTCCGGATCGAAATAGGCGGGCAGCGGTTCGTACTCCACGCGGATCAGCGGCAGCGCGGCGGCGGCGATGCGCTCGCTGTTGGCCACCACGCAGGCGATGTTGTCGCCGATGTAGCGGGCTTTGTCCGGCTGCAAGGCGCATTCGTCCTTGCCGATGGGCAGCACGCCATAGGCGGTCGGCGCGTCGGCGCCAGTGACGACGCAACGCACGCCGGGCAGGGCCAGGGCGGCGCTGGCGTCCACGCCGCGGATGCGGGCATGGGGCAGATGCGAGTGCAGGATTTTCCCGTGCAGCATGCCGGGCACGGCGAGGTCGTCGGTGTAGGCGCCCGCGCCGCTGGCTTTGCGCGGCGCGTCCACCATGGCCGTGGGCGCGCCGATGATCGCGCGCGCGGCGCCGGGTTGGGCGCGGCTAGCCATGCGCGGGATGGGGCTCCGCGGCTTGGGGCGGTGCGCTCGGCCGGGCGGGGCGCCGCTCCGCCGCCGCGGCGGCCTCGGGCCGCGCCGCAATCGGGGCGGCGGGCTCCGCCGCTTCGGCCAGCGCGGCGCGGACGGAGGCGAGGATCTGCACGTAGCCGGTGCAGCGGCAGATGTTGCCGCTCAGGGCGGCTTGGATTTCGCCGTCGCTGGGATCGGCGTTGGCGTCGAGCAGCGCCTTGGCCGCCATCACCATGCCCGGCGTGCAGAAGCCGCACTGCGCGCCGCCCATGCGCCCAAAAGCGCGCTGCAAGGCGGTGAGGCGGCCGTCGGCGGCGATGCCTTCGATGGTCGTGATTTCGGCGCCGTCGCAGCCGGCGGCAAGAAGCGTGCAGGCCAGGGCGGGCTGGCCGTTCACCAGCACCGTGCAGGCGCCGCAACTGGAATCGTCACAGCCGCATTTCGTTCCCGTCAAACCGAGATGCTCGCGCAGCGCCTCGAGCAGCAGCGTCGCCGGGTCCAGATCGAGCCGGCGGGGCTGGCCGTTGACGATGAACGCCGTGGTCATGAGGGGCCGGCGAGGCCGGGCTGGCGCTCCATCTCCGCCAGCATGGCCTTCAGGCGCGGCCGCAGCCGCGGATCGGCCTGTCCGAGCGCCGCGGCGTGCTGCGCCGCGGCCAGGGCCGCCTGCGCTTCGCCCAGCGCCCGCCGCGCCAGCGCCAAGTTGGCGTGGTTTTCCGGATCGTCGGGATGGGCGGCGATGGCCTGTTCGATCAGCGGGATGGCGCGGTCGGGATGATTGGCCAGCAGCAGGCTGGCGGCGGCGTCCTTCAGCACCGTCGCGGCGGTCGGTTGCAGGCGCAGCGCCATTTGGTAATAGAAAACCGCTTGGTCGTGCTCGCCCTGGGCGCGATGGGCGTCGCCGAGGGCGGCCCAGGAGCGGTAGTCGTTGGGCGCCAAATTGGTGGCGCGCGCCGCCAGCGGCAGAGCCTCCGCGCCCGCGCCCTGGCGCGCCAGAATGGCGGCCAATGCGGCGTGCGCCAGCCCGTCGTCTTCGTCGGCGTGGATGGCGCTGCCCAGCAGTTCCACGGCGCGGCGGATGAAGGCGTCTTGCTCCGGCTCGCCGAGGCGTCCGGCTTCGGTCCACAATGCCAGGCCCAGCTCGCGGGCGGCTTCATTGTCCAGCAAGGGGATGCCTTCCAGCAGCTTCAGCACAGTGGCGGGCCGGTGGCCGGAGAGCAGTTCCAGCGCCACGGCGGCGCGGGCCGCGGCCAGAAAGAAATCCAGTTCCAGGGCGCGCACTTGCGCCCGCTGCGGATCGCTGTTGTCGGGCGTAAAGGAGGCGATGTACCAGAGCAGCGCCGCGAAGGAGCGGCTGCGCAGATCTTCAAACGACCGCGTCAGCGGCGCCGGCGCCTCCCGGCCGCAGGCCTTGGCGGCGGCTTCCAGCAGCAGATACAGCAGGTGATGCCCTTCGCCGCCGGGAACCTCGCGCTTAAACGTGCGGGCGCGATGCCCGGGCTGGCGCACGGTCAGGCTGCCGGTGATTTCGGCGCCGGCGCGGATGGTGATCTCCAGTTCGGTAATGTCCTTGCCATCGCCGCCTTCCGCGGCGGCGGAAGCCTCCGCCGCCGGCGTGGGAACCATGCTCACGCCGCAGCGCTCCAGCCAGCGCCGCAACAGCGCCTCCAATCCGGTGGCGGCAATTTCCGGCAGCGGCAGCGCCGTGCCAAAGACGGCGGGGTCGGCGGTGATGGTGGTGGAACGAAGAATGACAGGCATGGAGGTTCGCTTTCCGCGCGCTCAGGCCGGCCGCCCCACGGGCGCGGCCCAGGCCGGCGGGCGCTTTTCCAGAAAGGCCCGCACGCCTTCACGCGCATCCTCCAATTTTGGCAGTTCGCGGCGGTAAATGTTCTCCGTTTCCGCCAGGGCGGCGAGAAATCCATCCCCGCGCACGGCGCGGCGGGCGATGGGCAAGATCTGCGGCGAGAGCGCCAGCCATTGGGCGCGATGCGCGGCGGCGGCGGCTTCCAGTTCCGCGGGCGGCACGGCGCGGTCAATCAGCCCGGTGATGGCGGCTTCCGCCGCCGGAATGCGGCGGCCGGTCAGGATCCAGTCCAGGGCCCGGCGCTGGCCGACCATGCCGGGAAGAATGACGCTGGCGACCGGCGGGAAGCTGCCCACCTGAATTTCCGGAAAGCCGAACTCGGCGTCGTCGGCGGCGATGACCGCGTCGCAAAAGCAGGCCAGCTCGGCGCCGCCGCCCAGCGCCGGGCCGCGAACGGCGGCCAGGGTCAGGAAGCGGGCGGCATGGAGGCAGCGGAAAATCGCGTGGAAGCCGCCCAGCATGCCTTCCGCCCGCTGCGGAAGATGCTCGGCGACATCCACCCCGGCGGAAAACGCCCGGCACTCCTCCGCGGCCTCGAACTGCACGATGCGCACCTCCGGCCCCGCGGTCTCCAGCGCGGCGACGATCTCCCGCGCCAGCGCGCTGGTGATTACGTTCAGCGGCGGATGCGAGAGCCGCAGCCGGAGCAACGAACCTTCGTTGGCGATTTGCAATTGCGTGGCCATGGGAAACGGCGTCGTCGCGGCGGCCGCGGACTACCGCGGCTTCGGAACTAAACCTGCGACCATTTGGCCTCGGCGCCCTTGGGCTCGATCCATTCCTTGTCGGCGGTCAGCAGCACGTTGACCGCCGTGCGGTCGGCGGGCTGGGGCAGCACCGTGGCGAGATGGCGTTCATACTCCGCTTCCTCCAGCGGCTCGCCGCTGATGCTGAAGCGCTGCCCGGCGAACTGGCCAATATGGCGGTTGAACTTGACGTCTGGGGTATACAGTTTGGGCTGCTCCGCGGGGAGCAGGCGGTTGAGCGATTGGATCAGCCCGTCAACTTCCTGATAGTACAGATTGCGGGCCGAGTCGTTCAGCATGTCCAAGTCGGCCGATTCGGCGTTGCTGTGCTCGTCGTAGCGCCCCTTCAGGCCCCACAGATACGCCCAATGGGCGGAGGAGGAAAAATCCGTGCCGAACAGGTCGAAGGCCGTGGGAATCCATTTGTTGAAATATTTCTGGATGTAGAGCAGCGGGATGCGGCCGCGCCGCACGATCCGCCGCAGGCCGTCGTTGCCCGTGCCCAGGTGGAAGGACTCCTCCTTCAGCATCGGCACCATGCTCTGCGCCAGCGGTGCGAAGCCGGAGTGGCTGAGCATTTGCAGTTGGAATTTTCCGTCGCGGTCAATGAACTGGGTGTAGGTGTAGAAATCTAGCCAATTTTCCACGCTTTCGTTGAAGGACCCGAGCAGACGCTCGGAGTTGAACGCGCGGCGCTCCAGCAGCTTCTGCGCCTCGATGCGCCCCGCGTGCCCGAAGTGGCCGAGCAGCAGGTGGCACATCTGGTAGCCGTGGCGCATCTCCTCGGTCATCACCCGCGCCAGCGCCTTGCGGTCGTATTCGGTCGGGGCCCCGACGAACAAGTTGCGCTGCTGCTCGACCGACGCGAACTCCGTGTCGCCCTGGTAGACGATCAGGTTCAGCAGTGCGTCTTGCGCGCGCTGGTCGGGGACTTGGCGAATGCGCTGCCAGCGGTTCTGGCCGCGGTAGGCGCCGAATTCGATTTCGTTGCTGTGCAGCGGCCCGTATTTGGCTTCGAATTGGTACTGCTTCAGTTCCGGGTAGTCGAGGCCGATGTCCGACTGCCATACGCGGAAAAGATCCACCCAGTCGTCGAAGGTGGCGATTTTGTTGGCGCGTTTGACCAGCATGGCAACTCCTTGGCCCGGTCAATTCTCCAAATTGACCCAGACGGTTTTGGTTTCGGTGTACAAATCCAGCGCCGGGCGGCCCAGCTCGCGGCCGAAGCCGCTTTGGCGGAAGCCGCCGAAGGGGGCGGCGGGGTCGTATTGGTTGTAGGTGTTGATCCACACCGTGCCCGCCTTGAGGGCGCGGGCGGCGCGGTGGGCGAGCGCCAGGTCCCGCGTCCAGACGCCGGCGGCAAGGCCGTAGCTGGTGGCGTTGGCGCGGGCGATGGCGTCGTCGAAATCGCTGAAGTCCATCGTGGCCAGGACCGGGCCGAAGATCTCCTCCCGGACGATGGCCATGTCCGGCTGGGCTTGATCGAAAACTGTGGGCGAAAGGAAATAACCGCATTCGTGGCCGGGAACGCTGGCGCGCTCGCCGCCGATGGCCAAATGCGCGCCTTCCCGCTGGCCGGTGGCGATGTAGCCCAGCACCCGGTCCAATTGTTCCTGGCTAACCAGCGGGCCCAGCTTGGTCTTGGGGTGCATCGGGTCGCCCGGGGCTAGGCGGCGGGCGCGGTCCAGCAGCTTGGCCAGGAAGACGTCGTGAATGCGCCGGTCCACCAGCAGCCGGCTGCCGGCGGCGCAGACCTCGCCCTTGCCATAAAAAATGGCGTTGTAGGCGCCCCGGGCCGCGGCGTCGAGATCGGCGTCGGGAAAGACGATGTTCGGCGATTTGCCGCCAAGCTCCAGCGAAACGCGCTTGTTGCTGCTCGCCGCCAGGCGCATGACTTCGTGTCCGACGGCGGTCGAGCCGGTGAAGGCGATCTTGTCCACCAAGGGATGGCTGGCCAGGGCGGCGCCGGCGGTGGGGCCATAGCCTGGCAAAACGCTCCACACGCCGGGCGGAAAGCCCGCTTCGGTGGCGAGTTCGCCCAGGCGCAGCGCGGTCAGCGGCGTTTGCTCGGCGGGCTTGTGCAGCACCACGCAGCCGCAGGCCAGCGCCGGCGCCAGCTTCCAACTGGCGAGCAAGAGGGGAAAGTTCCACGGCGTGATGGCCGCGACCACGCCGACCGGCTCGCGCCGCGTGTAGGCGTGGAACGGCCCGCTAACGGGCAGCACCGCGCCTTCGATCTTGTCCGCCCAGCCGGCGTAGTACTCGAACACCGCGGCGGTCATGGGCAGGTCAATCTGCCGCGATTCGACGATCGGCTTGCCGTTGTTGCGCGTTTCCAGTTCCGCCAATTCGTCGGCATGGCGCTCGATCAGCTCCGCCAGGCGGCGCAGCAGGCGGCCGCGGTCGCGCGCCGACAGCTTGGGCCACGGACCGGAATCGAAGGCGTCGCGGGCGCGCTGGGCGGCGGCGTCCACATCGGCGGCATCGGCTTCGGCCACCTGGGCCAGCGGCTGCCCGGTGGCGGGGTTGTGCACGGCGAAGGTCCGGCCGGAGGCGGCGGGCGAGGGCTCGCCCGCCAGCCACAGCGGCCAGGCGCGGTCGGCGGGGTTGCGGGCGGCGGTGGTTTCGCTGGCCATGGGCTCGGGGGCGGCGCTTTTGCCGCTATTTGCCTTTGAACTCGGCTTGGCGCTTTTCGGCGTAGGCGGTCAAGCCCTCATGCGCGTCCTCGCTGGTGAACAGAAGCTGTTGCAGCTCCCGCTCCAGGCCCAGGGCTTCGGCCAGCGGCACCTCGGCGCCGGTTTGCACCGCGCGTTTGATCCGGCCGACGGCGCGGGAGGCTTTGTTGGGCGGGCAAAACTGCCGCGCGTAATCCAGCACCTGGGGCAGGAAATCCTGGCGGTCGAAAATGTCCTGCACCAGCCCCAGTTCCTGCGCCTCATCGAAGGAGAACGTGCGGCCGGTGACCATCAGCTCCAGGGCCCGGGCCTTGCCGATGGCGCGGGCCAGGCGCTGCGTGCCGCCGGTGCCGGGCAAAACGCCCAGCGTGACCTCCGGCAGGCCGATCTTGCCGGCGTCGCGGCGGGCGATGCGCAGGTCGCAGGCCAGGGCGATCTCCAGGCCCCCGCCGACCGTATGGCCGTTGAGCGCGGCGATCACCAGCTTGGGTGTTTGCTCCAGGCGTTGCAGCGTCTCATTGGCGTGCAGGCAGAAATAATATTTGAACTGCGGCGTTACCGTGGCCAGCATGCGAATGTTGGCGCCGGCGGAGAAGAACTTTTCTCCCGCGCCGGTCAGCACCATAACGTGAATATCGTCGTCGAAGCGGGCGCGCAGAATGGCTTCGTCCAAGTCCCGCATCATTTCATAGGTGTAGGTGTTGGCCGGCGGATCGGCCATGGTCAGGATGGCGATGCCGCCGTCGGCGTGGTATTCGACCAGCTTGTGGGCTGCGGTTTTGGGGGCGGTGACGGTAGCCATGCGGTCTCCTTAGGAACGGGCTGAGCGGCGGCGGCGCGCGATGGGTGCGGCGCCGCGCAGGAAAATGGCGCAGATCTGCTCCGCCAGGGCGGCGGCGCCGGGGTCGCGCTTCGGTTTGTGCCAGGTGTAGATCCAATTCAGCATGCCGAACAGGCTCATCACCGCCACCCGCGGCGCCAGCTGCGGCGGCAGCGGCAGCGCCGTGACGATCTCCCGGGCCAGTTGGTAATAGTCGTGCTTAAGGGCGGTGATGGCGCGCAGATAATCGCCGCTCAGCACCTCGTCCTCGTGGGTCAGCACGGTCATCCACGGTCGGTGCGCCAGGAAGGTCTCCAGGTGGCTGGCGACAAAGGCGCGCAGGCGGGCCTCGGGCGCCAGTTCCGGCGGAGTGGCCGCTCGGGCGGCGGTGATGACGGTCTGGAAGGCGTGACGCTGCACCAGGAAAAGCAGCTCTTGTTTGCTGTGAAAGTAGTGATACAACCCCGCCAGGCTGGCGCCGCAGCGCCGGGACAGATCCCGGATGCTGGTCGCCGCATAGCCCTGCTCGGCGAACAGTTCCGCCGCGGCGTGCAGAATCTCGCCCAGGCGGCGGTCAAAGGGGGTGGCGTCCGGCGGTGCGGGGGCGAGAGCGGCGGTGGCGAAGGCGGCGGGCATCGGTGTGGTTGTAGAGCGGCGGTCGGCGTCGCGGTCAGTGCGAACGTTCGTTCGGTTCGATTATAGGCGCAGGCCCGCGCCGCGGTCCAGGGGCGGGGGAGAAGCGCAAGGACCCCCGCTCGCTGGGCCGGGCCCAGCAATGCGTAATTGAAACCGGGCGTTCCCGCGCCGGGGCCGCTGCGCGCTTGGCGGTGCGGATCAGGCGCGGTTTAGCTGCTGGGCGGCAGATACTTCGCGAACCACGCCAGGGTGCGGCGCAGGATGTCGCGCTGGTCGGAGGGCTTCCAGATGTAATGGCCCTCGTCCTTGTAAACGACCAATTCGGTCGGCACGCCCAGGGTCTTGAGCGCGTGCCAATATTCGAACGACTGCGGCGCGGGGCACTCGCCGTCCCGGTCCCCCACCAGTACCAGCGTCGGGGTGTGGTTGCGGGTGATGTAATTCATCGGCGAGCTTTTGGCGTAGACCGCGGGATCGGCATATACCGACGCGCCGAAATAGGGAATCATCCACTGGTCAATATCGTTTTCGCCGTAATAACTCAGCCAATCGGCGACCCCGGCGCCGGCGACGCCGGCGTGGAAGATGTGGGTGTGGGTGAGCGCCCACATCGTCATGTAGCCGCCGTAGCTCCAGCCGGTAATGCCGACGCGCTTGGGATCCACCGGCTCCGTGGCCAGCACCTTGCGCACGCCGGATTCAATGTCGCGCAGATCGCCGTAGCCGAAATCCTGGACATTGGCGCGGGTGAATGCCTCGCCTTGGCCAAAACTGCCGCGAGGGTTGGGATAGAGGACGAAATAACCCGCGGTCGAGAGCAAGGAGGTGTTGAAGAACGGTCGCGGCCAAGCCGATGTGTTGCCCGCCGCCGGACCGCCGTGCACCGACACTACCAGGCCGTAATGGCCGGAAGGGGAGAAGTGGCGGGGAAACAGCAACCAGCCTTGCACCCGTTCCTTGCCGTCGTGCCAAATCAGGTTTTCCGCTTTGCCCCAAGCCGGGTGCAGGTCCCGATTTACGTCGGTAAGTTGGCGCCAATGCCCGATGGGCCCCGCCCACACTTCGGGCGGTTGGGAGAACGATTGCACGATGGTGGCGGTGACGGCGCCGTCATGCGAAGCGGCGAAGGCGAAGCCCCAGCCGCCGCCGTGAATGGATTCAGCGCCTTCCCAGAGGCGGGTGTAATGGCCCGTGGCTGGGTCGAGCCGGTAGATCGCGGCTTCGCCGTCGAGTTCGGAGGCGAAAAGGATATGGTTCCCGGACCAAGTGAACCAGGTGGGCGTGCAATCAATGCCCGGGGTGATATCCCGTGCCGGGCCCCCATCGGCCGGCGCCAAATAGATGTCGCCGCCGGTCGAGCCTTCATCGCTCATCAAGCCGCCGATGAACGCGATTTGGCGGCCATGGGGCGAGTAGCGAGGAATGGCGATCTGCATGGTGGGGCGGAGCAGCACGTGCACCGCGCCCGTGGCGCGATCCACGGCATACAGACGCGCCACCCACCAATTGTTGTCCCCGGATCCGGGATGGGCGATGGCGGCGAATCCATGGTCATTCGGCGCCCAGTCGAATTGGTAAATGTACAGATGGGGTGGCGTGATTAGGCGCACCGAGCCGCCCTTCGCGTTGACGGTCGCCAGGCGCTGCTCAAATGGATGGCTGGCGATGACGCCGGAGGGCGGGGTCATCGGCGCCAATGGCCCGGGTTTGCGCGGCGCATTGGGAATGAACAGAAAACCGAGGGTGCGGCCGGAGGGCGACCAGGCGGGGCCGGAGAGGTCGCCGTGGACGTGAGTGACGCGCACCAGGTGGTTGCCGTTCGCGGCGACGCGGTATATCTGCGTTTGTCCGCTCGGATCCCTGGACAGAAAGGCCAAGGTCTGGCTGTCCGGCGACCAAACCGGTTGGCTGGCGTCCAGCACGCCATTCACGCGGTGCGCGGAGCCGAGCCGCCGACCGTCGCGGCCCAGAGTTTGCAAGTACAGCTCGGCGCTGCGGCCCCCGACCCACGCCAGTTCGTGACCGTTGGGGGAGACGGCGATGCCGTAAAACTCCCGCGTCCGCGCCAGGGCGCGAATGCCGGCATCCACCGCTGCGGGCAGAGCCGGTCCATGGGAGGCGGCAAAGCTGGCGGAGCAGGCCAAGGCGAGAAATGCCATGGCCCAGGCGGGCAGGGAAGCGCGTCGCATATCCAAAGGTGCTGGGTTGAGTGTACCCCGATGCCGCGTGGGTTGCGGTTGGGGGTGACGGCGAGGGGCCGCGCCTTTTGCCGGGGTGGCGACGCAGGCACGGAAAGGCCGCGAAACTTCCTGTGCGCGGATGGAGCGCGGAAGACAACAGCGGCCCGCCCCCGGCAAGCAAAAGCAGCGCGGCCCCCAGCGACGCATAAGCGGGGCAGCGCCCCGCGCCCATCAATCGTCGCGCCGGCTCAATGCGCCAGGCTATTTTGCAAAACCTGAATGATGCGATCGCGGCGGATGATGCCGCGCAGGCGGTCATCCTCGCCCAGCACCGGCAATTGGCTGACGTTGTTCATGGCCATCTTTTGCAAGGCGTCCATCAGCCCTTCTTGCCAGCTGACGGTGACCAGGCGCGGCCGCGGCACCATCAAGTCCCGTACCCGCAACTGGCTCCAGCGCATGCGGTCGGAGTCGCGCAGTTCGGCGGGAGTAATGACGCCGATCAGACGGTCCTGATCGTCCACCACCATGCTAGGGCGAAAGTTGTGTTCCTCGGAGACGGCGCTGAAATAGTTCTCAATGCTCTCCTCCGGTGGCACCGTCTGGTAGAACGGCGAGGACAGATCGCCCACTGCGTAGCGGTCCAGCGCCGCCTTGGCTTCGGTCTGCCGCCAACTGGCATCGGCGGCCCGCAGCAGGAACCAACCGATGAAGGCCAGCCACAGGCCGCTGATGTCGGCGCGCTCGACAAAAATCTCCATCACGCCGTACACCATGAACAGGACGGCGACGATTTTGCCGATCTGCGTTGCCCATTTGGTGGCGCTGAGAAAATTGCGGTTCGCGCCCCAAATAATGGATCGCAATACCCGTCCGCCGTCCAGCGGAAAGCCCGGAATTAGGTTGAAGCCGGCCAGGAAAATATTGATCCAGCCTAGCCAGTACAACACCGCAGTGATCGGGGCATGCATGTTGCCCAGGCTGGCGAGCCCGATGCAGATGGCGCCGATGACCACGCTGGCCAGAGGGCCGACGATGGCGATCAGGAACTCGGAGCCGGCCCTTTCCGGTTCTTTGGTCAGCTCGCTGACACCGCCGAAGATGAACAGCCGGATGGTATGGACCGGCAAACCATGCGCCCGGGCCATGAAGCTGTGCGCCAGCTCATGGATGACCACGCAGGCGAAGAACAGCGCAGCGGTGATGGCGGCTGCCGCCCAGACGGTCGGCTGGCCCCAAGCCGCATTTGTGGCCTGGAAGTACTGGCCCAGCGTCAGGGCGATCAGGCCCAGAATGATGAACCAACTCCAGTCGTATTCGACATCAATACCCTGGATTCGGATCAGACGATGATTGCGGGCGGTAGGCACGGAGAGAGCGGGGGAAACAGGGTATTTCCTTAGATTATGGCATGCACCCCGCCGCTTCCAATTGCACGACCGCGCCTGTCAACAATAGTGGGGCGATACTAGCAGCATGAAGCTGTTGGGCCGAGTGGCCATCGCCGCCGTCGTGCTGGTGGTCGTCTATGGATTGTTCATCCGTGTCAGCGAGCAAAGCTGGTTGTTCGATCCTTCCCCCTATCCCGTGGGGCCTTGGTACAACCAATCCATTTACCATGCCCAGGACATTCGCTTCCCCGCGCGCGACGGCAGCCAATTGGACGCATGGTGGGTGCCCACGCTGGGCCCGCGGCGGACGGTGCTGTTTTTTCACTCGCGGCGCGGCAATCTGAGCGACCAGGCGGAGCGGATCCAGCGTCTGCAACTGCTGCGCTCCAACGTCTTCGCGCTGGACTATGAGGGCTACGGCAAAAGCCAGGGCCAGCCCAGCTTGGCGCATATGCTGCAAGACGGGGAGAGCGCGTACCAATACCTGACCAAGGTGAAGAAGATTCCGCCGCAACGGATCGTCGTGGAAGGCGACGAGTTGGGGTCGGCGGTGGCGGCGGCGGTGGCGGCGCGGCATCCGCAGGTGGCGGCGCTGGTGATGGAGTCGCCCTTTCCCAGCATTCACGCACTCGGCAATGCCATGATGCCGCTGGCGGGGTGGTTCATGAGCGGCGATTTGGGCGTGCTGAAGAATGTGCGCAGCTATCCCGGACCGAAGCTGTTTTTGTATGGCGGTAACGACGCCAACGTTCCGCCGCAGTTGTCCCACCAGGTCTACCAGGCCGCCTCGGCGCCGAAGATGGAGCACGAATGGCCCGGCGCCACCCAGGACCACTTGGTGATTGACGCCGGCCCGAGTTGGAGCCGGTGGATGGAGACGTTCTACGTCAAGGCCAAGCTGGCGCCGATGGCCCCTACGCCGCGGTATCCCAAGCCCGCGCTTAAGGTTGGCGGGCGATAGCGGCGGTCACGCGCCGAGGCGGTCGCCCGGTTGCAGGCGCGCGCCGCGCGCGAAGTCCGCGCCCGGGGCGGGACGGCGGCCCTCGAGTTGCACCGAATCCAATTGCAGCCAGCCCTCGCCGCAGGCGGCCAGCAGCCGGTCGCCCGCCAACGCCAGCGTGCCGGGTGCGGCGCCGGCAGGCCGCCCTGGGCCCGGCGGATCCGGAGCCGGGCGGCAGGCAAGGATCTGCAACCGTCGGCTGCGGAAGGTGGTGGCAATGCCCGGCCAAGGCTGGAAGCCGCGCCAGTGGTTGTAGATCTCCCGCGGCGTGGCGCTCCAGGCGACGGTGGCGTCGGTGCGGGTCAGCAGCGGCGCCAGAGTGGCGCCGGCCGCGGGCTGCGGTTGAGCGACCACAGAGCCCGCCGCCAGCCCGCGCAAAGTGGCTAGCACCAACTCCGCCGCCAGCGCCGCCAGGCGCGCGCTCAGCTCCAGCGCGGTTTCCTCCGGGCCAATCGGGGCCTCCCGCCGCAGCAGCATGGGCCCGGTGTCGAGGCCGGCTTCGATGCGCATGGTGGTGACGCCGGTGACGGTTTCCCCGCGGGCGATGGCCCACTGGATGGGCGCCGCGCCGCGATAGAGCGGGAGCAGTGAGGCATGGGCGTTGATGGCGCCCCAGCGCGGCAGATTGAAAACCGCCGCCGGCAGCAGTTGCCCGTAGGCGACCACCACCATCGCCTCCGGCGCTTGCGCTTCCAGCCACGCTAGCGCCTCGGGACGTCTGATGCGCTCCGGCTGGTAGACCGGCAATCCCAACTCCGTAGCGGCGGCCTTCACCGCGGGCGCGCGCAGCTCGCCGCCGCGGCCCGCGGGCCGGTCGGGCTGGCAGACGACGCCGGCGACTTCCATGTCCGGCGCCGCCGCTAGCACATGCAGGCTGGGGACAGCGAAGGCGGGCGTGCCCAGGAAAACGAGGCGCATGCGGTTACCACTCGCCGTTTTTCTGCAATTTCTTGATTTTTCGCTTGATCAAGTCGCGCTTCAGCGCCGTCAGGTGGGAGAGGAACAGAATGCCGTTGAGATGGTCAATTTCATGCTGCAAGGCGCGCGCCAGCAAGCCCTCGCCCGTGACCTCGATGGCGTTGCCCTCGACGTCCTGAGCCCGCGCCGTGGCGCGCAGGGCGCGGCGGACGTTGGCGCGAAAGCCGGGCACGCTGAGGCAGCCTTCTTCATCGTCCTGTTCGCCGTCGGTGGCGGTGATCTCCGGATTGATCAGCACATGGCGCTGGGACGTGTCCTCGCCGACGCTGCAATCAATGACCGTGATGCGGCGGGAGAGGGCGATCTGCGGCGCCGCCAAGCCGACGCCGTTAGCGCCGTACATGGTCTCGAACATATCGGCCACCAGTTGCCGCAGCTCCGCTGTGCCGAACTCGGTGACCGGCTCGGCCGGCGTGGTCAGCACCGGCTCGGGATATTTCACGATTTTGTAGACCGCCACGGTAACTCAGAACTCCCGCACTTGTTGCCAATAGGCTTGGTAATTGCGCCGCAGCTCATAGAGCGAATCGCCGCCGCATTTCGCCAGTACGGCGCGGGCCAGGGTCAGGGCCATCATCGCTTCCCCCACCACGGCGGCGGCGGGCACGACGCAGACGTCGCTGCGTTCATACGCCGCCTTGACCGGTTCGCGGCCGGCGAAGGCGACCGAGGCGAGCGGGCGGCGGAGCGTGGAGATGGGCTTGAGGTAGCCGCGCACCACGACCTCCTCCCCATTGGTCATGCCCCCCTCCAGCCCGCCAGCATGGTTGCTGGGGCGCTGGAACCGATGCGGACCGGGATCGTAGTGGATGGGGTCTTGGACTTCGGAGCCAAATGCTGTCGCGGCCCAAACGCCGCCGCCAATTTCGGCGGCTTTCACCGCCTGGATGGACACCATCGCGCGCACCAGCTCGGCATCCAGCCGCTCATCCCAATTGATATAGCTGCCCAGGCCGGGGGGCAGGCCGCGGGCGCGAATTTCAAAGATGCCGCCGACCGAATCGCCGGTGCGCAGCGCCCGGTCCACCTCGGCTTTCATCGCGGCCTCAGCGGTGGGGTCCAGCGCGCCCAGCAGGACCTCGTCCTTGGCCGCCAGCGCGCGGAGCCCTTCCCAGGTCACCGGCGTGGAGTCGGGGAGGCGGGCGCCGCCGACCGCGATCACGTGCCCGAGGACCTCGATGTCCAATTCGCGCAGCAGCATCTTGGCCAATGCGCCGAGCGCCACGCGGGCGGCGGTCTCCCGCGCGCTGGCGCGCTCCAGGACGTAGCGGGCTTCGGGCAGATGGAATTTGATGGCGCCCGCCAGATCGGCGTGGCCGGGCCGCGGGCTGGCCACGGGCCGGGCGGCTTCGCCCGGCGGCTCGGTCACCGACATCGCCTGCTGCCAATTTTTCCAGTCGCGATTCTCCAGGCGCAGGGCGATGGGCGAGCCGATGGTCTGGCCGGCGCGAATCCCGGCGATGACGTGGGCGGAGTCGCGCTCGATCTTCATTCGTCCGCCCCGCCCGTAGCCCTGCTGCCGCCGCCACAGTTCGCGGTCCATAAAGGCGAAATCAATGGTCAAGCCGGCGGGCAGGCCGCTGATCCAAGCCATCAGCGCCTCGCCGTGCGACTCACCTGCGGTGGAAAAACGCAGCATCGGATTTTTTATTGTAGCGAACCGCGCGGCCGCGCCGCTCGCGGGGCTGCGTCCCGCGCCCAGCATTCGCTGGCCGCTAGGAGCCCTCCATGATGCGGTGATAAACGGCGCGGAGGGATTGACTGGCGATGGCCACTTCCGCCCCGGGACCGCCGGGATGCAAGCGCCGCTGCAACAGGCCGGCCAACAGGCGAGGCAGAGCGGGTACCGCGGGCACGGTCAAGTCGCGCGGCGGCTTGCCGGTGAGCAGACGAATGCCGTGATCGGCGGCGCGCAGCACCGTCACCGCCGCGGCGAGCTGCTCCCCCGCGCTAGCCGGCAGCGGAAGCGCCAGCAGCCGCTGGGCCAACGTGCCGGTCGGAAATGTCCCCGGCGTCGAGAGGGCGGAGACGGCGGTCAAGAAGTCGGCGTCGTAATAGCCGCCCGGCGGGCTTTTGAATCCTCCGCCGCCGGTGGTTTCCTGTTCCAAGCGACGGCGCATGGCGGCCAGGGGCGCGCGCACGGATGCGGCGTTGAAGCGTTGGGCGATGGCGCCGCGCAAGGCGGTCATGGCGGCTTGGTTGAGCGCGTCGTCGCCGGCCAGCGGCCGGGCCTTGAGATAGCTGGCGGCTTCCCAGGGGCTGGCGCGTTGGGTGAAGTAGGCGCCCAATCCGTTGGGCGTGCGGGTCAGCTCCCCTTGCGTGCCCTCGGGGCGCAGCCGCGCGTCCACGGGAAACACCGTTCCGTCGCCGGTGTAACTGGCCAGCAGGGTGATGACGCGCGTGGCCAGCCGCGCCGCGGAGGCATCGCCGGAAGCCGCGATGAACACCAAGTCGGCGTCGGAAAATAAATCGAACTCGCCCAGCCCCAGCCGGCCCAGGGCGAGGATGCCGAGGGACGGGGCATCGCCGCCAAGTTCCGCCTGGGCGGAGGCCAGGGCGGCGGAGACGGCAAACGCCGCCCGCTGGCTCATGCGGCGCAGCGCCGTGGTGATCGGCCGCGGCTGGGCAAGCTCCGCCGCCGCTTGCCGCCAGACCGCGGCTTGATATTCCCGCCGCAGTTGCCGCATAGCCGCCGCGCCGGTCAGGCTGGCGGCGGCAAACGGCGTCTGCGTGGGCGCGGGCAGCCAGGCGGTTTGGCGGTCATCCGGCCAATCGTCCATCGCGGCGAAGAGCCGGGCTTCAGCCGGGCGGAGGACCATGGCCTCGGCCAGAAAATCGCTGGTGTCCAGGGCCGCCGCCAAGCGTTCCCGCGCGGCGGCGTCCAGCGATTCCAAAACCTCCGCCCCGGCCGGATCGCGCTGGGCCGATTCCACCCAGTGCCGCCAATGCCGCCGGCCGCGGGGGCCAAGCCCGGCGGGCGGCGCCGGCGGCGTTTGTCCGGGCGGTTCGGGCGGGCGGAGGCGGAAGGTCTGCGTGTCGCCGTCGCTGCCGGCGGCGGCGCCGGCGTCCTCCCAGTAGGCGGCGACCGTGGCCATCGCCGCTTGCAAGCGGCGGTGCAGCGCGGCGACCGCCTCGGCATCCGCCTGGGGAGAGAGCGGCGTCGGTTCGCCGCCGCGCTGGCCGGCTTGGCTGCGGGCGATGCCCCGCGCCAGCGCGCGCAGCCCGCCGGCATCGGCCGGCAGGCGATGGGTCTGCTCGCCGAAGCGCAGTTGCAGGCGGTGCTCGACCTGCCGGAACAGCGTATAGGCGCCGGCCAGGGTTTGCCAGGCGGGACCGCCCAAGCGGCCCTTGTCGTGCAGCCGTTGCAGCGCTTGCAGCGTGTTGCCCACCTGGAGCCAGGGCTCCGCGCCGCCATGCGCCCGTTGCAGCATCTGCGCCATGAACTCCACGTCGCGGATGCCGCCGGGATCGCGTTTGACGTCGCAGCCGCCGCCGATGCGTCCCTGCTCGGCGTGGATGCGGGCCCGCGCCTCCCGGGCGCCGGCGATGGCCGCGGCGACGCCGCCAGAGGCGGGATACACCAGCGGCGCGACCGCGCCTAGGAATTCGCGGCCCAGCGCGGCGTCCCCGGCGCAGAGGCGCGCTTTGATCAGCATCTGCCGCTCCCACTCCCGCGCGGCGCCGTGGTAATACGCCAGGCATGCCGACAGCGGCAGCGCGATCTCGCCTTCCCGCCCGCCGGGACGCAGCCGCAGGTCTACGCGGTAACAGGCGCCCTCGGGCGTGGGCTCGGAGACGTAAGCCGTCAGCCGCTGGGCCATTTTGAGGAAGAACTCCCGGTTGGCCTCGCCTTGCGCGGTTTCCCCGGGGGCGGCGTAGACGAACAGCAAATCAATATCGGAGCTGTAGTTCAGCTCGCCGCCGCCCAGCTTGCCCAATCCCAGCACCGCCATGCCCGTCACCTGCCGCCGCTCATGGGCCGCGTGCATGGGCGTGCCGAACCGCGTGACGCAGTCGTTCCAGGCCCAGGCATAGGCTTGGGCGAGGATCGCGTCGGCCAGGTCGGACAGCTCCCAGGTGGTTTCCGCCAGCGATGCCAGGCCGAGGGAGTCGCGCAGCACGATGCGCAAGTATTCCCGGCGCTTGAAGCGGGTCAGGGCGAGCGCCCGCCCAGGGCCGCGCGCGCCGCCCGCCAGGGCGGCCAAGTCCGCGGCGATCTCCTCGGGATGCCGGGGACGGTCTTCATGCCGCGCCCGTTCCAGCCAATCCGCCAGCGTGGGGTCCTGGATCAGGCCCTCGCCCAAAAACCGGCTGTCGCTAAAGATGGCGAGCAGCGGATGCAGGCGTTCCGGCTCCCGCCGCAGCGTTTCGGCGGCGGGGGGGGCGGCGGCTAGGAAGCGCTCCAGTCCCTGGGCCGCGCCTTCTGGGTCGGCAACCCGCGCCAGCAACCGCGGCAGATGGGTTCCGGCGGGCGGGCCCAACCGCGCCATCACCGCGGCGGCGCTGCTCGGAGTTGGCGTTGACGGGGGCAACCCTTCAGTGTACCGGCGGGCGTAGCGGTTGCCGTTGCGCTTTCCACGCGGCCGCGCCCGGAGCCCGCGATGGCCGAGGCTAGTTGACCTGAAGCGAGATGGCGGCTTGGCCGGTGATCTTGCCGGAGGCGGCGGTGATGGTCACGGTGTAGGTGCCCGCCGGGGTGCCGCCGCTGGGGGCTTTGGCGGCTGGCGGGTCGGGCGGCGCAGCACCGCCGCCGCAGCCGGCCAGCAGCGCCAGGCTGAGCAGTCCCGCGGCGGCCCACGCACGTCTGCGCCGCGGCTCCCGCGCCGGCGACCGGCGCCACCCGAGCCCAGCGGCGGCAAGAAGGCTAACGGCAAACCAAAGCCAAGGTTGCTGCGGGCCGCCCGAAAACGGAGGAAGGGAACTGTTGGTCGTGGTGCTAATCACCAGTGTGCTACTGACCACTCCGCCGGAACTGGTGGCGCTGGCGGGGGAGAAGGTGCATGCGGATTCCGCCGGCAAGCCGGAACAGCTCAGCGCCACCAAGCCGGTTAAGCCGCCGCCCGGCGTCACGGTAATCGCGGTCTGCCCGCTTCCGCCCGGCGAGACGGCGAGGGACGTGGGCGCCGCTGCCACGGCCAGCGCGGCGGGCGCCACGGTGATGCTGGCCGTTGCGCTATGGCTTTGCTGGTCGGTGGTGTCGTCGCCCAGGATCGCAACCTGCTGCGCACCGGGAGCCAGCGTGCCGGCGGCGATGGTCACGACGGCGGATTGGCCGGGCGCAATTGAAGCGGGGCTGACGGTGCAGCCGCTCGCGGGCTGGGGACAGCTCAAGGCGATTTGCGCATACGCTCCGTTGATGGCGGTGGCGGCGGCGGTGAGCGTGAAGGCGGCGTCTTGATCGGCTTGCGGCGCGGAAGGGGTCAGGGTGAGGGCGAAATCGGGCTGCAAGACGGTGATGGTGGCCGCGGCACTGATCGGCGCGCCGTTGAACTGGCCTTGCACATTGACGGTGTTGGCGCCGACCGCGGCCGAGCCGTAGGACACGCTGACCTGCGCGCTCTGTCCGGGCGTCAACGAACTGGGCGTGACGTTGCAGCCCGTGACCGGCGCCACGCAGCGAAGCTGCGTGATCTGCACCGTCGTGCCTCCGGAAATGGCGCTGCTGGCGAGGGTCAGCACCGTGGTCGTGGCGACGTCGGCATTACTGCTGGCGGGCGAAAGCGTCAGCGTGGTTTGCGGCGGAGGCAGAGCGGTTTCCGTGTAGCTGGCGGGCGGCAGACTGAGCGTGGCGCCGGACGTGGTGAGTGTGACCGTGCCCGGCGCGGCGGGAAGCGTGTAGGTTGCGCTGGCTTCGCCCTGGGCGTTGGTGGTCAGCGCCAGCGCTTCGCCCGTCTGGCCCGCGGCGGCAAAGCTGCCGCCGGCATTGTTGTCACCGAAGGTGAGGCTGACGCCGCTGACGGGATTGCCGTTCGTGTCTTCCACTGCCGCGATGATCGGCTGCGCCAGGGCGGTGTCGGCCGTTCCGCTCTGGTTGGCGCCGCCGAAGGCGACGATTTGGGACGGCGTGGCGGCGAGGGCGGAGAGACTCAACGTGGCGCCACCGACGCTGGCGCAGGCGCCGCTCGCCGTGACCGGGCAGGCGGCGATTGCAATGGTTCCCGCGGTCGCGGGCAGCGTGATGATGTTGGTGCTGGTGCTCTGGCCTTGGCTATTGACGCTGGTGGTGGTGCTGGCCGCGGAGAGCGTGCCCGTGGAGGCGGTCCAATCGAGTGCGGCTGGCGCCGGGGCGCCAAACGCGTTGACCACCGTGGCCGTGACGGTAACCTGCGTGCCGACCGTGGCCGAGTCGGGTCCAGCCAGCGTGACGTTGTTCGCCGCGGGTTGCAGTTGCAGGCTCCAGGCGCCGCGGCCGTTGGTGGCGGCCAAGAGCTGGCGGTCGTTCTCGTCCACGCTCAAGGCGGTCACGGGGACCTGGGGCAGCGCCGAACCCAACTGGTACCAAGTCTGCCCACTGTTGGGGCTCGCTAGTACGCCGCCGCCGGCCGGCGCGGCATAAATCGTGTTCGCGTCCACGGGGTCAATGGCCACGGCGCCGACGGGCTGGCTGGGCACGTCGGTGATCGCCGACCAATTCGACCCTGAGTTCGTGGAGAGATAGAGAAAATTCGCCGGCGGCGTGCCGGCGCCCTGGCCCAGTCCGGCGACAAGCGTATTGCCGGCGGCGGCGACGGCGGCGACCGGGACGCCGGGGACCGGGCCGCTCTGCCATGTGCCGCTGCCGGCATAAAACAGCACCTGCCCGCTGGCGCTGCCCGCCGCAAGTTCCGGGTTCGCGCCACTGCCGCTGGCCGACAACGCGGTCACGGCTCCGGTGGCGGGTGCGGCCAGTGGGGCCCATGTGTTACCGCCATCCGCCGTGGACCATAGCTGGCTGCCGGCGGCGTAATATCCCACCTCGCTGTCGCTAGGGATGACCGCCAATAAGGGCGCCGCGCCCGCAGATGGCGTCGCTGGGCAGGCGGCACAGGATTGGAAGCTGACGCCGGCATTGGTGCTGACCTGGATGGTGCTGCCCTGCGGCAGGGCGGCGTAGACCGTTTCGGGGTTTGCGCTGTCGCTGGAGGCGGCGGCGACCGCCCCGCCCGAGCTGGCGGCGAGCGCAGTGGTCCAGACGCCGGTCCCGTCCCCGGCGATTCCGCCCTGAAGCGCTCCAATCCAGACTTGACCCAATGCGTAGATGGCTGCGACGGAGGTGAGCTGAAACGCGGGCGGGCTGCCGGTGTTATTGTTCGACCAAAGACAGGCGCCACCGCTGGCGCAGGTGTAACGCCACAGGCCGTTGCTGGTGGCGGCAACGAACGAGCCCGAAACTTCCGTTACCAGGTCGTGCACCGCGCCAACCACGTCGGCCGCTTGTTGCCAGGAGGTGCCGCCTTTGGGCCATTCCCACAGTCCCGCACCGCCCAGCCACAGGTTGCCATTGGCATCGAAACCGATTGCCACCGGCGCTGCCGCCACGCCGGTGTCGGCGGCTGGGCAGCCGTCGCCGGCGGTGGCTAAGGGCACAAATGTTTGCGCGCCGCCGGGGCTGGCCGCGACCGCTACGCAATTGCCGCTGGCGTCCAGCGCCACGGCCGCAGCCTCCGCGCCACTGACGGCTAATTGGATCGTTTGGGTTGCCACCGGCCAATTTCCGCCGACCAGCGTCGGGGCCGGGGCGGATGTCGCCGTCGTGGTCCAATCCGACCAGTTGTAGACGTTGGCGCCGGCGCTCGCCCACACTTCCGCCCCGCCGCCCAGTCGGACGATGCTCGTCGCCGCTCTCAACAACGGTGAGGACCACTGCGGCGACACTGCGGACCAGTCGGTCGTCCACCACACACCCGCGTTCGCCGGACCCAGCACAGCGACCGCGACCGCCGGAGACAGGCTGGCGTCAATGGCGGCGATCGTGTCGCCGGCGAACGGGCCGATGCGCTGCCAGGTCACGCCGCCGTCAGTACTGGCCAGCAGGCCGACCGCGCCTCGGCCCGGGTGGTTCAAGCTGCCGGTACCGGCATAGAGCGTGCCATCGGCTCCAACTGCCAGCGCATTGACGGTAAAGGCGGGCAAATTGAACTGTGCCACCGCCGCATCGCTAATCGAGGTCCAGACGCCGCTGGGCGTGCTTTGCCAGATGCCACCCCATCCTGTGGCCGCGTAGATGGCGCCGGTTTGGGGCGAGACGGCTAGTGCGGTCACGTTTCCGCCGACGGTGCCGATCGGGTCCAAGCCGTCGCTGATCGCGGTGGGTCCCAAGAAATGCCAGGCCGGACCGGCGGTGGGAAATTGCGTCGCCGGCGATTGCGCCCACGCGGCGAGCAGCAGGGCGGAGAACAGGCCAGCCAAACACCCGAACCACAACACGAAACGGCGCGCGGAACCCGGGATCAACTCGGCCACCAAAGCAGCACTCCGGTGCTCTAGCTTGCCTGCGATCCATGCGAACGCCCATCCCCATTCACGGGGACGGAACGCCGATTTTCCCGCTCTGGTCCACAATCCAGGTGCATCGGCGGCGCAATCGCGGGCCCCGGTGCATTCTCGCGGTTGCGAGGAGAGAGAACTTGCGTTTCGCGGGGCCACTCCCATCAAGGATTTCCGCCCGCGAAGCCGGCCCGGCGGCCCTAATGTGGCGCCATAAATGAAGCAGGCCCGCCGAGGGGAAGGCGGGCCTGCAAGATCTGACATGTGAGGTCAGATTCGTCAGTAGCGCCATCATAGACCCGATCCCGCCGGGTCTGTCAAGAATCACCTTGGGCCCAAAATCCCTAAACTGAAGATCACTGCAATGCGAGTGATCGCCGGACAATTTCGCGGCCGTACGCTTTTCGCGCCGCCCGGGTTGCGGCTGCGGCCCACCAGCGACGCGCTGCGGGAAACGTTATTCAACATTTTGGGAGCGAAGCTCCCGGGAGCGGTGTTCGTGGATGCCTGCGCCGGCACCGGGGCGGTGGGCATCGAAGCCCTCAGCCGCGGCGCCGCCGAGGCCGTGTTCGTTGAGCCTTCGCGTCTCGCCGTGGCCGCGTTGCGTGCCAACTTGGCCCGCCTTCCCGCGGCGCCGGCGGAGATTATCGTCCGGCCGCTGCCGGGAGCCCTGGCGCGGCTGCCGCGGCCCGCCGACCTGTTGTTTCTTGATCCGCCCTATGCCGCCGCGGAGGTCTATGAAGCGTCCCTGGCGGCGCTGGGCGGGCAGCGGGCGCCGGATGCGTTGCGGCCCGAAGCTTGGGTGGTCGCCGAGCATGCGCGGCGGCAGGAGCTGGCGGCGGCCTATGGCCGGCTGCACCGCATTCGCGTGGTGACGCAGGGCGACAGCCGGCTCAGTTTTTACGCGCTCGCCGCGGCGGCGTTTGTCAATAGGGCGGAGAAAAAATAATGTGTCCGCCGGATCGTTGTTTTTTTTCCGCCGCCGGTGTATCCAATGAATCTGGACCCTGAATCCGAGTGCGCCCGCGGGCCATCGAATCGGGAGCAGAAGTCCGAACGTTATGGTTACGATGCAATCGCCGCCTGTAAACTCGTCCGCCGCCGTGGCGCCGCCGGAGTACGACGCCCCGGAGCGCGAGGCGGCGTTTTTTTACGGCCTGTTTTTGCGCGGCCACTCCTACCAGCAACTGCGCCAGGACATCGAGGTCCCGGCCGACGTGCTGGACCGTTGGCAGCGGGCGAGTCTCCGCGATCCGCGCTTCGCCTCGATGGCCGACCAGGTTTTGGCGTACCGCCGCCGCGTGCTGGCGATTTTCAAATCGCTGGTTTCGACCGAGGGCGTGGCGATTCATTAATCCCTGGCGCGGCCCGCCAGGCCCCAGGCGCGGCGCGCGTTCGCCGCCGCGGACGGGAGCGAGAAAGGAAGAGAACCATGGCGATCAAGCCGGGCGCCACCGCGCCGGAAACCGGAATTTATTGGTGCAGCGTCTGCAAGCTGCCGGGACACTTCGCCGCGGGCCAGGTGCTGCCGGAGTGCCGCAACAAATGCGGCCGGGGAGGCTGGGATTTCATTCGCGCCCAGGAACTGCCGGCCAGCGCCGCGCCCGCCAGTTGAAACGCGCCCGGCGCCGAGGGCGGGCGGCGGGGCGCTGGGCCGCCGCGGCGCTGCTTACGCCGCCAGCAAGGCGCGGAGCGAGGAAAACGCGGCGATCTCCCAGTCTGCGGCGCCCGGCTGCCAATCCCGCGGCGTAAAGCCATAAGTGACGGCGCAGGTCCAGGCGCCGGCCGCCCGCCCGGTTTGGATGTCCACCATGCTGTCGCCGATCATCAGCGCCGTCCGCGGCGCGGGTTCCGGCCCGAGAATGGTCCGCAAGCCCACCGGGTCCGGCTTCTTCGCCGCCAAGCTGTCGCCGCCGTATACGGCGTGAAAGCAGCCAGCCACGCCCAGCCCCGCCAAGATCTCCCGCGCCGGCTTCTCAGGTTTGTTGGTCAGCAGCGCCAATGGAAACCGCGCCCCGAGGGCCGGCAGCAGTTCGGCGACGCCGGGATACAGGCGCGTGGCGTCCAGGCAATGGCGTTCGTAATGGCGCAGCATTGCCGCCGTCGCGGTGTCCAACTCGGCGGCGGTGCCGGCCCCGCCGCTGGCGGCCAGCGCGCGCGATAGCAGCGCCGGCACGCCGTTGCCGACGAACCGAGCCACCTGCGCCGCGCTCAGCGGCGGGCGGTTGATTTGGGCCAGCGCCACGTTGACGCTGGCCGCGAGATCGGCATGGGAATCCACCAGCGTCCCGTCCAAGTCGAAGACCAGGACGCGCAAATCAGGGGCGAATGACGGCGTCGAGGAAGGTGGGGCAGTCGGCATGCAAGCAGCTCAGCCGCCTATTGCTGGAGGTTCCAGGTCGAGCTGCTGCGGCTACTGTTTGATGGCCGGCAATAGAGACCTGTCGGAGTCGGGGATACTCCAAAGTTGCCGCGGACAGCGAACGCTCGTTCCCGACGGCGAGCGCCGAGGGAAGGGGCTCCAGCGCGCCGTTGGTGGCGCGGCCCGAGCACGAATATCCGCGCGCTACTTCTTCTCTTCCGCCCCTGCCGTGGTTCCCTCGGCGGGAGGATTGGCGCTGTTTTTGCTGATCGCGTTCTTGAATTCCCGAATGCTTTCGCCCAACCCCTTGCCCAACTGCGGCAGCTTGGAGGGCCCAAAGATCAGGACACAGATCGCCAAAATGATGAGGAGATGCGTTGGTTCGAAGATGCCATCAAACATGGGATTTGCCCTGTTCAGTATACCGCGCCTGCCCGCCGTCAACAGTTTTTCACCGTCGGTGCGTTCGTCTCGCGGTAACGTGCCAGGCCCGGGGCGCCGGCAGGCCTCCCTTGGGACTGGCGCGGATCCCAGTGTGGTTGCAGCGCCTGGCCGGTCGCGCAGGGCGCCACGCGGCTTCGGTGGGCACGGACGGGCTTTCGGCCAGTGGACCGTCCGGGAAGCACGTGGCCGAATTTGGCCCGCTTTCGAGCGTTTACGGCGGCATCTAACGCTCGGGAGCGGTCCCGTTGCGCAGGTCCGATTCGGGAACAAGCCTCGCCGTCACGCCTTCTTGCCCCTTGACCCAAACTTGGCCACCGCTTATATTTAGCACTTGGCGTAACTGATTGCTAAAGCCCGCCTGAAAGTTCTAGCAGTCGTTGCAGGAGACTGCTAGCGGGCCACGGTGATGGGGTGCGCCGTTCACGAAACAAGGAGAACTCATATGGCCAATGTCAGACCGCTCCACGACCGGCTGCTGGTCCGGCGGATCGAAGAGCAAGAGACCGTACGCGGCGGCATCATCATTCCGGATTCCGCCAAGGAGAAGCCCCAGGAAGGGGAAGTGGTCGCCGCCGGCAAGGGCAAGGTGACCGAGGATGGCAAGGTGCTGCCGCTGGATGTGAAGGAAGGCGATCGCATCCTGTTCGGCAAGTATTCCGGCAATGAGATCAAGCTGGACGGCGAGGAGTTGCTGATTCTGCGCGAAGACGAGGTTCTCGGCGTGCTCACCAACGGCTCCAAGGCCAGCAAGAAGTAGGCATCGTTCGGAAAGGAGATATCCGATATGGCGAAACGAATTGTGCACGGAGAAGGTTCCCGCCACGCCATTCTGCGTGGCGTCAACGCCCTGGCTGACGCGGTGAAAATCACCCTCGGACCCAAGGGCCGCAATGTGGTGATCGAGAAGAAATTCGGCTCCCCCACCATCACCAAGGACGGGGTGACGGTGGCCAAGGAAATTGAACTGAAGGATTCGCTGGAGAATATGGGCGCGCAGATGGTGCGCGAGGTGGCCTCCAAGACCAGCGACGTCGCCGGCGACGGCACCACCACCGCGACGGTGCTGGCGCAGGCCATTTTCCGCGAGGGCGTCAAGTCGGTGGCCGCCGGCGCCAATCCCATGGCGCTGAAGCGCGGCATTGACCGCGCCGCCGCCGCCGCGGTGGATGAGGTGAAGAAGCTGTCCAAGCCGGTGCAGGGCGACATGATCGCGCAGGTCGGCACGGTCAGCGCCAACAACGACTCCACCATCGGCACCATCATCGCCGAGGCGATGAAGAAGGTCGGCAAGGACGGCGTGATCACGGTCGAGGAAAGCCGCACCATGGAGACGCTGCTGGACGTGGTCGAGGGCATGCAGTTCGACCGCGGCTATCTGTCTCCGTATTTCGTCACCGATCCGGAGCGGATGGAGGCGGTGCTGGAGGATCCCTACATCCTCATCCACGAGAAGAAGATCAGCTCGATGAAGGATCTGCTGCCCCTGCTGGAGCAGATCGCGCGCGCCGGCAAGCCGCTGGTGCTGATCGCCGAGGACGTCGAGGGCGAGGCCCTGGCGACCCTGGTGGTGAACAAGCTGCGCGGTACGCTGCATTGCTGCGCGGTGAAGGCGCCGGGCTTTGGCGACCGCCGCAAGGCCATGCTGGAGGACATCGCCACGCTCACGGGCGGGCAGTTCATCAGCGAGGAGCTGGGGATCAAATTGGAGTCGGTGCAGCTGAACCAGCTGGGCCGCGCCAAGAAGATCACCATTGACAAGGACAACACCACCATCGTCGAGGGCGCGGGAAAGAGCAGCGCCATCGAGGGCCGCGTGAAGCAGTTGCGCACGCAGATTGATGAAACCACCTCCGACTACGACCGCGAAAAGCTGCAAGAGCGGCTCGCCAAGCTGGTCGGCGGCGTGGCGGTGATCAAGGTGGGCGCGGCGACCGAGACCGAGATGAAGGAGAAGAAGGCTCGTGTCGAGGACGCCATGCACGCCACCAAGGCGGCGGTGGAGGAAGGCATCGTTCCCGGCGGCGGCGTGGCGCTGATCCGAGCGGAGAAGGGCTTGCAAAGCCTGAGTTCCGAGGATGCGGACGAGAAGACCGGCATCGAGATCGTGCGCCGGGCGCTGGAGGAGCCGCTGCGGCAGATCGCCCACAACGCCGGCCGCGAAGGCGCCATCATCGTCGGCAAGATCAAGGACTCGAAGGACTCCCATTTCGGCTTCAACGCCCAAACGGAGGACTATGAGGACTTGGTCAAGGCGGGCGTGATTGATCCGGCCAAGGTGACGCGCTTTGCCCTGCAAAACGCGGCCTCGATCGCCGGCCTGATGCTGACCACCGAGGCCCTGGTTGCCGATATTCCCGAGGAGAAGAAGGAAGCGGCGCCGGCGGCCCCGGGCATGGGCGGCATGGGCGGCATGTACTAAACCCCTGCCGGCGGCGGCGCGCGCCGCCGCCGGCGTTTCTCAACTCCTGAGTTCATGGCGGGCTCTCGGGCCCGCTTTTTTTTTTTCGCGCGGCGCAGGGCGGCACCCGCGATCCGGGCGCCGCTATCGTTTCCGGCCCGCGCGCCTAGCTCGCCGGCGGCGTGCCGCTGCACTGCACCTGCACGCTCGCCGCGCCGCTAAGAGCCGTGGCCAGCGAATAGCCGGGGCCGGTGCTGGAAGTGAGAAACGGCGTCAGCGCCGCGACGGCGGAGGCCGAGCCGTTGTACACCGCGGTCAGTGAATCGGTGCTCTCGTAGCACAGCGCGTTGGCGGGAGTGGTATTGGAATTGGGGCTGATGGCGTTGCCCAGGGCCCGGTGTTCGGCTTCGACGCCAAGGATTGAGGCCGCCACCTTGGCGAATAGCTCCAACTGCACGGAGGTGTAGGCCTTGCCGGTGCTGTCCGTTTGCGTTCCGGCGCCGGACTTGATGTCAGCGGCCATCTGCGAGAACTCCTGAACGGCGCTTAGGTAGGCGCCGATAAAGGCGCTCTCCAGCGCCTCCAGCATTTGCAGGAACGGCGTCAGCGTGCCGAACGTGCCGCTCGGAAAGTAAAACGTTTGGTGGGGGTCGCCGTTGGCAGCCGAGCCTCCCACCAAACTGCGGAACAGGTTGGCATGGCTGATTTCTTCGCTGAGCGCGGCGCGGAGATACAGCACATTAGCCGGATTGGAGTTGCTAGAAGCGGGCTTGGCGGCGGTGCCGCCGGCGCCGGCGAGATTGGGATCCTGGATGACCGCTCCCACCAGGGCGTTGTAATAGAAAGTGGTGGCGAGATCCTCGGCGATCAATGCGGCGGTGAAGACCTGTTGCGCGGTGTCGCCGCTGGTGTCGTCCTTGGCCGGCGGCGTCATGGAGCCCGTCGCCGCCATCGTCGTCATCGAGTTGCCGCAGGCGGCCGCGCCGAGCGCCGCCGCGCCGATGGCTCCAATGCCGGCCAGGCGCAGCGCCCGCCGCCGGTCCAAAACTCCGTTCAGTTTGTCGTTTAGGTCCATGGTTTGGAATGCCTCCGCAATAGGTACGGGACAGCGGCCCGCTTGGATGTGCCCGTAGGGCCGGTTGCATCCCTTGCACCTGCGGAGGGTGGCATGGTCGGTGGCATAGACGGGGCGGGCGCGGCGGGGCTCAGGCGCGAGGGGTGCTATCCTGCCGTCCAGATGCTCCTCTCGCTCGTACTCCTAATGGCCGCCGGCGCCGAGCCGGGGGAGGAGGAGCGTGACCTGATGCGCCAAATCGCCGCCGGCAGCGAGGAGGCGTTTATGGCCCTCTATCGCCGCCATTCGCCGGTGGTGCTGGGGCTGCTGACGCGCATCGTGCGCGATCGCGCGGGGGCGGAGGATCTTTTGCAGGAGGTGTTTTTGACTCTTTGGCGGCGCCGCGCCCTGTGCGAGCCCGCCGCGGGAAGCGTTCTTCCATGGCTGCTGGTGGTGGCGCGCCACCGGGCATTCGATCGTTTGCGCTCCGCCGCCCATCGCCATGAGAAAACGGCCGCGGGCAGCGAGGAGTTTGCCCGCATGGACCCGCCCGACCCGGCGGCCGATTTCGAACCCGGCATCTGGCAAGCGTTCGATCTGGAGCGAGCCAAGGTCGCGCTGGCAGCCTTGACCAGCCAGGAGCGCCAATCGCTGGAGCTGGCCTATTTCGAGGGCCTGACGCAAGCCGAGGTCAGCGCGCGATTGGGCCAGCCATTGGGCACCGTAAAGACCTGGATGCGCAATGGGCTGGCGAAGCTTCGCCACTCCCTGGCTCCCACCACGCCATGACGGCCCATCCCCAATTCGGTGATGCCTACGAGCAGTTGGCCCTAACCGGCGCCGCCGATGAGGCGGGGCGGGAGATCCTCGCTCACCTGGCGGAGGGCTGCGCGGAGTGCCGCCAGCAGATGGCCCACGCCCGGGCCACGGTCGCGGCGCTAGGGCTCGGCGCGCAGCCGGTCGCGCCCGGGGCGGAGGTTGCCACGGCGCTGCGCCAGCGGCTGCGACAGGAGTCCGCGGCGGCGGACCGTCCGTCGCCATCCCACCGGCGTCGCGCTCCGTCCCAGCGCACCTGGGGCCGCCATTTCGCGCTGGCCCTGGCGGCCAGCGTGGTGCTGGCGGTCATCGCCGCCGGGCTGTGGGGACGGCTGCGGATCGAGGGCCGCTATCTAGCCCGGTTGCGCCGCGCGCGCGCTGCGGCGCGGCAGCAGGCGCAGCGGGAAAGCGCGCGTGCCGCCCGCTTGCGGGCCGCGCTGGCCTTGCTGGCCGCGCCCGGCACGCGCGTCGTGCCGGCCAAGCTGGGTCCCGCGGCGCCCCGCGCCCAAGCCTTCGTCAATCCGCGGCGCGGCGTGGTTTTGCTCGGGGAGCATATCGCTGCCTTGCCCGCCGCCAAGACCTATGAGATGTGGCTGCTTCCCGCCAAGGGCAGTCCCCGGCCCGCCGGATTGTTCCGTCCGGCGGTCAACGGCGCCGTGGTGCACCTGTACCAGGGGGCCTTGGCTGGTGTCAACGGCATCGCCGTCAGCATCGAGCCCGCGCGGGGAAGCGCCGTCCCGACCGGCGCGATCGTCATGGCGATTCACTTCTCGCCCGCCTGAATTGCCGCGCTGGGCCCGCCGCCAGCAAACCCATCTCCCGCCGACGAGGGGCTCCGTTGCCCCTTCCGTCCCGGAGCCGTGTTCCACGGTCGCCGCACCCGCCCAAACATCCGTCCCCAATTGGGCGAATTGACGGGACGCCACGGATCGGCGCCTCCTAGGAAAACCGTGCTCACAGGTGCGTCCGTAACCGGTCTTCGCCGCCACTTTCGCCTAGCGCCTCTCCTGCTGTGGGCGGCCAGCGTTTTGCCGGCGCAACAGGTCGCCGCTCCCCCGCCGCTGCATCTCGCCGCCGGCGACCGAATTCAGGTTCGGGTATTTCAAACGCCGGAATTGAACACGACCACCCAACTTGGCGCCGGCGGGGCGATCGTGATGCCCGCTGCGGGACGAGTTCGGTTGTCCGGTTTGACCATCGCGCAAGCGCAACAAGCCATCGCCCGGCGCCTGCTGGCCAGCGGCTATTTGCTGGCGCCGCAGGTCACGGTCTTGGTCAAGCGTTATGCCGGCCTGCCGGTCACGGTGTTGGGGGCGGTGCGGGCGCCGGGGTTGTATTGGGTGCGCAGCGATTGGGGTTTGTTCGCCATCTTGGCCCGCGCCGGCGGCCTGAAGGCGGGCGCGGGCGAGGAGGTGCTGATTCGCCAGCCTGCCGAGGGCGGGCGATCGGCGCGGACGGCGGCGGTGAATTTGAACGGGCCGGGCGGCGCCGCCGCCGACATTGCGGTCCGTCCCCGCGCCGTGGTGCAGGTGGTGGCGCCGGGCCAGCTTTATATTGGCGGCGCGGTGAAGCGCCCCGGAGAGTTTCCCTTTCCCGCCACCGGTTTGACGTTGTTGGAGGCGGTCAGCCTGGCCGGCGGCACCGCCATGGGCGCAGGCAGCGGGCGCACCTGGATCGTGAGTTCACTGCCCGATGGCCAGCGCATCCGGCGCATCGTCAATCTCGGCGCCATCCAAAGC
>OFHJ01000030.1_pt1 | contig 53936 bp, 44 predicted proteins | sample 1522001 | NCBI WGS metagenome assembly OFHJ01 (sample SAMEA2464838, study PRJEB22497) | soil metagenome | biome: Grassland; feature: Farmland; material: Clay | place: Australia | collected 2013-02-01 | depth 1.2 m | reverse complement strand
GAGCGGGCCTGGACAGCGCATCTGCCCGCCACCGTTCCAATGTCGCCACCGACACTCCGATCTCCTGGGATACCCGGGATACTTCCGCACTCTCAGGCGGTAGCAGCCGCGCCACCGCCCGCTCTTTCAATTCGTTGCTGTATCGAGCCACTGTCGTTCCTCAATGCCCCCAAGGTTACCGAGGGATCGAGACGACAACTACTGTGACATGGGGGGGGAGGCTCAGGACCTGTGCGAGCTGCTCGAGCAGCGCTCCATCGAAAAGTCCACCGTGTTCACCACGCAGCTGCCGCTCGCTCACTGGACAGAGGTGATCGGCGACCCGGTCATCGCCGACGCAATACGCGACCGGCTCGAGCACGCCGCACTCACTATCAACATCACCGGCGAGAGCTATCGCGGCGTCAAGGCTCGCAAGCTTGCGGCGAAGAAGAAAGACGCGTAAACATCCCCTTCGACCGCTCCACCGGAAACCCGTGCAAGGCGGCTCCTAAACAGCGAAATCGGGTGGGCCCAAAGCCGGAAATTGCGCAACGACGGCAACCTGCCGATCGACAACAACTGGCTGGAGAACCGCATCCGCCCGGTGGCGCTTGGTCGCTCCAACTGGCTGTTCGCCGGCTCACTGCGTGCCGGCAAACGAGCGGCCGTCATCATGAGCCTCATCCAGTCGCCCAAGCTCAACGGGCACGACCCGTACCGCTATCTCACGGACGTTCTGGAGCGTCTGCCGACGCAGCCGGCCAGCCAGCTCGATGAACTACTGCCACATCACTGGCAACCGCGCAGCTGATCTCCCTCACCGCCCCTGGGCCTGAAATACAGAACACCGTCAAGGTGTGATGCCCGGCCGCTTACCGAGTACAACCACGAAAGACCAAAGAGAGCACTCGGCGGGCTAACGCCCGTCGAGTACGCAAGACGACTGACGGAAAACGTGATTACAATCCCGGGAAAGCTCTAAACCCGAGTGCTACTCAATTCGGGGGGACGTCGGAGAGGCGCTATTGGCCCGACTGTTGGCGCTCAATGATCGCATACGTTGAGATAACTTTCCGCCCGGCCTGCGGTCGGACAGACTGCGTTGCGGCTCCGCCGTGACGCAGTGAAAGAAAAGGGATCACGGATAGACAATGAACCAGACCGAGCCACCGCCAAGGAAGTGCGAAAGATCCGTTGCACTAGCAAAGCTCCTCACACTCCCCATTACTCTTCCGCGTCCCTCCAGGCGACCGGCATCATAAGTACCCAAATCGCTTCAACTGCCCTCTCATTGTCGAACTCAACGCACTAAGCGCCCCAGGATCCAATTTAGTCTGCCACGAGGTATCTTCTTTGATTTCGCCCCTAAAAACCCTCCTCATTTCGTGACCGAGTATATGCGCTTCCTTCCCTGCCCCTGTTCTAACGTCCTCATATGGAATTTCAAGAAAATTACAAATTCTCTTAACTGTCTCAACCGTGGACCTGCACAAATCTTCGTGTCGCACAGTCAAGACCGGAACTTGTGGAAACGTCTCCATAAACGTATCGACTTGCGCCACGTACCTCAACCATGTATCGGACGCGTCGCGTAGAGTCCGCCTGCCATTTTCGTTCTTCATATATGAGTAGCAGAATGCGCGGCCATCTCGGACAAGATGGATGGCTCTCATTCCGCGCAATCCCTCTTTGCCTGCGGCATTTCGCGCAAACAATTGAGCACGACGAATCGACTTTGTCCCGTCCATGTATATGCTTGCACCAGAAATTCTCTTCGCATTATCAAAAAACTCGACCTGAGCCCGTAGAAACGCGTCTCTCATTTCTCGGTAGGGTCGATACGAATCAATAAATAGCTCCCTGATACGACCTTCATATCGCCATGAGCGGAGAAAGGAACGGATTATTGGGTTTCTCGAAAACGCCGGCACATGCACAAATATATTCTTATTCCAGCCAGCACCATCTCCCAACATCATGTGACTTGCTGCAGTCCGAAAGAATTCGCACTCTTCGATATATTTCCCACAAGCACAATCGTACCGGCGCGTGTCATTCTCGTCAAAATACATTGACTCGCCATTACTGACTATCTGACTATGCGAGTTCAGCAGAATTGTAGTCAGAGTCGCCCCCGAATACCAATTCGCGAGTAGCGAAACAAACTTCGGCCTGATCTCGGTCATCCCGCATCCCCAATTCACAACGCATGAAGATTCTTCAATGCGTAATTTACTCTCAGCTCTTGACGTTTTTCATTCAAATAAAACTTCCCAGCTACTCCCGAAAAAAAAACGGCCTGCCTCCTCAAGAAACGCCATCTATTCATGTCATTGAAGCTTCCGCCCATAAAGATCTAGCGAATTCCAGGACCTGAATTTGATTGTTCGGCTTTCAGGATCATATTTCGCAGAATCGAGTGCATTCTCAAGATGTTTGACAATGGCCGCGCGCTCTAACAGCACCTCTGAAGTGATCTCCCCGCGGATACCGAACATGCGCGCCGCTTCCTTCACTTTGTAATCGTAAGGCATAACGACGCAGGGCCGTTCGCAAGCCACAGCTAGAATTGCCGCATGGAGTCTCATTGCAATCACGCATGAAGCGCCGCCGATACATTGCACAACTTGTTGGACATCGTTAGTCCATTCGCGGATACCACCAATTAATGACTCATCGATTCTCGCCGCTATCTTCGCGTGGATGTCGTTGTCGTCCTCGTTTTCACCGGCAGAAGACTGAAACGGTAGGAATACCAGCTTGAGCCCATGCCGACTCGCCACTTCACTGAGTGCATCAGCCAAGTTATCTATACGATTTTCGTCAAGAACATATTGTCCAAATGCATTAGCACTCGCCCGAAGGCACAGCGCGATGTAGGGAACACTGTCGGCGCTTCCCATACCTTTCGAGCGAGGCATCAGCCAATCTGGTAGGTGCGTTACAATATCCGGCATGAGTGCGGAATTTATTCCCGCGTCTTTGCAGACTTCCATCGATCGAGTATCTCGCACCACGACTTGCCGACACCTCCTAAGGCACCAAGATAGAAGACGCTTTCCGTACCATGTACTCGGCCGCCCAATTCCTACGTTGAGAAGCATCACAGGCTTTCCGAGTCCGAGCGCGAGGACGACTTTTTCCATCGTATACATGAATACGCGCCATCCGCGGTCGTCCCGAATCAAATCCCCGCCACCAACGATGAGTGCATCCGCGCGGCGCATTTGTTTGATTAACTGGAACGCTTTCCCGCGAAACCAGACGTCACGCCACGCCCATTCGAATAGCAGAGGAACATTTTCTACTGCAGCTACCTGAAGCCGGCGGGACGTCTCCTCTGCATTCTCACAAAATAATGTGACATCGATTCCTTGTGTGTTCAACCATCTATTCAGGCAATGAAACATCATTTCATCACCTAAATTTCGTGAACCATAATATCCCATCAACAACACTCTCATGAGCGCTCAATTACCAATGTATTTTTCATGCCTCGCACTTACCAAGCTCTTCCTTAACGACTGACCGTATTCCCAAACGGAAGCGTCTCGTAACCAGCATTCTCTGTTGAAATCCAGCTCGCTCGATGCCTTTTCTGGACGGTGAATTATGGGGGTCCACAGCAATGCAAGCTCTGTCGTAACCCAGTTTCCCCATTTTATCTAACAGTTGGATGAGCGCGGTTGTGTAGTAACCCTTAGATCGAAATTCCTTGTATGTGAAGAAATCATACAACCCCACTGAACCAGGGCAAGCAATGGCGACGTCCGTGTCGAGTTCAAGATACCCCGCACTGCTCCAGCCCATCGTTGCAAGCTGACGTCCGCTGAAAAATCCATGGCATTCCTTCCCCGATTCACAACGAGCTCGAATTGCCTCTGGATATTCTAATGCCTTGAAATACCCAAGGTCCAAGAGCTCCTCGAACGTGAGACCTCTATGTGACAGTTCTGCTGGCAGGGACCCAGTGACCTCATTCAACGCACGTTCGTAGATTAGCCAGTGAGCATCCGACCATAGTTTTTGTCGGGTGAATCCCTCCACCTTGGACACTAGTCCGGTTAACCCACCTCGCTTGTAATGATTTGCGACTTTGCGGATGAAGGCATTCATTGATGCGTATCGCCACCGATCGCCTCGGTGTCAGCCGATGGTGAAGCACCCTCAGCCCTAATAACTGCACTAACCAGATCTAGGTATTCTTCGCGCGGTATCTCAAAATAGGCTTCGACATAGCGCGCAGCCCCAGCTGGCAGCATGCGCGAATGATACATATTCAATCCCGTTGTCGCATGCGTATAATCGAGCGCACTGTTCGCGAATTGAAAGCAAGACAGCATTTCACGCTTTTCCTGCATCACGTCATCTATGATGACAGCGACATTCGGAAGGCAGTTTGCCCACACTTCATATTGCAGAATTCGGATGTCTTGATCGATTTCACGCAACGCACCCGCCAGAATGCGATTACACGTTCGATGGTCCGGATTACCATCCAATATAAACGGCGCAAATATTGTATCAATACGTTTCTCTGCGATAAATTGTCTCAGTGCCGTGGTTGCGAAGACGGCCTCCTGCTGTAGATTTCTGCAGCCTAAAAATATTGGCTCCGCCGCATCAATTACTTTTGCAGCAGCCCGCGATTCCGCGTTTCGCAGTTCAGTCAACTGAACTCGAGTGAGGGACACCTTATGATGCTCATCAGCGCCATCTTGCATCACCATAACGTACGTTTGGCGTCTGCTACGTCGTTGCAGCGCCATGGCGCCACCACAGCCAATGACCTCATCATCTTGATGAGGCGCAAGAACTAACATTGATTTACCAAAGGGCGCGTGGATTACAATAGGTCTCACCGTGGTTGAAAAGAAATTGGTCGCTGCTGCAACCGCCTGAAGACGCAATTCGATGTCGTGGAAGCTCGTTCTCATGAGAAGCTTGAACTTCCGGCGGGCATAAATTATTTGCGTTGCCCTGTCCGCAGCCTGACGGAGATAATCACGTAACACGTCTTTAATTCTCAGTCGAGCGTCCACGAAGTCCGACGCACGTCGCTTGTAACCATGCCTTCGAGCGCATATAGAGCGGCCCTATCCTCTGTCGGACGTACGGTTTACCACGAGTAAACCATAGGTAAGCGGGAGACCACGCGTAACCTGACGAATAATAATCAACCGTGCGCACGCGCGCGTTGGACCATTGCAGTTTGTATCCTTCGTTACCCTGTAAGAAGTCAATACCCCTCCATCCCTGCCGGCAGGCTTCCTCCAAGAGCAATGCTATATGCACTTTTCCGGGGGACAGATTCTGATATTCACGCCGGTATGTCGGTCTGTACCATTGCACCCACCCATCGGAAAAGAACCCAAGCCCGAAACTCACATTGACGTCACCGCAGCGCAGTGCCGAGAAATGCAGGCCTCGCCCCATGAGTCGATCTACGATTGCACAGAAATGCCTGCGTTGGCGTACGTCTTGAAACCTCCCAGGCTGCCCCTGGGAAAGCCATTTCTCGTCATGAACCACAAAGAACTCTTCAAGCAATTCACGTGCTGTCGGCAAATCGGTAGGCTGCCAGAGTGATAAGGTTCCTTTGGCATTTAGCCGCTTCCTCTGCCTACGCACATCCGTCCGGTGACTGGGCGACCAAGTAGCCTCAATTTCCGGATAGCTGCGCCCCAATATCTCGAGGCGCGGGGCAATCCGGTATTCCTCGGTGACTGGCATTCCCCGAGCACGCAGGTGTGCGGCCAGGATCGTAGCAGACGGGTCGCTGGTCGGAATATTTGCCCACCAATAGACATGTCTCGATCCAAAATGCTCAATGGCAGCATCAACCATTCTGGGCAGCACAGCGGGATCCGACCCGTCTGCCACCACGGGCGCCTGATAATCACCGCCCGTGAACGTAGTGATCTGCGGGAAATACAAACCCCTGGCATCCGTGCGCACCTCGGCCAGTGGAAGAACGCCCACCAAGCGAGTGCCTTCGCGCGCTATTACAATGACATTTCTATTTGCCGGAAATGCATCCTTCCACGCAAAATACCAAGCAGACTGCGAAAGCGTTTTACTGAAAACCGCGGGAACAGCAGCATCCCATTCGGCTGCAACAGCATTTTGCGCAGCATCATCACACAGAATTTCAATCGACAACGACATCACCTAGAGAACCTCTGCAGAGATATCGCCAACTTGACTCTCCCATGTCTAATGGATAACACACGACACAACCGCAAAAATCCATGGAACGCGTTGCTTCCGCATCGAGCCCAAGTAAAAACTTAGACCCGGTGACACGCTGAACCCGGTGGTTAGTGACCAGCACACGAGCTCTCACCGCCATAAACGCCTCGATGCGAGCGCTGCTGCCCATTATTTCTGCGACGGCGAATTCGAGCCAGCCTTTCGGATTGACGGCAAAATTTTGACAATCGTACTTTAGATATCAGGCTCTCTGCGGTTATAAATAGTGCGTCATCGTAAATCAGCGATGAATATAAGATGCGGCACTCGGCATAATCGGCAGTCGCCGCTGCAGCTGGAATGAGTATTAGCTCAGCCTCCGGCGCTCGCCCCCCTTGGTGAGTGAAAGCCACAGATCCCACACAACCCCGAGTTGCGGCGCTTTCCCCACAATTCAATGTTGAAGCGTTGCGACGGGCACCACGCTGCGGCTTAGTACTCTTAGAGTCCCGAGCTGGCGCAGATTTAGGCATGCTGCGGTTGCGTAATCGCTGAAGTGCAGATGTCGGACAATAACTCCCGGTAATACCTCTTGAAGAGATAGCCTGCACAACCCGAACGGCAATTCACGCTGATTCGACCCAATGCTTCACTCAAAAGAACCAAGCTCCCCACCACCAGCGAAGAGCTTCCCTACTGCTCCCGTGCCACGAATTCCGGTTAATCTATCGCAATTGCCCCAAGCATTTACTCGAGATCTGAAGCGATTACCTAGAGCCAGCGTATGCTCTAGCAATAGAGCATGAGTTCACCACAACGGCATCGATGGTTGCAAGCGTCCGCTACACACTTGATCTACCTGCAAAAGTCTCCCCATTTTGAGCCTAGCCAACACTCAGCACTGATGGCTTCGGCGTCTTGACAGGCGATACAAAGTCGCACCCCACCGGACCTGAACCGTCAAGCGCACCACATGCGACTCCACCTTTTCCGGCTGTAACAGCGGGCCCGGCGATCGCAAAACTTGCGGCGTCTGCCTCAGATGGGCTTCCCGTGAACGGCGATGACGTCAATGTTGTGGAATTCTTGTCATAGCCGTAGCTCTGCCACTTAGCCAATGGCCAAGCATAAAGCCCACTCCCCCATCCCTCACCAAAGGTCATGCCAGACCCGTACGCGTTGTAATTGCAATTTGTCAGCGTGCTCCAGGTGCCACCGGTGCTAGCACCCATCTTGGTGATAGCAGCTGGACTCACGGAATTATGTGTCCCCGCGTAGAGACTATCTTCCGCGTAGACTAAGTTGTTGTAAAACTCGAAAGTTCCAGCCCCTCCGGACGTGTTCGCACCGTACAAGTCCGCAAAGCAGTTCAACCCCCTGTCCGCGCCGCCTATGCCAGCTGGCTTATAGAACGTGTTATTGTAAATTAATACTGTTCCATCGTTAGCTTGGCCGGACTCGCCATAACCCAAAATCGGACCAAGCAGGATGTTGTGATGAAAATGAACGGTCGCACCTTTGCCACATAGGTAATTCTGGATGGTCCCGCCGAGGTTTGAATATTGAGCGTCTCCTGTATACGGAGAACCAAAAGTGCCCCAGCCACAATAGCAATACGAGACATCCATTGACTGCCATCCATCTTTGTTTGAGATGGCACAGCAATTGTAGAACGTGCAATTCGTGATGTTCGTGCCGAACGAATGAAATTGAATAATTCCACAGGACTGCATCTGAGTTGTGGTTCCCACCGCATTCGATTTCAAATCATGTATGCAGCAGTTGGTAATTATTGCGCTATTGGCGAAATTAAACTTAATGGCACCCGGATTATTATTGGACACGACATTTTGCTGATTGAATATTTCACAGTTTCGGATAACAACACCATTTATTGGCACTGACGCGCTACCTGAAAATGAGAGACCAGCGTATGTGAAATTGCGAATAACCAGCCCATCGACCACAACATTGCCGTATTGCGGTACCTGCACAGTGGACTGATATTGGTTCTGTGCGATGAACGCCCCCGAGACAGTCGGTTGAGCCCCCGTCACGGGATCAGAACCGTCGATGACCGCTGTACGCGGGCTATAATTTCCGCTGCTGTCACAGGTAGCGAGATACGTCGGTTGAGATGCACTTGCCCCCCCATTCAGCAGCAAAACCGCCTCAGCGTTGGTACCCGGCTGTGCCTGGTACATCGAGTACAGTGTCGTAACTTTGCCGTTTGCCTTCCCTGAACTGATGACCGTAGGCTTGGCGCTGGTGTTGCCGATGATCCCGACACTCTTGCCGCCGTACGTACTCATCTTGGAATTGAGCGCGGTAATTGACCACGGCTGCGCCAACGTGCCGGGGTTACTGTCATCACCGTCAGCGGAGATGTAGAAATCAAAGGTGTTCGGCGTCCCCGCATGGACTCTGCGTACGCGTCCGAACGGCAGCGCCAGGGTCAGTGCGGCCAGCGCGCCGCCTTCGAGCACTTTACGTCGGCTGATCATCAGGATGTCCTCTGCTAAAGATAATATGGGCTACGAATTGGATGTGACCCAAGTCACACTCTGCCGTGTTTCACACAACGTAAAACATGCCATCGAAAACTATATAACACGCTGAGACCATTGAGAAACTGTCGCCTGATTCCGACACCGCACAGCGCGCCCGTCTGCGCAGCACTCGCAATGTCTATGCCACGTCCGTGGTGATGCCACCATCGACCAGTCGGCAATTCCGGCATTCATCCCCACCCGCGTTGTGCCCAGGCTCGCTCGTAGATTTCGAGGTAGCGCCGACCCATTACTTCGCGCGAAAACCGTTCCTCGAAAATCGAGCGGGCGCTCAGGGCGCGTCGTGCGGCGGTAGCTGGGTTCGTCAGGGCATCCTCAAGCGCCTGGCGCAGCGCCTGGAGATTCCCGGACGGGAAAATCCAGGCGCTCTGACCGTTCTCCAGCACCCCCGGTATGGCACCCACGTCGCTCGAGACGATGGGGCACTCCATGGCCATCGCTTCGAGCAGGATAATCGGCAAGCCTTCCTGATTCGAGGTCAAAGCGAGAAGATCCGCCGCAGCGAGAAGGCGGTGCACGTCGGAGCGGTATCCGCAGAACGTCACGCGCTCGGCAATACCGAGCCCGCGGGCACGCTCCTGAAGGGTCTCACGCTGGTCGCCCTCCCCGACCAGCAGCACTCTGACGGCCATGGTGGACGGCAGCCCCGCGACCGCCTCGAGCAGCAGGTCGGTCCGCTTGGATCGCGCCAGACGACCAATCTGCACAATCAGCCGCTCCTGGGGGGCGAGTGCGAATTCGGCCCGAACCTGCACACGGGCCTCTGGATCCGCCTTGGGTGCACGGATCCCGTTATCGATTCTCGATACCTTGCTGCCGGGCACGCCATGAGACAGTAGATCAGTCTCAATTTCGTCCGACACTGCGATCACGTGGTCGAAGCGCCGCAGCACCCGTTTATCGAGATATTCCGTCAGCCTCATCTTTGCCGTGTCGCTGTACCAGCTGTGACACGTGGACAAGCAGCCGAGGCGACGCGGAGCGCCCAGAGCGGCGAGCAGCAGATCGGGTTTGTAGCCGTGCGAGTGCACAATGGCGTGCGGGTGGCGGAAGAGCGTGGCCCGCAACTTGCCGAGCAGCGTTGCTGCGCCCAGGCGGCCCTCCGGAGCGTAGGCTTCAGCATGGACTCCACATTCACTCGCCCGGCGCACCACTTCGCGCGCGCCCTGACCTTCCAGGGCGATGACATGGCTTTCCCAGCCTCGGTCGCCCAGATAAGCAGCCAGTTCCACGAGGGTCCGCTCCGCGCCGTAGAAGCCGCCGGTGCTGGTCAATTGCAGGGCGACGCGCTTCATGGGATCTGCTCGCTGTACGTCGCCGGCGAGGGCTCCTCGAACAGCAGTCGCCGGTAGCGCTCGGCGACTGAATGGGCCTCGAAATGCGCCTGCACGAAGCTGCGCGAGCTGTTTCCGGCTTCCTCGACCGCCTCGGGATGCTCGAGCACGGTGCGCAATGCGTTCTCCAATGAGGTACGGCTGGCCGGATCGGTCAGCCACCCGCGCCCCGTGATGAGTTCAGGGATGTGCCCCACCGCCGGGCACAGCGCGGGCAGGCCGGCTGCCATCGCCTCGATCAAGGCCCGTGGCATACCCTCGGAGGATGAGTTGAGCACGAACGCGTCCGCGGCGGCTAGGTAGGGACGCACGTCCGATTGTTCGCCCGCCAGGATGACCCGCTCACCGAGGGGATGAGCGCTGATCAGGGCACGCACCGCAGGTGCCTCCTCCCCATCGCCGATGAGCAGCAAGCGCGCCTCGGACGCCTGCTGGGCCTGCACGGCCAGAAAGGCCTCGACCAGCTGCGGCACCCGCTTTACCGGAGCCAGGCGGCCCACGAACGCGAACACGAATGCGCTCTCGATCCCCAAGGCACGACGACGCTCGGCGCGATCCTCACGATGGAAGCGTTTCAGGTCGATGCCCACCGGAATGACGGAGACCCGCTCGGCAGGAACGCCCAATTGGCTGCACAGGTACTCCCGGATTCCGGGGTGAACCGTCGTGATTGCACTCGCCAGCCGCCAATTGAGGCGCACCCGTGCTCGTCCCGCCCAGCTCTGGCTCACGTCAAATACCGAATGCTCGGTCACGACGATGCGCTTCACGCCGGCTAGGCGGGCGGGTAAGCCCAACTTGTTCAAGGCCAGAAAGTGCTGCAGGTGCACCGCATCGAGCCGCAGTGCCCGCAGTCGCTTCACCAAGCCCCAGCTCAAGCCATTACGGCCGAGCGGATGGCTCCAGGGCACTGCCAGATCGACCCGGGGCAAGCCGTACTCGGCACACCGGGTCACCAGCGGCCCTGGAGTCGAATCGAGCGCCGTGCACAGCACCTCTGCACCCTCGTCCCTGAGCTGCCGGGCGAGCTCCAGCCCCAGCAGCTGTGAGCCGCCGATGGCGTAGGAATAGAGGACTTCCAGGATCCGGGGGCGAGTGGCACTCATGCTCGGCTGCGCAACGCGGCGCCCACCAGTTCGGCATAGTGGTCCAGGTACGCCTCCGCGGAGAACTCCCGAGCCACCCGCGCCTGTGCGGCGGCACCGAGCCGCTGGCGGAGGTGCGGGTCGCCCATCAGCCGCTGCAGGGCGGCAGCAAGCGCATCGACGCTTTCCGGCGGAACGAGTACACCATCCACGCCGTCCTCGATCACCGTCGGAATGCCCTCCACACGGGCGGCCAGGCGGCACTTGGCGGCCGTGCCGGCCTCCAGCAGGACCCGCCCCATCGCCTCGGTGCGCGACGGCAGCGCAAAGATGGCGCAGCGCGCCATCCATTCGGCCACCTGCGGCTGCTTCAGACCCGGGTGGGTCTCTATGCGGGGATGTTCGAGGCCATTCTCACGGACCGCCTCGGGCACCCGGAAGCCGATGAGGACGAGCTTCCAGTCCGGAAAACGCTCCGCGACTCGATGGAATGCCTGGCACAGCAGGTCGAAACCCTTCACCCGAAAGGGAAAACCGACACCCAGGATGATCCGCTCCTCGGTACCCGGATGGAACGCCGCCAGATTGGTCGTCTCGAAGAACTGCCGGACCAGGACCCGTGGCGGCAACTGCGTGAAGCCACGCAACTGCTCAGCAAATAGCAGCCGCACAGCTCTGGCGCGGCGTACCACGAACGAGCCGACCAGCCGCCGCGCCCAAACCCGCAGGCGGCCGAGCGCGCCGATCGGTGTATTGTGGCGGCTCGCATACACGCCGTTCACCTCACAGATCAGCGCCCCGCCCGTGCGCCGGGCGGCCCAGAGCGCGATCGGCCCACCAATGAACGGCTCCAGGGCAACGAACGCCAACCCGTGAGGCCGTGCGGCACGCACTTCCCGGGTCCAGTGCAAGGCGCGGTGCAGGAAACGCATTCGATTCGCAAAATGCTGCATATCCTGCTCTGCAGAGACGCGCAGCCGCATCCGCCCGATCACCACGTCCGCTTCATACGAACCGAATGCCCAGACTTCGCCGGCAAAGCGCCGCGAGAGCAGTTGGCAAAACGGCGCCAGGTCGCCGAGCTCCCAGCTCGGCCCCTTGCGCACCACCACCAGATACGCCACGGGTGCGTGCTCTGATTCATGATCCGATGCGCCCGCTGCGGCGAGGCTCAACGCATGGGCTTCCATGTCACCATCCGCTCTCCCCTCACGTAACGCAGCGCCGCGATGAACGAAGCGACGTTGGTGAGCAGGAGGTAGTAGGGGCGCCAGAGCACGCCGAGGTGCGAGCGACGCGAATGCAGCGCGAATCCGAGCACGCCCATCACGATCACGGCCAGCTGTGCGGCAAGCAAGCCCGCATACAACGCACTCGTGCCCGCCAACAGCGCATTGGTGATCAGCGCGGTCAGCCACAGAAACGGTGAAGCGTATCGCAGTACCTTGTGCAGCCACAGCTGGGCGGCGAACAGCCCGTAACGGAACGGATTGAGGAACTTGCGCTCACAAAACAGTGCGTTGATGCTGCGAATCGCCACGCGCACGCGCATCGACATCTCGTGGGTCGAATGGCTGAGCGTATCTTCATAACACAGTGCATCGGGTGCCAGCACAGTCCTCAAACCCTGCTCGCGCATACGCATGGAGATCACGAAGTCGCTGATCAGCCGCGGATCAATGGGCCGATAGGCCGCGCGGCGCACCGCGTAAAGACAGCCGCTGACGCCGATGAGCGAGCCGAGCGCGCTCTCGGCGAGGCGCAGCTTGATCTCGTAATCCCAGTACGCCTCGTTCCCCCGTCCGGTCGCGTTCGTCGATTGGCTCTGGTAGACGAGGCGCCCGGCCACGGCCCCGACCTCGGCATCCGCAAACCAGGAGAGCAGGTTACCGAGCGCCGCTCGATCAAGCCGGGTCGTGGCATCGGTGAAGATGAGAATATCCCCGCGCGCCGCCGCTGCGGCGGCATTCTGGCACGCGGTCTTGCCCTGGCGTCCTTCGACTCTCAGCACCCGCACGATCGGATGACCGAAGTTGCGCACAATCTCATCCGTGGCATCGCTCGAGGCATCCGAAGCGACGATGATCTCGAGCAGTTCGGCAGCGCAGTGGGCCTGGAGAATATTGTCGAGCTTCGCTGCAATCCCCTTCTCCTCGTTGTAGGCGGTGATGATGAGCGACGCGGCCGGCCGTTTGTCGCTGCGTTGGGCCGGTCTGCCGAAACGGGCCGCCATCACCCTCATGAGGCGCGGGTAGAGAACGTAGACGCACACCAGAAGCGCGCAACTCAGCCAAAACAAGGTAATCACTATGGAATGCCCGCTCATGCTCCGCGCCCTCCTAGGAAGCGCTCGAGACTGGCCGCAGCCCGGGCGGCCGTACGTCCGTCCCAAAACTCAGGCCGCCGGCCCTGCGGCCAGTGCCCTGCGAGCGCCTGTTCGATCAGGCCCGGCAGTTCCGCAGGCTGCGCCAAGCGGTTCGTTCCTTCGCTGAGTGTGACGGGCCGCTCGGTGTTCTCGCGCACCGTGACGCAGGGAATACCCAGGTACGTCGTTTCCTCCTGCAGTCCCCCGGAGTCCGTGATCGCGATCGCGCAACCGCACACGAGACTCATGAACTCGATGTAGCCGAGCGGTTCGAGGGCACGAATACGCGGATTCGCGACGATGCGATGCTCGAAGCCGAACTCGATGAGACGTTTGCGGGTCCGCGGGTGCACGGCAAATACGACCGTCAGCCGGGTGGCCATCTGCTCCAATGCCGCGACCAGCTGGCCGAGCGAATCCGCATCGTCGACGTTCGATGGCCGATGCAGCGTGACCACCGCATACGGGGAGCGCACGTCGAGGCGCCGCGCCATTTCGGTCTGCTCAATTCGCTCGCGCAGCAGCTCGAACGAATCAATCATGATGTTGCCGATGCACTCAATCCGCTCCGACGGTACGCCTTCACGGCTCAGATTCTGATCGGCGTCGCGTGAGGGCGTCCAGAGCAAATCGGCGATGCTGTCGGTGATGAGGCGATTGATCTCCTCGGGCATACGTCGATCCCCGCTGCGCAGGCCCGCCTCGAGGTGCACGACCGGAATCCACAGCTTCGCGGCAACCTGCGCGCAGGCGGCGGTCGCATTGACGTCGCCGACGACGATGGTGGCGTCCGGGCGCTCCTGAACGCACACGCCCTCGTAGGCGATCATGGTGCGCCCGACCTGCTCGGCGTGCGTACCCCCGCCGACCTCGAGATGGTGCGCCGGCGACGGCAGCCCGAGGTCCCGGAAAAAGGCATCGGACATGTTCGCGTCGTAGTGCTGGCCGGTATGCACGATGTTCGGCGTGCACCAGGCCTCGCGGCTCAGCGCATGGTACAGCGGCGCGACTTTCATGAAATTCGGCCGTGCGGCGGCAATCAGATGGACCCGTCGCCGGTGCATCACTTACGATCCCCCAGGGATTGCGGTTTCAGACGTAATCGGCAGTCTAGCAGCTCACCTGAACGGTCCGCGGCGACATGATCGACACATCGACCCGACTCCCGGCCCGCACGGCCCTCGCCCTGGTGGTGCTCGCCAGCTGTGCCCTCGGCGGACCGGGCGCCCAGGGTGCGCCGGCTCGCGTTGCGGCACCGGCGGACTGGCTCGCTGTGCGCCACCCCGGCGACCGTGGCATGGCCGGCGATCCGGCCGTCGTGTGGTACGAGGATTTCTCCGAGGGTAGCGTGGGGGCGGTGCTGGCGCGCTACGACGCGCACCAGCACCGGGCCGGCATGGCGCTCGTGGCCGACGCGCCACCGGGCAGCCCGAGCCGCTACGCTCTGCGCCTGCGCTCCGGCGGCGCGCACCCGGCCACTTACTTGTACAAGAGCTTCGGACACGGCTATCTCTCGCTGTTCGTGCGCTACTACATCCGCTACATCGACCACGGCCCCTGGCATCACAGCGGTGTGTGGATCGGCGGGTACAACCCACCGCTGCTGTATCCGTACCCGCGCGCGGGGCTGCGTCCCTCGGGCGCGCACTGGTTCTCGGTCGCGCTCGAGCCGATTCCTGCCCTGCCCCACACGCCCATGGATCTGTACATCTACTGGCGGGGAATGCACTCCTGGAAGGCCGACCCGACGGGCCGGCGCTACGACTACTTCGGCAACACCGTGCTGCAGGATCCGCACGCGCGCCTGCGCAGCAATACGTGGATGTGCTACGAGATCCATTTGAAACTCAACCCCAATCCGGCGAGCGGCGCGGGCGCGGTGCTTGAGGTCTGGCAGAATAACCGCCGGATTCGTCGCTTCGACGACCACGGACCGGTGGGGTATTGGATCCGGGACAAGTTCTGTCCGCTGCACGGCAGCGGCCCGCAATGCACGCGCTATCGCCCGGCGCATCCGCACCTGACCGTACTCGATCAGCGCTGGCGCACCTCTCGGGCGCTCACGTTGAATTACTTCTGGCCGCAGAACTACAACACCGCGAAGCGGGATTCCTCGCTGCTGCTGGCCGACATCATCGTCGCCCGACGACGCATCGGGTGCATGACGCCCGCGACAGCGGCGTCACGCCCATAGCTCATCATGGTCGAAGTACAAATAGAACGCGTCGTTGTCGAGCATCTGCGCGCGGATACTGTGCTCCGGTCCACGTGCGCCACCCGTTCCGCGAAGATAGATCGGCAATGTGAATCGCGCATGAAAGCCACACTCGCGCAGCACTTGCGAGAGCGCCGGATCGCTCGACCACGCGGCCAGTTCCACCGGCTCGGAATGGCGCTGCGCGACGCGCAGCGCCGAGTGCACCAGCGCACGCCAATCCGCTGGATCGGCCGAATCGACCCACAGGTCGGACAGACGTGCCTGACCCGGAGCGTAGCTGAGCAGGAAATATCCGGCCGTGCGCCCAGCGCGCTCCAGCGAGTGCAGCTCGAGCGGCACGATTGGACAGGCGAGCGCGTGACGCAGGAACCCGGCGCTGCGTCCGAGTACCGCCAGCTCACGGGTGGGCTGCCGCCCCAGCGCCTCGATCTGCCCAAGCGCGTCGGCGTCGATGGGACGACTCTGCCACGCTCCGAGATCGACCCTGGGCGCCGTGAGCGACCACAGGGTACTGCGGGCGAAGCGGGGCAGGCGCTTCCAGTGCGCTCCGTGGAGCCGACGCCAACGGCGCGTTGGGGCAAACGGCCGGACGAAGCCGCTCACCTGCCCGCACAGCCGGTAGCCCAGCAGTGGCATGATCTTACGCGTCTGCTCGCTGCCTCCGATTCCGAGCAGGAAGTCCGTCTGGCGGCCGATGTACTTCATCAGCTGCACGCCCGCCCCGATCGCCTGGCGGCGGGCGGCCCAGTCGATCATGTGGATCACCCGCGCCTCGCCGCCCGTCCAGCGCAGGATACCGGGCATGAGCGCCCCATGGGCCAGCAGCTCCCCGCCCTCGACGATGACGAAGGAGCGCGGACCGGACCAGTCGGTCCGCGGCCGCCAGTATTTCCACTCCAGGTGGACCGGATCGGCATCCGGCTCCAAGCCGGCCTCTTGCATCAGCGCCACGATGGCCGGACCGTCCTCGGGCGTCGACGGCCGCAGCGACCGCGGGTGCGCGGGAAGAACCGGGTTGTCGCTCATTGGCGCCTCGAGCGGGCGCCGATCCGCAATGGGGTCTGGCATTGAAACTGGGCGTCGGGTCACGTGAGCCCATTCTACGGCTTGGTCCACCCGCCCGCCTATGATACAAAGCACGTTCAAAGTAGCTCGCGAGTGCCCGCGCGGCGCGAGGATGGATCGCATCACCCGCAGCACGCAGTCATGTCGGACCTGACCGCACCAGATCACGCCGAACCCATTCATCCCGCCCAGGCGGCGCCTCCCCTGACCGGCGCGGCGACCCAGGGCCTGGCCCGCCTCGCCACCGTGATCGGACTCTACCTGGCGGTCGCCGTGTTCTACTGGCCGAGCTCGATCGCGCTCAATTTGATCTGGACGAACACCCAGAAAGAGACCTACACGCACGGCTACCTGGTGCTGCTGCTGTCGCTGTGGCTGGTCGTGCGCGTGCGCAAACGTCTGGCCGCGCTCCCGACACAGGCTGCACCGGGCGCACTCCTCGCGCTGGCGCTGCTGAGCGCCGCGTGGCTCTGGGCCTGGCGGGCCGCGATACAGGAAGTGCATCTGCTGCTCGTTCCGCTGCTCCTGCTCAGTGCCATCACTGCGGTGCTCGGCTGGCGCTCGATACGCCTGACGGCCTTTCCGGTCCTGTACCTCTACTTCGCACTGCCGCTGTGGGGGAACATCAACGGCCTGGTGCGCGAAGCGAGCAGCGCCGCGACGGCCGCTCTGCTGTGGATCACCGGGCTGCCCGCCTACATGCAGGGCAACTACATCCGCCTGCCGGCGGGCACCATCGAGATCGCCAACAGCTGCAGCGGCCTGCACGCCCTGATCGTCGGCCTGGCGCTCGCTGCGCTGTACGGCGAGATCAACGACGACCCGCCGCGACGGCGCATCCTGTGGATCGCGGTGATGGGCGCTGCGTCGCTGATCGTCAATTGGATCCGGATTTTCGTGGTGGTCAGCGCAGCCTACGCCACCGACATGCGCAGCTCCCTGGTCGAGCACCATTACTGGCTCGGTTGGTGGCTGTTCGGCGCCGCTTTCGCCGCCTTCCTGTGGTGGGCGGAACGCCGTACGAGCAAAGATCCGTCCCCTGCCCCACCCCAGGTCGAAGGCACCCTGCCGGGACCGCGTCCCGCGCGCCTCGCGCTCGCCCTTTCCGTCTTGGCGCTGCTGCCGGCAGCTTCTTACGCCATGGACTGGGCACGGGCCGGCACGGGCCGGGAGATCCACATAGCCTGGCCCACCGCACCTGCCGGTTGGGCTGAATCGCGCTCGGCGAGCGCGGCGCACTGGGCACCCGAGTTCAAGGCCCCGAGCGCACGCGCCCTGCACGTGTATACGGACCCGGATGGGCGCTCTGTCGAGATCTTTGCCGTGGTATATCGGGAACAGTCACAGGCCGGCAAGCTGCTCAGCTACCACAACACGCTGTTGAATCCGGGTGAGCAGCTCACCGGTTCCTTGCGCGTCGTAAACTCCGCCGCCGGGCGTTGGCGCGAGATCCAGGTGCTCGACGCCACGGGTGCGCACTCGATCATCTGGTCACGCGACCTGATCGGCCGACGGAGCTTCGTCAAGCCGCGCTTGGGGCAATTTTGGTATGGCTTCGAGGCGCTACTGCGAGCCCCGCTGTCCGCCGAGATCGCGCTGCGCACGCGGTGCCTGCCGGATTGCCGCGTCGCTGTTGCACGATTGAACGCTGCGGCAACGGCCTTACAGCCCCATATTCACTAAGAGCCGCGCCAGGATGAACCGGGCACGAACCCGGTTGCGTTCAATCCCTCTTAGTATCCGCCCCTGAAGACCTGCAGACCCGGCATCGATTGCATTTGCGGCTGCATGGAGCGCGAACCGAACACATCGTAGGTGACGTACACACCCCCCCGGTCATCGTTGTATGAACCGGCATAGAAGCCGGAGTTTCCGGGCGAGCCGCTCTGATGCACGCGCTCGACGTAGAGCGAAATCATCGTTCTCCTCAGGCGCTTGGAGAAGCTCAACTGTGCGTCCTGGCGGCGAGTCCTCGCATCAAGGTGCGAGTAGCTATTCCAATACCCCTGGACCCGTAGCTGCAGTTGCGTAGTCTGGCTTAGCTGGCGGCCGAGAATGGCCGCAGCGCTCTCGTTGCGCTGATTGTATCGGTGCGAAACCCCGCTGGTCTGATCGTAAACACTCTGGCCGTAACTGCCTGTCAATGAGAAGGTGGTTCGGGCCCGGTGGAACAGCCAGCCCGCACCGGCGGAGCGCTCGTTGAAGGGTTGCGCCACTGCGTATCGGGGGTTCACCGCGGCGCCGACCTGCAAGTTGAGTCCGGCCCCCTGCGCACCCAGTGACGTCCCATTCGTAGAATAGAACTGCCGGGCATCGACGTAGAGCGTTGAGAATGGGGAAATCTGACGGCTGAGCCGAACCTCGTAGAGCGGCGCGCCATGGCTGGGGCTGCCGGAAAACTGAATCATGTTATATCCGGCACGCAGCAGAACCTCTGTGCGCACGAATCTTCCGCGGTAGGTAAAGGATGCACGGCGGATGTCGAAATCACTCGTGCCACCGATGAGATTCCGTACGGCTGCGCTATCGAGGTATCGCGTGTGCGTATCGCTCGCGCGGAGCGAAACCGCGGAGGCACCCGAGAGCGCGTGGCGAAACTGAGCCCCGCCCTCGTAACTCTGCGAGCCGAAGAGCGAGCGTTGATAGGTGGTGCGCGAGTAGCGCCCATACAACGTCAGTCGATTGGTCAGCCCAAAATGCAGGTTGAACTGCGGTCCGGTAGAGAGATAGTTGATCGTCTGCAGATTCTGCGGCGTCGGGGCGGCCAGCGGGTTGGTCATTTCCTCGCCGAAGCTGTCCGAGAGGGCCCACTGCATGAAGTCAGTGGATTTACCGAGAATGCCGGAGCCGAAAAACTGCCCGTAGTAGGTCCCCGCGAAGCTGTGATCCAGGTACTGCAGCCGCGCCAGGCTCCCCAGCAAATCCAAGCTGAGGTTGCCGTGACGGACGTAATCGGCCGTAAATCCCAGCGCCCCGATGCCGTCGCTCTTCTTTTGCGTACTGCTGAGCAGTGCGTTGTCGGTATAGGCGAGCCCGGCGAGTAGATCGACGTAGCCCGCCTGCCCGCTGGCATTCCCGTATCCAGAGGACTCGGCATTCTGCGCCACCGCGTGCGTCTGCCACACCAGGGCCAGCAGAACCATGACATAACGTGTGTGTATTTTCATTATTGTGATTCTCAGCTCTGCAGGGGGACGGTGCCAACCCGTCGCTGCGTACCGACGCTAGGCGGCCGTGCCGCCGGAGCGCTCGTTGCCGTAACCGTAATAGTAGTAAGCGGAAGCCACCGAGCGGGTGCTCTGATTGAGTATCAGTGACACGCAGGGGTGCTCCTCCAGGGTCTCGAGGGCATCGAGCAGCACCGGCTGCGGAGTCGACTCGGCGCGCACCACGACCACGATCTGGCCGGCCATCCGTGCCAGCGCGGAGGATTCGGTGGTCTGCAGCAGTGGCGGGGAGTCGAACACCACGATCCGATGGCTGTCGCGCTGGCCGAGCTGTTCGGCGATCTGCGCCATGCGCGCGCTCGAGAGCAACTCGGTGGCCTCCTCCGAACCGGTCCCCGCCGGCAGGACCGAAAGCGTCGGAAGATCGGTGGCGCGAATCAGCGCCTCGGTGTCCAGGTGCGGATCGCGCAGCGCATCGAGCAAACCCGGCGACTCGGCAAGACCCAGCACGTGGCTCAACTGCGGCTTGGCCACGTCAGCATCCACCAGGAGCACCCGCAAGTCCTTCTCCAGCGCCAGACTCAGTGCGAGATTGAGCGCGGTAAATGTCTTGCCCTCCCCGGCCATCGCGCTCGCGATCATGATCAGATAACCGCGCGGCGCCCGCTCGCCACCGCGGCCAATCGCCCGAGCCACGAGCGGATGCTTGACCTTACGGTATTGGCGCAGAAGGAGGCTGGCGTCCTCGGCCGGCGGCAAGAGCCCCGCCGCGCGCAGCACACCGCGATCGAGTACGATTCCGGGCTGCTGCTGCGTCGGGGCAGCACTGGGTGCCGGCGGGGCAGCCGTCCCGTCTTGAACCGTTGGAGCGGGTGTTGGCGCGCCATCGGCGTGCTGCTTCTGCTCCTGAAGCTTGCGGATCGCTTTTTCAACAACGCTCATGTCCGCAGTTCTCCGACGACGTTGGATATGTGTCCCTGCAGCACCAGCAGTCCGACGGCCAGCACGAACAGTCCCGCCGCCCAGAATGCATAGCGAAAGACGCTGCGCCGACTCTCGCTACGATGCGTATCTGCCCATGCCATGCTCACCGTACCGAGCACTGTCAGCCCGGTCACCTCGGCGAGCTGGCGCGAGCTGACGAACACGGGCGTCAGCAAATGCAGCAGGAAGGCGACGCCGATCCCGGCACCGAGCGCCAGAATGAAAGCTCCAAGGATCAGCAATCGCCGCTTCGGCGCGACCGGGGTGAACTTGGCCGACGGCGGATCGATCACCTGGAAATCGACCAGTCCGGTCGAGGCAGCCTGCTGCCCGAGGCGTGTGCTGTCAAGTCGCCCGAGCAGCGCGTCGTACTGCTTCTTGGTGACCTGATAGTTGCGCGTCAGACGCGCGTACTCGGCCTGCACCTTGGGTGCGGCACCGATCCGTCCCTTGAGGCCGGCAATTTCGTTCTTCAGGTCGGAAACCTGCTGCTGAATTGCCGCCACTTCGACCTGCTCGGCGTTGTATTGCTCCTCGAGCTGCTGGAAGACGGGATTGGCCGTCAAGCCAAGCGATGAGGCGGCGCCCACGTCACCCTTCTGCGCGGCGGCCATTTGCTCCCGCTCGCGTGCCTTGAGCGCCTTGATGGTCTGCTTCAGGGCGATTACATCGGGATACTGGTCGGTGTACTTCAGCAGCATCTGGTCGAGTCGCTGCTGATCGGCAGCAATTTGCTGCTCGGTGTCGAGGGCCGCGCCGCCCACAGTCGGCGGCGAGGTTGAACCCGGGCCGTTGGCCGTGAACTGCTGCCCACTTCTGAGCTCGCGCTGCAATTCGTCGCGCTTGCGTTGGGCGACGAACAAACTCGCCTTGAGCTTCATCAGTGCAGTGTGATCCTGCTGCAGCTGACTGAAGGCGTCGCCCTGCTCCCCCGGCACCAGTCCAATGTTTTGCTTCTTGAAGTGTGCGAGCTGCTGCTCGGTGGCGGACAGGCGTCGGCCGTACTCGGCGATCTGCTGGGTGAGGAACTGCTCGGCCCGTTGCGAACCGCGGCTCCGGCCAGTGAGCGACCCCTCAACGAAATCATTCAGCAGCCGGTCAACGACCCGAATGGCGCGCTCTCGATTGGTATTCTTATAACTCAGAGTAAACAGCGTAACGCGGCTCTTGCGGTCGGCCTGTTTGTTAACATCTGCGCTCAGCACGATATTCTTCCGCAGCGTGTCGACCACATCCTGCTGCTGCTGCTGGGTGATCGCACCGGCCATCAGGTTCGTCTCATTGGCAACCTTGCGCAGCTGCGGATTGCCCAGCAGCATCGCGCTCACCTGCTGGATCTGATCGCTGATGTCATCGCTCAAGCTGATGCCTTCGGTGGCGTGGCTGAGCGTGGTGCCCGTATTGACGAAGATCTTCGCCGTCGCCTCGTACTTGTTGGGGATGAGAAAGACCCCACCCCAGGCCGCAAGCGCCACGATCCACGCCACGATGAGCGCCGGCCGCCGATAGCGCCACATACCGCGCAGCTGATCCTGCAATCCCGCCAGATCGGCGAACAACGAAGCGCTTGCCATCAATCCTCCCGCCGTTAAAACATGGACTCTGGGACGACCAGCACGTCCCCGGGTTTGACTTTGAAGTTCTGTGAAAGCTCCCCACCGTTGAGCAGGCTGGCGAGGCGGACGTGCAGGACCTCTACCTTTCCATTTACCCTGCGCTCGAGCTTGGCATCGTTGCCGGCCGCATAGGGGGTGAGTCCACCTGCGGCGAGCACCACGTCGAGGACGGTCATGCCGGCGTGATAGGGAATGGACTGTGGATTCTTGACCTGGCCGATGACCTGCACCTGGCTGAACACGCTGAGGGCGTGCTCCACGATGACCGTCACCCGGGGTGAGCGGATGTACTGGCTCAGTCGCTTGTCCATCGCGTGCGCCAGCGCCGTCGGTGTCCTTCCGGCGGCCTGAATGTTCGAGACGAGGGGCGTGGAAATCTTGCCGTCGGGGCGAACCGGTACCGCCTTCTGGGACAGGTCCGGGTTCTGCCACACGAAGATGTCGAGCACGTCACCCGGCCCGATGATGTAGTTCGGCGAGGCCTTCTCATGCGCCGTCTCGCGATGAACGGCGGGCGGAGCCGTCGCACACCCCAGCAGCGCCAGAGCCGCAATGCCGGCGGAAATTCGCAAAATATGTCGCAACATAACCTTAACCTAGCCGATATTGATGCCGTGAACTGTGGTTGGCGTCTCAGGAGCGACCGCCACCGCCCAGATTCTTCAACAGGAGCTGCGCGCGGGCCCGCGCGTCGAAGGGTTTGGAGTCGGAGAGAATCTTTGCGAGGATCCGCCGCGCCTGCCCGTGACGCCCCGCCCTGGCCAGGGCAAATGCATAGTGGTACGCCATCTGGGGGTCCCGGGGCGCCAATTTGACCGCGTGCGCCAGATACGCCAGCGCCTGGCTCGATTGCCCCTTGTTCGCCAGAATCCACCCCAGCGTGTCGTTGACGCTGGCCAACGCCGGCGCCTGCTGGTACGCGCGCCGTGCCAGAGACTCCGCCTCCGGGCCCGGGGCGCGGCGCAGGATCCAGGCGAGGTTGTTGAGCGCGTTCACGTCGTTCGGCGCCAAGCGCAGCACGGTGCGCAGTTGCTGCTCGGCGCGCTTGGGCGCATGGGCCACCGTCAATTCGTAATCAGCCAGCACGTCGCGCACCCGCCAGTTGGCAGGCTCGCGCTTCAACCACGCCTGAAGAGGTTTGGCCGGCTGTGCGACGTGCGCGTCGAGCCCGGCCTGGTAGAGCTTCACGGCCAGGGCTGCACTGGGCTGAAGCCGCAGGGCCGCACGATAGGCACTGAGCGCCGCGTGGGGATGGTGCAGCGCAGACTCGACGTCCCCCTTCAGCGCCAGCACCGCGGCATCATGGGGCTCGGTGGCCAGCAGTCCCCCGACACGCGACAGCGCCGCTGAGCCTTCGCCCCGACGCACATCGATGAGCGCCTGCAGGCTGACCACGGGCAGCCAGTTGCGCCGCAGCGATCCGGCCTGCCGCAACGAGGCGCGCGCGGCGTCCAGGTGACTCAGCGCCAGTTCGGCACGGGCGCGCTCCAACCAGTAGGCCGCGTTCTTCGGCTCTGCCTGAGTGGCCTGGGTGAATCGGTCAAGGGCCGGGGCGTACTGGTGCGCCTGCATCAACAGCAAGCCGGCGTCCTCGACCAGCGCCGGATGGTGCGGCCGGGCCGCGATGGCATGATCGAAAGCCGTGTTCGCCTCGGCCAGGTCTCCGGCGACGAGCGCCACGCGGGCCAGCGCAAACTGTACCTGTGGCGAGGCCTTCGCGTCCGGCGCGCCCAACAGCACCTTGCGCGCCTGGGCAAACTCGTGCGCTTGCACCAACGTGCCCGCCAGCGCCAAGCGCAGGCCTAGCACGTGCGGATGCGCCGCGAGCGCCGCGTTCAGGCGGCGTGTGGCGCCAGCCGTATCTCCCTCGGCTGCTTCGACCCGCGCCAGTGCATCGGTGAGACTCAGGTTGTTCGGATCGACGGCGAGCGCCTCGGCGAGCAATGCGTGAGCGCGCGGCAGCTGGTTGCGGGAGGCGAAGTAGGCGGCCGCGAGCGCCAGCACGGGAGCCTGGTGCGGATGGGCGGCCGCAAGCCGATCAGCCTCACGATCGGCCGCATCCGGGCCCTGTGTGTTCAACAGTGCCGTCAGCAGCAGATTGACGCGCCGCAGATCGGTGTCGTCGGGGTTCTGGCGCAGCAGCGCCAACGCCTTGTCCGCCTCCCCGGCCTTCAGATAGACGGCCGCGAGATTGTCCACCACGGCCGCATCGTGCGGGTGTTGACTCAGCGTCTGCCGCAGCGCCTCGCCCACCGAATGCGCGTGATCCGACCTTCCGGCGGCCTCGCCGAGCAATGAAACGGTCTGCGGATCGAGGCTGCCGGCATCCAAGGCCGGTGTCAGCACACCCAGCGCCGCGTCCGGTTGATCGAGTTTCAGCTGCACGTCCGCCAGGAGCTCGCGGGCCTGCAGGTTCGCAGGCGCCGCATCCACGACCTGCTGCAGCTGCTGCTGGGCCTGTTGCAGATCTCCGCGCTGCAGGAACGCAGCCCCGAGCGCCAGGCGCGCCGGCAGGAAGTGCGGCGCATTGGCCACCACCTGCTGCAGCTCGACGGTCCCGCCGACCAGATCGTTGCGCGCCAGCTTGATCCGCGCATCGAGCAGACCGGTGGCCGGTGCCTGCGGTGCGAGGCCCGCCAGGGCCTTCTGACTCCGTGCGGCCGCATCGATCCGACCGAGCGCCAATTGAACCTGAGTCAGCGCAATGAGTGCCGCCACCCGGTGTAGCAGCGGTTCGGACGCCGGCATGCGCTTCAGCGCGGCTTGCAGCGCATTCTGCGCGTTGCGCGGTTGCCCGAGAGAGGCCGCGAGCTCGCCTTCGATCAACAGCGGCTCGGCAGCGTTCGGGTCGTCTCGATGGGCCGTCGCCAGCGCCTGCAGCGCCTCCGAGCGCTTGCCTTGGGCCACCAACGCCTGGGCGAGCAGATCCCGGGCCGGGGTGTCCTTGGGATGGTTCGCAAGGTAGGCTCGGACGAGTGCACCGGCTTCACTCGCCTGTCCGCTCGCGAGCAGCGCTTGCCCCTTGAATCGCACCGCATCGCCGGGCGATAGGTCAATCGTGTGATGACTCAGCGCCGCAAGCAGTGCCTGGGGCTGTGCATTGGCGAGCCACACGCGGGCCTGCAGCACATCGAACGCCGGTCCCTTCGCGCCAGCGGTTCGCGCATGCGCGAGCGCCGAGGCCGCCCCGCTGGCGTCGGCAGCATCGAGCGAAACGCGCGCCAGCAGCAACCAGGCCTGGGTATTGCGGGGATTCTTGTGCAGCACGGCGCGCAGATCGAACGCCGCGGCCTGCCATTGTCCGGCCTTCATCTCCCGCTGGGCCCGCTCGATACGGTAGTGCGCCGTCAGGAGCGCGCCGCAACCGCCCAATACGAGCGAGACGAACAGCACGCCGAGCACCCCCGCCCGACTCGGACTCACCTTGAGCCATGTCCTCATCATCGAATCTCCACGCGCGCCGCCGGCTGCTTTCCGCGCTCGCTGCAGCCGTCGAGCGCGAACGACCCATCCCGAGCACGCGAACATGCTCCGACGGCAACCCGAGGTCACAGCCGGCCGCAATACTCGAGACGATTCAGCGAGTTACCGCGCAATCGTCAGAGTTGATGGTGATTGATTGTAGCAGCTCGAAAGAGCCCGCGCCTTGTTCGACGCACCCTCGCGACAGTCCGGTCGGGTTCCCTGAACAGCGGTGACGAATGTCGTGTTCCCGGGACAGCCTTAAAGAGTCCCGGGGCTGATTTCCGGCGGCTCCGGCCGAGCGCCGCGGCGAGCCTCTCGGCTCCGGGTGGTCCGCTCAGGTGACGGACTTGCTGACGATATTGGACAGGGCACTTTCGGTCCCGATGCTCGTGAACGAGCGAACCGCGAAATACCAAGTCCCGCTGGTGAGCCCTTCGATGACGTAGGTGGTGACCGCACCGGTCACCGTCACCACGTTCGTCAGCGCGCTCGCACTGGTTCCGTAATAGATCTTGTAGCCGAGCAAGTCCGTGACCACCGAACCGTCCGTGTTCGTCGTTGGCGCGGTCCAATTGAGCGAGACGTTCCCGGTGCCCGAGCCGGACTGCGCCACGGTGATCGTAAAGGGTGCCAGAGATGAGGTACTGCCCTGCGAGTCCGTGGCCGTGATGGTGACATTCGAATAAGTCCCCACGTCCGCGGTCTGCGGCGTCCCCGAGAGGACCCCATTGCTCGCATTGAACCCCGCCCAGCTCGGCGCGTTCTGAATGGTGAATTTCACCGTACCGCTGCCGCCGCTGACATGGGGCGTGAACGAGTACGGCTGACCGGCGCTCGCCGTGGTGGGCGCCGCTCCGCTGATGCTCAATTGCGGGGCGCTCTTCACCGACGTCGTAGTCGGCGAGGTTGCTGTCGCGACCGTCGAGGAGCCGGAACCTCCGCAGCCCGCCAGCAGAGCCAACGCAGACACCAAGCACATGGTCCGAATGGACACCGACACTCTCATACCCATCGACTCCTCGATCCGAGAATCGCTCCTGTCGCCACTGATTCTTTCGAACGTTGTCGCCCCGTGTGCGGGCCCGTCCCAACGTCGTCTTCGGATGCGGATAAGCAATGATCGTGCCAAACCATTTAATTCATATAAATCAATTAGTTATAACCACCCTGGCCCCAGGTTGCGCCACGGGTTGCTCGACCCTGTCGGTTCGCGCAGACAGATACCTGCGACTCGACAGCGAGAAACCCTCATAAGGCCCTGAATTCGAATTGAAAGTCCCTGCTGTTTTTCGCGGTGTTAGTTGCAACGTCGAGTGACAAAAAGTGTCAGCAAAACTCACCGCGTGGCGCACCACAACAATGTGTCAAATTCGTTTCGTCGCGATGAGCCCGAAGGCCGGCGGGAACCGTGCGCCAACGCACACGCATTGCGGAAAGTACTGAGCCGGGCCGCGCAGCGGCAGGCGCACCGCGCTGCGTCGACATTTCCAACACGATTCACCATAGATTGAAAAGATATAACATATTGCGCACCGGGTTGCGCAACTATCCAACCTGATCAGCCGCGGGTGAACCAACATGGTCGGCGCGCGCCCGGATCTCGCCTCCCAGGATCGGCGTACCACCGAATGTCAGGTTCGAAAATGGACGTTAAGAAAACGCCTTAACTCATTGATTATTTTCATCATTTTTACATAATTTCAGCGTGCTGCTTCGAGGGTCGCGACCGCCACCTGCACATCGGCCTCACTGACCTCTCCATGCGTCGCGCACAGGCGGATGACATCGCGTCGTTCAAATTGAGCGACTGCTGCCCATGCCTGATTCGATGCGAGCACTCGCCGCACGATATCGCGGACGGCCGCAGAGCCTGCCGGCGGCAGCACGCACAACACGGCAAGCTGAGAATCGTTCACGATGGACCAGCCACGCTCCGCCAGTGCCGCCTTGATCTGTGCAATCACCTCGACCGCGCGCTCGACGTGCGCCGCGTAACCGCTCCACCCCGCCGCGGCGAGCGACAGGAACAGTCTCAGGCCGAGGAACCGCCGCGACCATTGAACGGAATTCAGGTACGGATCGATGTTCGAGGCCGTCGAGGGCATGAAGTCGGCGCCGACGTGGAACGCATCGCTCAGCACCTGCGGATGGCGCGTGATGAACATGCCGCAGCCCATGGTGGTCGCGAACCACTTGTGCGCGTCGATCGTAATCGAGTCCGCCCGCTCGATTCCCGCGAGAGCTCCCTTGAGCCGCTCGGAGCACAGCGCCGCGCCTCCCCAAGCGGCATCGACGTGACACCAGACCCCCTGTTCCGCGGCGAGATCCGCACAGGCGCTCAGCGGGTCCACCATCCCCGCGCCGGTCGTCCCGGCGGTCGGGGAAATCAAGACCGGCACCCAGCCGCGGCGCCGGTCCGCCTGAATGGCCGCGGCCAGCGCCCCGGCATCCATCCGGCCGGTCCCGTCCGTCTCGACGAGCCGGACCGCCTGGCGCCCGATCCCGGCCTGGTGAGCAATCTTGTGCCAGGCGGGCTGGCACTCCCGGGACGTGTACAGGGCCACCGGACCGGCGAAGGCGCGCACGCCTTCGGTCGCGAAGCGCGCCTCGGCGCGCGTCAGGGCGCACACCAGGGCCGTGTAGTTCGCCTCCGACCCGCTGGTCGTGAAATGGCCTGCCGAACCGGCGGGCAAGCCTGCCCGCTCGGCCAGCGCGCCGATCACGTGCGCCTCGATGGCCACCGGTACCGGCGAGGACCCGGAACTCGCCAGCTGCGGGTTGAAGCAGCCTGAAATCCGGTCGGCCAGCTGCGCGGGGAACGTCGGCGCCGGGTTGAACAATCCGAAGTAGCGCGGATGGGTCATGTGCACCGTGCCGTGCTCGAGCTGGGCGATGGTCCACGCCAGCACGGCAGGCAGCGCTTGCGGCTCCCGGAAATCGTACGCCGCCAGTTCACGCAGAAACGCGGCCCGGTCCCCATCGGGCATGACCGGACCACGCTTGACGCGTTCGGCCGCCGCCGCAAGTTCGCGGGTCAGGTAATCGTCGAGCTGCTCGCGAGTCGTGCGCTCGGGGAACAGAGTCGCGACCGGCGGGATGAGTGTCGGATCTGCCATATCGTCAAATCCGGCGCGCTCAGGAGCCGGCCGCGGCCGCCAGCGCCTGGTCCAGATCGGCCAGGATGTCATCGATATGCTCGATACCGACACTCAGGCGCATCGTTTCCGGGCCGATTCCCGCGAGGCGCTGCTCCTCGGGCGACATCTGCCGGTGCGTGGTGGACGCCGGGTGGCAGGCGAGCGACTTCGCATCCCCCAGGTTCACCAGGCGCTTGAACAGCTTCAGCGCATCGTAAAACCGCGTGCCCTCCTCGTACCCTCCGCGCAGCGCAAAGGTCAGCAGCGAGCAGGTCCGGCCCCCGAGGTATTTCTGCACCAACGGATAATGGGGACTCTCGGGAAATCCCGCGTAGCTCACGGAGGCGACGCGGGGATCATCGCGCAGGAATTGCGCGACTCGACGCGCGTTTTCCACGTGGCGCTCCATGCGCAGCGGCACCGTCTCGATGCCCTGCAACAGCAAGAAGGCACTCAGCGGCGCGAGCACCGAGCCCATGGTGCGCTGAAAGACGCTGCGGCAGCGTCCGACATAGGCTGCCGACCCGTAGTGCTCGGTATAGACCAGGCCATGATAGGAGGCGTCGGGCCGGGTCAGCATCGGGAAGCGATCCGCATGCTGTTGCCAGGGAAACTTCCCGCTATCGATGATGACCCCGCCGAGCGTCGTGCCGTGCCCGCCGAGGAACTTCGTCAGCGAATGCAGCACGACATCCGCGCCGTAGTCTATCGGGCGTACCAGGATGGGCGTCGGGACCGTATTGTCGACGATCAGCGGCACCCCGGCGCGGTGCGCCACCTGCGCCAGCGCCTCGATGTCACACACGTTGCCCGCCGGGTTGCCCACCATTTCGCAGTACACGGCCCGGGTATCCGCGTCGATCAGCGCGGCCAGGGACTGCGGACGATCATCCGGGGCAAAGCGCGCCGTAATGCCGAGCTGCGGCAGGATGTGCGCGAACAGCGTGTGGGTGGTGCCATAGAGCTGCGGCACCGAGACGATATTGTGTCCGACCTGAGTGACCGCGAGGATCGCGTAATGCAGTGCGGCCTGGCCGGAGCTCACGCACAGCGCATCGACGCCGCCTTCCAGCTGTGCCATGCGCTTCTCGAGCACCTGGGTGGTGGGATTGGAGATGCGTGTGTAGCGGAAGCCCTCCGCTTCGAGATTGAACAGCGCCGCGCCGTGCTCGGCGCTATCGAAGGAGTACGCCACGGTCTGGTAGATCGGGACGGCGACGGCCTTGGTGGTCGGGTCGGCATCAAAGCCGCCGTGCAGGGCAATGGTTTCAGGTCGCATGATGGCCTCAAGCAGTGTTGCCGGCATCCACGGTGAGAACCGTGCCGGTGATGTTGCGTGCCACGTCGCTCAGCAGGTACTCGACCGCACCGGCAACGTCCGCGGGGTCCATCATGCGGCGCAGCGCGCTGCGCCGCATGATGCGCTCGCGCGCCTGCGCGTCTAGCTCGCTGGTCATCGCGGTATCGACGAAGCCCGGCGCGACCGCGTTCACGGTGATGCCGAGCGGTCCGACCTCGCGGGCCAGTGAGCGCGTGAACCCCTCGAGCGCCGCCTTGCTCGCCGAATACGGCGCCAGCGCCTTGAAGCCACTCTGTGCAACGATGCTGGTGATATTCACGACCCGTCCCGCACGGGCGCTCATCATCGAGCGCACCACGTACTTGGTGAGGATCATCGGCGCGAGCGTGTTCAAGCGCACCAGTGCTTCAATGTCCGTATCGCGCATCATCGAAAGGAGCCCGCCGGTGCCGAGGCCCGCGTTATTCACGAGCCCGTAGAATGGTCCGTACGCCTTGCGCAGCTGCTCGACCTGCACGCCGATATGCTCAGTCTCGGCGAGATCACAGGCGTGAAAGTGCAGCTCGGGGCACTCGCGGCGCAGCGCCTGCAGCGGCTCGCTGTCGTTACGCGCCAGTGCGATCACCCGGTAACCGCCTCGGGCCAGAGCGGTGGCAATCGCCAGTCCCAGGCCGCGGCTCGCGCCGCTCACCAGCACGCTATGCATCGGAGCGCACCAGCTTGCCCGATGGCGACACCGCGAGCGAGGGCACGAAATGAACCAGTGCGGGGACTTTGTAGGCCGCAAGTGCGCCGCGGCACTGCTCGAGGATCTCCTCGCGCACCTGCTGCTCGCGCGCTCGTGCGCCCTCGAGCGCCCTCGCCTCGCGCAGCACCACCTCGGCACTCACCACCGCCCCGGTGATTGGATTGCGGCGCGCCTTGACCCGCGACATCTGCACGGCCGGGTGAGTATTGATCACCGCTTCGACCTCCTCGGGATGCACCTTCAGCCCCCCGACGTTGATGATGCCGCCCGTGCGGCCCATGAAGAAGTATCGCCCCTCGCGCAGGTCCAGCCGATCACCGGTATCGACGAACCCATCGGGATCCTTCAGCGGCGGTGCGTCGCCGAGATACTCCAGCGCATTACCAGGGGACCTGATCCGCAGCGTGCCGCTGCCCGTATCCAGTTCGACGCCGTGACGCTGCTGTGTGAGCAGCTCGAGCGGGAACCCGGCCCGCCCATCGTCCACTTCGAACGCCACCCCTGCTTCAGTCGAGGCGAATGCATGAGCCACCCGAGCGTGCGGGAAGGCGGCCCGCAGTGCATCGAGGATACCTTGATCGGCGAGTTCGCCGGAAAGGCGAATGTAGCGCGGGTCGAAACGCTCGGCCGCACCGCTCATCAGCGCCTTTCGCCAATGCGAGGGCGTGCCGGAAATATGCGTCACGCCGCTCGCCGCAGCGCGTGCCAAGAACCCCTCGATACTCTCCGCGGCGCCCGGGAGCACCAGCGAACCGCACAGCAGGGCCCGCAGCAGGATCTGCAATCCGCCATAACGGCGGATATCGTAAAAAGTGCTCCAGGTCGTCGGCGATTCGCCTACCTCGATGAAATTGAGCAGGCTCGAGAGCGTGTGGCGCACCAGCTTCGGCACACCGGTGGTTCCCGAGGTGAGCAGGATCCAGTCGGTCACACGCGCCGCCTCGCGCCTCACCTCGACCGGCTGCGGGTCCGCACTCGCGGCGACCTGCAGTGCAATACCCGAGCCGGCCGGTGCCGCCGGCGTTTCCGCATCCCCCACCCAGACATCACACCCGGCGGTACGAATCACGTACGGCAGATGCTCCGGGGAGAGCCCTGGCGGGCACACCACCATGCGGCTCACCAGGCCGTCCAATTCGATCATCAGTGCCGTGGCTCTGAGCGGGCTGCGCACCGCGACAAACACGCTTCGTCCCCGCAGCGCCTGCAGGTGCTCGGGCAGGTAGGTTGCGCCGCCGAGCACCGCGAGTTCCACGGTGCGCTGCACGTCACTCAGCGCGCCGACCGGGCGTCCGTTGTGCCGGAGCAGCGACTGCCAGAGCGCCATCAGCTCGTCGGATGGGATTCGTACAACCGGACGAAATCGCCGAACGTCACGGGGAAATGATCGGCCGTGTCGAATGGATTGACCTCGAGTGACTCTTCGAGCCGGGCGACGATCAGCGCGAAGCTCAGCGAATCCAATCCACTGTCGAGCAGTTTCAGATCGTCGCGCAGCGGCACGAGCTGCCGCTGCTGTTCGTGGGCCACCGATTCGAACAGCGCCGTGATCGTGGAGCGGACGTTCATCGGTGCGCTCCGGGTGTGGGGGAGGATGGGACACACTGCATCAGGGATTCCTCGCGGGGTGTTGGCAAGTCCTGTTACGTTATCGTTCGTGCGACCGGCAAACCAGGCAGGGCATTGAGGTTTTCGCGGCCGCCCTATCGCACCGAGCGCAGCGTCGGTCGGCGCCGTCTCGCTGCGCTCAGTACATCGTGCTCATCAGAGGGATGCATCACGTTCACACCGGTGCGAAGAACTCGACGAACGAGACGATCCGCTCGCCGCGCACCTCGATGATGTCCATCAGCTCGGTCTCGACCGTCGCGCCGGTGACCCGGGAGTGAATCATCACCCGCCAGTGCACCGCGGCGTGGCGACCCTCGATGAGGCGCGCCAGCTCCGTGTATCCGGAGAGCACGAACGACTTCAGCAGTACCGCAAGCCAGCCGCGAATGTGCGCGCCCTGCTGCACCGAGATTGCGATCGGCTTGCCGTTGCTCGAGCCGGAGATTCTAAAGTGCGCCTGCTCGGCAAACAGCACGCCGAGCCGCTCGAGCTCGCCCCCGACCCGGGCGGCATAGAGTTCATCGAGGACCCGCGCGACTTCGGCGCGCTCACTATCGGTGGTGTGTGTCATACCCTGCCGGAGCCGAACGCCTCGCGAATCTGCGCACCGAGATCACGGTACGCCTCGGACACGCGGGGGACGACTCTGCCCAGACCATAGAATAGATGAATCATACCGGGATGGCAGCTGTAGCGGACCGCAATGCCGGCCCGGTGCAACTGCTGCGCATACTCATGCCCGTCCGCACACACCGGATCACATTCGGCCGTATGAATGATCGCCGGCGGCAACGCCGAGAAATCCGGCGCCTGCAGCGGGGAGATCCGCGGGTCGCCGGGATCGGCTCCGGGTGGCAGAAACCACCAGACGTCCTGCTCAAGCGTCTCGCGGTCAAGCAGATCCCCCTGGTCGTAGGGGCGCGCGGCAATGACCTCGGCTCGAAAATCGAGAATCGGGCACAGCAACACTTGCAAGGCCAGGGGCACAGCCTGCTCGCCGCGGCGGGACTGACAGACGGCCGCCGCGAGCGCCGCACCGACGGAATCGCCACATACGCCGATGCGCCGCGGCTCGATCCCGAGCGGCTCGGCATGCTGGCACACCCACTCACTAGCGGCACAGGCGTCCGCCAATGCGGCAGGAAAGCGCGCCTCGGGCGCCAGGCGGTAGTCGACGGAAACCACCCGACAGCCGCCCGCGTTGGCCAGGTTGCGCGCGATACCGTCATGGGTCTGCAGATCGCCGGCCACCAGGCCACCACCGTGGAAATACACCAGCGCGGGCAGCTGCTGCGTACGCGGCGTGAGCGGGCTGTAGAGGCGAAGGCGCAGCACGCCGGCGGGCCCCGGAGCCTCGAGCGCCTCAACGCTGTGCACCTCGGCAGGAGCGTCCTCGAGGCTCAGCAGCCGTGCCAGGTCGGCGCGGCGTTGCTCGACGCTGAGCGCAGCAGCGCGCGCCGGCGCACCCGCGGAGAGCCACTGCACGAATCGACGTACCTGCGGATCAAGGCCCATGCGCAGGCGGACATCACATCTGCAGCGCGCCACGGACCGGATCGGGCCACCGGTCCGGCTCGAGCCCGTGGATGCTGAACATCGCCACGGCCAAACGGTCCATGCCGAAGGCGACACACCCGCTGTGCGCGGGCGTGCCGCTCGCAGTGCTGATGTGCCACACGGAACCGAAGTGATCCTGGTGATAGTTGAAGCTCATGCAGGCGGTCGGAGCGGCACCCGGCGCAAACGGAATCAACAGTTCGAACTTCAAGGACTGCTGGCGCTGGCTGACGGCCATGACCTGCCCGACGCGTCCGAAGAACGGATCGCTGGCAACTGCCAGTTCCCCGGGCAGACCCAGCTCGGCGAGCACGATCTCGGCGCGCTGCATCCAGAGCTCGCGGAACGCGTGAACCTGCTCGGGCGTTCCGATACGCACGTATTCGCGCATGCGAAATGACTGGAGTCGATCCAGCGACTGCGAGGGCTCATGACGGAAACAATCGGCCTGCACGTCGAAGATCACGCCTTCCCCGCCCAGCGCTCCGCGGCTTGCCACAATCGGATAGGCGGGGTAACAGGCCGCCGGGGAGAGCACCAGGTCCGATGCGGCCAGCGCATCGGTCCAACTGCCGCCATGCTCCTGCGCGCTGGCGGCTTGCAGGATCTGCGCCTCGGTGCCGTGCAACGCGCACACGCAACCGAGCAGGTTGGGGAAACTGCCGAGGTAACCGGACTTCTCCACTTGTGCCCGACTCATCACCGGTGGAAATCGCAGCACTTCCGCCTTCGGGTCCCGAAAGCGCGTGACGTACTGGTCCAAGCGCTCGAGCACGGCGCTGTAGCGCGCCGTGCGCGCATAGACGCCGGGCACGCCCATCGGCTCGAACAGAGCCGACTTCAGCGCCTCGGTCGATATGCGCTGCGCTTCACCACCCGGTGCTTTGACGGCATTCATGCCCGCTCCTCTCACAGTCCGCCGAGCGACGCGGGAATCGGCGTCATCATCGCGGACGCAGTGAAGCTCGAGAGGATCCGATCGTTGTTGATCATCAGTGGCGCCGAGAGCACGTCGCGCAAGTGACGCTCGACGCTGAAGGGGCTGTCGCAGCGATAGCCGGACAGTCCGCAAACACGCAGCGCAGTCAGCACGACCTGGACCGCCAGCTCCGATGCCTGCACCTTGGTCAGGGTGATCTGCGACTGGAAGTCAACCGAGTTCAGTGCCTGCGGCTCATCCATGATGCGCTCGTAGCGTTGCACGGAATCGTGCAGCAGAGCGCGCAGCGTCTTCAGCGCGGCAAAAGCCTCCGCGAGCCGCGGCGCACCGGGCGGCAGCGTTCCGTGGCTCTTGCGGGCCGCAGTACGTACGAACGCCTGAGCGCGCGTCAGGGCGCCGCAGGCGATCCCGGCCCATACCGAACCCCACAGCAGATGAGCAAACGGCACCATGGTGTGCGTATGGATCGAAGCGTACGGTTCGGCAAGGATCTGCTCCGGCGCGCCGGTGGCGCGCAGCTCGTAGCCCTCGCTGCAGGTACCGCGCATGCCCAAGGTCCGCCAGCCCTGTATCGGAGTGAGCGTGTAGTCCGCCTTGAGGAACACGATCAGCACCTGATCCGAGCCGTCAGCGTCGGCTGAACGCCGCGCGGTCGTCACGATGCCATCGGCGTTTCCACCATAGGAGATGACCGAGGCCTGCCGGACCAGTTCGATCCGTCCGTCATGGTGTGTGACGGGCGCTTCACTCGAACGAACGTTTCCGCCGGTCTGCCCCTCGGTGGTTGAGGACGCCAACAGCCATTGTGCGGCACACAGGCGCCGCAGCACGCTCTCGATGACGGCATTTCCATGCCGGTGACGCACCAGACAGGCGACCTTCACCTGGTGCATGGCGTAAATCATTGCGGTGGCCGAGCACTGCTGTGCCAGCTGAAAACACACGTCGGCCACCTGCGCGACGCTCGCCTCCTCTCCGCCGAGCGCCCGGGGGACCAGGACCCCGAGAAGCCGCTGTGAACGCAGCGCCGCGAACGCCTCCTCGGGGAAGCGGGGCTGCGAATCAACCTCGGCGGCATGTTCCGCGGCGAGCGCCGCGACCGTCGCCGCCCGATCCACCCAGCACTCTGCGCCCGGCCCCTTCGAGGGCTCGGCCAGCGGAATTGAGGACGACGTGTTCACGAAATTTGGCCTCCGAATGAGTGAGAGTCTCCCCCAGACGCTATGATAATCGCAAAGAACAGGCCCGCGAGCGGGAAACGATCACATCTGCAGATCAAATCCTCGATCTGATGCGCTGCGAACACACCCATGCCGCTTGAGCTGGAAACACCGACGACATCGCTGCCGCGGAACGGCTCGATCGTCGTCGGCTTGATCAACAACATGCCCAGCGGAGCGCTCAGGGCAACCGAGCACCAGTTCGCCGCCCTGCTCGCGGCGGCGGCCGGCCCGCTGACGGTGCGGCTGCGGCTGAGTTATCTGTCGGAAGTGCCGCGCGAGGCAGAGGTTCTCGAATCGCTCGGCGCACGCTATTGGAGGCTGGAGGCGTTACTGGATGATCCGCCCGATGCGCTCATCGTCACCGGCACCGAACCGCGCGCACCGACACTCGAGCAGGAGCCCTATTGGACGCGGCTGCGCGAGCTGCTCGACTGGGCACAGACACACACCCTCTCGAGCATCTGGTCATGCCTGGCGGCCCACGCGGCCGTACAGGCCCTCGACGGAATCCGCCGTCGGCGTCTACCGCAGAAGCGCTTTGGTGTCTTTGCCCACGAGCGCAGCGAGGGCATTGCGCTGCTCGAAGGCCTGGATGGAGCGCTGCTCACGCCGCACTCGCGCTGGAACGACCTGCCCGAGAATGAGCTGCGCGCGGCGGGATATGTGATTGCGAGCGCCTCTGCGCACAGCGGCGTCGATGTCTTCCTGCGCCAGGAGCGCAGCTTGCTGGTGGGCTTCCAAGGGCACCCGGAGTACCAGGCCGAAACGCTGTTCAAGGAATTCCGCCGCGATGTCGGCCGATTCCTGCGCGGCGAGCAGGCGCTCTGGCCGACGCTGCCACACGATTACTTCAGCACCTCCGCAATACAGACCCTGGAGGCCTTTCGTCGCCGCGCCGAGTCGCTCCGCGACCCGGCGCTGCTCGGGAAATTTCCCGAACAAGCCCTCACCACGACGCTCGATGCGCCCTGGCAATCCGCCGCGGTCCGCATTTACCACAATTGGCTCGCCCACCTGGCCAAGGCGAGACTTGCGGCGCACGGACGCCGCTGAATGCAGGTATTATTTCATCATGAACGCTGGTGAACTGTGCATGCCTACGAGCCCTGATCTGACTGCGCGCGAGCGCCTGTTGGGGCTGGTCCGCACCATTCTTGGGACGGGCGCAACGAATCGCCCGTTGCCGGTCGATGCCCGCCTGTCCGAGCTCGGCATCAGTTCGATCAAGATGGTCAGCCTGATGCTGGCCATCGAGGCGGAATTCGATCTGAGCATTCCGCAGAACGAAATCACACCCGAGAACTTCGCCTCCCTGGCAAGCGTGGAAGCCCTGATCGTCAAGGTCGGCAGCGTTGACACCGCATGCGACGCCGGGACACACCGTGCGGCTGACGGTAAGCACCCCGCCTGAGCCCGCGCCGATGGTGTGGGCAGCGCGCAGGGTGAACCGTGTCACCTGAGGAGCACTCCAAGGCGCGCGCGGCACGCTCCACGCCGAGCGCGCTGCAAGCTTGGGTGCGCGCCTTGGAACGCACTGCCGACATTGGCCGCGATCCGCAGGCGACGCTCCCGATGCTGCTGCAGCAGTGGGCCGATCAGTTCGGGTCGGCTCCAGCACTCATCGACGAACACGACACCCTGAGCTATCGAGGACTGGCCGAGCGGGCGTCCCGTTATGCGCGCTGGGCAATCGCCGAGCGCATCCAGCCTGGGACCACCGTGTGCCTGTTGCTGAACAACTGCGTGGACTACCTCGCGCTGTGGCTCGGACTGACGCGTGCCGGGCTCACCGTGGCACTGTTGAATACACACCTGCGCGGGCAGCTGCTGGCGCACGCGATCGACACAGTCCAACCGGGTCATCTGATCGCCGGCGCAGCGTTTCTCGAGCCGCTCGAGGCGATCCGCGCACAACTCGGCCCGAGGACGCAGTGCTGGGGCTATCGCGGCGCACACCCCGCCTTTGCCGACGTGGATCAGGCAATCGAAGGCCTGTCCGCCGATCCGATTACAGCGGGCGAACGCGCCGCGCCGACACTGTCGGATCCGGCCTTGTACATCTTCACGTCCGGCACCACCGGGCTGCCGAAAGCCGCCGTGGTCACACACCTGCGCCTGGTGCGCTGGGCACAATGGTTCAGCGGCATGATGGATATGACGCCTGCGGACCGGATGTACGACTGCCTTCCGCTTTACCACAGTGTCGGCGGCATAGTGGCCCCGGGCGCCACGCTGGCCGCGGGCGGCGCCGTCGTGCTGCGGGAGAAATTCTCGGCACGCCGTTTCTGGCAAGACGTGCACGAGACGCGCTGCACGGTGTTTCAGTACATCGGGGAGCTATGCCGGTTTCTGCTCGCGCAGCCCGAGGGGTCCCTCGAGCGCGCCCATGCGCTGCGCCTGGCATGCGGCAACGGCCTGCAGGGGCCGTTCTGGAAGCCATTGCAGGAACGCTTCGGAATCGGACAGATCCTCGAGTACTACGCCTCCACCGAGGGCAATGTCTCGCTGTACAACTGCGAAGGCGAAGCCGGCTCCGTGGGACGCATTCCACCGTTTCTTTCGCATCGCTATCCGGTCGCGATCGTGCGCTCGGATCCAGACACCGGCGAGCCGGTACGCGATCCGATCGGCCGCTGCGTGCCGTGCACGAGCGGGCAGAGCGGCGAAGTCCTCGGTCAGATCCTCGACGACCCAGCACATTCGGCAATGCGCTTCGAAGGCTATACCGATGCCGCAGCCTCGAGCCGCAAAGTGCTGCGCGATGTCTTCACCCCCGGGGACGCGTGGTTCCGCACGGGCGATCTGATGCGGCGCGACAACCGAGGCTTTTTCTATTTCGTCGATCGCATCGGCGATACGTTCCGCTGGCGGGGCGAGAACGTCTCGAGCACCGAGGTGAGCCGTGTCATCGAGAGCTGTAGCGGCGTGATCGACACGGCGGTATACGGGGTGCGTGTTCCGGGAGCGGAAGGTCGCGCCGGCATGGCAGCGCTGGTGGTCGATGCGGCGTTCGATCTGGCCACGTTCCGCACCGAGTGCGCGCAGCAACTGCCTTCTTATGCGCGACCGGTCTTTCTGCGGATCGTTTCCACCCTGCAGCGCACGGGCACTTTCAAATTGCAGAAAGGCGCACTCGCGGCCGACGGCTACGATCCGCGACGCAGCACGGATCCGCTGTACATCGACAGCCCAGCGCAGCACCGATACATACCGCTTGATCCGGAACAATTCGAGGCCGTTTGCTCGGGACAAACCAAGCTCTGAACTCACCGTGACGCAAACCGTTTGCAGGGAGCTGAACAAGCGCCCCTGCTACTGGGGTGCGTTAGGATTTCAATCCGACATCTGAGTGCGCTGCATCAGGTCGTAGAGCGTCGGCCGAGTGACTCCGAGCAGCTCCGCCGCTTTGGAGATGTTCCCGCCGCTGATCGCCAGTGCCCGCCGAACCGCAGCGGCCTCGGCCCTCTGGCGCACCTCGCGCAGCGGCAGAACGGCCCCGCCGTCCTCAGGGGCCTCGAGCGTCAGGTCCTCGGCAGTCACGAGCTTGCCCTCGGCCATGATGGCCGCGGCGTTCACCCGATTTTCCAGCTCGCGCACGTTACCCGGCCAGTTGTACTGTTCGATCGCTGCGATGGCGTCGGCTCCCAGTTTCATGTGTGCCTTGCCGTGGCGTTTGCACGCCTCCTGCAACAGGTAGTTGGCAATCAGAACCGAGTCCGAGCCGCGTTCTCGCAGTGGTGGAATGTTCACCGTGACCTCGCTGATGCGATAAAACAGGTCCTCGCGAAACGTCTTCTCGGCGATGGCTGCCTTCAGGTTGCGGTGAGTCGCCGCGATGATGCGCACGTCCACCTGGATCAACTCACGCCCGCCGACTCGCTCGATGACGCGCTCCTGCAGGAAACGCAGCAACTTCGCCTGCAGTGCGAGCGGCATGTCGCCAATCTCATCGAGGAACAACGTGCCGCCGCCGGCCGTCTCGATCTTGCCGAGCGTCTGCTTGACCGCACCGGTAAAGGCGCCCCGCTCGTAACCGAACAGTTCGCTCTCGAGCAGGTTCTCGGGAATCGCCGCACAATTTATGGCCACCATGGGGGCCTCGGCCCGAGCGCTCAGCCCGTGCAGCGCCTGCGCGAGGCGTTCCTTGCCCGTACCGCTCTCCCCGAGCAGCAGCACCGTCGCCTGCGTGGGGGCGAGCTTCTGCACGAGGCGACAGACCTTGGCCATCGGTTCGCTGGCGGCAATCACCCCGTCGAGCGCATTGGCCGGCCGGCTCGCGGCCAGGCGGCGGTTCTCGGCCTCGAGTTCGTAGATGCGCCGCGCCCGATCGATGATCAGCGTCAGCACGTCAAGGTCGACCGGCTTCTGGCAAAAATCGTAGGCGCCGAGGTTGATCGCACGCAGCGCGTGCTCGCGCCCCTCGCGCCCGGTCACCACGATGATCTTGGTCAAGGGCGCCAGGCGCAGCAGTTCCCCGATGGTTGCAAAGCCCTCCTCCACACCGTCCGGATCCGGAGGCAGCCCGAGGTCCTGGAGCACGATCACCGGCTCAACCCGGCGCGCCGCGACCAGCGCTTCTTCGCGCGTGCCGGCGCACTCGACCTCGAAGGCATCCAGCGCCCACTTCAGCTGGCGCTGCAGCCCCGGATCGTCCTCAACGATGAGCAACTTAGTCTTGGGATTGGAACTCATGGAGCGTTAGCGCCCGAACCTCTTGTGTGGACAACAGCGGCGCAAGCGGCAGACGAATCTCGAAGCGCGTCCCGCGGCCCGGCGCACTGTGCACCTCGATCGTACCACCGCACTTGCGAACGAACTCGCGCGCCTGATAGGCGCCGATTCCGAACCCGCGCTCACCTTTGGTGGTGTCAAAGGGCCGGAACAGCCGTTCGCGGACAAACGCTGCATCCATCCCGCTGCCAGTATCGCGCACTTCGACCACTCCGTGCAGATCTGCCGTATGCACCGCAACGGTAACCGATCCGTCCGATGGTGTCGCATCCTGGGCATTACGGATCAAGTGCTCTAGCACCTGCAGCAGCCGCTCGCGGTTGAGTACGACCTCGGCCCTCTGGCGCACCTCGAGGGTGGGTCTAGGCGACTGCGCCGCACAGCGGCGGATCGCTTCGGTGCACAGGTCGGCGAGTTCGACCCGCTGGCTCTGTTCGGTGAGCACCCCGCTTTTGAGTTCGTCCATCAGGCGCGTCATGCGCTTGACCGAATTATCAATCGTGAGTATGGCATCGTCGAAAAACTCGGGGTTACCGCGATGCCGTGCAGCGTTTTGCACCACCAGCGCCTGCTGAGCGATGAGGTGACGCAGGTCATGCATCAGCACGGCCGAGAGGCGGTTCATGGCCTCGAACTGGTGCGCCTCGGCGAGCCGCTTGGCTGCCTGCTCGAAGGCGATGAAGCTTGCGACCTGGCGGCCGGCAGCACGCAACAGATCGAGTTCCTCCCAGGACAGGCGTACGGAGGCCAGAGGCTGACCTATCACCACGAACCCGACCAGCGCGCCATCGCATATGAGCGGAACGACGGCCCACATGCGGGTGTTCTCGAGCATCCAACGCGGTGGATCCGGGACCGGTGCGTCGCGCTGCGACTGGGCCACTGGCCGGCCGCTGCGCAGCGCGTCACGAGCTTCCTCCAGATTGCAGATCCACTCGTGCCGACGCAGGTACTCGAAGAACTCACCGGGAGCGCTCTCGCGCGGCCCGTCCGCCGGCGCCAACTCCCCGCCGCACGGCGTATAGCCGCCCTCCCCGTCGCGCAGCCACAGGCCACCTTGCGGCGCGGACAGGAAGCCGGCCATGACCCGTGCGATGCGCTCGTAGCGCGACGTATCGCCCCCCTCGGAAAGCGCACGCGTGAGCTTCTGCCATTCGTTGCGATAATCGTACCGGTACGGAAAGAGGTACTTGGCCACGGTGACGCGCGACCAGGCGCGAAACTGCTCCGAAAGTGCGGCCACGACCAACAGCACGCCGCCGGCCGCGAGGAACAGCACCTGGCCGGCCGCACCCCATGAGCCGCCCAGGCGGCGCACCAGCAGGCTGCCGACCGCCATGACCAGCACATAGAGCGCGGTGCCGAGCAGCGTGGCGCTGAAGAACACGATCCGCGCAGAGAGAAACGCGGCCGACTCCCATTCGCTCAGCCGGCTGATGCCCACGGCCAGGAGCACCGCGAGGCCGGCATTGAACAGCCCCCGATCGGCCCACAGCGGCACAGTCAGGCTGCCATGCAGCATGGCCACCGAGTACAGGCACAGGTCCCAGGCGTACAGTCCGCCGATCGCGAGCCACACGTGCTTGAGGCTCCAGCGACGGCTGACGCGCGTGTTGCGCGCCACCTGTTCGACCAGCACCAACCCGCCAATCGCAAAGAGAAGGCCGCCCCACAACCAGAGGTGTTCGATCTGCTGGGCCAGCGGGGTATTGGCCGGAACGAACGCGCCGGCGGCCACCAGCAGCACCAGCACCACCAGCACACTCTGCGCGTTGCGCGAGGTCAGGGAGGGGTTCTGCGCCGCCAGGCAGCGAATGAGCACCAGTGCCCAGGCCAGATCGCGCAGCGTCTCCAGCGCGATGAGCAGCAGGGGCGGGAATGGGCCCCACCACAGCTGCGCGCCCAGGGCGAACGACCAGCCCAGTTCGGCGCCCAACGCCGCGGTGATGCCCGAGCCGGTCAGGCGGCGGCGCCACAACGTCAGGCCCGCCCCAAGCAGCAGGGCGTAAGCGACGGCGCAGACCAGATAGCCAATCACGGCGTGATCGTAAACCAGTCCGGTGGAGATGTCCGCAGCGTCAGGGGCCGGGCGGTACGGCCCGGCCCCTGGACTCCATCACTGGGTGACTTTACGGATCTCGTTGTTGCTCGAGTCGCTGACGTAGAGGTTACCGCTGGCATCGACCACCACTCCGCCCGGTCCGTTGAAGGTGGCCACCGAAAGCGCGCCATCGGTACTCCCATTGCCCGAGGGACCCTGTCCGGTCAGTGTGCTCACGACGCCCGTCGGGGTCACGAGCCGGATGTCATTATTGAGCGAGTCGGCGACGTAGACGTTGCCCTCGGCATCGACCGCGACTCCCAGCGGCACCCAGAACTGCGCCGCGCTGCCCGTTCCGTTGGCCGAGCCGTAATTCGACGAGCCGGCGAGCGTGCTCACCACGCCGGCGGGCGTGATCTTACGGATCTCCTCGTTATTGGAGTCCGCGACGTAGACGTTGCCGGCCGAATCGACCGCCACGCCGGTCGGGAAGTCGAACTGGGCGGCCGCCCCGGTACCGTCTGCATTGCCCGGCACTGTCGAGCCGGCGAGCGTGCTCACCACGCCGGCCGGCGTGATCATGCGGATTTCGTTATTGGCACTGTCGGCGACGTACAGATTCCCCTTGGAATCGAACGCCAGACCTTCGGGCTTGTTGAACGAAGCGGCCGCTCCCGTGCCATCAGCGCTTCCGGCCGTCAGCGAACCGGCAAAGGTACTCACCGTACCGGCGGAAATCTCGCGGATTTCGTTGTTCCCCTTGTCGGCTACAAAGACGTTGCCGTTCGAATCGACCGCCACGCCCTCGGGCTGGTTGAAGGTAGCCGTTGTTGCGGCCCCATCGGCGTGCCCCGCCGTGGCGCTGCCGGCGAGCGTCGTGACCACGCCGGCAGTGGTAATCTCGCGAATCTCGTTGTTTCCGGAATCCGCGACGATGATGTCGCCGTTGAGCGGATCGATCGCGATGCCGTCCGGCTGGTTGAACGCGGCAAGGCTGCCCGTGCCGTTGGAGTTGCCCCCGGTGGTGCTGCCGGCGAGCGTCGAGACCGCGGCGCTGCTCTTGGTCGCGCAACTGAAACTCTCATTGGTGACGTTGGCGACGATCGGTCCGCTGAAGTTCGACCGACCCGCCGTACAGGTTTCCCACGCCGGCTGCGCGCTCATCGTGACGTCGATATTGGTTCCGTAGGGAACGGACTGCGTGAACGCAAACGTACTGGCTCCCCCGGCCACCGAGATCGTCTCCCCGCCGGTGTAATCGAGCAGTTTCAGTCCGGCGCTGGTCAGGCCCGTCACAGTGCCGGAGACGGTGTAGGTATTAACTGAACAGGCCACGACGACGGAAGTGACGACGGCGCTGACGGTGCCGGTCCCATTCGCCACGGTGCAGGTCTCCCCGGTGGGCTGAGCGTACACACTCACGTGGTAACTCGCCCCATAGCTCAGCGGGCTGGAGAACGAAAAGGTGCCGGCACCGGAGGGCACCGAGAGATTGTCCGAGCCGTTGTTCTGCAGCACCAGGCCCGAAGCAGTCAGTCCACTGACGCTGCCGCCGACGGCAAAAGTATCCAGTACACAGGCGACCTTGACCGAACTCACCGCACCCGAGACGGTACCGCTGCCCGAGCTCACCGAGCAGGTCTCCCCGGTGGGCTGGGTGGCCACGGCGACCGAGTAGCTCGCGCCGTAATCCAGTGCCGTGCTGAAGGTAAAGGTCGTGGCGCCCGAGGGCACCGTGAGGTTGTCTCCGCCGTTGTCCGTCAACACCAGCCCGCTCTGTGACAGTCCACTGATATCGCCCCCGATGGGGTACGTGTTGACCGTGCACTTGACCGAGATCGCGGTGACGTTGGCCGTCGCGACGGTGCCACTGCCGGCGCTGACGGAACAGGTCTCACCCGTCGGCTGGGTCGCGACCGCAACCGCATAGCTGGACCCTGAAGCCAGCTCCGTCGAGAACGTAAATGAGCTGGCCCCTGAGGCGAGCGAGAGATTGTTGCCGCCATTGTCGGTCAGCACCAGGCCAGAGGCGCTCAGTCCGCTCACCGACCCACCGATCGAATACAGGGTGCTCGTGCTGCTGCCCGAACCGGACCCGGAACCGGAACTGGCGGCCGAGCTACCGCCCCCGCCGCCGCACGCGCTCAGCGCGAGACTCGCCACGACACAGATGAGGCCATGGCGGGCAAACGATCGAATGCTGGCTGTCGGCACGTGAGACCTCTGCGGTGTTTTTTCTGGGTCGAGAGCCTAGCCGCGTGTCCCCCGGAATGCCACCGGCTCGCCGGGAGCCGCAGCGCACCGGGCAACCGTAATGTGGAAATTCTTGACGCAGTCCGCATTGTGCGACGCATTATGTAAAGTACCGGAGCACTTTGCGCCGTCTTCCCCGGCACCCGCTGCACAGAATCTGTCGATCGTCGCACCGCCCTACGCAAACGCGGACCCCACGGCGAATAATGTCAAAGCGAAGGGTGCCGAGAAATTTTACACATAGGAGAAATCGCCATGGGTGCCAAGGCGCTATATTATTGCTTTTATTGAAATTTTCTCATATGGCACAGGCTTTGCAATTGTTACCTGCAGACCTGATTTTTTCTGGAGTCTTGAATCATGATGAGGCGTATTTCCAGTTTTGGGCTCGTGGCTGGCGCGGTAGGACTCCTAGCCGTTCAAGCGGCGCACGCATCGCCCGTCACGATCTCGCTTTCCAGCGGCACCGCCAGTGCCACGATGTTCGCCGCCACCGGGTCAAACATGACCGGGTTTGGCAGCTCGGACTTCGGCGGCTGGGTCATCACCTACGCCAACGGCACGAGTGGCTCGCCGTCGGCCTCACCCAACTCGCTCACCGGCGGGCTGGACCTGGGCACCCTGAGCGCCGCGTGCCTCAATGGCTCGACCTGTCAGGCCCTGACGATTAGCGTCTCGGATACGGGTTTCACCACGCCGACCAACGGCTTCATTCTGATCGGCTCGAACGACCAGAAGAATGGTGAAGGCATGGTCGGGCTGACCGGTTGGGTCAACAGCACCGAGATCGGGTCGATGTCGCTGCTGAACTCGCAGACCGAGACGCTGGTCGGCGGCGGCATGCCGAGTTCGAATCCCTACTCGCTGAAGCTCACTGCGGTACTGATGCCGGGTTGCACCGAGGGCTCCTCCACCTGTGCCTCGACCTTCAGTTTCGATGGCAGCATCACGTCCGTTCCGGAACCGGGCACGCTCGCTCTGTTCGGGGCCAGCTTGCTCGGCCTGGCCTTTTTCGTTCGCCGCCGGCGCGCCGCCCGCCTGTCTCGGTAGGCTGCACACGCGAACCCGCCGCATTCGACGGCTCTGAGCAGACGGCCCCGCTGGGGCCGTCTTCATTTCCGCCCTGTGCAAGGCACGGAGTCATGCGCGCAGCACGAGGGGAACCCCGCCGAAGCCATTCCGTCCAATGCCTGAGCCCGTCGAGCTCGCGCACGCGCACAGGGTCCCTCTCGCCAACCGACCGGCAATGAAAACAACACAAGCCCATAGCGCCGCCTGGATGAGCGCCGGTTTCGCCGGCGCACTGGCACTCGCGGCCACGGCGCTCGGGCTGCGCGGCACCGGCCACTCCGGCACGGTGACCGGACTGCTGCTGAGCGCGCGCTGGGCCTACGGATTCTTCTGGCCCGCGTATGTCGCTGCGCCCCTGGCCACGCTGTTCGGTCCGGCGCTTCAACCCCTGGCACGCCGCGCGCGGCAACTCGGCCTGGCCTTTGCCTCCGCCATGCTGGTACATGCCAGCCTGGTGGCCTGGCTGTACTACAGTTCACCGCGCCCGCCCCTGCCGCTGTCCTCGGCGGTATTTTTCGGAGTCGGCCTCGTCCTGGTGTACGTCCTGGCGCTGCTGTCCATCCCGGCGCTGGCCCGGCGGTTGCGACCGACGCTGCTGCGTTGGCTTTTCACGCTGGGCATGGAATACATCGCGCTCGCATTCCTTTCGGATTTTCTGCACAACCCTTTCGATCGCGGGCTGGAGCACCTGCTGGCCTATTTGCCCTTCGTCACCCTGTCGCTGTGCGGTGTTCTGCTGCGCCTGATCCACTACGGCTCGAAGCTCTCTCGATGGGTGGAAGATGCGCGCGCACCGCGCTCGGCCCACCCGACCGGCAAGTAAACATAAGCACACTCGAAACGATCGCCGGGCCCTGGGGGGCGTAACCGACACCTGACAGACGTGAACGACCGCTGAACGTGTCGTCATCCCGCTGTCGCCTTTCTCGGACATCTATCGCAAACGCCCTCTCTGCGGCAACATGGCCCGCGGATACACGCGGCCGTCGGCTCACAGTCAACGTTAACGACGGCGCGGCGTTGTAACCCGGTGTGATCCGCGCGCGCGGCAGGCGGCATGATCCCGTCTCAGCGCGCCTTGCGGTTCATGTCCACGTTTTCCATTCGGGAGGTCTGAGCAATGTATTCTGAGCGTTCCCATGCCACCTGGACTTCAGGCGCCAAACGATTGCTCTCGGGGCTGGCCCTGGCTGCGGTGCTCGCTCTGGCGGGCTGCGGCGGGCCCGGCTCGAGCCCCTCCTCGAGCCTCGGCCCATCCACGTCAACGAAGCAGAGCACCTGCACCGGCTGCGGCACCGCTGTTGTTTCGCTCACGGATGCGCCTGGAGACTTCGTCAGCTACATCGTCAAGGTCGACTCGCTGTCGCTGACCCGCTCGGACGGCACCGTGGTACAGACCGTGCCCACCGCCTCCCAGGTCGACTTCACCCAGCTGGTGAACCTCTCGGAAATCCTGACCTCGCATGAGCTGCCCCCGGGCAACTACACCTCCGCGAAGCTGACCCTGGATTACAGCAATGCCGACATCGTCGTCAGCACCGCTAGCGGCAATGTCACGGTACCGGCGGCGGACCTCATCAACGGTTCGACCAACAGCCCGATCAGCGGTCCGATCACCGTCACCCTGTCGTTCGCGAAGAACCCGCTGGTCATCACCGACGGAACCGTCTCGAACCTGGCGATCGACTTCAACCTGGCGGCCTCGAACAGCGTCGATCTCACCGCCAATCCCATCACGGTCACCGTCAACCCGGTCCTCAGCGCGAGCCTGGCGCCGGCGACCAGCAAGCAGATCCACGTGCGCGGCCCGCTGGTCAGCGTCAGCACGAGCAGCAGCGACTACGTCGTGAACGTGCGGCCGTTCGACGATGACACCGACAACTTCGGCCAGTTCACGGTCGACACGACCGCCACGACCACCTTCCTGATCAACGGCACGAGCTATACCGGCTCGGCGGGTCTCGCGCAGCTCGCCACGCTCTCGGCCGGCACGCTGACCACCGCCTATGGCACCTGGGACAAGACCAGCAAGACCTTCACCGCCAGCGTGGTGCATGCCGGAAGCAGCGTCGCAGGCGTCTCGGGCGATGCGGTCGTCGGTACCGTGGCGGCACGCAGTGCCGACACCCTGACGATCGACAACGCTCTGGTGTTCAAGGCACCGGCCAGCGGCTCGAATGCCGGGCAAAGCGACGACAACATGAACTTCTCTCACCAGGTCACCGTGACGGTGGGCTCCGGCACCGCGGTCACCGCCCAGGGCGAGAGCGGCACGTTCAGCATCGCCGACCTGTCCGTCGGTCAGCGGGTGCGCTTCACCGGCACACTGGGGGCCAGCAGCTCCGGCACGACGCTCAAAGGCACGACCCTGGATGCCACCAGCGGCACCGCCCTGCTGAAGCCGACCCGGGGCACGGGCCTGTACACCAGTGCCAGCTCGGGTGCCCTGACCGTGAACCTGCAGGCGCTCGGCGGCGTGCCGGCCGGTACGCTCGACTTCACCGGCACCGGCTCGAGCGCAACGAGCGATGCGAGCGCCTCGGCCTACCTGGTCGGAATCCCCTCGAGCTTCTCGACCAGCGCACTGTCGGCCGGGCTGCCCATCCAGTTCACCGGGTTCGTGGCGCCGTTCGGGTCCGCTCCGCCGGACTTCATGGCGAGCACCGTGGTGAGCTATGCCCAGTCCGAGGCCCAACTGCATGCCACGTGGGGCAGCTCGGGCACCATGACGGCATTCACCTCGCTGAGCGCCACGTCACTGGTGATCGGACAGCCGGCCCTGCAAAGCGCCACCGACCACACCATTCGCATCGGGGACACCCTGATCGACGCCTCGACGCTGAGTGGTGGTGTGACGCTGGTGCCGGCCAGCTCGACGAGCTCGGGTACGTCCAGTTCCGGGTCCACGTCCACCGACGATGGCGGTGGCGACGACATGGGTTTCGCCATCTCGCACCAGTCGACCCAGACGGTGGATACGTTCAGCACCTTCAGCGACTTCACCACGGCGCTGAACACGGACCTCGCCAATGACGCCGTGCTCGGCATCTGGGCGCAGGGCACCTATGGCTCGAGCGGCACGATCACCGTGAACCGGGTGTACGTGGTGCTCAACAACTGAGGCAGCGGCGGGGTTCGGACCTGCTGGGCGCGAGCGCCTCTAGAGGTGATCCCCGCCGGTCCGAATCCGCGCCCGGCGCGGCGGCAACACCGGGACGGGACTGTACGGACGCAGTCCCGTCCCCTGATCCCGGGCCCTCCCCCAGGACCCACCGGCCCGAGTTCGGCCACATGGCACGCGAGCCCGCCGGGTCGCAGTCACCTCGTCCCAGCACTTCACGTCAGCGGGCCCCAGGGCCCGGTCGGCCTGCGGCCGACCGGGATTTCCCGTGACGAAATGCCGCGCGAGCACCGTCGATATTCCTTACACACGGCACGGCCGAGTCGCGAGCCGCTCAGGCAAGCGACCGTTTTGCCGGCAAATTCCTTTGCGGGCACAGTTCTTGCTTCATTCCTCAGTCAGACACTGAACCCGGAATTCTCAAGGAGCCCTCTCATGCTGGCCAAGCGATTCGCGACACTCGCAGCCCTCGTCGGTGCGATATCGGTGTTCGCGACGATGAGTGCGAACGCCTCACCCCTGAACGTCGCCTACAACGGCGGATCGTTCAGCCTCAATGGCACCTCGACCAGCAATAGCAATTGCGGTGGCACCAGCAACTGCTATCTGGTCACCTACAGCGCAGACTTCACCAATTTCAGCAGTTCGAGCCAGAACTACTTCTCCGCGATTGCCTTTCAACCGCCGGGCAGCACGATCAGCTACGCGGCATTTGACAATGTCATGGCCACGGGCGCGAACGCCTCCATCACCAGCCCGTCGATCGATGCGATTATCGACAATGGCCTGTCCGCAAATGGTTGTGGACTCTCCAGCTCAAAGGGGCAATGGGTGTGCTCGAACATCTCCCCGATGTTCGCCACCAGCGGCACGGTGAGCCTGAATTACTACGTCGGGCTCGCCTCCGGCACACTCGACTTCAGCAGCGCTTCGATGAAGATGCTGTTCTTCAGCAGCCCGACCGCAACGAAGAGCGCCGGCCTGATGTCCTGCAATGCACAGGAATGCCCGGGCGGCTCGCCGCCGTCGGTCCCTGAACCGGGCTCGTTGGGTCTGCTGGGCGTCGGTTTGGCGGGCCTGGCCCTGTTCCTGCGCCGTCGCAAAGTGCTCTGAGCACACCGCAGAAGCGATTCGCACACCATCCCCCGGCGCGCACCGCCGGGGGATTTTTTTTTGGCACCCTCAAGGTGCGTCAGACCACTGCGGCAGTTCGCTTCCGCCGGATCGCGCGTCGTCACGGCATACGGTAGCCAGACGGCGGGCACCCATCGGAACACTCCTCCCCGCACAAAGAGCCCGCGCCGGGTCGTACCAGTCGATCGGCCGTGATCCCGGCAGCATCGCCCACTTGTGGCTTTCGACGACCCCGCCGTTCGGACCCTCGAATGCGCGGCTCTTTCAGCCTCCGTCCGGCGTTGACAGGGCGCATTGATCCGATCGGCGACCGCCCCCAGACGCCGGCTCTGCAGGTTCACCACAGTGATTGTCGCGTTCAACCGCGCGCTCCACGCGATGCGCACGCTGGCCGTCAGCAACGCCCACTCGACCCATCGACACCGCAGGCATGCCGAAAAGCGCCCGCAGCCTCCGTTGGATTTGCGGGAATACGGGAATACAGTTAGCCTGTTTCGGCATGAAGGCGACCATCGACATTCCAGAAACCCTGTACCGCAAGGTGAAGGCCAAGAGCGCCCTGCTCGGGCACTCCGTCCGTGAAGTGACGATCGATCTCTACCAGCAGTGGATCGGGGAAGCCGCCCAGACCCCGGAGATGGCCTCGCCCGAGGCATGGCTCGAGGCCTGGCTGGCCGATGCGGATACGGCCGCAGCCCGCTCGCCGGCCGGCCCCACGGCCCGAGAGCTGCTCGAGCAGGACCGGGACCGGCTGGAGCGCAAGTGAGCGCGCTGGTGATCGACGCCAACGTGTGGGTCGCTGCCGCCGATCCGGGCGATACGCTCTCGGAGGCCAGCCGGCGATTCCTGCGGGTGATCATGCGGCAGCGTCGCCCCATGATCCTGCCCTCTATTACCACGCTCGAGGTGGCGTGTGCGCTGTCTCGCCGGTTTCGCAGTGCCGCGCTCGGACGCTCATTGGCGAACCGCCTGCAACGCTCCGAACCGCTCCGCGAGTTGGCGTTCCAGGAACTGCATGAGCGCGCGATCGATGTGGGTACGGAATCGTTGCTCCGCGCCGCCGATGCGCTGTATGCCGCCGCGGCCCGCGAGACGGGCAGCGTGCTGATCTCCTGGGATCAGGAGTTGATCGAGCGCGCCGGCGCGCTGAGCCCCGAAGAGTGGCTCGGCACTCAGAGCGAGGTGTGATCGCTCGGAAGTCACATCAGGGATCGGCGCCTCAGCGCGTATCGACCGTGCTCTTGAGGCTCTCTTTCACCCCGTCGTTCGGACCTTCGAGTGAGCGGCTCTTCCAACCCCCGCCGAGCGCATTGACCAGGTCGGCACTCGCCACCAGGCGCTGGCTCTGCAGGTTCACCGCGGTGATCTCGGCATTGAGCCGCGCGGTCTGTGCGGTGAGCACGCTGGCGTAGTCGGCGACACCGGCCTTGTACTGGTTCAGCGTCAGCGTCTCGGAACGCTTCGCATCGCTGACCGCCTGGCGCTCCTCGGCATACTGGTTCTGCAGGAAGTGCAGGCTGGCCAGGTCGTCCTCGACTTGCTGGAACGCCCCGAGCACCGTTTCGCGGTAGCTCGCCACGGCCTCATCGTATGAGGCCCGCGCCTCGCGGGTCTGCGCCAGCGTCGCGCCACCGTTGAACAGGTTCATCGCGATCTGCGGCCCATACGACCACACCGCGTTGCTCGCCTTGATCAGCCCCGAGAGCATCGAGGAGTCGAAGTCATACGAGCCGGAGAGCGTCAGGCTGGGGAACCAGGCCGCCTCGGCCACCCCGATGTCGGCATTGGCGCTGACCACGTTGCGCTCCGCGGCGGCGATGTCCGGGCGGCGCAGCAACAACTGCGAGGGCACGCCCGCCGGCACCACCGGCACATCGACGGCGAGGTATCCCTGGGCGAGTGAGAGATTCGAGGGCGCGCGGCCGATCAGCACCGCGATCGCGTGCTCGAGCTTGGCGCGGCTCAACAGCGCCGTGTCCTCCTGCGCCTGGGTACTCTCGAGCTGCGTGCGCGCCGCGTAGACGTCCGCCAACGTCGTCACGCCGGCATTGACCCGGTTCTGCGCAATCTTCAGTGAGGCTTTGTCGTCCTCCACCAGCGTCTTCAGCAGGCGCAGCTGCTGCTCCGCGGCGCGCAGCTGGAAGTAATCCTGGGCGAGTGTCGTCTGTGCGGACAGGCGCGCCGCGGCGACGTCGGCGGCACTGGCCTGCGCCTTGGCGTTGGCGCTTTGCAGCTCGCGGCGCAGCTTGCCCCACACGTCGACATCCCACGACAGGCTGCCGCCGGCCTGGTTGGCCGTGCGCGCCCCGCCGAAGCTGAACGAGCTGACCGCCCCGCCGCCGCTGCGCGTCTGGCTGGCCCCGAGGTTGATCGAGGGGAACAGCGTACCGCGCGTGACCCCGGCGGCCTCGCGGGCGGCGTAGTAGGCGGCCACGGCCGCCTTCAAGTTCTGGTTCGAGACCTCGACCTGACCCTCCAGGTGCGAGAGCACCGGGTCGCGATAGATGCTCCACCAGTCGCTCGGCACGATGCGCGCCGGCACGGCCGGCTGCCAGCCGTGCTCGGCCTTGAAGTGCGCCGCGGCGGGCGCGGAGGGCCGGTGGTAGTTCGGGCCGATGGCGCAGCCGGTGAGGCTCACCGCGATGCCGAGCGCCAGCAGCGCCGGTGTGCGACGGGTCATAGGATGGGTCTCCCTTCGGCGAGCGCTGCTGCGCCGCGCCGGGTGAAGGTCCGCACGAACCAGCGGCGGAACCGATCGAGGTACACGTACACGATGGGCGTGGTGTAGAGGGTGAGGATCTGGCTGATCGCCAGGCCTCCGACCACCGCGATGCCGAGCGGTCGGCGCATCTCCGAGCCCTGCCCCGCCATCAGCGCGAGCGGCAGTGCACCGAGCATCGCCGCGATGGTGGTCATCATGATGGGCCGGAAGCGCAGCAGGCAGGCCTCGTGGATGGCGCGCGCGGCATCCACGCCTTCCTCGCGCTGCGCCACCAGCGCCACGTCCACCATCATGATGGCGTTCT
>OFHJ01000029.1_pt1 | contig 54120 bp, 49 predicted proteins | sample 1522001 | NCBI WGS metagenome assembly OFHJ01 (sample SAMEA2464838, study PRJEB22497) | soil metagenome | biome: Grassland; feature: Farmland; material: Clay | place: Australia | collected 2013-02-01 | depth 1.2 m | reverse complement strand
GCACGATCAGCGGCGTGCGCTCGATCAGGCAGGTGCCCATGCCGTTGGTGCCGCCGTGCTGCTCGTCCCACATCGCCCCGAGCACCAGCCCGGTGCGAAAGGCGGCGTTGCGAAAGCTCAAGTCCCCATAGTAATCGAGCAGCACCCCGTCGCGGTCGGTGAGGATGATGGAATACCCGGAGCCGGCCAGCTGATGGTACAGGTGGGCCATTTCCGCATCGGCGAGGGCCATCAATGCCTGATTGCGCTCCTTGCGGGCGAGGCGCTACTGGCGGGGCCATACGTAGGGCTCGCGCTCGGACTGCGGATCGAGATGGTATTCGTTGAGGCAGCGCAGCCAGGAGCGCTTGATGTAATCGGGCGTGCCGCTTCCCTCGTTACGCGTTGTGGTCTGCAACATCGCATGGATGTGGCGGGCATGTGCGCCCATCGACTGCAGCATGTCGAATCCCCCTCAGGATCGAAGGATCATTATGCCATGGCCGGAACGAATTTCCCGATGACAGCGTCGATCCTGGCACAGATTCCGCAGACAGTGTTCCGAATCACGCACAGTCGCAGATTGGAGACGGCAAGCTGCGGCGAGCCGGTGCGATCGACCCGCCCATTGCATAAACGTCTTCGGCTATTCGAGCGCCACGTCGATTCGCTGGGTGTAGAAGGTATTGCTCGACGCATCGTAGTTACCGATGGCGACCAGCTTGAACACCGCATTTGAGCCATTCAGGGTGCTCGTGAGGTTGCTCAGGAAGCTCGAGGCGCTGCCGAATTCCGCGATGCCGTGGGTGAGGTTGCCGATCGAGTATTCGGAGTTCCCGGTGCAGGTGCCGCTCTGACACCCGGGAAGGATGGTCGGACTGGAGGCCAGGCTGGACAACTGTGTCGACTGCGGCCCCGTGCGCAAGATGGCCGTGCCGATGCTGGAATTCCCGAGGTTCACCACCAAGCCCGAGCTGCCGTAGGTGGTGAAGGGGGATGTGGTGCCCCCGTTCCACTCCACGATCAGCGTGGAGGGCTCCGAGGCGCCCGGCGTCACCGCCGAAGCCGTGAAATCCGGCGGCGCCGAGCCGAAGGGGGTCACGAGGCCGACGGCCTTGAGCAGGGTGCCCGAGGCCGTGGCGCTCTCGTCCGTTGTGCCGGTATCGACCACGTAGCTCGCGGGATTCGCATCGTCGGCGCTCGAGATTCCCGTGCCGGTGAACGTGAAATCACCCGGCGCACGGTCACCGAGCTCCAGCAGGTCGAGGGTGGCGCTGCCCGTAGTACCCGAGCCGAGCGTGCCCCACAGCGTGGTGCGCTTCAGGCGCACCTGCCCGGAGGTCGCGTTGAGGGTCAACGAGGCGGTGGAGTTGGTCTTGGTGGTGACCCCGCAGGAGACGCTGCCCTGGCCGGTGGCGTAGATGTGCTGGCCGACGGAGATCGATTGGGCGGACAGGCCGCTGGCGACCGTGCCGTCCTGGGTCACCTTGGTGGAGGGGCCGACTGTCACCGTGGCGGACTCGAAGTGAATGGCGGGTGGCTCGGTCGGATAGCCGGCGTTGATGTCTTGCGGACAGAGATAAGTGGCTCCCCGCAGCGTCAGGGTGTTGCCGCTGCGGGCGCTCACGGTGCCGTACACCTCGTAGCCACCGGGACTGACGACGCTCGTCCCGGCATACACCTCCGTCGCATTGAAGGCGGGCACGATGGTCGAGAGGTCGCCGATCGTCCCATAGGTGACGATCGTCGAGTCGCTGTTCAGCTGGCCGTTCTTGCTCAGCTGCTGGATCTCAGCGAGGCCCGCCGAGCCGACATAGGGGGTGCCGTCGATGTCGAAATAGGTGCTGGAGGTGGTATTGACCGTCAGCGCGCCGAACGTGCCGGAGTAGTAGTACGTGTCGTTCAGCGGCTTCAGGTTTATCGTGAAAGTGCTCTTACTGGGACTGACGTACACGAACAGGCCGCGGGCCCGGACCGTCCCGGAGTCGACCGGCTGCGCGGTGGCGGTCAGGAATGGCTTGACCGTGACGGTGTTCGTGCTCGGATCGATCGAGTCGGAGGCCGCCAGATCGACGTCGATCGCCAGGGGCGTGGACTGGTTGAAGCCGATGACGAGCGGATGGGACGGATCGAACGTAACGGTGAGGGTCTGGCTGGTGCCGCTGCTCGGGGTGTGCACGGTGGCCGCCGTCGACTGGCCCTTCAGGTACACGGTCGCGTTCGAGTAATCGAGGGTGATAGAGGCCTTGGTATACGTGCCGTTGGGGACGCCGATGGCCGTGAGGAGCTCGGTGAGATTGTTCCGCTTGGTGAGATCCACCTCCTCCTCATTGGAAAAGGCGGCGTAGACGAAGCCGTCCTTGCGGGTCAGCTGGACATAGGAGATGCCGACGATGTAGGTGCTGAAGTCCCCGGTGGCCGCGCCGGTCAGGGTCAGCACCGGCGTGCCGTTGTAGACCTTGGAGGTGGCACTGCAACCGGCGAGCGCCACGGCAAGCCCGACGCCCACGGCGCAGATGCCGGCGCGCAGGGCGGCCCAGGCGCCCGTTCTTGCGCGAGCGCGATCAAATGTCATCAATCTCCCCCTTCGCTCGGGATGGATGTCCAGGGTCGCTCGGGATGAGGCCCCGGTAAACCACTAGTGTATCGTCTTTGAGCGGGAGACGCCTAAAGGGTTCCGGCCGGCCTCCCGCTCAAGGGAAGGCCGGCCAGAGTCTTTCCGGCCACGATGGGCGCCCCGGCGCAGCCCGGGAGACCGCGGGGCCGGCTGCGCCCCGGCGCGGGACCGGCCTGCCGTCAGCGGTCCTTGGCCAGCTCGCCGATGGGCGACGCCGTACTACCGAACATGAACATGGTGTACACGTCCCCGGAGTCGAGCGTCGCCGAGGTCTCCGAGTACAGCGTCGCCGAGGTACTGTAATCGGTTGCCGTCACGGTTCCGGTAGTGGTCGCGAGCACCGAGGTGTCGTAGCTCGAGGCGCCGCCGAGGGCCACATCGGTCGCCACGGGCTCGAAGTCGATCGAGAGCGAGATCGGGCTTGACGCCCGTCCCCGTGACGCGCAACTCATAGGTGCCGTCCGTGATGGAGGTGTAGCCCGTGGATTTTCCCGTCGTGACGTCGCTGAAATTCGGCGAGACATCGTTGAGCGAGACCCCGGAGCTGGCATTGAGCAGCCGCACCCCGGCGTTGCCGCCGCTGCCGCCGCAGCCGGCGAGCAGCAGGGGAGCCGAGAAGGCGGCGAGTAGGAGGCCGCGCCGTATGATGAACATGGGTGTCTTCTCCTTGATGATCGTGGCCGCGGCGCCGGTCTGGGAGAAGACGTCGCGGATGTAGCTGTTGCCGTTGTTCTGCACCCACCACTGCGCCTGGGTGGAGCTGCCCGTGTTACTGGTGAGCAGCCCGGCGTGCACGAGATCGGCGCCGAACTGCACCGACTGGAACTCGGAGATCGGTTAGCCGAAGGTAACGCCCGTGGTGATGGAGTTCATCGAGAGCGCCGAGGCCTGGGCAATGGCCTGCGAGGCGTGCCGATAGGTGAGGTATTCGGTCAGCGACAGACCGTCGAGGGTGGCATAGGGGTTGGTGTGCGAGAGGCTGTAGGTCTGCTCGTAAGCCCCGCCCGAGAGATTGATGGCCAGGCGGTTGCCCGTGCCGAGGAAGTCGGCGTCGGCGAAGCTGGCATTGAGCATCAACTTGTACATGGCAGAGTAGCCGATGCCGCCGGAGAGCTGCGCGGCCGGTCCCTGCTTGAGCGCGACGGTGATGAAGATGTCCTTCTTGTCCGGGCTGATCTGCACCTGCGTGGAGCGGATCTGGAAGTTCGCGTAGCCGCGGTTCATGTAAAAATCCCGCAGCCGCTCCAGGTCCCCCTTGAGGGTCTGGCGCGAGTAGCGGTCGTCCTGGCGGTACCAGGACAGCCAGTTCGGGGTCTTCAGGTGAAACTGATCGAGCAGCTGCTTTTGCGGAAAGCGCGTGTCCCCGACGATGTCGATCGAGCGGATCACCGCCCGGCCGCCCTCAGGGTACGGTACATCGCGAAACAGACATCGAGCGGTGAGCGGCTGACGAGCACGAGCCGCGCCTGCGGCAGGGCGCGACGAATCGCGCCGAGATAAAGATAGTTCATCGGCTGCTTTTCGATGATGATCCCGCCGGCGCCGGCGGGGTCGGCGAGCCGTGCGTAGCCCCGGGCGGCGGCGGCCCGGTCGGCCGCCGCCGCGCGCGCGAATACATCGAGGCTGCTTGGATCCGCCGCGCCGCGGCGCACGGGCGAAGCCGAAAGCAGGGTGCGGCGGTGGTGGCGCCGGATTGCGTGCACGTCATCGTCGGGCCGGCCGCGCAGTCGGCCTGCGTCGCGCTGCGGGAGCTGATCGGACAGCCCGCGAGCCAAGCCCTCGCGGCCAACAGGCTCTGGTGCCTGCCAAGCGCCTCGTAGCGCTCGACCCAAAGATCCCGGCGCACCCACACCCGTGGCGGACCGGCACATGCGCCCTTGCCGCCGCGCACACCGATCGCTGCCATTGCCGCGTCAGCGCAGCTGCTGAGCTACGCCTTGCGCTCAAGTAGCGGGAAACAGCCGCACCAGGCACTCCAGTCGACAACTTGCCCGTAGCGCGGCGCGCCGGCGGGAGAGGGTTGGAACAAGGAACTGAAAGATACCGGTACCAGCGGGCCCACCGGATGCGCAGGATCGCTCTATTGAGTGAAATGCCCCCGATTTACGTCTTTGATCTTGGGGGGCACCATGCTACAGAGTCAGACAGGCGCAAGGCGCGCCAGGTGGGCGCGGCCCGTGCCGTGAGCCGCGGCGGGAAAATGGCGAGGACAGGGGGAAGAGACAACCGTGGGTAGTGGCGAAGCGCCGTACCTGCTCGCACCGCACGTGTATCTATGCGTCTGCGGCCGGCACGTCGTCTTGATGGATCTGCACCGCGATCGATATGTCGCGGTGCAGCCGGCGCGTGTGCTGGCGGGCTGGGGGGGGGGGGGGGGGGGGCGGGGGGCGGCGGCGGGGGGGGCGGGGGGGGGGGCGGGGGGGGCCCGCCGGGCCCCTGCCGCCCCCGCCGTGCTCTCGAAGCTGCTCGCGCAGGGCATGCTGGTGAGCGGGGCCCGGGGTCGGCCGGCCACTGCGCTCGCCCTGCCCACCGTGCGGCGCAGCTTGCTCGAGTTCGACTTCGACCATCCGCCGGCGGCGCGCGCCGCCGACCTCGGGCGCTTCGCCCTCGCCTGGGTATGGGCGCGAGCCTCCCTGGCGCTGCGCCCCATCCACTCCATCGTCGCCGGCGTACGGGCCCGCAAGGCGCGGCGGCTCCCGCAAGCGCCGGCGCCCGATCCGGCGCGCGAGCGGGCGTTGCTGATGACCTTCGTGCACCTGCGTCCGATCTTCTACACCGTCCGCCGCGCGTGTTTGCTCGACTCGCTGACGCTGGTGCACTTTCTCGCCGCCTCCGGGGTGTACCCGGAGTGGGTGTTCGGTGTCAGGACCGCGCCGTTCGATGCTCACTGCTGGGTCCAGCGGGGCGAGGTGGTGTTCAACGACACTCCGGACCGCGTCCGTCAATACTCGCCCATCCTGCTGGTGTAGTCATGTTTCGTTATGTCGCCTATGTCTGGAACGACGAGGACCCGCCCGCCCGGGCGCAGGCCCGCTCGCTCCTGCGCCGGAGCCCGCCCGGGGCGCACTGGCGGACGCTGTGGCAGGGCAGGGGCATCGAGGTGCGCTGCGTCGGCGCGCGCGGCGGCTCGTGTGAACCGTATTGGCTCGCCGGCGGCGCGGGCGTGGTGCTGGGCACGCTCTTTGCCAGAGGTACGGACGGCTCGATACCGGCACCGACCGCCTTCGGGGAGAGCGACAGCCGCTCGCTGCTCGCCGGCGGCGGCCGCCGCCTGATGGAGGCGTACTGGGGCCGCTACGTTGCGTTTCTGCACGAGCCCGGCACGTGCTCGAGTTGGGTGCTGCGCGATCCGTCCGGGGGGCTGCCCTGTTATACGCTGCGCCTCGGCGCGGTCGACGTGTACTTCTCGTGGCTCGAGGACGTGCTGCCGCTGTGCGAGACGCCCCTGACCATCGACTGGTCCTTTCTGCTCGCTGGCCTCTCCCGGATGCGCGAGCACTGCGCCCGCACCGGGCTGCGCGAAGTGACGCAGGTGATGGCCGGGGAGTGTGTCGAGATCCGTCCGGACGCGGTGACGCGGCGGTTCTACTGGGATCCGCTCGCGATAGCGGCCGAGGCGATCGAGGATGCCCGGCAGGCCTGCGAAGCGATGAGCCGGTGTGTCAGGGACGTGGTGCAGGCGTGGGCCGGCTGCTACCGCGGCGTGCTGCTGTCGCTCTCCGGAGGCCTCGACTCCTCCATCATCCTGGCGAGCCTCGCCCGCGGCGAGGCTCCGCGGCTGCACTGTTATCACTACTACCCGCGGGAGGCGGATCTGGACGAGCGCCGGTTCGCGCGTGCGGCGGCCTCGGCCGCCGGTCTGACACTGATGGAGCGGCCGCGGCCGTGGGGGTTCAGCCTCGAGCCGCTGCTTTCGATTCACGCCGCTCCGGAGCCGACCAACTATCCGTACTACCTGGAGCACAGCCGTGCGGAAGCCGAGCTCGCCGCCGAGTGCGGCGCGGAGGCGGTGTTCATCGGCTACGGGGGGGATCAGCTGTTCTACCAGGAGGGCGCGCAGTGGGCTGCCGGGGACTTCCTGCGCCGGCGCGGACTTCGGCCCGGATGGGCCCGGGTGCTGCTCGATTCGGCGCGGATGGATCAGGTGTCCGTGTGGCGCGTGTTGAGGGCCGCTCTTGCCGCCAGTGCCGGCCGGTTCCGGTGGAGTCTTGCGCAGGAGGCCGGCCGGGGGCGGCCGCTGCTGTCGCGCGCGGCGGTGATGGAGGCCGCCCGGGCGGCGGATTGTCTTCACCCGCTTCTGCACGGGCGCCGCGGCACGCCGAGCGGCAAGCTCTGGCACGCGCACCAGATTCTCGCGCCGTTCGATTACTACGATCCGCTGGGCGAGCCGCGGGATCCGCAGCGGATCGCGCCGCTGCTCTCGCAGCCGCTGATGGAGTTGTGCCTGCGGATCCCGACATACGTGCTGACCGAGGGCGGCTGGGACCGGGCGGTCGCGCGGCGCGCCTTTTACGGGGCGCTGCCGCCCGAGATCCGCAATCGCCGGGACAAGGGCGGCATGGAGGCGCAACTGCGCTTCACCGTCGAGCGCAACCGGCGCTTGCTCAACGATCTGCTTGCGGATGGCTCGCTGGTGCGCGAGGGGTTGATCGACCGGGCCCAACTCGCGAAGGTGCTCTCCGGCCGGGCGCAAATAGAGACTGAGTCCAGCGAGTTGCTGGAGTACGCGGGCGTGGAGGCATGGCTGCGCACAGTCTCGTCACAAAGAGCCTCACTGTGGCAGACTAGGGCCTGAGCGGCAGGGAAAATGGATCAAACCCATCAAACGGTCAGGGGCGGGGGAATGGAGCGCGTCCCGGGTGCGGCACGCCGGGTCAATTGGCTGGTTCTCGCGGTGGCGTTGAGTCTGCCGGCGTGGGCCGAGGGTCAGGTCGCGCGGTTCCAGCTTCCGGCCGAGCCTTTTCCGCAGGCCATTCTCGATTTCTACCACCAGTCCGGCGTGCGGGCGATCTACTCGGCGACGCCGCAGGTCGAGAGGCTCAAAACCCAGGCGGTCTCGGGGGTGATGGACAGCGCCACGGCGCTCAGGCGCATGCTCGAGGGCACCGGCCTGACATTCGAGTTCGATGCGCGCCATTCAGTCATCATCCGGCCGGCAGCGTCGCAGAGCGCGCAAAATGCTCCCACGCCGCAGGCGCGCCGGCCCGAAGACGCCCGAAAATATCCGCCGCCGGATGGAAGAGGCGGCCTGCTCCAGCAGGTGGAGGTGACGGGAAGCCTCATTCACGGTGTGCAGGACGCCATCGCTCCCCTTCTTTACATAAGGCGCCAACAGCTCTCGCAGGCGCCCTATGCCACGGTGGAGGACACTCTGTACGAGCTGCCGCTGGTGTCGATGAACGGCCCGCGGGAGGACTTGGGTGTCGACGACAACTACCAGTACGGCGCCGGCATCAATCTGCGCGGCCTCGGGGTGGGGGCGACGCTGGTGCTGGTGGACGGCCAACGCCAGCCGCTTGGGGGGCTGACCGGGGATTTCGTCGACGTGTCGACCATACCGTGGAGCGCCGTCAAGCGTATCGAAGTGCTGCCCGACGGCGCCTCGGCCCTGTACGGGTCGGACGCCATCGCCGGCGTAGTCAACATCATCATGCGCGACCGGTTCAGGGGCGCCGAGACCGACGTCCGGTATGGCACCGCGCCGGATGGTCGCAGCGAGGTGATGGTCGCGCAGCTGCTCGGCACCGCTTGGAAAAGCGGGCATGCCATGCTGGCCTACCAGTTCTCCGACGCCACGCCGCTGTCGGCGGCAACCCGCCCCTACGCGGCCAACGCCGACAAGACGCCGTACGGCGGCGCCAATTACGACAGCTACTACAGCAATCCCGGCAACATCTTGGATCCGCGGACCCTGCAGCCGGCCTACGGCATTCCCGCGGGCCAGGACGGCAAGGCGCTCACCGCCGGCGCGCTGTCCCCGCTCATCAACCTGCAGAACCCCTTCTCCCGGTACCAGATCTTCCCCGAGCGCACCGCGCACGAATTCTACGCGTCGGCGGCCGAGAGCCCGAGCGACGCCCTGGAGCTGTTCGTACGGGCCCGGTACGCCCAGCGCGACACGCAGCTGAGCACTCTGCCGCAGCAGCAGGTGCTGGCGGTCCCTTCCACCAACGCCTTCTACGTCAATCCCTATCCGGGCGTGCCGTACACTCTCGTCGCGTACAGCTTTCAGCGCGATTTCGGTCCGACGCAGTTCTCATCGAGGTCTCGGGTCTACATGGGCACGGTCGGCGCCGTGGTTCATGTGGGCGGCGGCTGGCAGGTCACGATGAGCGAATCGGACGGCAACCAGTCTCTGGGCTACGACGACTACAATGTGCCGGACCCCGCGCAGCTCGCGGTGGCGCTGGCGGACTCCAATCCCGCCACCGCCTTCGATCCCTTCGCAGACGGCTCGTACACCAACCCAGCCACTCTGGCGCTCATCCGACGAAGCTACCACTACCATTCGAGCGCAGGGATCGAGGACACTTCCGCCATCGCGGACGGGCCGCTGGTGCGTTTGCCGGCGGGCGAGGCGAAGCTTGCCGTAGGCGTGGAGCGCAGAGCCGAAACGCTGGATCACAATGTCCCCGATCCGACCGATCCCCGGGAGCGCACCATCGCGCAGCGCTACAGCCGCCAGGTATTCTCCGTGCTCTCGCAGCTGGAGGTGCCGCTGATCGGCGATCCGCGCAACCGGCGTGCGCCGCCGCGGTTGACTCTGAACCTCGCGGGCCGCTACGACCACTACAGCGATTTCGGCGGCACCTTCAATCCCACCGCGCGCCTGGAGTGGACCCTGACACACTGGGTGAAGCTGCGCGGCAGCTGGGGGCGCTCGTTCCGCGCCCCGAAACTGGACGATCTCTACGACACCTCGCAGAACCTCGCCGGCATGACGGTGCTGCCCGACCCCGCGTCTCCCACCGGTCGCTCCCTGGTGCTCGCCGAGCAGGGCTCCAACCCCCACCTGCATCAGGAAACGGCCCGGACTTGGACGGCGGGGGTCGATGTGGCGCCCGGGCGGGGATCGGAGGTCTCGCTGACTTACTATTCCATCGACTACTTCAATCGGATCGAGCAACCGGCCGCCTACGATCCTCTGGGCATCCTCGAGCACCCAACTGAGTGGGTGTCGGCGATCACACGCGATCCCACCGAGTCGCAGATCGCGGCGGTGTGCCAGAGCCCGGAGTTCGTCGGCTCGGTGGCGAGCTGTCTGGCGAGCCGGCCGGCGGCCATCATCGATCTGCGCCTGGCCAACTTGTCAGCCACCCGCACCAGCGGGCTCGACCTCGACGCCCACGAGCGCTTCGACAGCCGGTGGGGGCATTTCGATTTCAGACTGCAAGGCAATTACGTGTTCCGCTTCCTGCAGTCGGTGACCCCGACCTCGTCCGCGGTCAGCATTCTGAACACCGTGGCCAACCCCTTGGCGCTGCGGCTGCGGGCCACGGCCGGGTGGAGCCGCCACCGAGCGCAGGGGCGGGGATGGTCGCTGAACCTGGCCGTCAATTACACCGGCTCGTACCGTAATCCCGCCAGCACCCAGATGCCCAGCGTGCGAGCGTGGACTACCGTCGACGTTCAGGCACGTTACCGGATGGCGGGTGTGCTCGAATCGGGCAGGACGGACCTGACGGTGAACGTCGTGAACGTGTTCAACCGCAACCCACCGTTCGTCGACAGCCAGTTCGGCTACGACGTCTTCAACGTCCAAGCCCTGGGCCGCGTGCTCAGCCTGGACCTCACCGAGTGGTGGTGAGGCGAGCGGGCTTTACAAGGCTTGCCAGCCGTAGCCGCCGTCGTATTTGTAGCCCAGGACGCCGCCCTGGGTGTCGGAGACCTTGCCGAGCTCCGCCAGGCTCTCCGTCACTTCGAGGGATACCTGCTCTACCTGATCCGCTTCGATCGCCTGCAGCCGGTCGTCACTTGTGGAAGTACTCATGGTTTCGATCTCCAGCCATTACGTACGACACGAATACCCGTCCTGGATCGGCGGCCGGCACGGCCGCACCCGCCAGGCTCAACCATCAAAGCATACGCCCAAGCGCCGTGGGGTGTCTTCGGCGGCACAATCTTCGCTTCATTATGTTTAATAGTAGCGTAGCGCAGCGGGTCCGGAATGCAAAATTTTTCCTCGGGGTGGGGGACGGGTCTCGCCACGGCATCTACTCAGGTAAGGAATAGGGAATGGACAAGAAATTGGGCGAAGTGAGACGTTTCCCCGGAACCGGGGGGGGCAATGAGTTCTTTGCGAGGCTGTGCCGGGCCAACGAGGCGCAGTTGATCGCGTACCTCACGCAGATGCTCGGCAGGGCCGATCTGGCGCACGAGGTGGCTCAGGATGCCTACGAGAAGCTGCAACGGATGTATCGCCCGGAGCAGCTCGAGTTCCCGCGCGCGATGCTGTTCAAGATCGCGACCAATTTCGCCCTCATGCGCCTCAGGCGGCGGCGGCTCGAGACCACGTTGTTCGCCGGGCCTGCGGGAATGGAGGAGATCCCCGACCGCGATCTGGGCCCGGAGCACAGGGTTCTGGCCGATCAGATCGGACGGCACTTGGTGCAGGTCATCAAGGGGCTGCGTCCGACTTTGCGTGAAGTGTTGGTCATGGCGCATGTGCAGGGCAAATCGCGCAAGGAGATCGCCGGACGGCTCGGGATCTCGGAGAAGAGAGTCGACAAGCGCATGACCCGGGCATTGAAGCAGTGCCGTGTGAAATTGTCATCCCAAGGCATTGATTTGGCGGAGGTCGATTGAGTCTCGGCGGACTTCTTGCCGCGTGGAGGCGGCACCGTGCGTGCTCGCAGGCGGCTGCGTGGTCGAGCGCGTTGGCCAAGCCCTTGTCAGAGGAGCGCCATCGCGCCTTTGCGGCCTGGCTCGCCGACCCGGTCAATGCGCAGGAATTCCGAGCGCTGCGAGCCGTGGGCGATGTCGTGTCCGAGCTCAAAGGGCGCTTGAAGGAGGAGGTGCTCGAGAGCTGCGGCGAAGCGGGCTCGCGCGAGGGCTCCGGGGCGGGACTCCTGTGGCTCTCCGCCGTGACGGTGGTGGCCGTGATCGCCGCCCTGGCCGTCGGGTGGCTGTGGCTGAGCGACCAGGGCTATTTGTCTCGAACCTATCAGACCGGGGTGGGGCAGGCGCACAGCGTCGTGCTGCCTGACGGCAGCGTCGCCTACCTCAATACCCGCACACGGCTGGAATGGGTGGGCAGTCCCGAGAATCGGCGGGTTCGACTGCTCGGCGGCGAGGTGTATTTCGAGGTGGTGCACGATCCGACCCGCCCGTTTCGGATTCTGCTCGCTCACAGCGAAGTGCGGGTGCTTGGCACGCGGTTCGATGTGTACGAGAAGACCGATGGCGACGTCATCGTCACCGTGGTGAGCGGCACGGTGTCGGTCGAGGGGCGGGGCAGCGGGCCGAGCGCACGGCCGTCGTGGAGCCGGCGCCTGACCAGCAACGAGCAGATCGAATACTCCCCGGTGGGCCTGGTGGCCGACGTGCATCCCGCGCACGCCCAGAACACCATTCTCTGGCGCGAGGGCATGATCGAGACCCGGGGAGAGCGGCTGTCGCAATTCATCGGCGATCTCAGCCGCTACACCTCCCAGCGCATCGTCATTGCCGATCCACGCGCCGCGCGAATGAGGATCGGCGGAGCGTTCAGCGTTCGCCACGTCGACGCGACGCTCGAGCATATTGCCCGAATCGAGCCGATCACGATAACTCATCGGGACGGGGAGGTCATCGTGGGTTATCGATCGGCTCGGGCAAGCGGGGGGGCCAGACCCTGACTTTGGCGAAGATCGAGCCCGGTGCCCGGGGGAAATCGGACCTTTCTTTGGAATCGTTCTTTGGAAGCAACACCTACAGAGGATCAGCAGATGCTCATACTTACCAGGCGGGTCGGCGAGACCGTGATGATCGGGGACGACGTGACCATTACGGTGCTCGGCGTAAAGGGCAATCAGGTGCGCATCGGCATCAATGCGCCGAAACACATCGCGGTGCACCGCGAGGAGATCTACGAGCGAATCAAGAGGGAACAGCAGGCCGCGGCGACCAACGGCGAGGCGCCGAAGCCCGTTCCGAGCTTCGCACCGCCGGGTAATTGAGCGAACGTGGTGCGGCGGGGGCCGCACCACGCAGGCAGCCCCGCCGAAGCGCCGCCCGCGCGGGGGTTTTCGAGGGGTTCGGAGCCGCCCGCGGGGGCCGCGGGCGGTTCCGCGCCGCTCGAGGGCATTGGCCGGCCTTCGAGGGGGGGGGTACAACGGCCTCTCGGAGGGTGCTACCATTTGCAAGAATAAGTAAAAAACGACGACTCACTATCCACTGCATGCGCTACCAGCAATCTAGGGAAGAAAGCGCCGCCATCCTGCGTCGGGTCCTGCAGCTGATGTCGCCCCACAGGGCCGGGTACCATCCCCTCAGCTACGCGGTCTGGTACGAGCACGTCGCCGAGATCAATCCTGCGCTCACCCAGGAGCTCGAGAGGCTGCTCTCCGGCGAGGGCCCGTTGTCAGACGCCGAGATCTGCCGCCTGCACGCTTTGCACATCGCGGCCCGCGACGTCGAAACGTTCGAGCTTGCGCGCAGCGAGCTGCGCGAGCTGCTCGGCAGGAGCGAGCAGGATACCCTGCACGCGGATACCACGGTCCAGCGCTTCACCCTGTGCCTGGAGGAGGCCAATCGGCGGTTGAACGGCCCGGAAGGCGCGCAAGCGGCTCCTCGCGTGATTTCCGAGGTGCTGGAGGGAGCATGGCAGGTGCAGACGGCGTTGAAGAGCCTGCATGAGCAGCTCGCCCGGCAGCGCGAGGAGGTCGCCGTCGTGATGGAGCGCCTGGAGCGCGCGCAGACCGAGCCGCTGCGTGACCCGCTCACGGGACTGAACAACCTCTACGGATTCAAGCGCGTCAACGATACGCATGGCCATGTCATCGGCGACAAGGTGCTGAAGAAGATCGCCGAGATCTTGTGCGAGCAGCTCTCCGTCGCGGATGTCGCCGCCCGTGTGGGCGGGGATGAGTTCGTGGTCTTCATGCCCGGCAGGGCGCTCGCCGCCGCCGCCGCCCTCGCCGAGAAGATCCGCGCCAGCGCCCAGCGCACCTTGATCGTGCGGCCGGACGGCTCCCGCTTCACCGGAGAGGTGACCTTATCGATCGGTGCGGCCGCGGGACGGCCGAGCGACACGCTCGAGTCGCTGCGCCACAACGCCGATGTCGCGCTCTACAGCGCCAAGGCCGCCGGGCGCAACCGGGTGGCGCTCGCGCCCGACAGCGTCCCGTCCTAGGCGCCCGCTTTCGCGACCGCGCCCCCGACGGCGGGCTCCTAACACTCCGGCACGTTCACCGCGAGCCCTCCCTGCGAGGTCTCCTTGTAGATCGTCGACATGTCCTCGCCGGTCTGGCGCATGGTGAGGATCACGTGATCGAGCGAGACCTTGTGGGTGCCGTCGCCGCGCATCGCCAGGCGCGCGGCGTTGATTGCCTTGATCGCGCCCATGGCGTTGCGCTCGATGCACGGGATCTGCACCAGACCGCCCACCGGATCGCAGGTGAGCCCCAGGTTGTGCTCCATGCCGATCTCCGCGGCGTTCTCCATCTGTTCGTTGCTGCCTTGGAGCGCCGCCACCAGGCCCGCCGCCGCCATGGAGCAGGCGACTCCCACCTCGCCCTGACAGCCCATCTCGGCGCCGGAGATCGAGGCGTTCTGCTTGTAGAGCATGCCGATGGCCGCCGCCGTGAGAAGAAAGCGGATCACGCCCTCATCGCTCGCCCCGGGCTCGAAGCGCCGGTAGTAGTGCAGCACGGCCGGCACGATGCCCGCCGCACCGTTGGTCGGGGCCGTAACCACGCGGCCGCCGGCGGCGTTTTCCTCATTCACCGCGAGCGCGAACGCATCCACCCAGTCCATCATCTCGAGCGGCCGGGCCGCAGCGCTCTCGGTGAGCTGCCGGTACAGTTTCGGGGCGCGGCGGCGCACCTTCAGGGGGCCGGGGAGCACGCCGTTCTGGCGGAAGCCGCGCTCGACACAGGCCTGCATCACCTGCCAGATCCGCAGCACCCCCGCGCGCACGTCCTGCTCCGCGGACCAGGCGTGCTCGTTGGCCAGCATCAGCTCGAAGATCTCCAGGCCGTTCTCGCGGCACTGGCTGAGCAGTTCACGGGCGCTTTGGAAGGGGTAGCGCGCCGGAGGGCGCGCGGTGGCCTCGCGCGCCTGCTCCTCGCCGGCGCGTACGATGAAGCCGCCGCCGATCGAGTAGATGTCCTCCTCGCGAAGGGCGCGTCCGCCGGCTGCGCTTGCCGTGAAGCGAATGCCATTGGAGTGCTGGGGCAGCCGCTCTGCGCGCAGCAGCAGCAGATCCTTCTTTTCGTCGAAGGCGATCTCGTGCCGGTCGAGCAGGCGGATGCGCCCGCTGGAGCGGATCTGGCGCAGGGTCGGCTCGATGCGGTCGGGATCGACCGTCTCGGGCTCGGCCCCCGTCAGGCCGATCAGCACCGCGCCATCGGTGCCATGACCCAGGCCGGTCAGGGCGAGCGAGCCGTACAGGCGCACGGTGAGCGCCTCGACCGAGGGCAGCAGACCCTCGCGCTCGAGGCTAAGCAGGAACTCGCGCGCGGCGCGCATCGGGCCCATGGTGTGCGAGCTCGACGGCCCGATGCCGATCTTGAAGATATCAAACACGCTGAGAGACATTCGATGAACCTCGCGCCCGCGGCGATTGATGAGACGAGGCGCTGTGGCCAAGGAGCGCGGTGCGCTCGAGGGCGCACTGCGACCATAGCCTCACCGCCGGGCTCATGATGATGACGATTGAGCATATTATCGGCCGCAGCCGTGCCTGAGGACTTGTCTGGCCGCGACAGCGCTCGGATCACTCGCGACCCCGCAGGCGGCGCAGCTCACGCCGCTGATGTTTGTCCGGGCGCTCCTCGGGCCGGGGTGCAAGCGCCGCTGCCAGACGCATGCGCCGGCCGAGCTCGGCGCGGCGCGCCTGGCTCGCGTCGGTCTCCTGGTAGCAGCGCAGCGCCTCGGCGGCAGGCCCCCGCCGCGCCGGAATCTCCACCACTGCGCACTCGAACTCCACCGCTCCGCGCACGAAGCTCACCCGGTCTCCCGGGCGCAGCGAGTGCGCCGGCTTCACGCGCTGGCCATTGACGTGGACCTTGCCGCCGCTCACCGCCTGGGTGGCCAGGGAGCGGGACTTGATGAGGCGTACCCCGAAGAGCCAGCGGTCGACCCGCGCCATGCCGCCTCCGGCACTCCCCGGGGGAATCTCGTATGAGCTCATGGACTTATGGTACCGGACCGCTCCGGCACGGGTCGCGCGAGCCCCGTGAACCGAATCTGAATCGCGAGCGGTGAGAGCAAAAGCCTATACTATCAGCTCGCCTCGGCGTACAATGCGCGCCTCCGCGGGCCTCGGCCGTGGGGATCGGAGACGCAGCGCCCCCGGGGCGAGCACTCCGAAGCCTGCTCGAGCAGGACGAATTGCCAGAAAGCCCCCCGAGGGGCTTTTTGCGTTTTTATGGTTGGCCCAAACAGGCCCAGGCCGTTTGGGCGTGGGGTGGGCCGCGGGGCCCTTTCTTTTTATGGGGGCCGGGGTGCGGGAGCATCGATGTCTGCGACGTTGCAAGAGCGGCTCATCGCCCTCATTGAGCCCTTGATCGGGCGGCTGGGCTACGAGCTGGTGGACCTCGAGCACGGCGCGGGCCGGGGCAGCGCCACGGTACGGCTCTACATCGACCGCCCAGGCGGGGTGGGGATCGAGGATTGCGAGCGCGTGAGCCGCGAGGTGTCGGCGCTGCTCGACGTCGAGGACCCTATCCCGACGGCCTATACGCTGGAGGTGTCCTCGCCGGGTTTCGACCGGGCGCTGCGCACCAGGGCGCATTTCGAGCGCTTCGTGGGCTCCAGGGTGTTCGTGGAGCTCACCGCCGCGCGCGAGGGAAGGCGCCGCTATACCGGGACGCTGCTCGCGGTGGGCGACTCGGGGTTCGTGCTCGAGGTCGACGGCGAGCGGGTTGAGGTGGGTTTCGCGGATCTGGCCAAGGCCAGGTTGGCAGGTTAGGTTGGCGAGTCGGGCGAGGCACCCGTACGGGCTGCCGGTTGCAGAGGTGACAGTAGTGAACAAGGAAATCCTGATGGTTGTCGATGCCGTCTCCAACGAGAAGGGCGTCGACAAAGAAGTGATTTTCGAGGCGCTCGAGGCCGCGCTCGCCTCCGCCACGCGCCGCAAGCACGGCGAGGAATGGGACGTGCGAGTGGCCATCGATCGCAAAAGCGGCGACTATGAGACGTTTCGCCGCTGGAAGGTGTTCGCGGACGACTCCAACGAGCTGCAGGCGCCCGAGCGGGAGCTGCGCCTGGAGGACGCGCGCGACCTCGATGCGAACGTCGAAGCCGGCGGCTTCGTGGAGCAGCCCATGGAGTCGGTTTCCTTCGGACGCATCGCCGCCCAGCAGGCCAAGCAGGTCATCGTCCAGAAGGTACGCGAGGCCGAGCGCCAGCAGGTGGTCGACGCCTACCGCGATCGCGTGGGCACGCTCCTCAGCGGTGTCGTCAAGCGCGTCGATCGCAACGGCATCTACATCGATCTCGGCTCCAACGCAGAGGGTTTCGTGCCGCGCAGCGACATGATTCCGCGCGAGCAGGCCAAGGCGCAGGATCGCATCAAGGCCTTCCTGCGCGAGGTGCGCTCGGAGCTGCGCGGGCCGCAGCTGTTTCTCACGCGCACCGCGCCGGAGTTCCTCATCGAGCTGTTCAAGCTCGAGGTACCCGAGGTCGGCCAGGGCCTGATCCACATTCTCGGGGCGGCGCGCGATCCGGGCGTGCGCGCCAAGATCGCCGTGCGCAGCACCGACCCGCGTATCGACCCGGTGGGCGCATGCGTCGGCATGCGCGGCTCGCGCGTGCAGGCGGTGTCGAATGAGATCGCCGGCGAGCGCGTGGACATCATTCCCTACGACGAGAACCCGGCGCAGTTCGTCATCAATGCCATGTCGCCGGCGGAGGTCCTCTCCATCGTCGTCGACGAGGACTCCCACAGCATGGATATCGCGGTTGCCGAGGACAAGCTCTCCCAGGCGATCGGCCGCGGCGGACAGAACATCCGCCTGGCGAGCCAGCTCACCGGCTGGGAGCTCAATGTCATGACCGAGTCGGACGCGGAGGCCAAGAGCGACTCCGAGGCCAAGTCGCTCGTACAGCTGTTCATGAAGCAGCTCGACGTCGACGAGGACGTCGCCACCATCCTGGCACAGGAAGGGTTCTCGACCATAGAGGAGATCGCCTACGTGCCGCAGGGCGAGCTCGCCTCCATCGCGGAGTTCGACAAGGAGATCGTGAAGGAGCTGCGCAACCGAGCGCGCGACGTGCTGCTCACGCAGGCGATCGCCAGCGAGGAGTCGCTGGATCAGGCGATGCCGGCTGACGATCTGCTGCTGCTCGAGGGCATGAGCCCGGACCTGGCGCTGGCGCTGGCGCGGCGCGGGGTGCGCACACGCGAGGATCTGGCCGAGCAGTCGGTGGATGATCTTTCGGACATCGAGGGCCTGGCCCCGGAAGAGGCGGGTAAACTCATCATGACTGCTCGGGCGCCTTGGTTCGCCCCGAGCGGCTGACCCCGGGGTGCAAGAAATATGGCGGAAGTGACGGTAGCCCAGTTTGCCGAAGTCCTGAAAGTGCCAGTGGATCGGCTGCTCGTTCAGCTCGACCAGGCCGGGATCCAGGTCAACGGGCCCGAGGATCGCATCAGTGATGATGCGAAGCTGGAACTCTTGACCCATCTGCGCCGCAGTCATGGGGCGGGGGCCGCGGCCGAGGGCGATGCCGCGCCCCGGCGCATCACCCTCAAGCGCAAGACCCAAAGCGAGCTGAGGCTGGCAAGCGCGCAGGGCCGCTCTCGCACCGTGAGCGTGGAGGTGCGCACCAAGCGCACCTACATCAAACGGGACGTGCTCGAGGAGCAGGCCCGCAAACAGAACGACGAGCTCGAACAGAAACGGCGTGAGAGCGAAGAGGCCGAGCGCATCGAGGCCGAGCGCGTCGAGGCCGAGCGCCGCGAGCATGAGCGCCGCGAGAACGAGCGGCTGGAAGCCGAGAACCGCCGCCGGATCGAGGACGAGGAAGCGGCCCGCAAGCGCGCCCAGGACGAGGCCCGGCGCCTCGCCGAGCGGGAAGAGCAGGACCGCCGGGACCGTGAAGAGCAAGAGCGCCGCGCCGAGGAGGAGGCCAGCACGATCCCGCCGCAGCCAAAGGGCGAGGCCGGGGCGCAGACCACCCCTGCGCCGGCTCCTGCTGCTGCGGCGCCTGCTGCGCCTGCTGCGCCTGCTGCGCCTGCTGCGCCTGCTGCGCCTGCGCGCGGCAAACCCCCGGTGGACGATCGCCATACCCGTTATGGCCGGGAAGAGCTGCACGTCGCCACGGACGTCAGCTCGCGATTCAAGAAGAGGCGTCATCTCAAGTCTCGCCCCATGCCGAGCGCGGGCGAGGGCCGTCATGGCTTCGAGAGACCCACCGCACCGGTGGTGCGCGAGGTGAGCATCGGCGAGACGGTCACCGTGGCCGAGCTCGCCCAGAAGATGGCGGTGAAAGCTCCCGCGGTCATCAAGAGCCTGATGAACCTCGGCGTCATGGCTACCATCAACCAGCCTCTCGATCAGGACACCGCGGTGCTGGTCGTGGAGGAAATGGGGCACACGCCGAAGCTGGTGCAGGAGAACCAGATCGAAGCCGATCTGCAGGGCGGGCAGGCCGAGGAGGCCGAGCTCGAATCCCGCCCGCCGGTGGTCACCGTGATGGGCCACGTCGATCACGGCAAGACCTCGCTCCTGGACTACATTCGGCGCACCAAGGTGGCCTCCGGCGAAGCCGGCGGCATCACGCAGCATGTCGGCGCCTACCATGTCGAGACGCCCAAGGGTGTGGTGACCTTCATCGACACGCCGGGCCATGCGGCCTTTACCGCCATGCGCGCGCGCGGCGCCAAGGCGACCGACGTGGTCATCCTGGTGGTGGCCGCCGACGACGGTGTCATGCCGCAGACCATAGAGGCGATCCAGCATGCCCGCGCCGCGGGGGTGCCGATCGTGGTGGCGGTCAACAAGATCGACAAGCCCGATGCCGACCCGGACCGGGTGCGCACCGAGCTTGCCAAACAAGAGGTCATCCCCGAGCAGTGGGGCGGGGAGAACATGTTCGTCAACGTCTCGGCCCACACCGGGCAGGGGATCGACGACCTGTTGGAGGCGGTGCTGCTCCAGGCGGAAGTGCTCTAGCTGCGCGCTCCACGCTCCGGCCTCGCCACCGGCGTGGTGATCGAGTCGAGCGTGGAGAAGGGCCGCGGCGCGGTGGCCACCGTGCTGGTGAAGAAGGGCACGCTGCGCCTCGGCGATCCGATCATCGCCGGCCCGGAATTCGGCCGCGTGCGCGCGCTGTTCGACGAGAACGGCCAGCCGATCAAGGAGGCGCCGCCGTCCATGCCGGTGGTGGTGCTGGGCCTGTCCGGCGCACCGAACGCCGGTGACGAGGTCCTGTCGCTCGAGAGCGAGCGCAAGGCGCGGGAAGTGGCGCTGTATCGTCAGGGCAAATTCCGCGACGTGAAACTCGCCCGTCAGGCGGCGCGTACCGAAGACGTGTTCTCGCAGATGACGGAGGAGAAGGCCGGGGTCGTCTCCATCGTGCTCAAAGGCGACGTGCAGGGCAGCGTCGAGGCGCTGCGCGAGGCGCTTGCCAAGCTCTCGACCGAGGAGGTACAGGTCAAGCTGGTCGCCAGCGGTCTCGGCGGCATCACCGTCTCGGACGTGCAGCTGGCGGCGGCCTCCAAGGCGCTGATCATCGGCTTCAACGTCCGCGCCGATTCCGGGGCGCGCGAGGCCATGAAGGAAACCGGCGTGGAAGTGCGCTACTACAGCATCATCTACGAAGCCATCGACGACGTGAAGCAGATGATGACCGGACTGCTGCGTCCGGAGATCAAGGAGCAGATCGTGGGCGTGGCGCAGGTGCGCGAGGTGTTCCGCTCCAGCAAGTTCGGTGTGGTCGCGGGCTGCCTCGTGAGCGAGGGCTACGTACGGCGCAACAATCCAATCCGCGTGCTGCGCGACAACGTGGTCATCTTCGAAGGGGCGCTCGAGTCGCTGCGCCGCTTCAAGGACGATGTCGGCGAAGTGCGCGCCGGCACCGAGTGCGGCATCGGCGTGAAGAACTACCAGGATGTGCGCGTCGGCGATCAGATCGAGTGCTTCGCGCGCATCGAGGTCGCGAGGACTCTGCAGTAGCGCTCATGACTAAATCGTCGGGAACGATTTGGACGGCCAAGGGCCGGCCCCGAAGGGGCGAGGCCCGGGAAGGGCCGAGCAATCAGGCCGGTTCCAGGGGACGCAAGATCGAGGCGCAGCTGCAGCGGGTGCTCGCGGGGCTGATCGCCCGCGGGGTCAAGGATCCGCGGGTCGGTAATGTGACCATCACGGCGGTCAGTCTTTCGGCCGACATGGGGCTCGCCCGCGTGTTCTTCGTTCCTTTCGCCTCCACGCATCCGCCCGAGGAGGTGCGCCGCCGACTGACCCACGCGGGGGGATTCCTGCGCGGGGAGGTCGGGCGCTCGCTCGGGCTGCGGCATGCGCCGCGGCTCGAGTTCGTATTCGATGACACCGCCGAGAAGGCCGACGGGCTCACCGGCCTGATCGATGGGGCGGTGGCGCAGGATCAGGCCAGGCACAAGTCTTCCTAAGGGAGATTGCGAGGCTCCCCATGCCCACCGGCATCCTCTTGCTCGACAAGCCCGAGGGGCTCTCGTCGAACGGCGCGCTGCAGCGCGTGCGACGGCTCCTCAGCGCGGGGAAAGCCGGCCACGCCGGCAGCCTCGATCCTCTGGCGACCGGCATGCTTCCGATCTGTCTCGATGAGGCCACGAAGATCGCAGGGGAGATTCTCTCGAGCCGCAAGCTCTACCGGTTCACCATCGCGCTCGGCGTGCGCACGGCCACGGGAGACCGCGAAGGCGAGGTCATCGAGCGCTCCGCCGTGCCGCAGCTTGCGACCGAGCGGATCGAGGCCGTCCTCGAAGGATTCCTGGGGCCCGGGCGTCAGGTTCCTCCGATGTACTCGGCCCTGAAGCGCGAAGGCCGGCCACTGTATGAGCTGGCCCGCTCAGGGCAGGTGGTGGAGCGCGAGCCGCGCCCCATCGAGCTTTTCGAGTTGCGGCTGCTCGGCAGGCAGGGCGAGCAGCTCGAGCTCGAGACCCGCTGCTCCAAGGGCACGTATGTGCGCACGCTCGCCGAGGACATCGCCCACGAGCTGGGCACCTGCGGTCATGTGACGGCGCTGCGGCGCTTGAGCGTCGAGCCTTTCGATAATGAGCCGATGCAGACCCTGGAATCCATCGTACTCGCCTGCGGGCGAGGGGAGGCGCCGAGGATTTTGCCGGCGGACTGGCCGCTTGCGCACCTGCCGGCGGTGCACCTCGACGCCTTGCAGGCCGGGCGCATCCGCCATGGCCAGCCGGTGCATCTGTGCAGCACAAAGGACGCCGCTGGAAAGGTCAGGCTGTACGAGCAGGAGCGCTTCCTGGGCCTCGGAGAGGCGGACGGCCGCGGGAGCGTGCGGCCCAAACGATTGTTCGTCTCTTGAGGCGCCGCGCTCAGGGTCTGACGGGGGCTTCCCAAGCGAGCCCCATTCGTGCCGCGGCACTTCCCGGGCAGAGTCATGGCCTCACGCTACGGGGGCGTCGCGGATACGGCGGGATCGAGGCTCTGCAGGGCCTGCGCCAGATTGATGTAGCCGGTCCGGCGGATCTGGCGCTGCGAGTACGAGCGCCCCAATGCCGTGCACGGACGCTTCGAGGGAACGAGACTGCCCGTGCCGTGGATGCAACCGGCCGGCGTGGCCGCCACCTTGGGGTGGGGCTGGGGCCGGGGCGCCGGGAGGCTCGAGCAGGCCGCAAGCGCGACCGTGGCGCCCATGACGATGAGAATCGATCGGATCATTACCTTCAAAGCATAGCGCAACCTTGTGGCGAAGGCAGCTCAACGGGTAGAATCGCGGGCTTCCTTAAAAGGTTACCTGATACAGTTACTTAGGACCATTGTGCAATGGCTTTAACCACCGAGAAAAAGAGCGGGATTCTGGCGCAACATCGGCGCGGACCCGCGGACACCGGCTCTCCCGAGGTCCAGGTCGCGCTACTTTCCGAGCGCATCAGCGGTCTGGGCGCGCATTTTACGGCGCACCAGGGCGATCACTCCTCGCGCCGCGGGCTCGTCAAGCTCGTGAACCAGCGCCGCAAGCTTCTCGACTATCTCAAGGCGACGAAGCCTCAGAAATACCAGGAGCTGGTGGAGAGCCTGGGGCTCCGCCGCTAGCGACACCAGGGGGCCGCCGCACTGCGCGGCCCTTTATTTTTCAACGGGTGTCTTTTTGCCTGAACCCATCACGAGGATCGAAGTTTGAGCGTTGTCAGCAAGTCATTTTCCTACGGCTCCCACACAGTCACGATCGAGACCGGCGAGATGGCCCGCCAGGCCGACGGCGCCGTACGCGTTTCCATGGGTGATACGGTGGTGTTGGTCACCGCGTGCGCGCGAAAGAGCGCCGCGGCGGGCCGCGATTTCTTTCCCCTGACGGTCAACTACGTCGAGAAGTTCTACGCCGCCGGTCGGATTCCCGGCGGGTTTTTCAAGCGTGAGGGCCGGCCGTCGGAGAAAGAGACGCTGACCTCGCGCCTCATTGACCGCCCGATCCGGCCGCTGTTTCCGGATGGGTTTTACAACGAAGTCCAGGTGGTCGCCACCGTCGTCTCCCTCGACCCGCAAGTCGACTCCGACATTCCCGCGCTGTTGGGAGCTTCGGCGGCGCTGGCGCTCTCGGGTGTCCCCTTCGCAGGGCCGATCGGCGCGGCGCGCGTCGGTTGGAAGGCCGGTCAATATCTTCTCAACCCCACCGCCCAGCAGCTCGCAGAGTCGCAGCTGCGCCTGGTCGTCGCCGGCACCGAGCAGGGTGTCATGATGGTGGAGTCTGAGGCCGACGGCCTGTCCGAAGAGGTGATGCTCGGCGCGGTGGTCTTCGGCCACGAGCAGATGCAGGTGGCCATCCGGGCCATTGGCGAGCTCGCGCGCGAGGCCGGCAAGCCCCGTTGGGACTGGCAGCCGCCGGCGGAGAACGCCCAGCTCACGGCCGCCGTGACGCAGCAGGCGCGGGAGGCTCTCGCCCAGGCCTACACCATCACCGAGAAGCAGCAGCGCTATGCCCGCATCGGGGAAATTAAGACGCAGGCGGGCAGCGCGCTCGCCGGCGGCGAGACCCCCAAGTGGACGGCCGAGGAGGTCGAAGGGGTGCTGTTCAAGCTCGAGAGCGACATCGTACGCCAGCGGATCTTGAACGGCGAGCCGCGTATCGACGGGCGCGACTGCAAGACGGTGCGCCCGATCACGGTGAAGGTCGGTGTTCTGCCGCGCACCCACGGCTCGGCGCTGTTCACCCGCGGCGAGACCCAGGCGCTGGTGGTCACCACGCTGGGCACGACCCGGGATTCACAGATCATCGATGCCCTGGAAGGCGAGCACCGTGAACCGTTCATGCTGCACTACAACTTCCCGCCGTTCTCGGTCGGGGAAACCGGCATGATGGGTTCGCCCAAGCGCCGCGAGGTCGGCCACGGCAATCTCGCCCGCCGCGGCGTCAAGGCCATGATGCCCGACATGGCGAAGTTCCCGTACGTGATCCGCATCGTATCGGAGATCCTGGAGTCGAACGGCTCGAGCTCCATGGCGAGCGTGTGCGGGGCCTCGCTGTCGCTGATGGACGCCGGCGTGCCGATCAAGGCGCCGGTGGCGGGTGTCGCCATGGGCCTGGTGCTGGAAGGCGGCCGCTACAAGGTGCTGACCGACATCCTCGGCGACGAGGATCATCTCGGGGACATGGACTTCAAGGTGGCGGGTACGAAGGACGGCGTCACCGCGCTGCAGATGGATATCAAGGTCGACAGCGTCACGCCCGAAATCATGAAGGTCGCGCTCGAGCAGGCGCGCGAGGGCCGGCTGCACATCCTCGGCGAGATGGGCAAGGTCATCAGCGTGCCCCGGGCGAACATGTCCGAATGGGCGCCGTCGATCATCACGCTGAAGATCGATCCGGAGAAAATCCGCGATGTCATCGGCAAGGGCGGGGCGGTCATCCGCCAGATCACCGAGGAGACGGGCACCACCATCGACATCGAGAACGACGGCACGGTGAAGATCGCCTCGGTCAACGGGACCGCCGGCCGCGAGGCACAGCGGCGCATCGAGCTCATCACCGCCGATGTGGAAGTCGGGCGCATCTACGAGGGCAAGGTGGCGCGCCTGATGGACTTCGGCGCGTTCGTGACCATCCTGCCGGGCCGCGACGGCCTGGTGCACATCTCGCAGATCTCCAATGAGCGCGTCGAGCGCGTAAGCGACAAGCTCAAGGAAGGCGACGTCATCCGCGTGAAGGTGCTGGAGGTCGATCGCCAGGGCCGCATTCGCCTCTCGATGCGCGACGTCGACGCGGCGTAGCTACGCGAGTCGCTGTTTGATGTACGGGGTTCGCCTTCCGGCGAACCCCGTCAGTCCCACGCGCTGCGCGTGGGAAGCTCGATCTGGCGCGTCAGCCGGAAGGCCCCGGGGTTCCAATGGGCAATGGCCCAGGCCAGTATTTCGGCCGGCGGGGCGCCGGCGAGCTCCGTGGGCGGAGCTTGGCTCAGCAGCTCGAGCACGGTGAGCAGCTGCTCGCCTGCCTTGGCAGGCTCCAGCGCCACCGAGCGGCGGGACTTCGCGAGCTTCGCGCCGCCGGACTCGGTGAGCAGCGGCAGATGTCCGTAGCGGGGTGTGGGCAGCCCCAGGGCCTGCTGTAGCGCGATTTGCCAGCCGGTGCTTTCCAGGAGGTCCGCGCCGCGCACCACGTCGGTGACCGCCTGGAGGGCATCGTCCACGACGACCGCGAGCTGGTAGGCGATTACCCCGTCCCGGCGCCGCACGACCACGTCGCCGAGCGAGCGCCGCGAGAAAGCGATCCGGCCCTGAAAACGGTCCTCGAACTCGATCCCCTCGCCGTCCATCCTGAACCGGGTGGAGGTCGGACCCGGCCGCCGAGGGCTTGAGCGGCACGTTCCCGGGTAGGCCCGCCGGGCGTCGGGGCCGGCGACCCGGGAGGCGCGGGCGGGGAGCATGCGCCGCGAGCAGCTGCACTCGAACGTGGTGCCGGCGGCCCGCAGCGCGGTGAGCGCCTCGAGGTAATGGGCCGTGCGGCGGCTCTGGTACTCGATCGATCCGTCCCAGTAGAGGCCGAAGCGATCGAGCGTTCGCAGGATCTCATCGGCGCTGCCGCGAATCCCCCGCCCGGGGTCCAGGTCTTCCATCCGTACCAGCCAGCGCCCGCCGCGACAACGCGCATCGAGAAAGCTGCCTGTGGCGGCGAGCAGCGAACCGAGGTGCAGGGAGCCCGAGGGCGATGGAGCAAAGCGGCCCGTATGGCCGCCGTGGACCCCGGGGGAGTTAGCGGTAGCGGTCGTCGCGATCGCCGTATTGCTTCTCGCGCCGTTCCCTGCGCTCCTGGGCCTCGAGGCTGAGGGTGGCCACGGGACGGGCTTCCAGACGCTTGATGCCGATCTCCTCGCCGGTCTCCAGGCAGTAGCCGTACGTGCCGTCCTCGATGCGCTTGAGGGCCTCATCGATCTTGCGGATGAGCTTGCGCTCGCGGTCGCGGGTGCGCAGCTCCAGGCTGAACTCCTCTTCCTGGGTGGCCCGGTCCGAGGGGTCGGGGAAGTTGGCCGCCTCGTCCTTCATGTGCGAGACGGTGCGGTCGACTTCGACCATGAGGTCGCGCTTCCAGCTGTTGAGGATGTTGCGGAAGTGACCGAGCTGGTCCTTGCTCATGTACTGCTCGCCGCGCTTGGGGATATACGGCTGGACATTGCGCGGGCCTGCGAGCAGGCTTCCGGGCTCCACAGCCTCGGAATCGTCCCCATCGGATGCGGGGCTGCTCGGTGGCGGCGCGGTGTGTGCCCTGGCGGCCGTCTCTTTCGTATGGGCCGTTGCTGGCGCACTCGCGCCCGGTTTGCGGATTTCTTCGATTGCGTCCGTCATGTGGGAAGTGGCGCGGGGCGCAGAGCGACGGGTTTCCCGCGCAGCAGCCTCCGCCTTGTGATGAGTCTGTGGAGCCGCCTTGTGGTCGGCGGCGCGCTTGTGGGCCGCGGACTTCTTGGCGGTGGATTTGGCCGTGGGTTTGCCAGCTGCGGCCTTTTTACCCTTCGCGGCCTTTGGCGCGGGTTTTTTGGCCGGCATCAGTTGCTCCTAAAGCATTAAGCCTCGTGCAGGACGCGCGATTATACCGGCGCGCTAGGCGCTGTACAGTCTCATGCGCTCTGCGCAGGGTTCGCCGCATGGGCGCAGCCCGGCCGGGCCGGACATGGCGGGCAGGGAGGCTCGCCCGGCGCGCGGCTAGACGCCGGCGCGAAGCCCCGTACCGGCGCTGCCGCGGGCCGAAAAGAAGTAGACTGAATCAGGGCAGGGTTATCGGCGGTGCCGGCGCCCAGCCCGCTTGGCGCCGCTCCACGATGACGCGGGTGTGAATCCCCCCGCGCACCTTGAAGCGCGCCTCGAGCCGCAGGAAGCGCGGCGAGAGTTCCCCGGCGAGGTAGTCGGCGATTTCATTGGTCACCGCCTCGTGGAACACGCCCCGATCGCGGAAAGACCAGATGTAGAGCTTCAGGGATTTCAGCTCCACGCACCGGCCATCGGGCACGTAGGCCAGATCCAGGGTGGCGAAATCCGGCTGGCCGGTCCGCGGGCACAGGCATGTGAATTCCGGGATGCGCATGAGGATGGTGTAGTCCTGCCCGGGGCGCGGATTCGGGAAGGTCTCGATCGTGGCGGAAGGCTGTGAGGGCATGGGCATTTACTCTACACTAGCCGCGCTCGCTGCGGCGATCGCAAGTCCGCCAGGCTCCAGGGCGGCCATCCAGAAAGAGAACGGAACAGTGTAGATGCGGCTGACCAAGATCAAGCTCGCCGGCTTCAAATCCTTCGTCGATCCCACCCAAGTCAGCTTTCCCAGCAATCTCACCGGCGTCGTCGGTCCCAACGGCTGCGGCAAGTCGAACGTGATCGACGCGGTGCGCTGGGTGATGGGAGAGCTCTCGGCCAAGCACCTGCGCGGCGACAACATGGCCGATGTGATCTTCAACGGCTCCTCGGCCCGCAAGCCGGTCGGGACCGCCTCGGTCGAACTGGTCTTCGACAACTCCGACGGCAAGATCAGCGGCCCCTACGCGAGCTACAACGAGATTTCCCTCAGGCGCCAGGTCGCGCGCGACGGCTCCTCGGGCTACTACATCAACGGAGCGCGCTGCCGCCGCAAGGACATCACCAACCTGTTCCTCGGCACCGGTCTCGGTGCGCGCAGCTACGCCATCATCGAGCAGGGCACCATCTCGCGCATCATCGAGGCCAAGGCCGAGGACATGCGCGCCTTCGTAGAGGAAGCCGCCGGCATTTCCCGCTACAAGGAGCGCCGCCGCGAGACCGAGAGCCGCATAGCCGATACACGCGAGAACCTCGAGCGGCTGCAGGACGTGCGCGACGAGGTCGAGAAGCAGATCCGCCACTTGCAGCGCCAGGCGGCGACCGCGCGGCGCTATCAGGGACTGAAAGAGGAGGAGCGGCGCGTGAGCGCGGAGCTGTTGGCGCTGCGCATCCGCGAGCTCGACAGCGGCGCCGAGGTGCACGACAGCGCCACCCGCGAGCGCGAGCTCGAGATGCAGTCGGCGCTCGCCGATCAGCGCGGCGCCGAGGCGGCCATCGAGGGCCAGCGCGCGCAGCACGCGGCCTGCGCCGAGCGGCTCTCGGCCGTCCAGGCCCGCCACTACGAGATCGGCTCGGAGATCTCCCGTCTCGAGCAGGCGATCCAGCACACGCGCCAGTTGCGCGAGCGCCAGCGCGCCGATCTCGCCCAGTCGAGCGCGACGCTCGCGGAGCTCAACGCGCACATCGAGCGCGACGAGCAAGGGCTCGCCGCCGTGCGCGAGGATCTCGCCGTCTCGCTGCCGCAGCTCGAGGACGCCCGGCGCGCCGAGCAGGCGGCAGCCGAGGCGCTCGAGACGAGCGAGGGGGAGCTGGCCGCCTGGCAGGAGCGCTGGGAACGATTGAACGGTGCGCTCGGCGCGGCCGATCGCACCACTCAGGTCGAGCGGGCGCGCATAGAGCAGCTCGAGAATCAGCTGCGGCGCTTCCAGGCGCAGACCGAGCGGCTGGCGCTCGAGCGCGACTCGCTCTCCGCCCAGGACTCGAGCGAGCAGCTCGACCTGCTCGCCGGCCAGGAGGCCGAGGCGCGCACCACCGGCGAGACGCTATCGGAGAGTCTGCGGCTTGCCGTGGAGCGCCTGCAGGGCGCGCGCACCGGGCAGCTCGCCGCGGAAGAGGAGCTGGAGGCGGCCCGTGCCGAGCGAGAGCGCTCGCGAGCCGAGTGCACTTCACTCGAGGCCGTGCAGAAGGCCGCGCTCTCGGCGAGCGCCGGCGAGGCGCTCGATTGGCTCTCCGGCGCAGGCCTTGCCGGGCGCACGCGGCTCGCCGAGCGCCTTGCAGTCGAGCCGGGTTGGGAGCGCGCGGTCGAGACCGCCCTTGGCGATTATCTGGAGGCGGTGTGTGTCGAGGGGCTCGATGCGCTTGCCGCGCCGCTCGAGAGGCTCGCCGAGGGGCGCCTGACGCTCATCGAGGATAGCGCCGCCTCCACCGACGCCGTGGCCGATACCCTGGCCTGCAAGGTGTCCGGGCCGACCGCAGCCCTCGCTCACCTGGCGGGCGTGCGCACCGCGGATTCCCTGGCCGACGCGCTGCAGATTCGAGCGACCCTCGAGTCCGGACAGTCCGTCATCACCCGCACCGGCGAGTGGCTGGGCCGTCACTGGCTGCGTGTCAGCCGCGGCGTCGACCCGCATTCCGGCATCATCGAGCGCGAGCACCGGTTGAAGAGTGTGCGTGCCGAGGCTGCCGCCGCCGAGGATCGCGTGCGTGTCGCCGAGGCGAGCCTGGCGCGGGTGCGTGATGCGCTTGCCCAGGCGGAAGCCGACCGTGACGGCGCGCAGTCCGACATCCAGGCCGCGCACCGCCGCCACGCCGAGCTGACCGGCCAAGTGCAGGCGGCGCGCGCGCGGCTCGACCAGACGATGCAGCGGCGTGCGCGTGTCGAGGAGGAGCATGAGGAGCTCTCGCATGAGATCGGCGCTGCGCAGGAGGCGTTGAGCCAGGCTCGCGAGGCGCTCGAGGAGGCGGTGGCGCGGGCCTGCGAGCTCAACGTCCAGCGCGAAGCGCTCGAGGAGGAGCGCGAGATGCGCCGGGAGGCGCTCGCGGCGGCGCGCTCGCGCGCCCAGGAGGCCCAGGTCGCGGCCCGCGACCTGTTGATCCGGGTGGAGGCGCGGCGCTCGGCGGAGAGCTCGATCGGATTGAGCCTCGCACGCATGGGCGAGCAGCGCGCCCATGTCGTGCAGCGGCGGGAGCAGCTCGAAGCGGAGCTCGCCGGGGGCGACGCACCCATCGTGGAGCTCGAGACGAAACTCGACGAAACGCTTTCCCAACGGCTGTCGGTGGAGGCGGATTTCGCAGCGGCGCGCGCGGCGGTGGAGGAGGCCGATACGGCACAGCGCACTCTCGAGGAGCAACGCACGCAGGCGGAGCGGCAGGTCGAGCACGCGCGCGAGGCAATGGAAGCGGCCCGGCTCGCGGCCCAGGAGAACCGCATCCGGCGCGAGGGGCTGCTCGAGCAGCTCATCGAGACGCGCTTTACACTGGAGGAGGTGCAGCTGAGCCTGCCCGCCGATGCTCAGGTGCCTGCCTGGGAGGATACCCTGGCGCGGGCTCGAGCCGGCATCGAGAAACTCGGCCAGGTGAATCTCGCCGCCATCGATGAGCTGACCGAACAGACCGAGCGCAAGGAGTACCTCGACCGGCAGTTCACCGATCTGACCTCGGCGCTCGAGACGCTCGAGGAGGCGATGCGGCGCATCGAGAAGGAGACGCGCAGCCGCTTCGAGGACACCTTCGAGAAGATCAACTCCGGCATGAAGGAGAAATTCCCGCGCCTGTTCGGCGGCGGACATGCCTATCTCGAGCTGGTGGGCGAGGATGTGCTCAATGCCGGAGTGGCGGTGATGGCGCGGCCGCCGGGGAAGAAAAACAGCAGCATCCATCTGCTCTCGGGCGGGGAGAAAGCGCTCACTGCCGTGGCACTGGTGTTTTCGATCTTCGAGCTCAACCCGGCGCCCTTCTGTCTGCTCGACGAGGTGGACGCGCCGCTCGATGAGCACAACGTCGGCCGATTCTGCGACATCGTGCGCGAGATGTCCCAGCGGGTGCAGTTCATCTTCATCACCCACAACAAGACCACCATGGAGCTCGCCGCGCAGCTGCTCGGGGTGACCATGCACGAGGCGGGGGTCTCGCGGCTGGTGGCCGTGGATGTGGACGAGGCGGTTCGGTTGGCCGCGGTTTGATGCTCCGGGAGCTTGCCGTGTCGAAGCTGCGTTGGACACTGCTCATTCTGGGGGGGGCTTTCATCATTGCGCTGGCGCTGTGGGAGCGGTGGAGGCCCCACCAGGGGCGCGGCTCGGGCGTGGGGCCGGGCGGCCAGCGCACGAGTGCCCCGGACGTCCAGTCCGGGAAGCTCTCCCGGGACGAGCGGGCCCCGAATCTTCCGGGCGTGGCCTTTCCGGGCGAAGCCCGTCTACAGCCCGCCGAGCCCTGGATCGGCGATCCGGGGCTGACCGATGTCCTCTCGTCCGAGAGCGAGCTCCCGCCCGAGGGGGAGCTGCGGGCAGAGCGCCCCCGGCGCGCCTCGCCGGGCATCGGCGCAGCGCCGGGGCAGGCTAGGCAGGCTGCAGCCCCTGCGGCCTCTGCCGCGCACGAGGAGCCTGCCGCGGCCTCGGCAGCCCTCGATGCCCCTTCCGATCCCGTAGCCACCGACGAATCGTTGCGGGTGGTGCTCGCGCAGAACTCAGACGAGTCCCCCACTACCGAGCTCCCGGTGCTGGCCGAGGCGGCCGTGGACGTCCCGGCTTCCCAGGCATTGGAGGAGACCGTCGCCCTGGAGGGCCCGAGGCCTGAGGCGCCCATCGTGCAGTGGCCGCCCGAGGAATCCCGGCAGATCGTGGCGCTGCGCCTGGTGGCACCCCCCGAGCGTTTCCCGGGGAGGGCCGTGCGGCTGGCACTCGCCGCCGAGGGGTTTCTGCTCGGCAAGTTCGATATCTTCCACAAGCCGGACGAGGCGCATCGGGCCCTCGTGAGCGCCGCCTCGCTCACCCGTCCCGGAACCTTCGACCTGGATACCATGGACTCGCAGCGCTACCCGGGGCTCAGCCTGTTCGTCGTCCTGCCCGGACCGTGCCCCGCGCCGCAGGCGTTCGATGAGCTCGTCGACATCGCGAAAAACCTCTGCGAGCGGCTGCAAGGTGAGCTGCAGGATGCCCGGGGCGAAGCGCTGACCGATGAGATCATCGAGCGGCAGCGCGAGACCCTGACCTCGGAGGTCGCCGGCGAGGCAGCCTCGTGACAGGGGGGGTGCCCGCGCGCCTGGACGCTCTGCGCGCCGAGATCGCCCGGCACGACTACCGCTACTACGTTCTCGACAACCCGGAGATCCCGGATGCCGAGTACGACAAGCTGATGGCCGAGCTCAAGCGGCTGGAAGCCGCGCACCCTGAGCTCGTCACCGCCGATTCCCCGACTCAACGCGTCGCGGGCGTCCCGAGCGGCGAGTTCGGCGAGGTCGTGCATGAGCTGCCGATGCTGTCGCTCGAGAACGGATTCACCGACGAGGACGTGACGGACTTCGACCGGCGCGCGCGCGAGCGGCTCGGGGCGCAGGGTCCGCTCGATTATTTCGCCGAGCCGAAGCTCGACGGACTCGCCGTGACCCTGGCTTTTCACGACGGCTCGTTCGAGCGCGCGGCGACCCGCGGTGACGGCTTCAAGGGCGAGGATGTGACGGCCAACGTGCGTACCATCCGCGCCTTCCCGCTGCGGCTGCACGGCAAAGCGCCGCGGATGCTCGAGGTGCGCGGCGAGGTGTTCATGCCGATCGCCGGCTTCGAGCGTCTGAACCGCGAAGCGCACGAGCGCGGCGAGAAGGTGTTCGTCAATCCACGCAACGCCGCCGCGGGCAGCCTTCGCCAGCTCGATCCGCGCGTCACCGCCGCGCGGCGCCTACGCGTGTTTTTTTATGGTCTGGGTGTCGTCTCGGGCTGGGAGCCCCCCGAGACCCAGAGCGGGCTGATCGAGGCGCTCGAGCACTGGGGGCTGCCGGTGTGTCCGCACTCCGAGCGTGTGCGCGGCGCCGAAGGCTGCCTCGAGTACTTCCGGGAGATGGGCCGGCGGCGAGCGAGCCTGCCTTACCAGATCGACGGAGTGGTCTTCAAGGTCGAGCGGCGAGCCGATCAGGAGAGGCTCGGGTTCGTCTCGCGCGCTCCCCGCTGGGCGCTGGCGCAGAAGTTTCCGGCCGAGGAGGCCATGACCCGGGTGCGCGCGATCGAGTTCCAGGTCGGGCGCACCGGAGCGCTCACCCCGGTGGCGCGGCTCGAGCCGGTGTTCGTCGGCGGCGTGACCGTCAGCAATGTGACATTGCACAACCTCGATGAGGTGTGGCGCAAGGACGTGCGCGTCGGCGATACGGTGGTGGTCCGGCGCGCGGGTGATGTCATTCCGGAGCTGGTGCGCGTGATCAGCGAGCGGCGGCCGCAGCCGCGGCCGCAGCGCGTCGAGCTGCCCGGACGCTGCCCGGTGTGCCACTCGGCGGTCATTAAGCCCGAGGGGGAGGCGGTGGCCCGCTGCACCGGCGCATTCACCTGCCCCGCGCAGCGCCAGGAGGCCCTGCGGCATTTCGCGAGCCGCAGGGCGATGGACATCGAGGGCCTCGGCGAGAAGCTCGTCGAGCAGCTGGTCGAGGGGGGGATCGTCAGCTCGCCCGCCGAACTTTACACGCTCACCGTGGCGCAGCTCGCCGACCTCGAGCGCATGGGCGAGAAGTCCGCGGCGAACCTCAAGGAGGCCATCGAGCGCAGCAAACACACGACATTGCCACGGTTGCTGTATGCGCTCGGCATCCGCGAGGTGGGGGAGGCCACGGCTCTTGCGCTCGCGCGCCACTTCGGTGAGCTGGACCCTCTGATGGACGCGAGCGAGGAGGAGATCCAGCGCGTGCCCGATGTGGGGCCCGTGGTGGCGGCGCACGTCGCGGCGTTTTTCGCCTCGCGCGAGCACCGCGAAGTGATCAAGCGGCTGCGCGACGAGGGGGTGCGCTGGGAGAGGCTCGAGACCACTTCCGCCCCGCTGCCGCTGTCCGGCCAGACTTTCGTGCTCACCGGCACGCTCGAAGAGCTCACTCGCGAGCAGGCGGCCGAAGCGCTCACGGCGCTCGGCGCCAAGGTCTCGGGCAGTGTCTCGAAGAAGACCCGCTACGTGGTGGCCGGTGCCGATCCCGGCTCGAAACTCGACAAAGCGCGCTCGCTCGGCATCGAGGTGCTCGACGAGGCGGCCCTCAAACGGCTGCTCGAGCGCCACGCCAAATGAAAAGCCCCCGGGTCGGGCAGACCCGGGGGCTCGTTCGAGGGCGGCGCTCCAATCAGTCCGCGTTCGTGGGCGCGGGAACCGCCGGCGGGCCGGCCTGGGCCTTGGTCGGCTTGTCGGTCTGGGTGTCGAGATAGGTCACGATCTTGTCCTTGCCGATCAGCGTGTCGGTGTAGGCGCGGAAGCGCTTGGCCTCGACGATCTGCACCAGGCGATCCTTGACCTGGTCGAACGGCGGCGGCGAAAGCGGCCGGGTGCCGAGCAGCTTGATGACGTGCCAGCCGTACTGCGTGTGCACCGGCGTATGGGTGTACTCGCCGACCTTCAGTTGGGCGACGGCGTCGGAGAAGGGCTTGACCATGTGATTGAGCGTGAACCAGCCGAGGTCCCCGCCGTTGGTCTTGGACGGGTCGATGGAGTATTTCTTGGCCAGCGCGCCGAAGTTCCCGCCGTGCTCCAGGTCCACGATGACCTGCTTGGCGAGCGACTGGCTCTTCACCAGGATGTGCTCGGCGTGGTACTCGGTCTTCGGCATCTGGGCCACCTCGGCGCTGTATTCGCTCTGCAGCTCTGCGTCGCTCGGCTTCTTGCCGCCGAGGAATTTGTCCGAGGCCGCCTGCTCGAGGATGTGCAGGCGCGAGAGCCTCAGAAGCGCGGCGGTGCTGGCCTGCTTCTGCAGGCCTTCCTTCGTCGCCTGCTGCGCCACGGCTTCGGCGCGGATCAGACTGTCGAGCACCATGGCGCGCTGCCGCGGCGTGAGCGAGCTCGAGTCGCGGCCGCCGGTGATTCCCTTGACGTAGAATTCGTAGAAGTCCCGGCTGATCGGTGTGCCGTTGACCGTAGCCACCACGGAGGTGGAGGGCTTGCCCGGCGCGGAGGATTGGGGGTGGCAGGCGGCCAGGCCCGCCAGGGCGCAGACGAGGCAGAGGATCCTGAGGTGCTTCATGAGAGGCTCGTTCGGTTGTGTGGTGGGTCAGAGAATGGGAAGTCGGCCGGCCGCGCGGGCGGACGCTCAGGGGGCGGGCGGCTGCGCATTGGGCGGCGCGGCGGCGGAGATGTTCAACGCGTGGATGCCGTGCCCCATCAGAGGCGCGAGCGCCTCATAGACCATGCGGTGCCGCTCGAGCGGCGGCCGGCCGGCGAAGGAGCGCGACACCAGCGTGACGCGGAAGTGTCCTCCAGATCGGGCTCCCTCGTGACCGGCGTGCCGGGCGCTGTCGTCGAGCACTTCGAGCGACAGCGGCGAGAAAGCGCGCTCCAATGCGGTGCGAATCTCGTTGATCGTGGTTTTGGGTGTGGGGCTCATCCGCCGCGGCGGTCGCAGGTTCTGGTCAAGGTTGCGTATGATAACGCACTCGTGCTCCTCCCGGAGCGGACGAGCACATGAGCCAATACCTCGAGCTGCATCCCGTCACGCCGCAGGTCCGCCTGATCCGCATCGCTGCCGACATCGTGCGCGGCGGTGGCATCATTGCCTATCCGACCGATTCGTGCTACGCGCTCGGCTGGCACATTGGCGATGCCCGCGCAATCGAGCGAGTGCGCCGCATCCGCCGCGCCGACCGGCACCACCATTTCACCCTGGTCTGCGCCGACCTCGCCGAGGTCGGCCGGTTCGCGCGGATCGAGACGTGGCAATTCCGGATGCTGCGCAGCTGTCTGCCGGGGCCGTACACCTTTCTGCTCAAGGCCACGCGCGAGACGCCCCGGCGGCTGCAGCACGAGCGTCGGCGCACCATCGGCGTGCGCATTCCGGAGCATCCGGTACCCCGGCTGCTGCTCGCCGAGCTCGGTGAGCCGCTCATGAGCAGCACGCTGCTGCTGCCGGATGAGCCGGTTCCGCTCACCTCGGCGCAGGAGATCCAGCGGCGCCTCGAGCACGAGATCGACGCGGTGCTCGATGGGGGGGATTGCGGCGTGGAGCCGACGACAGTGGTGGATCTGTCCGTGACGCCGCCGGTGCTCGTCAGGAAGGGGAAGGGACCTTTGGCCCCCATCCTCGGGGGCGCGGGCGAACACGGTATACTGCCCATTTAGGAATGCGAGAACAGCTTCGATGAGCACACCTCACCCCGGCGGCCGCGTTCTGTCCGGCATGCGGCCCACGGGCCGGCTGCACCTGGGCAATTACCACGGAGCGCTTCGCAACTGGGTGCGCCTGCAGTACGAGCACGAGTGCTTCTTCTTCATCGCCGACTGGCACATGCTGACCACCGGCTACGAGGACACCAGCCGGCTGCCGGAGTTCGTGCACGAGGTGCTGATCGACTGGCTGGCGGCGGGCCTCAATCCGGGGGTCGCGACGCTGTTCGTCCAGTCGCACGTGCCCGAGCACGCCGAGCTGCACCTGCTGCTGTCCATGGTGACCCCGCTCGGCTGGCTCGAACGGGTGCCGAGCTACAAGGACCAGCAGGAGCAGATCAAGGAGAAGGACCTGGCGACCTATGGCTTCCTGGGTTACCCGCTGCTGCAAAGCGCCGACATCCTCATCTACCGCGCCCAACACGTGCCCGTGGGCGAGGACCAGGTGGCCCATGTGGAGCTCACGCGCGAGGCTGCGCGCCGCTTCAACCACCTGTACGGCCGGGAGCCGGACTTCGAGGAGAAGGTCGAGCGTGCCATCAAGAGCCTCGGCGGGCGCAACACCACGGTCTATCGCCAGTTGCGGCGCAAGTTCCAGGAGACCGGCGACCAGCAGGCCCTCGAGCGCGGTCGCGCGCTCGTGCACAGCAACAACCGCCTGACGGTGGCCGACCGCGACCGCTTGCTCGGCTTCCTGGAGGGCACCGGCGTCACCATTCTGCCCGAGCCTCAGGTTCTGCTCACCGAGACGCCCAAGGTGCCGGGGCTCGATGGGCGCAAGATGTCCAAGTCCTACGGCAACACCATCGAGCTGCGCGAAGACCCGCAGTCGGTCGAGCGCAAGCTGCGGGCGATGAAGACCGATCCGGCGCGGGCGCGGCGCACCGATCCGGGCGAGCCCGAGCGCTGTCCGGTGTGGGACCTGCACAAGATCTACTCCGGCGAGGACACCCGCAAATGGGTGGCCGAAGGCTGCCGCTCGGCGGGCATCGGCTGCCTGGAGTGCAAGCAGCCGATCATCGAGACGGTCGTGGCGGAGGTTACCGAGATGCGGCGCCGCGCCCAGGAGTACATCGAGAACCCCGAGCTGCTGCGTGACATCGTGGCCGAGGGATCGGAGAAGGCGCGCGATGCGGCCCGGGCGACGCTGGAAGAGGTGCGCCGGGCCATGCACCTGCGCAGCGACTGAGCCGCCATGGACCCCAAGCCACAACTGTCGATCGTATCGGGGGACGCCTCGGGCGAGCCGCGGGAGCCGGAACCGCACGCCACTGGGCCGGAGCAGGTGGAGATGCCTTTCGCCGTCGTCAACGGCGAGCCGGTCACGGTGCTGCCGCGCGACCTGTACATCCCGCCGCAGGCGCTCGAGGTGTTTCTGGAGGCCTTCGAAGGGCCGCTCGATCTGCTGCTGTACCTGATCCGCCGGCAGAATCTCGACATCCTGGACATTGCGCTCGCCGAGATCACCCGGCAGTACATGAAGTACATCGAGCTGATGCAGGATCTGCAACTCGAGCTGGCGGGCGAGTATCTCGTGATGGCCGCGACGCTCGCGGAGATCAAGTCCCGCATGCTGCTGCCGCGGCCGAAGCTCGCCGCCGATGGCACGGAGGAGGACCCGCGGGCGGAGCTCGTGCGGCGATTGCAGGAATACGAGCGCTTCAAGCGCGCTGCGGAGGACCTCGATACGCTGCCGAGACTCGAGCGCGATCACTGGACCGCCGGGGCGGAGCTCAAGGACCGCCAGGTGGTGCGGGCTCTGCCGCAGATCACGCTCAAGGAAATGCTGGCGGCGTTCCAGGAGGTCGTGGTGCGCTCGCAGATGTTCGCGCACCATCACATCCAGCGCGAGGTGCTGTCGGTGCGCGAGCGCATGGGCAACATTCTCGCCTCGCTCGAGCAGTCGAGCTTCGTGGAGTTCATTCGCCTGTTCAAGCCCGAGGAGGGCCGCATGGGGGTGACGGTCACCTTCATGGCCATCCTCGAGCTGGTGCGCGAGGGGCTGATCGACATCGTGCAGGCGGAGGCCTACGCTCCGCTGCACGTGCGGGCCGGGGGTCGCGGGCGCGGTCTGCACGTGGTCGCCGACAATACCGGGCCGCAGGAGGACTCCTCCGAGGCCCGCAGCCCGGAGGACGCGAGTGCCGCGCAGCGCTCCGAGAGCCCGGGTCACGAGGACGGAAGTGGCCCGGAGTATCCCTCTGAGACCTCGGGTCACCAAGACGGAGGAGACCTCTGAGACCCGCTTTCACCAAAGATGGAGGTGCCCTGGGAAACCCCCGGGAACCCCGCCAAGAGACGACCGATGAGTGAGTTCTACCTTAGGAATGTGATCGAGGCGGCTCTGCTGGCCGCCGGCCGCCCGCTCAAGCGCGAGGAGCTCATGCAGCTCTTCGATGAGTCGGCGCGCCCGAGCGAGGAGGCGCTGCGCGAATGTCTCGAGGTCCTCGCGGCCGAGTACCAGAACCGAGGAATCGAGCTGAAGGAAACCGCTTCGGGGCTGCGTATCCAGGTGCGCCGCGAGCTCGCCGGAGAGGTCTCGAGGCTCTGGCCCGAGCGGCCGGCGCGCTACTCGCGGGCCCTGCTCGAGACGCTGGCCCTCATCGCCTACCGCCAACCGATCACCCGCGGAGAGATCGAGGACGTGCGCGGCGTCGCGGTCAATCCCAATATCATCAAGACGCTGCTCGAGCGCAATTGGGTGCGGGTCGTCGGCCACCGCGACGTCCCCGGCCGTCCCGAGCTTCTCGGCACCACGCGCGATTTCCTCGATTACTTCGGCCTCGCGAGCCTCGATCAGCTGCCGCCGCTCTCGGAGCTGAAGGGGGTGGGCGATCTGAACCTGCAGCTCGATCTGCCCGCCGCCGGGCAGTCCGAGCCGCACAGCCCCGAGCCAGCCGACGGGAATGGCCCTGAGGCCGTCGCGGGCGCCGCCGGCGCCGATGCCGCACCGGCCACCGGCGAGGGCGGCTCCTCCGATGAGGAGCCGAACGAAGAGCGGGAAGACCGAGAGGAGCCGGCAGAGGGCGAGGCTTTCGATGCGCAAGAATCCCCGGCCCAAAAGATGCTCGCCGCCCCGGACGATGCGTCCAAGTGAGCCGGCCAGGCGGCGCCGCTCGGACCGCCAGCCCTCCAGCCGCGGCGAGCCCCAGGCAGAGCCCGAGCGACTGCAGAAGGCGCTCTCGCGGGCGGGACTCGCCTCGCGCCGCGAGGCCGAGGATTGGATCCGGGCGGGGCGCCTGAGCGTCAACGGCCAGCCGGCCACGCTCGGCATGAAGGTCTCCCCGGGGGACCAGGTCCGTCTCGATGGGCGCCTGATCCGCCAGCGCGAGCCGCCGAGCGGCGGGCGCACGTTCGTCTACCATCGCTCCAGCGGCGAGAGCCTGGACCAGCCCGCGACGCAGGAGGCCGGTGCCGTTGCGCTGCTCTCGCGTCTGCCCAGGGGGGCGGGGCGGCGTTTCGTGGTGGTGAGCCCCATGCCGAGAATCGACGGGGGGCTGGAGCTGATCTGCGGTGACGGCGAACTCGCCTCGAGGCTTCAGCGAAGCGTGCGCCGTTGGGTCAGCGGCTTCAGCGTCAGGATTCGTGGCGAGCTCACCGAGCCGCAGCGCCAGGGGGTTCTGGGAGGGGTGCTCGACAGTGGCGAGCGTCTCGAGGTGCTCGGTTGCGAAAACGTCGGCGGCGAGGCCGCCAACCGCTGGTACTCGCTCACCGTGCGAGGCGCGAGCGGCAAGGAGGCGAGGCAGCTGTTCGAGCGTCAGGGCGCGCTCGTCAGCCGGGTGATGCGTACTCGGCTCGGGGCGCTCGAGCTGGATCGCTCGCTTGCCCGGGGGCACTTCCGTGCGCTCGAGGCGCAGGAGCTCGAGGAGTTGCTGGCCCCGGCTCCTGGGGAGATCGAGACGTGAACGGCAAGCCAGGGCCGGCACCTGCGTCACGCATGGCCGGCACGGCGAATGACTAGGTCGGCTGGCTCGCCCGGAGCGCCGCAGGCGGCTCCGGGCCAATGCGCTAACCCTCGCGCACGAAGTGTGCCAGGTAGTTCACCGAAGGGTCCTCGGTCAGACGGGCGGACCCGGTAAAGGGGTTGAGCGTAATGCCGGCGAGGGCGCGGGCGCTCAGGCCGGCCGAGCGGGCCCATCCGGCGAGCTCGCTCGGGCGGATGAAGCGCTCATACTCGTGCGTGCCGCGCGGCAGGAGGGAGAGCACGTACTCGGCCCCGAGAATGGCCACGAGAAAAGACTTCGGGTTGCGATTGAGCGTGGAGACGAACACCGAGCCGCCCGGCCGTACCAGTGCGGCCAGCGTCGCAAGCATGTTCTGCGGCCGGGGTACGTGCTCGAGCATCTCCATGCAGGTGAGCACATCGAAGCCCGCAGGATCGCTCGCGGCGAGCTCTTCGGCGGCGGCCACACGGTAATCGATCGCAAGGCTGTGGGCACTGGCGTGCATGCGGGCGACCTCGATCATCCCCGGAGCCAGATCGATCCCCGTGACCCGCGCCCCTTCGCGCGCGAGCGCCTCCGTGAGCAGGCCGCCCCCGCAGCCGACGTCGAGCACCCGCGCGCCCGCCAGCGCGCATCGCTGCGCCACGAAGCGCAGGCGGACGGGGTTCAGCAGATGCAGCGGCCGGAACTGTCCGTGCTCGTCCCAGAAGCGCTCCGAGAGCGCATCGAACTTGGCGAGCTCGCCCTGCGCGGCATTCTGGCCGCGGGTGTCCGGGTGGGGACGGTGTGATGCGGTTGCCATACGAACCCTTTGAAGGGCGCGGCCCGAAGCGCCGGCCGCGTTGCAACCCATTATCGATCATCTCACATCCCGGCGCAGCGCCGAATGCATCCGCCGTGCTAACATTATCGTTTTGGCGCTTCCCGAGAGGCTATGCCTGAACGCTTGATGTCCGCCCGTCTCACCTCCGCTCCGGTCCGTGTCCCGGTCCATGTCTGAGATCGCGCGCGAAATCCTGTCCGTCAGCCTCGAAGAGGAAATGCGGCAGTCCTACCTCGATTACGCCATGAGCGTAATCGTCGGGCGCGCCCTGCCCGATGTGCGCGACGGCCTGAAGCCGGTGCACCGGCGCGTGCTCTTCGCCATGCGCGAGCTCGGCAACGATTGGAACAAGCCCTATAAGAAATCCGCGCGCGTCGTCGGCGATGTGATCGGCAAGTATCACCCGCATGGGGATACGGCCGTCTACGACACCATCGTGCGCATGGCGCAGCCGTTCTCCCTGCGCTACCTGCTGGTCGACGGACAGGGCAATTTCGGCTCGGTCGACGGCGATACGCCCGCGGCCATGCGCTACACGGAGGTGCGCATGTCGCGCCTGGCGCACGAGCTGCTGGCCGACATAGACAAGGACACCGTCGATTTCACGCCGAACTACGACGAGTCCGAGCTCGAGCCCTCGGTGCTGCCGACGCGCGTTCCGCACCTGCTGATCAACGGCCAGACGGGCATCGCGGTCGGCATGGCGACCAACATCCCGCCGCACAACCTCACCGAGGTGGTCAATGCCTGTCTGGCGCTGCTCGAGGATCCGCAGCTGCCGCTCGGGGCGCTGATGCAGCACGTGCCGGGGCCGGATTTTCCGACCGCCGGGATCATCAACGGCGCCCAGGAGATCGCCACCGCGTACCGCACCGGGCGCGGACGGCTGTCGGTGCGCGCACGGGCCGAGATCGAGGAGGTCGGCCGGGGCGATCGCCAGGCGATCGTGGTGACCGAGCTCCCCTATCAGGTCAACAAGGCGCGCCTGATCGAGCGTATCGCGCAGCTGGTGCGCGAGAAGCACATCGAGGGCATCGCCGGAGACGGCCTCAGGGACGAGTCGGACAAGGACGGCATGCGCATCGTGATCGAGCTCAGGCGCGGCGAGAACGCCGATGTCGTGCTCAACAACCTGTATGCGCAGACGCCGATGGAGACGGTGTTCGGCATCAACATGGTGGCCCTCGAGGACGGACAGCCGAAGCTGATGTCGCTCAAGGAGATGCTGGAGGCGTTCATCCGGCACCGCCGGGAGGTCGTCACCCGGCGCACCATTTTCGAGCTCGCCAAGGCCCGCGAGCGCGCCCATATCCTCGAGGGGCTCGCGGTCGCGCTCGCCAACATCGAGGAGGTGATCGCGCTCATTCGGGCCGCCGCATCGCCGGCCGAGGCGCGCGCGGGCCTGATGGGGCGTATCTGGCGCCCGGGCCCGGTCATGCAGCTGCTGGAGCGCGCCGGAGCCGTCTCGACGCGTCCCGGCGCGCTGGCGGAGGGCACGGGGCTCTCGGAGGCCGGCTACCGTCTCTCCGAGGCACAGGCCCAGGCGATTCTCGAGATGCGCCTGCATCGGCTCACCGGGCTCGAGCAGGACAAGATCATGGACGAGTATCGCGGGCTGATCGAGCGCATCGCGGATCTCAACGACATCCTGGCCCGTCCCGAGCGGCTCACCCAGGTGATCCGCGAGGAGCTCATCGAGATCCGCGAGAACTACGGCGATGCGCGCCGCACGGAGATCAACCGCGATCAGCTCAATCTCACCACCGAGGATCTGATCGAGCCGCAGGACGTGGTGGTGACGCTCTCGCACGGCGGCTACGTCAAGTGCCAGCCGCTCACCGAGTACCAGACCCAGCGGCGTGGCGGACGGGGCAAGGCCGCCACCGCCGTGAAGGACGAGGACTTCGTGGAGAAGCTCTTCGTCGCCCACACGCACGACACGGTGCTGTGCTTCTCCAACCACGGCAAGGTGTACTGGCTGAAGGTGTACGAGCTGCCCCAGGCCGGCCGAACCTCGGCGGGCAAGCCCATGGTGAACCTGCTGCCGCTCGAACAGGGAGAGACGATCAACGCCCTCCTGCCGGTCAAGCAGTACGATGAGCAGCATTACGTGTTCATGGCGACCAGTCAGGGCACGGTAAAGAAGACGCCCCTTGCCGCATTTTCGCGTCCTCGCGCCAGCGGCATCATCGCGGTCGATCTGCACGACAACGACCGTCTGGTCGGCGTGGCGATCACCGATGGAGAGCGCGAGGTCATTCTGGTCTCGAGCGGCGGCAAGGCCATCCGCTTTCACGAGGAGGAGGTGCGCGCGATGGGACGCGAGGCCGCCGGCGTGCGCGGCATCCGCATCGGCGAGGGCCAGGAGCTGATCGCGCTCATCGTGGTGGCCGACGGGGCCGTGCTCACGGCGTCCGCGGCCGGGTACGGCAAGCGCACGCCGATCGAGGAGTTCCCGCGCCAGGGCCGCGGCGGCCAGGGCGTGATCGCGCTTCAGACGAGCGAGCGCAACGGCGCCACCGTGGCGGCGCTGCAGGTGCTGCCGGGACAGGAGATCATGCTGATCAGCTCGAACGGCACCCTGGTGCGCACGGGGGTCGACGAGGTGTCGGTCCTCGGCCGCAACACCCAGGGGGTGCGCCTGATCCGCCTCGACGAGGGGGAGCGGCTGGTCGGCATAGAGCGGCTGGAGAGCCTGGAGAGTGGGGAGGGCGAGTCGGAGTCCGAGTCCGCGGAGCAGCCGGCCGAAGGCGCCGAGGTGCCGGCGCCGGACACCGATCCGGGCGCCTAGCGGCCGTCATCCGCCGCTGGCGGCCGTCGGGTGGGCGCTGATGGCCAAAAGTTCTCAAGCCGGTCCTGCCGCTTGATACTATCCGCTGTTCCCCGAATTCCAATGCGAGGCGGCCTTCAAGGTGCGCGTCTTCAACTTCTCCGCCGGACCCGCGGCGCTGCCGCTGGAAGTTCTCGAGCAGGCCCGCGACGAGCTCACCGACTGGCAGGGCAGCGGCATGTCGGTGATGGAGGTCAGCCACCGTGGGGAGGCCTTCATGGCGCTCGCCGAGCGGGCCGAGGCGCGCCTGCGCGCGCTGCTCGCCATTCCCCGCGGCTACAAGGTGCTCTTTCTGCAGGGCGGGGCCACGGCGCAGTTCGCCGCCGTGCCGCTGAATCTCGCCGCCCCCGGCGCGGCGGCCGACTACTTCAACACCGGCAGCTGGTCGAAGAAGGCGATTGAGGAGGCTGGCCGGCTCGGCGTGAAGGTGAATGTCGCCTCCGACGAGGCAGTGTCCGGCTACACCACCGTGCCGCCGCGGGACGCGCTGCGCCTCACGCCGGGCGCCGCGTACGTGCATTACACGCCCAACGAGACCATCGGCGGCGTGGAATTTCCCTACGTGCCCGATACGCGCGGGGTGCCTCTGGTGGCGGACATGTCCTCGAACATCCTCTCGCGCCCCATCGAGGTGGACCGCTTCGGTGTGATCTATGCCGGCGCTCAGAAGAACATCGGCCCCGCGGGACTGACCATCGTCATCGTCCGCGAGGACCTGCTCGGCAGGGCGCGCCCGGCCACCCCCTCGGTCCTCGATTACACGCGCATGGACGCCGAAGGCTCGATGCTCAACACCCCTCCGACCTTCGCGTGGTACATCGCCGCCCTCGTGTTCGAGTGGCTCGAGAAGCAGGGGGGGGTCGCGGCGATGGAAGCGCACAACCGCGCCAAGGCCGAGCTCCTCTACGGCGCCGTCGACGGCTCGGACTTTTACCGAAACCCGGTGGCGAGGGAGTGCCGCTCGCGGATGAACGTGCCGTTTACGCTGGCGCGGCCCGAGCTCGATGCGCAGTTTCTCGCCGAGGCGCTCTCGGCGGGCCTGACGCACCTCAGGGGGCATCGCTCGGCAGGCGGCATGCGCGCCAGCCTCTACAACGCGATGCCGATCCGGGGCGTCGAGGCGCTGGTCGCCTTCATGAAGGAGTTCGAGCGCCGGCACGGATAAGACGCCTCCGCATGAAATACCGCATCCTGACGCTCAACCACATCAGTGCCCGGGGGCTCGAGCGCCTGCCGCGCGAGCGCTACGAGGTCGCCTCCGGCCTCGACCGCCCGGACGCGGTCCTGGTGCGCTCGGCCGACATGCACCGGTGGGCCATCCCGCAGACGCTGCGCGCGGTGGCCCGCTCCGGAGCGGGTGTCAACAACATCCCGGTGGAGGAGTTGAGCCGCCGCGGGGTCCCCGTGTTCAACGCTCCCGGGGCGAACGCCAACGCGGTCAAGGAGCTGGTGCTCGCGAGCCTGTTTCTCGCCGCGCGCAACATCTGTCAGGCCTGGGATTTCGCGCGCTCGCTCGAGGGAGATGACGCCTCGATCGATGCGCAGGTGCACAGCGGCCGGCAGGCGTTCTTCGGCTTCGAGCTCGCCGGACGTACCCTCGGGGTGGTCGGCCTCGGGGCGGTCGGCGTAGAGGTGGCCAACGCCGCCGAGGCCCTCGGCATGCAGGTGCTCGGCTACGACCCCATGATCACCGTGCAGCGCGCCTGGCAGCTCTCCTCGGGCGTCGAACAGGCTCTCTCGCTCGATGACCTGTTCGCCCGCGCCGGCCTGGTCACCGTGCACGTGCCGCTCAACGAGCAGACCCGCGGACTCGTGAACGAGTATCGCGTGAAGCTCATGCAAAAAGGCGGCGTGCTGCTCAATTTCTCCCGTCCCGGCATCGTGGACGACCGCGAAGTGCTCGCCGCGCTCGATGCCGGGCGGCTGCACGCCTATGTGTGCGACTTCCCGAGCAACCTGCTGAAGGGTCATGCGCGGGTCATCACCCTGCCGCACCTCGGCGCCTCGACCGCCGAGGCCGCCGACAACTGCGCCATCATGGCCGCGGACCAGCTGCGCGACTTCCTGGAAAACGGCAACATCCGCAACAGCGTCAACTATCCCGAGGCGCTGCTGCCCCGTCCTCCGGGCGCCGCGCGCATCGCCATCGCCAACCGGAACGTGCCGAACATGGTCGGGCGGATTTGCACCTGCCTCGCGCAGGCCGGGCTCAATGTCGAGGACCTGCTCAACAAGTCGCGGGGCGAGTACGCTTACACGCTGATCGACCTCGACCGGGCGGCGGGCGAGGAGGTGCTCGGGAAGCTGCGCCTGATCGACGGAGTCCTCTCGGTACACATCATCTGACCAGCATGGCACGAAAGACCCCCACTCCCAGAGCGCGAGCACGCGCCGGCGCCACGGCCGCCGGCACGGCGCTCGCTGCGGTGCGCGACCGGATCGACGCGGTCGACGAGAAGATCCACCATCTGCTCAACGAGCGGGCGCGCCTCGCGCAGCAGGTGGGCCTTTCCAAGAGCCGCGACGGCAGGACGGTGGAGTTCTACCGTCCCGAGCGCGAGGCCCAGGTTCTGCGCAGGGCACTCGAGCGCAATCGCGGGCCGCTGCGCGACGAGGAGGTGCTGCGGCTGTTTCGCGAGATCATGTCGGCATGTCTCGCGCAGCAGGAGCCGCTGAAGGTCGCCTATCTCGGGCCCGAGGCCACCTTCAGCCAGACCGCGGTGCTCACCCACTTCGGGCACTCGGTGCGTTCGCTGCCTCTCGGCTCGATCGACGAGGTCTTTCACGAGGTGGAGTCGGCGGCGGCCGATTTCGGCGTGGTGCCGATCGAAAACTCCACCGAGGGCACCGTCAACCACACGCTGGACCGCTTTCTCGCCTCGCCGCTGAAGATCTGCGGCGAGGTGGAGCTGCGCATCCATCACCACCTGATGGGCAACATGGGCGCGCTGGGGCGCATCGCGCGCATCTGCTCGCACCCGCAGTCCTTCGCCCAGTGCCGCGTCTGGCTGCACGAGCACCTGCCCGAGGTCGAGCAGATCCCCGTCTCGAGCAACGGCGAGGCCGCGCGGCGGGCCCGCGACGAGCGCGGCACGGCGGCCATTGCCGGTGAGACGGCCGCCGAGGTCTATGGGCTGAAGGTGCTCGCGGCGCAGATCGAGGACCGCGCCGACAACTCCACGCGTTTCCTCGTGCTCGGCCGCAAACTCCTCGCCCCGAGCGGCCGGGATCGCACGACGCTGCTGATGTCCGCGGGTCACACCAATGCCCCGGGGGCGCTGCAGCGGCTGCTCGAGCCCCTGGCGCGCCACCGGGTCAGCATGACGCGCATCGAGTCGCGTCCCTCGCACCGGCGGAAGTGGGACTACGTGTTCTTCATCGACATCGACGGCCACGCCGAGGAGCCCCACGTGGCGCGCGCGCTCGCGGCGTTGAAGGAGCGCGCTTCGCTGTTCCGGCTGCTCGGTTCCTATCCCCAGGCGATTCTCTAGCCGGTGAGACGTGACGAGCATGACCGTGGGTGACAAAGGGATGCATTACCGAGTCGAGCCCGGTGGCGAGGTGTCCGGGCAGATCACCGTGCCCGGCGACAAGTCGATCTCGCACCGCGCGCTGATGCTCGGGGCGCTGGCCGAAGGCGATACCGAGATCACCGGGTTTCTCACCGGAGAGGATTGCCTCGCGACGCTGCGTGCCCTGAGCGCACTCGGCGTGCATATCGAGCGTCCCGAGCCGCAGCACGTGAGGGTGCACGGGGTGGGCGTGGACGGGCTGCGCGCCAGTTCCTCGCCGCTCGATATGGGCAATGCGGGTACGGCCATGCGCTTGTTCATGGGCCTGCTCGCGCCTCAGTCGTTCGACTCGGTGCTGATTGGGGACGAGTCGCTCATGCGCCGGCCCATGGAGCGGGTGGCGGGACCGCTTCGCGAGATGGGCGCTCGCATCGAGACCCGCGACGGGCGCCCGCCGGTGCAGATTTACGGCACGCCCGGCCTGAAGGGGATCGATTACCGCCTGCCGGTGGCCAGCGCGCAGGTGAAGTCCGCCGTGCTGCTGGCGGGGCTGCGCGCCGCCGGACGGACCCGTGTGACCGAGCCTGCTCCGACGCGCGATCACACCGAGCGCATGCTGGAAGCCTTCGGCGTCACGCTCGTGCGCGAGGGGGCCAGCGTCTCGATCGAGGGCGGGCAGCGCCTCAGCGGCACCGCGATCCGGGTACCGGCGGATTTCTCCTCGGCGGCGTTTTTCCTGGTGGCGGGCTGCCTCGCCGCCGAGCGCGGCCTGCTGCTGCGCAACGTCGGCATCAACCCGACTCGAACCGGGCTGTTGGCGCTGCTCGAGCAGATGGGGGCCGACATTCGCCTGCATCCGCACGCCAGATCGCAGCGCGGCGAGCCCATCGCGGACATCGAGGTGCGCAAGTGCCGGCTGCGCGGCATCCGGGTCCCCGAGGCGCTGGTGCCCCTGTCGATCGATGAGTTTCCGGTCTTCTTCATCGCCGCGGCCATGGCCGAGGGCGAGACGCTGGTGCGAGGGGCACAGGAGCTGCGCGTCAAGGAAAGCGATCGCCTGGCGGCCATGGCCGCGGGGCTGACCCGGCTCGGGGTCGAGAACCGGCTGCTCGCGGACGGCCTGTGGATTCGGGGGGGGACCGGGTTTAACGGCGGCACCATCGAGAGCCACGGCGATCACCGCATCGCGATGGCCTTTGCGGTGGCGGGTCTGGCCGCCCGAGGCTGCATAGAGATCCGGGACGTCGCCAATGTGGCCACCTCCTTCCCAGGCTTCCTCGAGCTCTCGGCGGCGGCGGGCCTGAGGATCGAAGTGGCGTGAGCGTTCCCGTCCTGACCGTCGACGGCCCGAGCGGCTCGGGCAAGGGCACCCTGAGCCGGATCATGGCGCAGCATGCCGGCTGGCATCTGCTCGACAGCGGTGCGTTGTACCGCCTGGTGGCCCTGGCCGGACTCAGGCGTGGACTTGACCAGGACGATTTCGAGGGGCACGCACGGCTTGCCGGCTCCATGGACGTTCGCTTCGGCGTCGGACAGGAGGCCGAGCGTGTCTTGCTCGAGGGAGAGGACGTCACGGACGCCATCCGCACCGAGGAGGTCGGACAGGGCGCCTCACGGGTGGCTGCCTGGCCGGCGGTGCGCGACGCGCTGCTCGAGCGCCAGCGCGCCTTTGCCCAGCCTCCCGGCCTGGTGGCCGACGGCCGGGACATGGGGACGGTGGTCTTCCCCGGGGCCGCTTTGAAGATCTTCCTCACCGCCACCCCCGGGGAGCGGGCGCTCAGGCGCTATAACCAGTTGAAAGAAAAGGGTTCTGATGCTAGCCTCTCCGCCCTTTCGCGCGAGATCGCCGAACGCGACGCGCGGGACTCCACCCGGGCGGTCGCCCCGCTCGTCCCCGCGCCCGACGCCGAGGTGATCGATTCGACGGGACTTTCGATCGAGGAAGTTGCCGCGCGCGTGATCGAGTTGGGCAGGCGGCGCGCGCTGTGGGCGTGAGGCCGTCTCGCTGAGAGTTTTCCGGTCGGTACGCTGGAAGGACCCGCGTGCCGTGTTCGCATCTGCCTGGGCCTTCAGGAAACGAGGCTCCAGTGAAGTGCACGGCTCCCTACGGACCGTGCGAGTGAAGGTATGACAGAAAGTTTTGCACAGCTCTTCGAGCAGAGTCTCGCCAATCAACGCATTCGCCCCGGCATGATCCTCACCGGGCTGGTCGTAGACGTCACCCCCGACGTGGTGGTCGTCAACGTAGGCCTGAAGTCCGAGGCGGTCATTCCCCTCGAGCAATTCAAGAACGAGCGCGGGGAGGTCGAGGTCACGGCCGGCGACGAGGTCGAGGTCGCCCTCGACTCCGTGGAGGACGGCACCGGCGAGACGCGTCTGTCGCGGGAGAAGGCCAAGCGGGCCCGCACCTGGACGCGGCTCGAGGAAGCATTCAACAAGTCCGAGATCGTCACCGGCGTCATCACCGGCCGCGTCAAAGGCGGCTTCACCGTGGAGATCGACAACGTGCGGGCGTTCCTGCCCGGCTCGCTCGTCGATGTGCGCCCGGTGCGCGACACCGCCTATCTCGAGGGCAAGCCGCTCGAGTTCAAGGTCATCAAACTCGACCAGAAGCGCAACAACGTCGTGGTCTCGCGCCGTGCCGTGGTCGAGCAGGAATTTTCCGCCGAGCGCAACGCGCTGCTCGAGAATCTGCAGGAGGGCGCGGTCGTGCGCGGCGCGGTCAAGAACCTGACCGACTACGGCGCGTTCGTCGACCTCGGTGGCATCGACGGCCTGCTGCACATCACCGACATGGCCTGGAAGCGTGTGAAGCACCCGTCCGAGGTCGTCAAGGTCGGCGATGAGATCGAGGTGCGGATCCTGAAGTTCGACCGCGAGCGCTCGCGCGTGAGCCTGGGCCTGAAGCAGCTCGGTGCCGATCCGTGGGAGAACATCGCCCGGCGCTACCCGGCCCACACCCGCGTGTTCGGCAAGGTCACCAACATCGCCGACTACGGCGCGTTCGTCGAGATCGAGGACGGCGTCGAGGGCCTGGTGCACGTCTCGGAGATGGACTGGACCAACAAGAACGTCAACCCCGCCAAGGTCGTGCACACCGGCCAGGAAGTCGAGGTCATGGTGCTCGATGTCGACGAGGACCGCCGCCGCATCTCCCTGGGCCTGAAGCAGTGCCAGGCCAACCCGTGGAAGGAGTTCGCCGAGAACTACAACCGCGGCGATCACGTGAGCGGCCAGATCAAGTCGATCACCGACTTCGGCATCTTCATCGGCCTTGCGGGCAACATCGACGGCCTGGTGCACCTGTCCGACATCTCCTGGGACATGCCCGGCGAGGAGGCCGTACGCAGCTTCCAGAAGAGCCAGCAGGTCGAGGCCATGGTGCTGTCGATCGACCCGGAGCGCGAGCGCATCAGCTTGGGCATCAAACAGCTCGCCAAGGACCCGTTCTCGAGCTACATCGCCGAGAATCCCAAGGGCACGATCGTCAGGGGGGTGGTCAAGGAAGTCGATGCCCGCGGCGCGGTCATCGATCTCGGCAACGGCATCGAGGGGCAGCTGCGCGCCTCCGAGCTGGGCCGCGACCGGGTCGAGGACGCGCGCGCCGTGATCAAGGTGGGCGAGGAGATCGAGGCGAAGTTCACCGGTGTCGATCGCAAGTCGCGCACCATCTCTTTGTCGATCAAGGCCAAGGAGGCCCATGAGGAAGCCGAGGCGGTGCAGAGCTACCGCTCGACCGAGTCGGCGTCCACGGGCACGAGCCTCGGCGATCTGCTCAAAGAGCACATCGGGGATCGTGGCTGAAACCTCCAAGACCCACGGCCACGAAGGCGGAGGAGACCTCTGAGGCCCGCTTTCACAAAGATGGAAGTGTACCGGGAAACCACCGGGAAACCCTCAACGCCGCCGCTCCCCCCGGGGGGGAGCGGCGGTGAATCTCGAATGACATGACCAAGTCTGAGCTCATCGAAATCATCGCCGCCAAGCAGAAGCATCTGCCGGCCAAGGATGTCGAGCTGGCGCTCAAACAGATCCTCGAGGTCATGAGCGATGCTCTCGCGCAGGGTGAGCGCATCGAGATTCGCGGCTTCGGCAGCTTCAGCCTGCACTTCCGTCCGCCCCGCCAGGGACGCAACCCCAAGACCGGCGAGGCCGTGGCGCTTACCGGCAAGCATGTTCCGCATTTCAAGGCGGGTAAGGACCTGAGGGAGCGGGTCAACGAGGGGGCGACCCAGCCGATACGGGGGTAGGCGGCCGCTCGCACCGGGCGGGCGACCCGTCCCGGGAGAGGCGCGTCGCCTGCAGAGGACATCGCTCGCCGTCCCGCGCCGCATGTTAAATTCGCTGCCGTGATCGAGCTGCCCGCCTACCTGCTCGCGTTCTCCTTTTCGGCGATCGGCCTCGCCGCCTGGCTCCTCGGCCGGCTCACGGGCGGCAAACGCACGGTGCGGCTGCCGCGCGATTACTACATCGGCCTCGATCATCTCATCAACGACCGATTCGACCATGCGGTCGAGGTGTTCGCGCGCATGGCCGAGGCCGGTGATGCGGCGGAGATCCAATTCGCCCTGGGGAGTCTGTTCCGGCGGCGCGGAGAGGTCGACCGGGCGATTGCCATCCACACCCGCCTGCGCGAGCACGGGGCGGTCGCGCTGCGCGACAAGGCCGCCTTCGCCCTGGCGTTGGATTACCTGGGCGCGGGCCTGATGGATCGGGCCGAGCGGCTGTTCGAGGAGCTGTCCGCCTCCAGGGAGTACCGCAACGCCGCGCTCGATCACCTGTTGCGCATCTACGAGTCGCAGGGCGACTGGGCCAACGCGCTGAAGGCTCTGCACGCTCTGCCGGCACAGGTGCAGTCCGAGCGGCGGCGGGTGGCGGCGCACTATCTGTGCGAGCTGGTCGAGCACGCCCTGACCCAGGGCGACACCGCCCGGGCGGGCACGCTGTTGCGCCAGGCGCGCATCCATCAGGAGAATTTGCCGCGGGCCGACGTGCTCGCCGGGCGCATCGCCGAGCTCACCGGAGACTCGCGCGGGGCCCTCGCGCTCTATCTGAAGGTTCTGCAGGAGTCTCCCGATCTTGCGATCGAGATCATCCCGCGCGTGCTCGCGCTCTGGGGGGAGCGGTCGCAGGAGGAGGTGCTGGGCGAGTTGTGGACGCGCTTGCGCCACGCGGACACCATCAGCCCGAGGCAGCTGGCCTGGCTGTTGGCGACGGCGCTGCCGCCCGCGCAGCTGATGCGGCTGCCGGACCTCGCACTCGATGCCGACGCCGGCTCCGCCGCCGAGGCGAAGTCGCTGGCCGTGCTGCTGAACCGTATCGGGGATAGCGGCGGGCGCTACCTGTGCGAGGACTGCGGCCTGCACAGTGTGGGCTGGTACTGGCGTTGCCCCAAGTGCCGTGCCTGGGACAGCATGCGCCCGGCGGTGTTCAAGTGGGCGGCAAAGCCCGGGGCGCTGGCGATCGGATAGGAGCCTGTCGGTGAGCGGGAACAGCGTTCCTGCGCGGCGTCGCTCGCGCGGCGAGTGTGGAAATCCGGTGGCGATACGCGCTTCCGCGCGCGCTACACTAGGTTCACAAGCCATTCGGGAGAGTGTGATGCGCAGCCCGTCGAGATCGATCATCCGAACCGCCGTGTTCCCGGTCGCGGGCCGGGGCACGCGGTTCCTGCCCGCCACCAAGGCGAGTCCCAAGGAGATGCTGCCGGTGGTCGACAAGCCGCTCATCCAGTACGCGGTGGAGGAAGCGCTCGCCGCCGGGGCGACCCGCCTGGTGTTCATCACCGGGGCGTCCAAGCGCGCCATCGAGGACCATTTCGATTCCGACCAGGAGCTCGAGCAGCTGCTGCAGCGCCAGGGCAAGAGCATGCTGCTCAATCAGGTGCGCAGCGTGCTGCCCTCATATGCGTCCTGCATCTACATCCGCCAGGCGGCGCCCCTGGGGCTGGGACACGCGGTGTTGTGCGCGCAGCCGGCGGTGGGCTCGGAGCCGTTCTTCGTCCATCTGGCCGACGACCTGATCCGCAGCGACGTCGCGTGCCTCAAGCAGATGGCCGACGTGTACGAGGCGAAGCGCGCCAGCGTTCTCGGGGTGCAGGTCGTGCCGCGCTCGGACACGGACAAGTACGGCATCGTCGCGGTCGAGGCGGACAAGTCCGCCACCACCCGGGTGCGCAGCATCGTCGAGAAGCCCAAACCTTCCGTGGCGCCTTCCACGCTGGGCGTGGTGGGGCGTTACGTGCTGGCGCCCTCGATATTCGAGCACTTGGAGAAACTCGGACAGGGCGCGGGCGGGGAGATCCAGCTCACCGACGGCATCGCCGCTCTGATGCGCGAGGAGGCGGTCTACGCCTACCGCTTCGAGGGCAAGCGCTATGACTGCGGCAGCAAGCTCGGCTATCTGCAGGCCACCGTGGAGTACGCCCTGGGCCATCCGGAGCTCGGCAAGGAGTTCCGACGGTATCTGCACGGGCTGCAGCGGGGCGCGGGATCGAAGTCCGCGCCGGGGCGCCCCGCCAACGGCGGCGGCCGGCCGGCGTCGAAGAGCAACGGCCATGCGACCAACGGCGCGGGGACTCGAGCCGCAGGCTCGCGCGCACGCCGCTGCGGCGCCCGGTCCCCGCAATCCCCGCCACCCTGCCAGCCGGACCCCCGCGGCAGCCCGGCGCCGCGACGCGCCCTCCCGCTCGTCGGGCCGGGCGCTACGCCCGGGCTCGGCCGG
>OFHJ01000028.1_pt1 | contig 55135 bp, 48 predicted proteins | sample 1522001 | NCBI WGS metagenome assembly OFHJ01 (sample SAMEA2464838, study PRJEB22497) | soil metagenome | biome: Grassland; feature: Farmland; material: Clay | place: Australia | collected 2013-02-01 | depth 1.2 m | reverse complement strand
CCCCCCGTACGATTCCGGCCTTCTTGTTGACGACATGGTCGATGACGCCCGGGTCCTGGTGGGTGAACCCGTTGTGATCCTGCCGCCAGACGTGCGAGGTGAGCAGGTAGTTGAGCGAGGCGATCGGACGGCGCCAGGGGATCTGCGCGGTCACCTTCAGCCACTTGGCGTGCTGGTTGAACATCGAGTCGACGATGTGGATGAACGCTTCGTAGCAGTTGAACAGGCCGTGCCGGCCGGTCAGCAGATACCCCTCGAGCCAGCCCTCGCACTGGTGCTCGCTCAAGACCTCCAGCACTCGGCCGCTGCCGGCGAGGAACTCGTCCGAGGGGAGCGTGCGCGCCTGCCACTGCCGGCGGGTCGCCTCGAACACCGACTGCAGCCTGTTGGAGATGGTCTCATCGGGACCGAACAGGCGGAAGCTGTCGGGATTGAGCCGGATGACATCGCGCACGAATGCCCCGAGCGTGCCGGTGTCCGAGGCCTGCACGGAGCCGGGTGCGTGCACCGGCACCGCGTAATCGCGAAACTCCGGCAGCCGCAGCTCCTTCAAGAGCGCCCCGCCGTTGGCATGGGGGTTGGCGCCCATGCGCCGCGTGCCGCTCGGAGCGAGCTCGGCGAGTTCGCTCTTCAGCCGCCCCGCGGCATCGAACAACTCCTCGGGCCGATAGCTGCGCAGCCACTGCTCGAGCTGTTCGAGATGCCCGGGGTTGGCCACCGGATCGCTGAGCGGCACCTGGTGGGCGCGAAAGCTCCCCTCCACCGCCTTGCCGTCCACCGCCTTCGGCCCCGTCCAGCCCTTGGGCGTCACGAGCACGATCATCGGCCAGCGCGGCCGCTTGACCTCGGCGCCCGCGGCGCGCGCCTGATGCTGGATCGCGTGGATCTCGGCGAGCACTTGATCGAGCGTTCGCGCCATCGCCTGGTGCATCGGCCCCGGTTCGTGCCCTTCGACGAAATACGGCGTCCAGCCGCAGCCTCGCAGCAGCTGCTCGAGCTCCTCGCGCTCGATGCGCGCGAGCACCGTGGGGTTGGAGATCTTGTAGCCGTTCAGGTGCAGGATGGGCAGCACCGCCCCATCGCCTCTCGGGTCGAGAAACTTGTTGAGATGCCAGCTCGTGGCGAGCGGCCCGGTCTCGGCTTCCCCGTCCCCGATGACGCAGGCGGCGATCAGCCGCGGGTTGTCGAGCACCGCGCCGAAGGCGTGGGCGAGCGAGTAGCCGAGCTCCCCGCCCTCATGGATCGAGCCCGGACACTCGGGCGAGACGTGGCTCGGGATACCGCCCGGGAAGGAGAACTGGGTGAAAAGGCGGGTCAAGCCGGCCTCGTCGCGGCTCACCTGCGGATACAGCTCGCTGTAGGTGCCTTCCAGGTACGTGTTGGCCACCAGCGCAGGTCCCCCGTGCCCGGGACCGGAGAGGTAGATCATGTCAAGATCGCGCGCCTTGATGAGGCGGTTCAGGTGCACGTAGATGAAGTTCTGCCCGGGCGCGGTGCCCCAGTGGCCGAGCAGCATCGCCTTGATGTGCTCGGCCGAGAGCGGCTCGCGCATGAGCGGATTGCCGCGCAGGTAGATCTGGCCGACGCACAGGTAGTTTGCGGCCCGCCAGTAGGCGTCGATGCGGCGCAGCTCCTCGGCGGACAAGGGCTCGCCGTTCTGCGCAGGATGTTGTGAGCTCATCGCGAATCCTCCGATTCAATCGCCGCGCGAGGCGCGCGGCCGCGCTTCTGTGTCAATCTTGCCACCTTCGTGTGTCGCGCTCATGTCCGTTGAGTCCATCTCCGTTGGGTCCGACATCGCACCCGTTCCGCGCCCGTGGCGTAAATAGGGGGTTTCCGCAGCACGGGCCGCGCGCGCGCAATTGACCCCTGTGGCGGGAGCCATTACTCTACCAACATCATCGAAGAGGGGGCGGCGCATGCACTCGGGCTCGCGCGGGGGACGGCAGATCCTGAGGCACATCGCCCGCGTGGCGATGGTCGAACGCGGCCTGGAGCCGGAGTTTCCGCCGGCCGCCTTGCGTCAGATCAGCGCCCTCGCACGCCCCGCGCAGCCGGCGCAGGCGCAAACGGTGCAGGACCTGCGCGCCCTGCCCTGGGTGTCGATCGACAACGACGACTCGCGCGATCTCGACCAGCTTTCCGTCGCCGAGTCCCTCCCCCAGGGCCTCACGAGGGTACGCGTGGCGGTCGCCGACGTCGATGCGCTCGTGGGCATGGACACGCCCGTGGACCGCCACGCACGCCACAACACGACATCGGTCTACACCGCCGCGCGGATCTTTCCGATGCTGCCGGAGCGGCTCTCGACCGATCTTACCTCGCTCAACCCCGGCGAGGACCGGCTCGCGCTCGTCGCCGAGATGCTGATCGGCGCCGACGGGCGCCTCGGGCAGTCCGACCTGTACCTCGCCCTGGTGCACAACCAGGCCAAGCTCGCCTACCCCTCGGTCGCCGACTGGCTCGAGCATGGGGCGGCAGCGCCTGCGGCATTGTCCGATCCGGCGCTGCAGCGCCAGGTGCGCCTGCAGGACCAGGTGGCCCAGGCGCTCAGAGCGCAGCGGCACGTGCACGGCGCGCTCACGCTCGAGACCTTGAAAACTCACGCCGTGTTCGATGGCGATACGCTCCGCGACCTGCTCCCCGATCGCAAGAGCCGCGCGCACGAGCTGATCGAGGACCTGATGATCGCCGCCAACGGCGCGGCCGCCCAGTTCCTCGACCGCCACGGCTTCCCCTCGATCCGCCGGGTGCTGCGCACACCGAAGCGCTGGGAGCGCATCGTCGAGCTCGCCGCCGAGGTCGGCGAGCCCCTGCCGCGCGAGCCCGACGCCCGGGCGCTCAACGCCTTCCTCTCGCGCCGGCGGCAGGCCGATCCGGAGCGCTTCCCCGACCTCTCGCTTTCGGTGGTCAAATCGCTCGGCCGGGGCGAGTACGTGGCCGAGCCTCCCGGCGGGCGCGCTCCGGGACACTTCGGCCTCGCCGTCAGCGACTACACCCACTCGACCGCGCCCAACCGGCGCTTCCCCGACCTGTTGAGCCACCGGCTGGTCAAGGCGGCCCTCGCCGGTCATCGCCCGCCCTATGGCGCCGGAGTGCTCGAGTCCCTCGCCGAGCACTGCACGGCGCAGGAAGATCACGCGGCCAAGGTCGAGCGACGGGTGGCCAAGTCCGCCGCCGCGCTGCTGCTGGCCGATCGCATCGGAGAGAGATTCGACGGCATCGTCACCGGCGCGGCGGCCAAGGGCACCTGGGTGCGGATCGTTCATCCCGCGGTCGAGGGCCGGCTCACCCATGGCTTCGAGGGCGCGGACATCGGGCACCACGTGCGCGTCAAACTGCTTCGCGTCGACGTGGAGCGCGGTTACATCGATTTCGAGCGAGCGCACTAGATCATGAACTCACCCGGCCCCGTTCTCGCCTACGAGCAGACCGATTTCCTGGAAAGCGATCCGGCGCGGCCGCTGCGCATCCTGGCCGAGTATCTGGAGCCCCTGGAGCGCTTCCGCAAAGCCGGCATACACGCGACCGTCGTGTTCTTCGGCTCGGCTCGCCTGAAACCCGAAGGCCCGCTCGGACGCTACTACGAGGAGGCGCGCGAGCTGGCGCGCCTGATCACACAATGGTCGGACTCGCTTCCCGAGCACGTGCATCACTACGTCGTGTGCTCCGGGGGCGGCGGCGGCATCATGGAGGCGGCCAACCGCGGCGCGCACGAGGCCGGCGGCAAGACGATCGGGCTCAACATCAGCCTGCCGCGCGAGCAGCATCCCAACGCCTACCTCTCGCCCGAGTTGACGCTCGAGTTTCACTATTTTTTCATGCGCAAGCTGTGGTTCGCGCACCTTGCGCGCGCGCTGGTCGCCTTCCCCGGAGGCTTCGGCACACTGGATGAGCTGACGGAGATCCTGACTCTGGCCCAGACCCGCAAGCTCTCACGCGATATCCCCGTAATCCTGTATGGCCCGGATTACTGGCGCGAGATCCTGAACTTCGAGGCGCTCAGCCGCCACGGGGTGATCTCCCCGGATGACCTCGACCTGTTTGAATTCGCCGACGAGCCGGCGGCGGCCCTGGGGATCCTGCAGCGCCGCCTTGCGCCCGAACCGCGCGAGGCGCCCGCATTTGCGCATTCGCGGGTCCACCGCCATCGGCGCATCGAGCCCGACCCGCCCGGCTGATCAACGCCCCGGCAGGCGCAGGGTGAACTTGGCGCCCCCGAGCGGCGAGGTTTCCACGCTGAGCGCGCCGCCGTAGAGGTCCACCGTGTCGCGGACCATGGCGAGTCCCAGACCGTGTCCGGGCATCGTCTCGTCCGTGCGTACGCCGCGCTCCAGGATGCGCGCGCGGTTCTCCTCCGAGATGCCCGGCCCGTCGTCTTCGACCGCCAGGGTCATGTTGTCCCGCGCCTCGGCGAGCGGATCGACCGTCACCGTCAGCACGACCCGCTGGCGGCACCACTTACAGGCGTTGTCGAGCAGGTTCCCGAGCATCTCCATGAGGTCGCCCCGGTCGCCCACGAACTGGCTGTCGGGCTGGACGGCAAGCTCGAGCGAGAGGTCCTTGCGCGCATAGACCTTGAGCAGCGCCAGGCGCAGCTCCACGGCGATCGGCGCGATCGGCACCGGCGCCTGGCCGAGGATCGCGCCTCCGGAGGCCGCAGCGCGTTTCAGCTGATGCTCGATGATGTCGGTCATGCGATCGATCTCGGTGCCGATCGCCGCGCCCGGAGGCACCTCGCGCGCGCGCCCCTGGGAAGCGGCCTGCAGTGCCGAGCCCATGACGGCGAGAGGCGTCTTGAGGCTGTGCGCCAGGTTCCCGAGCGTATCGCGGTAGCGGGCCACGCGCTTGCGCTCGCCCACGAGCAGGGCGTTCAGGTGACGCGCCACCCCTCTTAGCTCGCGCGGATACCCGCCCCCGAGGCCCTCGGCGCGCCCCTCCTCCACCTCATGGATCTCGCGCTCGAGCCGTCGCACGGGGGCGAGCATCGCCCGCAGCAGCACGGCGAGCGAGGCCAGCAGCAGCAGCATCAGGCCGCTGAACCACAGCAGCATGCGCTGGCGGAAATCCCACAGCTGCTCCTCGTAAGGCGTCAGGCTCACCGCCACGCTGAAGGTGACCGGCTGGTTGTGGTGGGGCGCATCCTCGAAGGACACGCCGCGGCTTTCGATTTCCAGGCGCCGATGATCCACCATCACGTACGAGAACTGCCGCCTGCCCTGGGCCAGCAGGGGGCCGAAGTTCACGACCTCACCGGCCGTCGAAGGCGAGCGCCAGACGTGGCCGGATGAGGCGACCTGGGCATACAGGCCCGATCGGGGCGTGGCGAAGCGCGAGTCGATATCCCGCAGCGGCACGTCATAGCCGCCCGAGGGCTGGCGCTGTGCGGCGGCGATCAGGGTGATGATCTGCGAATCGAGCAGCTCCTGCAGCCCGTTCCTCGTGAGCGTGCGGAACCCGCTGTCGAGCACCAGCATCATCACGGCGAAAAACAGCGCGAGCGGCACCGCGACCGACAGCAGGATACGCTGGCTGAGCGAGTGCACGCGCGGGTCCGAAACGCCGGCCGCTAGCCGGCCCGCTCGCGCGAGAGCGAGAATCGATAGCCGCGTCCACGCAGCGTCTCGATCGGCCTCAAGCGCTCCTCGGGATCGAGCTTTCGCCGCAGCCTTCCGACCAACACCTCGATGACGTTGCTGTCGCGCTCGAAGTCCTGGTCGTAGAGCCGCTCGGTGAGCTCGGCCTTGGAGATCACCTCGCCGGCGCGCAGCATCAGGTGCTCGAGAATGCGGTACTCGAAGGTGGTGAGCTCCACGGGCGCCTCGCCCACCTTGACCGTCTGGGCGCGCGTATCGAGCGTCACCGGACCGCACTTGAGCTCGGGGCTCGCCCAGCCGCCGGCGCGGCGCAGCAGCGCCTGCAGCCGCGCGAGCACCTCCTCGAAGTGAAAGGGCTTGGCGACATAGTCATCGGCGCCGGCCTGCAGCCCCTCGACCTTGTCCTGCCAGCTGTCGCGCGCGGTGAGAATGAGGATGGGGTAGGTCTTGCCCGCGGCCCGCAGGCGGCCGATCACCTCGAGCCCGGTGAGCTTGGGCAGCCCCAGGTCGATGACGGCCACATCGAGCGGGTACTCCAGACCCGCGAACAGCCCCTCGACGCCATCCTGGGCCACATCGACCGTGAAGCCCGCGTCGGTGAGCTGCGCTTTGAGCGTCTCGCGCAGCGACGTCTCGTCTTCGATCACCAGTACCCGCATCCGGCCCTCCCCGTGCGCTTGCGTGGTGCTCTTTTAAAGGATCGTACCGCTCGAAGCGTCGACGCGCACCGTGAACACGCGCCCGCGCCGATCCAACAGCCGCATCACGTAAATGACCCGCCCGCCCTGCCTGCGGGTGTCGGCCCGCACCACCCGGGCGTGGAAGCGCGCCTCGACCATCTTGACCGCCTGGTCCATGGACATGCGGGCGGATTTCACGGGATGCGCGGTGCGGGCGCCTGCGGCGCGAGCCCACGGAACAGCCGGACAGATCCCGGCGAGCACCAGGGCGGCCACAGCGACCCACACACGCACGACACTCATTGCAAAACGGTCCGCCTCGTTGTCACGTCCCGGGGAGCGCGTCGCTTGCGCCGCCCGAAGGATCCCCGGGACGATAGCCCAGCGCTGGTGAATCGTCGCTGAATATCGACGAGCGTCAGCCCTCGCGCTTGGCCTCCCGCCACAGAGCGTCCCACTCGGCCGCGCTCAGCGTCCCGAGCGCCCTGCCTTGCTCGCTCGCCAGCCGCTCCATCCGGCGGAACCGGCGCTCGAACTTGGCATTGGCCGCGCGCAGAGCCTCCTCGGGATCGACCGACAGATGCAGGCTCCAGTTCGCCACCGCGAACAGCAGATCACCGAGCTCTTCGGCGATCTCGGCCGTTTCGGATCCGCCGGCGAGCGCCGCATCGATCTCGCCGACCTCCTCGAGCACCTTCTCACGCACCTGCGCGGGGTGCTCCCAGTCGAACCCGACCCGCGCGGCCCGGCGCCCGAGCTTCGCCGAGCGCGTAAGCGCCGGCAAGGCGAGCGGCACATCCGCGAGCGCCCCCTCCTCGCCCTCGCCCTCCCGCGCGCGCTGCGAGCGCTCGCGCGCCTTGAGCTCATCCCACAGCAGCGACTGCTCGGCCGCGTCGGCGACCCGAGCGCTTTCGCCGAACACGTGAGGATGGCGGCGGATGAGCTTCTCGTGAATCGAGCGCGCGACGGCGGCGAAATCGAACCAACCGCGCTCCTCGGCCATGCGCGCATGGAACACCACCTGGAAAAGCAGATCGCCGAGCTCCTCGCGCAAGCCCTGCGGGCATCCGCGCTCGATCGCGTCCCGGACCTCGTAGGCCTCCTCGATGGTGTAGGGGGCGATCGAGGCGAAGGTCTGCTCACGGTCCCAGGGACAGCCCCGGTCGGGGTCGCGCAGGCGCTCCATGAGCGCAAGGAGCGCCGCGAGCGTCTCGCCGGCCTCGCTGCGATTCATGCGCTCCGCTCTCCGCTGCGCTCGCCACTGCGCGACTCGGCCTCGGCGATGCACGTCCGGTGCAGCGTCATCAACATGCCGGCGGTGGCGCCCCAGATCAGGTGCTCGCCGTAGGGGATGTCGACCATCGCCACCTCGACATCCGTGCCGCGGAAGCGGTGACGGCGAGGGCGGTGATTGCGCGGATCGAACACGAACGACAGCGGCACCTCGAAGGCCTCTTCCACCTCTGCGTCGAGAGCGAGCGAGAAGCCGGGCGAGACACGCGCCACCACCGGCGTGACACGAAAGCCGCTGATCACGAGGTGATCGGGGAGAAACCCGATCACCGACACGAAGCGCGCCGCGAGCCCGATCTCCTCGCACGCCTCGCGCAGCGCCGCCTCGGCCGGACCGCCGTCCTCGGCCTCGATGCGACCGCCGGGGAAGCTCACTTGCCCGGCGTGGGTGCGCAGCGCCTGTGCCCGGCGGGTCAGCAGCACGGTGGGCTCCGGATGCGCCACCAGGGGAATGAGCACCGCCGCGGGCGCGGGATCCGCGGGAAAGTAGCGGCGCAGCCGGCGGCTCGCCTCGGTCGTCTGGCTCGGGACGAGCCAGTCCTCGGGCGCGTGCCGGGCCGTGCTTCCCGCCAGGCGGCGCTCGATCTGCTCCAGGGCGAGCGCCGCGGGCAGCCCCTGGCCGGCCGGCGGCGCAGCCATCCTGCCGCCGCTCTCAGCCACCGCCGCCGGTGCCACCCTTGATGCCCCCTGAGGCGAGCTCGGCCGGGTCGAGGAGCCGGGCGAGCTGCTCGGGTGGCAAATCGGTCATCTTCGCGGCCATCTCCCGGATGGGCAGGCCCTCGGCATAGGCCTTCTTGGCGATCGCCGCGCCCTTCTCGTAGCCGATCACCGGGTTCAGCGCGGTCACCAGGATGGGGTTGCGCTCGAGCGCTTCGGCCAGCCGTCCGCGGTTCACCGTGAACCCCGCGACCGTCCGGTCCGCGAGCAGCCGCGACACGTTGGCGAGGAGTCGAACGCTCTCGAGCAGGTTGTAGGCGATGACCGGCAGCATCACGTTCAGCTGGAAGTTGCCCGACTGGCCGGCGACGGTGATGGTGGCGTCGTGGCCGATCACCTGCGCGCACACCATGGCGGTCGCCTCCGGGATCACGGGATTCACCTTGCCGGGCATGATGCTGCTGCCGGGCTGCAGCGCCGGCAGCGCGATCTCCCCGAGGCCGGCGAGCGGCCCGCTGTTCATCCAGCGCAGATCGTTGGCGATCTTCATGAGACTGACGGCGAGCACCTTCAGCTGCCCGGAGAGCTCGACCGCGGTGTCCTGGGACGAGAGCGCCTCGAAGTAGTTGCGCGCCGGCCGGAAGGCTATGCCGGTGAGCTCGGCGAGCGCCTCGCAGAAGCTCCCGGCGAACTTCGGATGCGCATTGATCCCGGTGCCGACGGCGGTGCCGCCCTGCGCCAGGCCGTGAAGGCGCGGCTCGACGGCGCCGAGCCGATCGAGCGCGGCCTCGATCTGGGTGCGCCAGCCCGAGAGCTCCTGCCCGAGCGTCACGGGCATGGCATCCATCAGGTGGGTGCGCCCGGTCTTGACCACCGCGCCCACCTCGGCCTCCTTGGCGGCGAGCGCATCGCGCAGGTGCTCGAGCGCGGGCGCAAGGTCGTTGCGCACCGCGAGCGCGGCGCTGACGTGAATGGTGGTTGGAATCACGTCGTTGCTGCTCTGCCCCATGTTGACGTGATCGTTGGGATGGACCGGGCTGCCCAAGCGGCGCGTGGCGAGCGCGGCGATCACCTCGTTGGCGTTCATGTTCGTGCTGGTGCCCGAGCCGGTCTGAAAGACGTCGATCGGGAAGTGCGCATCGTGGCGGCCCTCGGCCACCGCCGCCGCCGCGGCCTCGATGGCCGAGGCGGCCTCGGCCCCGAGCAGCTCGAGGCGGCTGTTGGCTCGCGCGGCGGCCTGCTTGATCCGTCCGAGCGCGCCGATGAAGGCGCGCGGCATCGGGCGGCCGCTCACGGGGAAGTTCTGCACCGCGCGCTGGGTCTGTGCGCCCCAGAGCGCATCGGCGGGCACCTGGAGCTCGCCCATGCTGTCGTGCTCGATTCGAAAATTCGTCATTACAAATGGCTCCGTGGCCCGCTCGATGCGAAAGCCGCGCCGCGGGGGTCGCCTGCGGCCGCGGCACGGTATGGGTTATGATGCGAATCCTAGCACTTCGCCTTCCCTTTCAGCGCATGACCGACAGCTCCCGCGACGCCCTTCCCGCCGTTCTCGCCCTCTCGCCGGTCGACGGCCGCTATCGGGCGGCGACCGAGCCACTCCGCCGCCTGATGTCCGAGGCGGGCCTGATCCGCGAGCGTGTGCGGGTGGAGGCCGCATGGCTGGCGCATCTGGCCGACGCCGCGCGGCGGCTGCCCGGGGCGCACCTGCCTGCGCCGGTGCGCGAGCGCGCCGGTGCGCTCGCCGAGGACCCGGGTGAGGACTGCGCATCGGCGGTCAAAGCCATCGAGGCGCGGATCAACCACGACGTCAAGGCGGTCGAATATTACGTGCGCGAGCAACTCGCGGCCGCCGGAGCCGGGCCGGCGACGCTGGAGCTGGTGCACTTCGGCTGCACTTCCGAAGACATCAACAACATCAGCTACGCACGGCTGCTGCGCGAGGCGCGCACGCTGCTCGATGGGACGCTCGGGGAGCGGATCGCGGCTCTGGCGCAGCTCGCCCACCGCTACGCGGATCTGCCGATGCTCGCGCGCACGCACGGCCAGCCGGCGAGCCCGACCACCCTCGGCAAGGAAATCGCCAACTTCGTCGCCAGGCTCCAGCGCGCCCAGCGGCGCTGGGCCGCGGTGGACATCCTCGGCAAGTGGAACGGCGCGGTCGGCAACTTCAACGCCCACCAGGCCGCCCTGCCCGAGCTCGACTGGGCCGCCGTCAGTGCCTCGTTCATCGAATCGCAGGGCCTGACGCGCAACGCCTACACCACGCAGATCGAGCCGCACGACTGGATCGGCGAGTACTGCGATGCGCTGTGCGCCATCAACGTGGTGCTGCTCGACCTGTGCCGGGACTTCTGGGGCTACATCTCCCTCGGCTACCTGCGCCAGCGCGCCGCCGAGGGCGAGGTCGGCTCCTCGACCATGCCGCACAAGGTCAACCCGATCGACTTCGAGAACGCCGAGGGCAACCTCGGTATCGCCAACGCGCTGCTGCGCCACTTCGCCGAGAAGCTCCCCGTGTCGCGCTGGCAGCGTGATCTCACCGACTCGACGGTGCTGCGCAACCTCGGCGTGGCGCTCGGACACACGCTCATCGCCTGGCGGGCCCTGGGGCGCGGCCTCGGCAAGATCGATGCCGACGCGGCGCGCATGAGCGCGGATCTCCAGGGCGCGTGGGAAGTGCTCGGCGAGGCGGTGCAGACGGTGCTGCGCGCCGCGGGCGTGCCGGAGGGCTACGAGAAGCTCAAGGCCTTCACGCGCGGACGGGCCATCGATGCGCGCTCGCTGGCCGAGTTCATCGAGGCGCTGCCCCTGCCCGCGCAGGAAAAGAGCCGGCTGAAGGCGCTCACGCCCGCCGGCTATACCGGCCTCGCCGCCCGTCTTGCGCGCGGAATATGACAAATCCACGGCGGCCGTCGCGCCCGCGGCGGCGGGCGCCGTGCCCAAATTGTGACTGGCTCGGCAACGCAATGCCCACCGGGCTCTCTAAGATGACCCCCCCAGGCCTTGCAGGCGATGCTGACCCCGGTCCGTGCCTCCCTACACCGACAATGACACCAACGTGCTCTCGAGGCTCGCTCACGCGCGCTACTCGCCGGAGTCGGAGCAGGAAGACGCCACTGTCAGCGTCGAGGCGCTCACCGTGCTCACCACGCTGGCGGAAGTGCGCGCGGCGGTGAACCAGGTGACCGCCTGCGCGCAGCGGATCCTCTCCATCTACACCGCCGATCTCGAGCCCGACCTGTACGATCAGAGCGCCTTCCTCGAGGTCATCAAGTGCTTCGTGCTGGCACGCCCCTTCGCCAAGGTGCGCGTGCTGCTCTCCGAGCCCGGCCGGGTCACGGCCGACGGCCACCGCTTCATGGCCATGGCGCGACGGCTCTCGGGTTGTATCGAGGTGCGCACGCCGACGCTGCGCGCGCGCGAGCATCACTGCGCCTATCTCATCGCCGACAGCCGCGCCCTCGTGTACCGGCTGCGCTCGGACACCTGGGACGGCATCGCCGACATCGACAACCCGCCGGTTGCCAAGCTCTACCTGCACGAGTTCGATCACCTCTGGGACGCCTGCGCCCCGGAGCCCGGCCTGCGCATCGCGCGGCGCTAGGCGCGCTTCGGGCCCGCGGGCCCGCTGCGGCTATAATGCCGGCATGCCCACCCTTGAGATCACCGTCGCCGCCGTGACCGAGCGTGACGGGCGCTTCCTGCTCGTCGAAGAGCGTATCGACGGGCAACTGCTCCTCAACCAGCCGGCCGGCCATCTCGAGCGCGGCGAGACCCTCGTCCAGGCCGTCGTGCGCGAAGTGCAGGAGGAGACCGCCTGGCGCTTCAGCGCCAACGGGCTCCTCGGCGTGTACCTTTGGCGTCACCCGCGCACGGGCCGCCTGTTCAAGCGCTTCGCCTTCACCGGCTCGGTCAGCGACCCCCGTCCCGAACAGCCGCTCGATGAGGGCATCATCGCCACCCGCTGGCTCACGCCCGATGAGATCCGCTCGCACGAGACGAGGCTGCGCAGCCCCCTGGTGCTGCGCTGCATCGAAGACTACCTCTCGGGCGCTCGTGCACCGCTCGAGACCGTCGCGCAGCTCGACCGCGACTCCGCGGGCGCGGTGGCGGCGGCCGAGCTATGAAGCGCATCATCGTCGGCCTCTCCGGGGGGGTGGATTCGGCGGTGGCGGCGCTGCTGCTCAAGGAGCGCGGCTGGGAGGTGCACGGCCTGTTCATGAGCAACTGGGAGGAGGACGATGACGGCTACTGCACCGCGGCGCAGGATTTCCAGGACGCGCGCGCGGTGGCCGCCGAGCTCGGCATCCCGCTGCACCGGGTGAGCTTCGCGGCCGAGTATCGCGAGCGGGTCTTCCGGCACTTCCTCTGCGAATACCGCGCCGGGCGCACTCCCAACCCGGACGTGCTCTGCAACCGTGAGATCAAGTTCGGCGTGGCGCTGCGCTACGCCGAGCGCCTCGGCGCCGAGAGCTTCGCCACGGGCCACTACGCGCGCCTCGCCGAGGGCCGTGAAGGCATCGAGCTGCGCAAGGCGCGCGACCGGAGCAAGGACCAGAGTTATTTTCTGCACGCCGTCGAGCCGGCCGAGCTCGCGCGCACCGTGATGCCGATCGGGGACCTCGAAAAAGCCGAAGTGCGCGAGCGGGCCCGACAAGCCGGCCTGCCCGTGTTCGACAAGCCCGACAGCACCGGCATCTGCTTCGTCGGTGAGCGACCGTTTCGCGAATTCCTCGGCCGCTATCTGACCGAGCGTCCCGGACCCATCGAGTCGGCCGACGGCGAGCGGCTCGGTGAGCACCAGGGGCTGTCGTTTTACACCCTGGGCCAGCGGGCCGGGCTCAACATCGGGGGGCGCTCCGGCCGTCCGGAGCTGCCCTGGTACGTGGCCGCCAAGGACCCCTCGGGCAACCGGCTCATCGTCGTACAGGGGCAGGACCATCCCCTCCTTCTGAGCTCGCAGCTCACCACCGGCCCGTTGCACTGGCTGGCGCGCCCGCGGCCCGAGCCCTTCCGCTGCACCGTCAAGGTCCGCTACCGCCAGGCCGATCAGCCCGCCTCGCTCGAGCCGCTCCCCGGCGGAGCGGCCCGGATCGTGTTCGAGCAGGCGCAGCGGGCGGTCACGCCCGGTCAGTACGCGGTCGTGTACGAGGGCGAGCGCTGCCTCGCGGGCGCGGTGATCGAGACCGTGACGGAGCACGCCGCCGGTGCCGGCTCAAATTGATTTGTATTAATAATCGCGGTGATTACAGGGTCTTGCACCCGCACGACACGGAGCGAGCCGCCCGCAGACGGACTATAATCCGCGCCGCCTTTTCCTGGCCCCCTCCCGGAGAGCTCCTCTTATGACGAACAGCTTCAAGGCGCGCACCACCCTCTCGGCAGGCAATCGATCGTACGAGATCTTCAGCCTCGCGGCCCTGCCGCAGGAGAAGGTCACACGATTGCCGTACTCGCTGAAAATCCTGCTCGAGAACCTGCTGCGCTTCGAAGACGGCGTCAACGTCACCCGCGCGGACATCGAGGCGCTGCTCGCCTGGGATCCCAAAGCCACCCCGGCCCACGAGATCGCCTTCACGCCCTCGCGCGTGATCCTGCAGGACTTCACCGGCGTGCCTTGCGTGGTCGACCTCGCCGCCATGCGCGAGGCCATCGTGCGCTTGGGCGGCGATGCCGAGCGCGTCAACCCCCTCGCCCCGGTGGAGCTGGTCATCGACCATTCGGTGCAGGTGGACGAGTACGGCACGCCCGGGGCGCTCGCCGCCAACACCCGCATCGAGTTCTCCCGCAACGCCGAGCGCTACGCGTTCCTGCGCTGGGGCCAGTCGGCATTCCGCAATTTCGCCGCGGTGCCGCCGAGCACCGGCATCGTGCACCAGGTCAACCTGGAGTATCTCGGCCGCGTCGTGTTCGATGCCGAGCGCGACGGCGCGCACACCGCCTACCCCGACACACTGGTCGGCACGGACTCGCACACGACCATGATCAACGGCCTCGGCGTGCTCGGCTGGGGCGTGGGCGGCATCGAGGCGGAGGCCGCGATGTTGGGCCAGCCCGTGACCATGCTGATCCCGCAGGTGATCGGCGTGCGCTTGAGCGGCAGGCTCCGGCCCGGCGCCACCGCCACCGACCTCGTGCTCACCCTCACCGAGATGCTGCGCAAGCGGGGTGTCGTCGACAAATTCGTGGAGTACTTCGGCGACGGTCTCGCCAACCTGCCGCTCGCCGACCGCGCCACCATCGCCAACATGGCGCCCGAGTACGGCAGCACCTGCGGCATCTTCCCCATCGATGAGGAGACGATCCGCTACCTCGAGCTCTCCGGCCGGGCGCGCGAGCGCATCGAGCTCGTGAGCGCCTACGCCAGACACCAGGGCCTGTGGCGGGCGCCGGGCGAGAGCGCCGTGCACTACACCGACGTGCTCGAGCTCGACCTCGGCGTCGTCGAGCCGAGCCTCGCCGGCCCCCGCCGACCCCAGGACCGCGTGCCGCTGAAATCGGCCAAGAGCGTCTATGAGGCCAATGCCGGCAAGTCCGCGCAGGAGCGCGCCGCGCGCGATCCGGCGGCCCGGGGCAGCGCGCAGGTGACGCTCGAGGGCCAGAGCTTCGAGCTCAAGGACGGCGCGGTGCTGATCGCGGCCATCACCAGCTGCACCAACACCTCCAATCCCTCGGTCATGCTGGGCGCCGGCCTGCTCGCCCGCAAGGCGCGCCAGCGCGGACTTTCCGCCAAACCCTGGGTCAAGACCAGCCTCGCCCCCGGCTCGCGCGTGGTGACCGACTACTTCCGCAAGGCCAACGTGCTCGCCGACCTGGCCGCGGTCGGGTTCGAACTGGTCGGCTACGGCTGCACCACCTGCATCGGCAACTCCGGCCCCCTGAAGCCCGAGATCTCCGCGGGCGTCAAGGCGGGCGACATCACCGCCTGCTCGGTGCTCTCGGGCAACCGCAACTTCGAGGGCCGCGTACATCCGGAAGTGCGCATGAACTTCCTCGCCTCCCCGCCGCTGGTGGTCGCCTACGCGCTCGCCGGCACGCTCGACATCGACCTGACGAGCGAGCCGCTCGGGTCGGGAACGGACGGCAAGCCCGTCTACCTGAAGGACATCTGGCCGAGCGACGAGGAGGTGCGCGAGACCCTCGCCCGCTCGATCGACTCGAAGATGTTCCAGGACAGCTACGCCAGCGTCTTCCAGGGCGATGAGAACTGGCGGGCGATCCGGATACCGGCCGGCAAGCTCTACACCTGGGACGAGAAATCGACCTACGTGCGCAACCCCCCGTTCTTCGAGGGCATGACCCGGACCCCGCCGCCGCTCGAGGACATCCACGGCGCGCGCGCCCTCGCACTGCTCGGGGACTCGGTCACCACCGACCACATCTCCCCGGCGGGCAACATCGCCAAGGCGAGTCCCGCCGCGCGCTATCTTCTCGAGCACGGCGTGCAGGCGAAGGATTTCAACTCCTACGGCTCGCGCCGCGGCAACCACGAGGTGATGATGCGCGGCACCTTCGCCAACATCCGGCTGCGCAACCAGCTGGTCCCCGGCGTCGAGGGCGGCATGACCGTGCACCTGCCGGACGGGGAGCAGACCTCGATCTACGATGCGGCCATGCGCTACAAGAGCGAGGGCACTGCGCTCATCATCCTCGCCGGCAAGGAGTACGGCACGGGCTCCTCGCGCGACTGGGCCGCCAAGGGCACGATGCTGCTCGGCGTGCGCGCCGTGATCGCCGAGAGCTTCGAGCGCATCCACCGCTCGAACCTGATCGGCATGGGGGTCGCGCCCCTGCAGTTCCTGCCGGGCGAGAGCGCCGGCTCGCTCGGTCTCACCGGGCGCGAAGTGTTCGAGATCTCAGGGCTCGCGGGCAACGAGGCGAAGGAAGTCACGGTGAAAGCGACACCGGCCGGCGGCGGGCAGGCGATCACCTTCAAGGCGCGGGTACGCATCGACACGCCGAAGGAGCGCGAGTACTACCGCCACGGCGGCATCCTGCAGTTCGTGCTGCGCCAGCTCGCGGGCGCGGGCCGCGCCTGAGTGACATCGAGAGCCTCGACCGCCGGGCGAGGCTCCTGAGCCCATGACGCCGAAACGGCTCGCCGTCTTCGACCTCGACGGGACCATCACACGGTACGACACCCTGGTGCCGTACGTGTTCGGCTACCTGTTCAGACGGCCCTGGCGGCTGCCGCGGGCGCTGCTCGTGCTGCCGGCGGCGGCCGCCTTCGGCCTGCGCCTGATCGGCCGCGGCACGGTAAAAGCCGCTCTCCTGCGCGCCACGCTGGGCGGCGTGCCGCGCGGGCAGCTCGAGCGCTGGACCGCCGAGTTCGTGCCGCGCGTTCTCGGCAGCGGCACCTTCGCGGATGCGCGCGAGGCGATCGCGCGGCACGCGCGCGAGGGCGACCACCTGGTGCTCATGAGCGCAAGCGTCGATCTGTATGTCCCGGCCATTGCGCGCGCACTCGGCTTTCACGAGTCGATTTGCACCGGCGTACGCTGGCGGGACGGCCGGCTGGACGGTCGCTTGAGCACTCCCAACCGGCACGGGGAGGAAAAAGCGCGCTGCCTGCGCGAGCTCAGGCAGCGCCGCCCCGGCGAGGCCGCAGCCTACGGCAACGCCGCAAGCGACCTGCCGCACCTGAAGCTCGTCGAGCACGGCATGCTCGTCAACGGCTCGGCGCATGCGCGGCGGGCGGCCTCGCGAGCGGGAATCGCCTGCATCGAGTGGCGATAGAGCCTCACGGCGCCCGGCCCGGGCCGCCAACTTTCCTACATCGATGTGCGCACCTGCCACAGCTCCGGGAAGAACTTCAGCTCCAGCGCCTTGGTCAGATACGACACCCCGCCCGTGCCGCCCGTGCCGGGCTTGTAGCCGATGATCCGCTCCACCGTCTTCACGTGGTGGAAGCGCCAGAGCTGGAACTTGTAATCGAGATCCACCAGGGCCTCGGCGAGCTCGTACAGATCCCAGTCCTTCTCCGCATTGTGATAGACGCCGAGCCAGGCGCCCGCGACCTGCTTGCTGGGCCGGTACGGCTCGCGGAAGTCGCGCGTCACATACTCCTCGGGAATGCCGTAGCCGCGGCGGCTGAGCAGCCGCAGCGCCTCGTCGTAGAGCGAGGGGGCCTCGAGCGCGCGCTCGAGCTGCTCGTAGACCCGCCGGTCGCGCCGGTGCACCTCGATCATCTCGGCGTTCTTGTTGCCGAGCAGGAACTCGAGCATCCGGTACTGATGGGACTGGAAGCCCGAGGAGCGTCCGAGCGTGTTGCGAAACGCCGTGTAGTCGAACGGCGTCATGGTGGAGAGCACCTCCCAGGTCGACAGCAGCTGCGACTGCACCCGCGAGATGCGCGTCAAACGCTTGAACGAGGGACCGAGATCGTCCCGCCGCACGCCCTCGAGCACGCCCTCGAGCTCGTGCAGCATCAGGCGCATCCACAGCTCGGACGCCTGGTGCACGATGATGAACATCATCTCGTCGTGCTCGAGCGACAGGGGCTTTTGCGCACCGAGCACTTTGTCGAGCTGCAGATACTCGCCGTAGGAAAGCGAGGAGCCGAGGTCCCAATGGATCGCCTCGTCCGTGAGGTCGACCCGCTCGGACCTCCCGTAGCGCCGTTTGCTCATTCGATCTCCTCCGCGAACACCCACGGCGGTACCGCCCGCCAGCCCTCGAGCAGCTGGTGATCCAGACGGCGGTACTGCGGACAGTTGAGCTCAACGCACTGCCAGAACCGGCGCGAGTGGTTCATGTATCGGGTGTGGGCGAGCTCATGGATCATCAGATAGCGCACCACGGGGGCCGGCTGAAACAGCAGGCAGCAGTTGAGGCTGATGGTGCCGCGGGTCGAGCAGCTGCCCCAGCGGGTGCGCTGGCGGCGGATCACCACCCGCGAGTACTCGAAGCCGAGCTCGCCCGCGCACTCGGCGAGCCAGGGAGAGAGCACCTGCCGCGCCCGATCCATGAGCCAGAGCCTGAGCGCCTCGCGCACGGCGCGGCGCTCGCCGGCATCGCCCAAGAGCACCAGCAGCCCCTGCCCTGCCGGCGCGACGCTCAACCGCCCCCGCCCGCCGGCCCGACGCACCCGCCACAGCTCGCCGCAGGCGGTCAACTCGATCCCCTGCGGCGGAAAGGGCGCGGCCGGAACCGCCTTGAGGCGGGCCTCCTCGCGCTTGCGCTCGATCCACGGGCGATGCCGTGCCAGAAAACTCTCGATCGCCCGCGGCGGCGTTCGGGCGGGCACCACCACTTCCACCCGTCCCGTGTGAAAGACACGCACCACCATGCGCCGCGCGCGTTGACTCTCACGCACGCTCCAGCCGGCGTCCTGCTCGGACCACAACGGCAACTGGGACGCCACACTCTCGGAAATCAAGGCAACCGCCGCATCGATCGCAGGCGCTCTGTCCTGCCCGCTCATGATACCAGGGCCCGCGCGTGGCGCGCCGGCAAGAGCGGCACACGGTGCGCGCGTAATCGGCTAGGATGCCCGCTCAAGGAGCGGCCGGTTCCACCGTGAGCACACCGATTCTCGAAGTCCGCGATCTCGTCAAACAGTACCCGGGCGTGACCGCCGTAGACGGCGTTACCTTTGCCGTCCCCGAGGGCAGCTGCTTTGGCCTGCTCGGCCCCAACGGGGCCGGCAAGACCACCACAATCGAGATCATGGAGGGCATCCTCGCGCCCACCGCGGGCCAGGTGCTCTATCGCGGCAAGCCGCTCGGGCCGCGCTTTCGCGAGGAAGCCGGCATTCTCTTTCAGGAAACCGCCCTGCAGAACTTTCTGACGGTGCGCCAGAGCGTGGCCATGTTCCGCGACCTCTACGGCCGCGGCCTCGATGTCGAGGAGGTCCTGAAGCTCTGCTCCCTGGAGAAGCTCGCCGGACGCGACAACCGCAAGCTCTCAGGCGGCCAGCGCCAGCGGCTGCTGCTGGCGATTGCGCTGGTGAACGATCCGGCGGTGCTGTTCCTCGATGAGCCCACGACCGGTCTCGACCCGCAGGCGCGGCGCAACTTCTGGGAGCTGGTGCAATCGATCAAGGCCCAGCGCAAGACGATCCTGCTCACCACGCACTACATGGAGGAGGCCGAGGTGCTCTGCGACGAGATCGCCATCGTGGACCGTGGCCGCATCATCGCCCAGGGACCTCCGAAGCGGCTGCTCAAAGAGCACTTCGCCGAGGTGCTGCTCGAGCTCCCGCGCCAGGAATTGCCCGCCTCCGCCCGTCACCTGCCGCTGCAGTACATCGAGGCGAGCGATCGGGTGGAGATCAGCACGGATGACCTCGACGGGACGCTGCGCACGCTGATCGCGGCGCAGGTGCCGCTCAGGAACTTGAGAATCCGCCCCGCCAACCTGGAGGACCTGTTTCTCGAGCTCACGGGCCGGGAGCTGCGCTCGTGATGCGCCGGCTGCTCGCGGTCTGGCACGCGCGCAACCTCGAGTTCCTGCGCGACCGGGGCGCGCTGCTCTTTACCCTGATCCTGCCGCTGTCGATCATCATCGGCATGGGCTTCATCTTCGGCGGCCCGCCGCGGCCGCTGTTCAAGGTGGGCGTGCTGGGCGCGCACGTCAAGACGCTCGCCAACCCGTTCATGCACGAGCGCTACGTGCAATTCATTCCAGTGACCTCCCGAAGCGAGGGTCTCATGGACGTGCGCCGCCAACGCATCGACATGCTGTTCGCGCCCGGCGACCCGCCGCGCTACTGGGTGAACACCGACTCGCCCAAGGGCTACATCGTGCAGAAGCTGCTGCTGGCCGCCGACCCTCACGCGCATCGCTCGGTGGTCAGCGGCAAGGCGGTGCGCTACATCGACTGGCTCTTTCCCGGCATCCTCGCCATGAATCTCATGTTCAGCTGCCTGTTCGGGGTCGGCTACGTGGTGCTGAGGTACCGCCACAGCGGGTTCCTCAAGCGCCTGCACGCCACGCCGCTCACCGCGTTCGAGTTCCTCACGGCCCAGGTGCTCTCGCGGCTGAGTATCATCGTGTTCATCACGGTGGCGCTGTACCTCGGGGTCGGCACTCTGATCGGCTTTCACAACAGCGGCAGCGTGCTGCTGTTGCTGCTGCTCACCGTCCTCGGCGCATTGTCCATGATCGCCCTCGGGCTGACCGTGGCGGCGCGCTTCTCCAGCGAGGAGCTGGTCAACGGGCTGCTGAACCTGATCACCTGGCCCATGATGCTGCTCTCGGGCGTGTGGTTCTCGCTCGCCGGCTCGCCGAAATGGGTGCGAGAGGTCGCCGACGCGCTGCCGCTCACTCAGCTGCTGCACGCGGCCCGCGCGGTCATGCTCTACGGGGCGGGGCTCTCGCAGATCGCCCCCAACCTCATCTATCTGGGCGCGATCACCCTGGTCTTCCTCGCCTTCGGGGCGTGGTCGTTCAAATGGCGCGTGTGAGCGCAAAGGCGATCCATGGCAAACTCACCCCCCATGCGATTCTTCAGTGACAACACGGCCACCGTCTGCCCGCAGATCCTCTCGGCCCTCGCCGAGGCCAATGCCGGTCTCGCGGCAGCCTACGGCGATGATCCCTGGACGCAGCGCCTCGATGCGGTGCTCGCAGAGTTCTTCGGGACCGAGCTGCGCGCCTTCCCCGTGGCCACGGGCACGGCCGCCAATGCCCTGGCGCTTGCGACGCTGACCCCGCCCTACGGGGCGGTGTACGCCCACCACGAGGCCCACATCGCCTGCGACGAGTGCGGCGCCCCCGGGTTCTTCACCGGCGGCGCGCAGCTCATGCTGCTCGATGGGGCACAGGGCAAGCTCTCGCACGACACGCTCGCTCGGGCGCTCGAGGGGCACCCGGTCTCGGTGCACACCGTGCAGCCGGCGGCGGTGTCGGTGAGCCAGGCGACCGAGCTCGGCGGGGCATACCGCCCCGAGCAGATCACCGCGCTCTGCCGCGTGGCCCATGCGCACGGACTGAAGGTCCATATGGACGGCGCGCGCTTTGCCAATGCCGTGGCCTTCCTCGGCTGCCATCCGGCAGATGTGACCTGGCGCGCCGGGATCGACGTGCTCTCCTTCGGGGCGACCAAGAACGGCGCCCTGGCCGCCGAGGCGGTGGTGTTCTTCGATCCCGCGCTGGTGCGCGACTTCGAGCTGCGGCGCAAGCGCGCGGGCCACCTGCTCTCGAAGTCCCGGTTCGTCTCCGCGCAGCTGCTGGCGTACGTCGAAACGGGAATCTGGCGACCCAATGCCGAGCACGCCAATCGGCTGGCACGCCGGATCGGCGAGGCCGCGGGCGCCCGGCTCCTTCACCCCGTCGAGGCCAATGAGGCATTCGTGCGGCTCGGGCAGTCCGGCAAGCAGGCGCTGCGCTCGGGCGGCTTCGAGTTCTATGATTGGGGAGCGCCCGCCTCGGGACTTGCGCGCCTGGTCACCTCCTGGGACCAAAGTGAGCGCGACGTCGAGGCGCTGTGCGCCTCGCTCGGCGAGTTGCCGGGCAGCTGAACCATCGAGCCGACCGAGGAGCCCTCCATGGCCGCAAGACAATCGCGCATGCTGCCGCTCGGCACAGCCGCTCCGGATTTCTCCCTGCCCGACACCGAAGGCAGGCTTTGGAGCCTGAAGGACTTCACCGCTCCCCGGGGACTGCTGGTCGCCTTCATCTGCAACCACTGCCCTTACGTGAAGCACATCCTGGACGGCTTCGTCGCGTTCGCGCACGAGTACGGGCCGAAGGGACTGAACATCGTGGCGATCAACGCCAATGACGCCACCGCCCGAGCGGAGGACAGCCCGCAGAACATGGCGAAAATCGCCGCCGCCAAGGGCTTCACCTTCCCCTATCTGTACGACGAGAGCCAGCGCACCGCGCTCGCGTACGAGGCGATCTGCACGCCGGACTTCTTCCTGTTCGATGAGGCGCGCAGGCTCGTCTACCGGGGCCGCTTCGATGCCAGCACGCCGGGCAACGACAAGCCCGTGACGGGGATCGAGCTGCGCACCGCGGTCGATGCGCTGCTCGCCGGCAAGCGCGTCGAGCACCAGGTCGCCAGCATCGGCTGCAGCATCAAGTGGAAGGCGCACAACGCGCCCGAGTGGGCCTGAGCTCAGCGCCTACGCCGAGCGCCTCGGCAGCAGCCCCTCCAGCGCGTAAAGCGTCTTTTGCGGAAACCGCTCCAGCGGGTAGTACTTCGTGACGATGCCCAACGCCTGATCGTACGACCGGACATCGAGAAGGCGCAGGAGGAAGCGTACATCCTCCTCGTCGTGGAATTCGGCTCCAATGCGCATTGCGAGGCATTTCATCGCGAGCAGATATTCCGGCTGCGCCGCCATGACGCGCAAGTGGTCGAGCTCGAGAAACGGCGCGTACTCCCCCTGGGCGCTCATGAAGCCCTTCACACCGTCATTGAGCCAGCGGGCGTCGGTTCCAGCCTTGGCGGCTGCGCGGGCGGCGGCCTCGCGCACTTTTGCAGCCGGCCTGAAAACCGCATCCACATCCCTGGTGGACGGGCGTGCCTCATACGCCATGCACATGACCGCACCGCCTACGAGGAACACCTCGCCGACGGTATCGGCCCTGCGCAACTCCTCATTGAGCAGCTCGAACAAGCGGCGGATGTCGCTCTTGGCCAGTGCGGCGGTCATTGGCCTAGACCCGCTGCCCAATGCTCGAGTCGATGAAAATATTGCGCCGCCGGAACGGCGCCGGGGAGTGGGTCAGCAAATAAAGGCGCAGTGATGCCAGCGCGGAGCCGAATGCCGGCTCCGCCAGCGCAGCGACGGTCCGCGTCCACGCCGGCACCGGCACGGCACGCGTACTGCAAGCGACCTCGACCATCGCGGCCAGATAATTGGCGAGGAACGGCGAAAGCGGCGCTTCGGGCGCCACCGCGACGGCTGCACGGAGCTCAGTAGCGGTCAACCCCGAGAGAAGCGAGTTGATCTCGGCGAGCGGGAAAGCGGGCTTGTCGGGCCCGTTCAACGCCGCGACAGCCTCCTGGAACAATGCCTGCGGAGCGGGGAGCACGCGGCTCAGCACATACGCGGACATGTCCATGCCGGCGCGCCGAGCCGCGCGCCGAATCGCCAGTTTTTCCTCTTTCGAGACGCGCAGCTGTAGCTGCGCGAGCTTCGAGCCACCTTTCATTCGATCAGCGTACCCGAGAGCGAAACATCCGTCAATACATACGTATTGACGGTTCAAGACCCATACGGAGCCGGCGGCACCTCGTGAACCGACGCGTGGAACGGGTTGCAGACCCGCACTCGCCCGTACCGCCGTCCGTGCTCGAAATCTTCCGACCAGATCGGATCAAGTCCGCGCTCGTCGGCATAGGCCCACAGGTGCGCATCGCACCAGGACAGTTTGTACAGCGCCGCGCCGCGCAATGCGGTGCGCAGCGTATTCTCGGTGGGATAGATCACCGGGAAGGCGCCAAGCAGATCCTCGGCCTCCCGATGCGCCTCCTCGGGCGTCATCAATGGGGACTCCCCCGCCATCGGCCGGGTCGTCACGGACACGAACTCCACCACCGCCTGATGGGGCAGCACCAGCGAGCGCTCCACGATCCCCCTCCTCAGCAGCTCCGCGGCGAGCGCCTGTTTCAGCGGGTAGCGCTTGTCGTACCGATAGACCAGGATGTTGGTGTCAACGAGGCCGACCACGGGCATGAAGCTCCTCGCGCGTCCAACCCCGATCGTCATCCGGACGGTAGGTCACGGAGCACCAACGGGCCTCCAGCCGACGGCTGGCGTCATCGAACAGCCGCAGACGCTCCTGCGTCGACAGCTCAGGCTTTATCGATCGCGCGGGAATGATGGCGATCGCCTCCGCGCAGGCGGCGAGTTCGACTTCATCGCCCACGCGGATGCCGTAAGCGTCCACCAGCCGCTTGGGCAGCGTGATCTGGAATTTGCCGGTGACACGCGTCATGGTTGCAGTCGCTCCTCGGTCAGGAACAGTATTTCCCTGGTCAAGGATTTAGTCAAGGATATTTCCTTGACGCATGGGCCGCACTTCCTGCAGACTCATCGAGTCGCTGGAATCCCTCCCATACCACCGTGCCGCATCGGACCGCTTGCCCTGCCCTCATCGACATCGGGATCAACCTCGCCCACGACAGCTACGACGAGGATCGCGATGCAGTGATTGCACGTGCGCACGACGCCGGGGTCGTGCAGATGATGATCACCGGCTCCTGTGGCGCCAGCACACGCAAGGCGATCGAGCTGTCCCGTGCACATCCCGGCCGGCTCTTTGCCACCGCCGGCGTGCACCCACACCATGCCACGGAGCTGACCCCGGAGCTGCTCGCCGAGCTCGATCCACTGGCGCGTGAGCCGGAGGTGGTTGCGGTCGGCGAATGCGGCCTCGACTACTACCGCAACTACTCGCCCCGCGAGCGGCAACGCCAGGCCTTCCACGACCAGCTGGAGCTGGCCACGCGCGTCGGCAAGCCCGTCTTCCTGCATCAGCGCGACGCGCACGAGGACTTCTTCGCCATCCTGCGCGAGCACTGGCCGGCGCTCACCGGCGGCGTGGCGCACTGCTTCACCGGCGGCGACGCCGAGCTCGACAGCTATCTCGATCTCGGCCTCGCGATCGGCATCACCGGCTGGATCTGCGACGAGCGCCGGGGGAAGCATTTGCTCGAGCTGGCGCGACGGATACCGGCCGATCGGCTGCTCCTCGAAACCGATGGTCCCTATCTGCTGCCGCGCGACCTCGATCCGAAGCCGGCCTCGCGGCGCAACGAGCCGGCGTATCTGCCGCACATCGCCGCTGTGATCGCCCGCGCCCGCGGCGAGCCGGTGCAGGCGCTGGCGCGAGCGAGCACCGCCGCGGCGCGCGGACTGTTCGGGTTGCCCGAGCCCGGCGCGTGAGCATCGGAGCATGGGCAGCCGAGGCCGTGGCAGCCCCTGCCGAGGCAGCGAAGTGACTCGCTTCGGGGCACACGGTCCGATCAGCTCCACCACCCCCTGAGCGAGCGGCGCCTTGCGAGGGAGGCGGCCTCACCCGCCGTCTACGCCGCCGCGTAGCGCCGCTCGCGCATCCACTTGGTCGCGATCCACTTCTCGGCTTCCAACACCGGCGCTCCGCCATGCAGGGCGAGCGGATTGAGCGCAAAGTAGGTGTCGTCGCTGTCCCGGTCGGCGATGACCTCGTACGTTCCGCGTACCGGGTCGACCGTCGTCGAGCGCTGCACAACCGCTCGGCCGAGCGGCTCACCAGCTCGGCGCATTCCTCCTCGCCCGGCAGCCCTTGCACCACCGCGATTAAAGGTTTCTCGAGGCGCATCAGCACCCGGACCGCGCCCGGCGCGGCCCGAACACCAAACTGCGCAATCCCCTTATATGGGTTATGTCATGCCCGTGTCGATTTCAACTTCTATGAAAGACTTTCGACGCAGACTAGATAGATTGGTGTGGTATTGCAATAAGACCAATCTTCGGAACGCGCCTGATCAAACAGCAACCGCTCGCCGGCCAACCGCGTTCCGATGGCCACCGCCATCGAGGTCAGACTCAAATGACATAAGTGATGCGTTTTCGAGGCGGCCCGCCACGGCCGATATTTCAATTGTCGCGGGCGCCCGACCGGTGGACGGCACCCCGAGCCGGAACAGGCGTTTGGGAGAGGGCAGCGAGCCCCGAGCGGCCCGACTGATTACCATAAGAACAATGAGGCCCCGAAAGAATCCGCACCCCGTGCCCGGCCAGTGCGGCCGTGCCGCCCGCCGCACGGCTCGCCGCCCCTGCCTGCCCCGTCCCGGCTGCTCGAGAGCCGTCTGCCTGCTCGCTCTGCTTCTGTGCTCGGCGCTTGGCATGCGCATTGCCGACGCGGCGAACCCCCAGCCCTACGGGATCGAGTGGACTTCGACCGGCGACGGAGCGATCGACTCGACCCTGAAATTGACTTCGCAGCTCGCGGCGCTGCGCACCACGGCGCCAGTGGGTCCGTACGGACTGATCGCGCGCGCGCGCGGCGACGTGAAGCGACTGCGTACGGTGCTCGAGAGCTTCGGGTACTACCAGGGCACCATCACGATCACGATCGACGGCGCGAGCCTCGACAGCGCCGGCCTCGGGGAATCCTTGAGCGCTCTGGGCAAGGGTGCCGATGCGCGGGTGAAGATCACCCCGGCGCTCGGCCCGCTGTTCCACATCGGCCGTATCGAGATCCAAGGCACGCTTCCCAAGGGCATGGAACGGACGCTCGGCCTGCCTCACGCGCTGCTCGGCCTGGCCTCGGGCGCCGCGGCCGTCGCGTCCGAGGTTCTGGCGGCCGGCGCAGAGCTGCAGGCAAAGCTGCAGGATGCCGGCTATGCGACGGCGAAAGTGGACAAGCCCATCGCCTATGAAGACCCCGCCCGGCACGTGCTCAATCTGACCTTTCGCGTCACGAGCGGGCCGCGCGTGCGCATCGGGGAGATCCGCATCGAGGGGCTGCGCCACGTTCACGAGTCGTTCGTCCGGCGGCGCCTGCTGGTGCACACCGGAGAGCTCTACGATGCGGCCGCCGTCGAGAAGGCGCGCCAGGACCTGCTGGGACTGGAGGTGTTCTCCAGCATCAGTGTCCGCATGGGCGCGCCCAACGCCCGCGGCCGAGTGCCGCTCACGTTTCTCGTCCGAGAAAGCAAGCGCTATGGCATCGGCGTGAGCGCCGCCTACTCGAGCGATCTCGGCGGCAGCGGCGGCGTTCACTGGAGCGACCACAATGTGTTCGGCGGGGGGCAGCAGCTCAGCGTCTCGGCGACGGCCATCGACCTCGGCGGCACGGCCAGCACCGGCGTGGGCTACGATGCGAGGATCGGATACGCCATCCCCGATTTCCGCCGCCGCGGACAGACGCTCGGATTCTCCGTCGCGGCCCTGCGCCAGACGCTGCAGGCCTATACGCAAAACGGCGGGACTGCGGGCGTGACCCTGACCCGGCAGCTCTCGCGAGATTGGAGCGCGACCGTGGGCACTTCCTACGAGCACGAGCTGATCGTTCAGGAACGCCAGCACTACCATTATGACCTGCTCTCGCTGCCGCTCTCGGCACGATTCGATTCGACCGATCTGCCCTCCCCGCTCCTCGATCCGACCCACGGCTACCGGCTCTCGCTCACCATCTCGCCCACCCTTTCCTCCGGGGCGTCCGGCCGCCAGCTGTTCGTCATCGTGCAGGGCAGCGTTGCCACCTACTTCGACCTGCACCGGCTCTTCCCGGGCGATCCGCCCGGACGCACGGTGATCGCCTCGAGGCTGATCGGCGGGGTGGCCGAAGGGGCGAGCCAGTTCAGCCTGCCACCCGATCAGCGCTTCTACGCCGGCGGCAGCGGCACCGTGCGCGGCTACCGTTATCAGTCGGTCGGTCCGCAGTTCTCCAACGGCGATCCCGAAGGCGGCACGAGCATGCAGGCGGTCAATCTCGAGCTGCGCCAGCGCGTGGGCGAAAAATTCGGTTTCGTCCTGTTCGCCGATGCCGGTGGTGTCGCGAGCGCTTCCCAAAGCGTATACCGTGTCGGTGTGGGAATGGGCGTGCGCTACTACACCTCCATCGGTCCGATCCGCCTCGATATCGCCGTGCCGACGCGCCGGCTGCGCAACAGCGGGCGTTTCGAGGTCTACATTGGCCTCGGCCAGGCCTTCTGATGCGCCGGGCGCTGCGCATCGCGGGCTGGAGCCTCACCGGATTGCTCCTGCTCGTGGCGCTTTCCATCGGCGCGCTGATCGTCGCGGGCAACACCGGCGGCGGGCGCCGCCTGCTCGAGCGCGAGACGGCGCAGCTCACCTCCGGCCGGGTCCGCATCGAGGGCCTTGGCGGCCGCTTCCCCTCGCGCATCACGATCGCCGGACTGCGCTTGAGCGACTCGCGCGGAGTATGGATGCGCGCCGGGCACATCCTGCTGCGCTGGTCGCCCCTTGCGCTCCTTGAATGGGATCTGCATGTCGAGCGGTTGCAGATCGCCCGAGTCGATGTGGCTCGGCGTCCGCTCGGCGCCCGCTCCACCGCTGGCGGCCACGGCGCCCGGGTGCCTCTGCCGGCGATCGACATCGATCACTTGAGGATCGACACCCTCGTGCTCGAGCCGGCCGCCGCCGGCACGCAGGCGCGGCTGACCGTTCACGGATCGCTCCACTACCGCTCGATGCAGGATGCGAGGGTGCGCCTGCTCGCGCGGCGCACCAACGGCATGGGGCTTTACGAGTTAACGCTGCGCGCCGCCGCCTCGGCGCTGGAGGCGAGCCTCGAGCTCAGGGAGCCCGCAGGCGGTCCGCTGGAGCATTGGCTCAACCTTCCCGGGCTCGGCGCACTGGCACTCACCGCGAGCCTCAAGGGACCGCGCCGCGCGGAGACGCTCCGGCTCAGCGCGCGCGCCGGGAAGCTGCAGGCGAGCGCTCGCGGAACGATCGATCTCATCCGGCGGGCGGCCGATCTGACGTGCGCGATCCGCTCACCGGCCATGACGTTACGGCCGGGGCTGGGATGGCGACGCCTCGACCTCAAGGGCCGCTGGCAGGGCCCGCTTGCCTCGGCGCGGGCCAGCGGTACACTCGGTCTGCAGGGGTTGAGCCTCCCCGATGGCGCGCGGCTCGGCGCGCTCGAGGCGAGCCTCGAGGCGGACGGCCGCGTCCTCACGGTGCGCTCGACAGCCAGCGACATCACCCTGCCGGGCCCGCATCCCCGGCTCCTTCAGGGCTCTGCGCTCAACCTGGATGCGGCGCTGCAACTGCGTGCGCCGCAGCGCCCGCTGCAGCTCACCGTGACGCACCGCTTGTTTGAATTGAGGGCCCGGCTGTTGACGGCGGGCCCGCGCAGCGCGAGGTTCGATCTGCGATTGCCCGATCTCGCGCCGCTCGCGGCGCTGTACCGCGAAGACCTGCGCGGCAGTATGACCTTCTCGGGCACGCTCGCCCAGCGGGGCGCAGCGACTCGCCTCGAGGTCAACGGGTCCGCACGCGTGCTCGGCGCGAGTCTCCCAGCGCGATTGCTCGGTGCCAACACGCGTCTTCGGCTCGAGGCGAGCCTGACGCCGAAAGAGGTCGACCTGGAGCACGCTGCGCTGACCGGAAGCGCGATTTCCGTTTCCGCCAGCGCAAGCGCCGAGCGCAGCCCGCCGGGCGCCCCAACCGGTCCGTTGCGTGCGCTTCGCGCACGCTGGCGCGTCTCGGTGCCCGATCTGAGTCGGATTTCGCCCTCTGCCGCCGGCTCGCTCGAGCTCAACGGAACCGCGCACGGGCCGCCGCACGCCCTGGCGCTCGAGGTGATGGCGAAGTCGAGGCTCTCCGTGCGTGGCTCCTCGCCGGGAGAGATCGAGGCGAGCGTGCGGGCCCGCGGACTACCCACCGCCCCGAGCGCCATGGTCCGCGCCACGGGGACGTTCGATGGCTCGCCGCTGAAGCTCGACGCCTCTGTCGAGCCGACCGCGGCTCACACCTACCGCCTCGAGGTTCGCAAAGCAACGTGGAAGACTGTGCGCGTCAACGGCGGGCTGACGTCGGGCGCGAGCCTCGCGGCCGCACACGGGCGGGTCGAGCTGAGCATCAAGAGGCTGGCGGATCTGCAGCCCCTGCTCGGCACGGCTCTTGCGGGCAGCCTCCAGGCAAGCCTGGCGCTGGCGCCGGCCGCCGGCCGCGCAGGCGCCCGATTCGAGCTCGCCGCCCGCCACCTCGAGGCGGGCGGCCTCGAGGGCACTGTCACAGTGACCGGCTCCGGTCCTCTCGATGCGCTGCGCCTGCGGCTCGCGGCCGACTCTCCGGCCGTGCGCGGCGCGCCGGCGAGTCTCTCGGCCACCGCTCAGCTCGACGCAACGGCGCGATCGCTCGATCTCGTTGCCTTCGATGCGCACTACCGCGGCCGGACACTGCGGCTGTTGTCACCGTCTCGTGTGACCTTCGCCGGCGGCCTCAGGGTGCGCGATCTGCGCCTCGGCGTGCAGCGGACCGTCCTCGCGCTCGACGGGGAGCTCTCGCCGGCGCTCGATGTCCACGCCTCGGTTCATCACCTCGATGCCGGACTCGTCGACGCGTTTGCGCCGGGACTCCTGGCTGCGGGGTCGCTCGAGGCGCAGGCGCGGCTGACCGGCAGCCGCACCGCGCCATCCGGTCAGGTGTCACTCGAGATTGCCGGCCTGAGGCTCTCCGGTGCGGCCGCACAGGGACTGCCGGCGGTCAATCTGCGCGCCTCCGCGCGGCTGCGCGGCACCCTGGCCGATGTCTCCGCCGCGCTCGATGCGGGTCCCGCCTCGCGGCTCACGCTGAGCGGACGCGCGCCGCTCGAGTCCACAGGACCGCTGGCCCTCGTGATTGCGGGCAAAATGGACGCCACGCTGATGAACGCCTTCCTCGAGGCGAGAGGAGAGCGCGCGGCGGGAACCCTCACGGTCGATGCCAGGGTAAGCGGCAGCGTGCACGCTCCGCAGATCCGCGGCGCCGTGCAGCTGGAGAACGGGGACCTGCGCGATTACGCCGAAGGCGTCCACATCGGCGACATCAACGCCCGCCTGGTCGGCGAGCACGGCGTCCTTCGGATCGCCAGCCTGACGGCGCGGGCCGGACCGGGCCGCCTCTCCGCGACCGGCACGATCGGCGTGCTGCGCCCGCAGATGCCGATCGATGTCTCCCTGACCGCCCATGGAATCGAGCCGATCACCAACGACATTCTGACAGCCAATCTCGATGCCGACCTGCGCGTGGCCGGAACCCTGCGGCACCGTCTCGAGGTCACCGGCGCCATGCGCATCCACCACGCCTCGGTCAGCATCCCGAACGGGTTTCCGCCGAGCGTGGCCACGCTCGAGGTGATCCGCCCGGGCGAGGCGGCTCGCCCGGCGCGCAAGGCGCGGCGGCTCACGATCGGGCTTGACCTCACTCTGACGGCCCCGGAGGCCATATTCGTGCGGGGGCGGGGACTCGACGCCCAGCTCGGCGGGAAGCTCACGATCGCGGGCACCTCCGCCGAGCCTCGAGTGAGCGGCGGGTTCTCGATGACCCGCGGCACGTTCTCCCTGGCGGGCACGAGCCTCAACTTCACGCGCGGCCGGGTCGGCTTCAACGGCGAGGGCCTGAGGGGCCGGATCGACCCCACTCTCGATTTCGTCGCGCAGACGAGTGTCGTGTACACCTCCCCCACCACTGTGACGCTGCGTGTCACGGGCTTCGCGGATGCCCCGACGATATCGCTCTCGAGCACCCCGGAGTTGCCGCAGGGCGACCTGCTCGCGCTGCTGCTGTTCGGCAAGCCCGCCTCCCAACTCTCCCCCTACGAGCTCGCCGAGACCGGCGCCGCCCTCGCGAGCCTGGGTGGTCTCGGCGCAGGCGCCGACAGTTTGAATCCCCTCGTCTGGATCAGACGCCACCTGGGACTCAACACGCTCTCGGTCGCGAGCGCGGCTTCCGGCGCGACCCGCGCCGGCGGCGCACAAACGAGCGGCGCGAGCGTCACCGCCGGCAAATACATCTCGAACAGGGTGTACGTCGCCGCGACACATACGACCCAGGGCGCCAGCCAGATACGCGTCGATATCGCTCTCACCCGGCATCTGAAGATCGAGACCCGGCTGGGCAACGGCACGGCGAGCACTCAAGGCACCACCCCGCAGAACGATCCGGGCAGCAGCATCGGTCTGTGGTATCAGCTGCGGTACTAGTCTAAGCGCCGTGCGGACTCCTGCCGCCCACCGCGCTTGTCTTTTAGGCACACGGACGTGCCCGCCGCCGCAGGTGGCGAGCGGAGGGCAAAAGTCGCGCCTTTTGCACGCCGCCGCGCGGTGGGCGGCTTGGCGCGAACGCCTGCACCGCCTACCATTCGCCGAAATACTTCGGGAGTCTTCCATGGACATCGTGAAACTGCAGGCCACCATCGCCGCCGCGTGGCGCGACTCCGTCATCGAGCGCCTGAGCGCCTATGTGCGCATCCCCAACAAATCGCCGCTCTTCGATCCCGACTGGGAGGAGAACGGACATATGGAGGCGGCCGTCACGCTGATGGCCGAGTGGTGCCGCGCCCAGCCCATCGTGGACATGAGGGTCGAGGTGCACCGCCTCCCCGGCCGCACGCCGGTGTTGCTGGTCGACGTGCCCGGGGAGCTTCCCGGCTGCGTGCTGCTCTACGGGCACATGGACAAGCAGCCGGAGTTCACCGGCTGGCTGCCGGGCCTGGGTCCCTGGGAGCCCGTTCACCGCGACGGCAAGCTCTACGGCCGGGGCGCCGCCGATGACGGCTACGCGCTGTTCAGCTGCCTCACGGCGATTGCGGCGCTCAAGGCGCAGAAGATCCCGCTGGCCCGCTGCGTGGTGTTGATCGAGGCGTGCGAGGAAAGCGGCAGCGTCGATCTGCCGGCTCATCTCGCCGCCCTCGGCGGCGAGCTCGGCGAGCCCTCGCTGGTCGTGTGCCTCGATGCCGAGTGCGGCAACTACGATCAGCTCTGGTGCACCACCTCCCTGCGCGGCAACCTGGTCGGTGAGCTGCGCGTGCGGGTGCTCGAGGAAGGCGTGCACTCGGGCATGGCCACCGGCATCGCCCCGACGCCGTTTCGCATCGCCGCGCAACTGCTCTCGCGCCTGGAGAGCCCCGTCAACGGCACGCTGCTGCTCGATGAGCTGTCCGTAACCGTCCCGAAGGACCGCCTCGCGCAAGCGCGCGCGGCCGCGTGCGTCCTCGGCGACTCCGTAGCCGGCAAGCTCCCGTGGGCGAAGGGCGCGCGGGCCGTGTCCGACGACCCGGTGGAGCTGCTGATCAACAGCACCTGGAAGGCGGCGCTCGCGGTCACCGGCGCCAACGGCCTGCCGCCGACGGTGTCGGCCGGCAACGTCCTGCTGCCAGAGCTCACTTTCAAGCTCTCGCTGCGCCTGCCTCCGACCTGCGATCCGGACCGCGCCGCGCGCGCCGTGAAGGAGTGTCTCGAGCGCGATCCGCCGTACGGCGCGCAGGTGAGCTTCCTCCAGCCCGGCGCCCCGACAGCGGGCTGGAACGCGCCCTCCTTCGCGCCCTGGCTGGAGGAATCGATTCAGGGCGCATCCCGGCAGATCTACGGCCACGAGGCCGTGCACGTCGGCTGCGGCGGCACCATCCCTTTCATGGGCATGCTCGGGGAGCGCTTCCCGGACACGCAGTTCTTCATCACCGGCGTCCTGGGCCCCCATGCCAACGCGCACGGGCCCAACGAGTTCCTTCACCTGGAGTACGCGCAGAAACTGACCGCGTGCGTGGCGCTCGTCCTCGCCGACCACGCAGGAACGTTACAACCCTAACGCATGTGCGCCATGGGGCTCGGGCCGACCCCGGCCTTCAACTGCTCCCAGGCGCCGCGATAGTGCGCGATCGTGTTGGCCTCCTGCTCCGCCTCGAGGCCCGGGAACTCCGCGCGGATCGAGTCGATCATCAGCGTCCACTTCGGCAGCCCCTTCGGAAAGCGGCTGCCCTTCGTGAACACCACCCGCCCCTCGACCGGGACATCCCCCGTGATCGCCTTGACCGCCGCCACCCGGTCGTAGAGGCCGTTTTGCGGATTGACGAAGGTGAAACGCCGCGGACCGTCCATGACGGTCCACTCGGCCATCTGGTCGCTGCCGAAGATGTTGCCTCGCACCTCGCGCATGTCGATGAGCACGATCCCGTGCACGGTGAGCAGCAGAAAGTCCACGTGGTAGCCGGCGCCCATGCCATCGGGCACCAGCACGTCCACCAGGTGATCGGTGCCGATCGAGGCCACCGCCGAGCGCAGCACCTTGCGGGCGCGGCGCACGCGATACCAGCGCCACAGCCACGAGAGGCCGAAGCCCACCGCCACCGCCGCGGCCACCAGCACCCACTCCGCCAGCGGCCGGCTCATTGTCTCGTGCACCTCTGCCCCCCCTTAAGCGGCCCCGTCCTCGAGCGCCCGACCCAGCGAAGCGAGATCGGCGTCGATCTCCCGGAAGGCGCTCGGGCGGGCAAACAGCCGCTCGAGCGAGTCCGGCACCGGCACCTCGCGGCCGATCAGCGGCTCGATGATCTCGCGGAACTTGGCCGGATGCGCCGTCGCGACCAGCACCCAGCGCCTGCTCGCGCGCAGCGCCTCGGGCAGCCGCTCGTAGGCTTCCGCCGCCGTGGCCGTGTGCGGACACCAGATCTGGCCCATCTGCCGGTAGCCGGCGCGGATACGCTCGCGGATGGCCTCATCGTCCACCGTGCAGGCGCTCACCGCCGAGCGAATCTCCTCGAGCTGCGGAAACAGTGCGCGCAGCCGCTCCATGTTGCTTGGATTGCCGACGTCCATCGCCGAGGCCAGCGTGGCGATGCTCGGGCGCGGACGCCAATCGCCCGTGGCGAGATACTCCGCAACGGTGCGGTTGGCATTGTGCGCGAGCACCACGTCCCCGATCGGCAGCCCCGCCTTGCGCGCCCAGATGCAGGCCACGGAGTTGCCGAGATTGCCGCTCGGGATGATGAAGGAGGCCGGCTCGCCGTGGCGGCGCCAGATCGAGAGGCTCGCCGCGGCGTAATACACCGCCTGCGGCAGCAGGCGCCCGAGATTGATGCTGTTGGCCGAGGAGAGCTCGCGCCGTTCCCGCAGCCCGGGGTCCATGAACGCCTGCTTGACCAGGCGCTGACAGTCATCGAACGTGCCCCGCACGGCAAAGGAGCGGACGTTTCCGCCCCAGCAGGTGAGCTGTCTTTCCTGGGTCGGCGAGACCAGCCCCTTGGGAAACAGCACCGCCACCTCGATGCCGGGACGGCCGTGAAACGCCGCCGCCACCGCCCCGCCGGTATCGCCCGAGGTGGCCACCAGGATGGTGAGCGGGCGCGGCGTGTCGCGGCGCAGCCGGCCGAGCGAGGCGGCGAGGAAGCGCGCGCCGAAGTCCTTGAACGCCGCGGTCGGACCGTGAAAGAGCTCGAGGATCGAAAGCCGCTCGCGCGGCAGCGCCACCACGGGGGCCGGAAAATCGAACGCCTCGGTGAGAATGTCGCTCAGTGAGGCGGCGAGCGCATCACCCTCGGCAAACGGCGCCAGCAGCCGCTCGCCGACGCCGACCAGGTCCTCGGCCGAGCCGAACGCCTCGGGCGGCAGATGCGGCCAGACCTCGGGCACGTACAGCCCGCCGTCGGGCGCGAGTCCCTTCGAGAGCGCGTCGGCGAAACCCGCCGTGAGCTTCGAATCGCGAGTGCTTTTGAAACGCATTGCGCTACGGTCTCCCGGCCGCTCAACCGCTCGCCACCACGCGCGCGCCCGGCGAGTCGAGCCCGATCACCCATTCGTCGATGTGGATGGAGCGCGCGTCGAATTGCCCGCGCATCGCCTCGAGCACCTCCTGCGCATCCGGCTCGAGCGCCCATGCGAACAGCGACGGCCCCGCCCCCGAGATCGAGCAGCCGAGGGCGCCCGCGCCCATCGCCGCCGCCCGCACTTCCTGAAACCCCGGAATGAGCGCCTGGCGCTGCGGCTCGATCACGACATCCTGGAAGGACTCGCGGATCATCTCCAGGTCCTCGGTGTAGCAGCCGGAGATGAACCCGGCGAGGTTGGCCGTCTGCCAGACGAAGTCCGACAGATCCACGCTGCGCTTGAGGATGGCGCGCGCCTGCCGGGTCGCGAGAAACATGTGAGGATGGACGATGATGGCGCGGATGCGCTCCGGCACCGGAATGCGCTTCACCCTGGGGTGCTCGATCCCGACCGTGAGCACCAGCCCGCCGAACAGCGACGGTGCGATGTTGTCCACGTGCAGCGAGCCGCTCGCCACCGCCTCGCCCTGCATGGCGAACCTCAAGAGCTCGAGCTTCTCGCACGGACCCCCGAGCAGCGCATTGGCCGCCACCACCGCCCCGACCGCCGAGGCCGCCGAGCCCCCCAGCCCCGAGCCGAGCGGAATGCCCTTCTCGATGTGCATGTCGAATCCGAAACCGGGTTGGAGCGCCTCCTGCATGGCAAGCAGAGAGCGCCCCGCGGTGTTCTGCTCCGGATCGCTCGGCAGCTCCCCGGCCACGCCGGTCACGCCCGAGATGGTGACACCGGGCTTGCCCGTGCGGCTCACCCTCACCTTGTCGCCGAGCGCATCGACGGCGAAGCCGAGAATGTCGAAGCCGATCGCCACGTTGCCGCTGGATGCCGGCGCGAACGCCGTGGCCCAGGCGAGTGCGGCGCTCACGAGCGCGCCCCGAGGTAGGCCGAGAGGCGCAGCAGGTCCGCGAACACCCCGCCGGCGGTCACCTCGGGGCCTGCGCCCGGGCCCTGCACGATGAGCGGATTGTCGCAGTAGCGGCGCGTGGCGAAGCGCACGACGTTGTCGGTGAGCGCGATGTTGGCGAAGGCGTGCCTGGCGTCGAGCTCGAGAAGCCCGACGGTCGCCTGGCCGTCGGCGGTGAGCCGGCCGAGGTAGCGCAGCACCTTGCCGCGCGAGCGCGCGGTCTCGAACCGCTCCTGCATGGGCGCATCGTAGCGCGGCAGCCGCGCCATGAACTCCTCGATCGAGCCGTTCTCCAGCCCCGCCGGCACCAGACTCTCGATCTTCACGTCCGCGAGCTCGAGCTCGAGACCCATCTCGCGGCCGAGGATGATGAGCTTGCGCGCCACGTCCACACCCGAGAGATCGTCGCGCGGATCGGGCTCGGTGTAGCCGCGCCGGCGCGCATCGCGCACGATGTCGGAGAATTTCGCGCGCCCGTCGTAGACGTTGAAAAGATACGCCAGCGTGCCGGAGAAGATGCCCTCGATGCTGTCGATCTCGTCCCCGGTGTCGCGCAGATCGCGCAAGGTGTGTACCACGGGCAGTCCCGCCCCCACGGTCGCCTCGTACAGATAATGCGCCGAGCCCGCGCGGCGCGCCTCGCGCACCGCCCGATAGTAGGACAGGTCGGCGCTGTTGGCTTTCTTGTTGGGCGTGATCACGTGCATGCCGGCGCCGAGCCACTCGGCATAGCGCGCCGCCACCGTCCCGCTCGCCGTGCAGTCGATGATCACGGTGTGCGGCAGGTAATCGACGTGCACATGCTCGATGAAGCGCTCGAGGCTGGCGGCCGCCTCGCTGCGCTCGTACTCGTCCCGCCACGCCGGCAGCGCGATGCCGGTCTCCGAGAGCAGCATGCGCTTGGAGCCCAGGATGCCCCGCACGCGCAGATCGAGCTTGCACTGCCCGCGCAGCCGCTCGCTCTGGGAGGCGATCTGATCGAGGAGCACGCTGCCCACGGTCCCCGGCCCTATGACGCCCACGGAAATGGTGTGCGGGGACAGATACAGCCCCGCATGCGCGGCCCGCAGCGCGCGCGTGGCGGAGCGGCCCTCGATGACCACCGAGATGTTGCGCTCCGAGGCGCCCTGCGCGATGGCGCGCACATTGACCCCTGCGATGCCGAGGGCGTTGAACACTTTGGCGGCCACCCCCGGGGTGCCCGCCATGCCGTCGCCGACGACGGCGAGGATCGCCAGCTCCGGGTCGATCTCCACGCTCTGGATCTGCCCTTCCACGAGCTCCCGCTCGAACGCGCGGCGGATCACCGAGGCGGCGCGATCGCCCTCATGTTGTGGAATGGCGCAGCAGATCGAGTGCTCGGAGCTGCCCTGGGAGATCAGGATGACCGAGATCCCCTCCTCGCGCAGCGCGCCGAACAGCCGGTGCGCGGTGCCCGGCACACCGATCATGCCGGCGCCCTCCAAGTTCACCAGCGCCACCTGCTCGATGCTGGCGATGCCCTTGACCGGAAGCTGCGAAGTGGGCTTCGCGCAGATGAGCGTGCCGGGCTTCTCGGGCGCGAAGGTGTTGCGGATCCAGATCGGGATGCCGCCGCCCACCGCCGGGGCCATGGTCTGCGGATGGATCACCTTGGCGCCGAAGTACGCGAGCTCCATCGCCTCGCTGTAGGAGAGCGAATCGATCGCGGTGGCATCGGGCACCCGGCGCGGATCGGCCGACAGCACCCCATCGACATCCGTCCAGATGACGATCTCGGAGGCACCGAGGAGCGCCCCGAAGATGGAGGCGGAAAAATCGCTCCCGTTGCGACCGAGCGTGCTCTGCACGCCGCGCCGGTCGCAGGCGATGAAGCCGGTGATGATCAGCGTGCCTTTGAAATCCGCATCGACCAGATCGGTCAGATGCGCGCGCGAGGCCTCCCATTGCACCGCCGGTCCGAGCGGGCCCCACTCGACCACCACCACCCGGCGCGCATCGACCCATTGATTCGGTCCGCGCGCGCCGCCGCGCTCTTCCATGAAGCGATGGAAGAGCTTCGTCGACCAGATCTCCCCATACCCCGCGATCAGGTCGCGCACATTGGGCGCGGCGGCGCGGATCAGCCTCACCGTCTGCAGAATTCCCTCGAGATCGTGGCAGTCGCGGTCGAAGCCGGCCAGATACAGCCGCACCGCTTCGGGGCTGAGCAGCGCCTCGGCGATCTGCAGATGGCGGGCGCGCAGCGCGGCGAGCTCCACCCGGTAGCTCTCGTCCTGCTCCTCGGCCAGCCTCACCAGCGTCAGCAGCGCATCCGTCACGCCCTTGCACGCCGAGAGCACCACGCCCAAGCGCGTCCCCGGCGAGGTATCGAGTATGGCCGCCACGCGGCGAAAGCAGTCGGCATCGGCGACGCTCGATCCGCCGAACTTGTGCACGACCCAGGGCACGGGATTCGACATGGGTATTGAGAAATAAATCCGAAGGGAAGCCGCGCGACTCTACTGATGCGCACCGAAGCGCGCAATCGATCATTTCGTGCGGGCGCGCACGCTAGAATGGGCCGATGAACGAGATCGAGCTCATCCGGTCCCAGCTGGTCACCGAGCGTACCCACGCGGCGCGGGTCGCCCGCGCCTGCGCCGCGGCGTTCGGCGCGGCGCAGCCGGCCGAAGCCGACGCCAGCCAGGCCTTCCGGGACACTTGCGTGGGCTACCTCGTGTGGGTTCTCACCCGCTTCGAGCAGCGCGACCAGCTGCTCGCGGAGCGATTACAGACGCTCTCGGCCGGCGGCTCGCCCGAGGACGCGGTGCCGTCCGGGCTCGGCGAGATCGCGGCCCGCTCCGGCACCAGCCGCGAAGCGCTCACGAAGCTCGAGGCGGCGCTCGGGGCGGCCAGCCCCCCGGCGGCACGGATCGCCTGGCAGGCGTTCACGCATTTTTTCGAATCGGCCTGGAACGAGAGGCGCATCGCCATCGAGCGGCACTTGAGCCAGCTGCCCGGCATCCCCCACTGGCGCGCCGTGTGCGCCGTCGATGCCGACTCCATCCTGGAGGAGCGAACCCACTATGCCCGCGTGGCCGAGCAGCTGCCCAAGGGCATCGTGCTCGAGACGCTCCCCGGCTGAGCCGCAGGGGCGGTCACAGCCCCCGCAGCCTCCGGACCCGGGACGCCCCGCCTCTTCAGCAGGTGCGCCCGCTTCCCGCCTCCGGGTGCGGGAAGCTATCGGAGTCGTCCTCGCCCTCTCTCGGGGCGAGGCAGGCAAAGTCCTTCTCCACCACCACGCGCAACTCCCCCGCCGCCGTGGGTCGTGTGCCCGTGAGGGTCACGAGCTCGGTGCCGCACCATTCACCGGCGAGCGCCTGCGGGATGAGAACTTCAATGACGTTTCCAATATAATTGGCTGATATTTCAGCTATTTTTTCATCTACCCGCAGCCGATAGACGAGCCGGGCCCCGCCCGGAAACGCCACTTGGTCTTCGACCGTGCCCCGTTCGCGCAGCGCTCCCACCTCGCCCTGCGAGAGCCGCAACCGCAGCGAGCTGCCCCGGATTCTCAGTTTCACGACTTCTCACCCTCGTCTCGCCTCACGGACCCCAGGATACGCTGGGCCTGCAGCCAGTGGGGCCGATCGATCATCTGCCCATCGAGCTGCGTCACCCCCGCGCCGGCGGCCGCCTCGAAGGCCGCGACCACCCGCCGGGCCCAGGACTTCTCGGCTTCCGTCGGCGTGAACGCCGCGTTGATCACTTCGACCTGATCCGGATGAATGGCGAGCTTGCCGGTGAAGCCGTCGCCTCGCGCCTCCCCGGCCTCCCCCCGCAGTCCCTCGGCGTTGCGGAAATCGACATACACTCCGTCGATCGCCTGCACGCCGATCGCCGCGGCGGCCAGGAGGCACGCGGTCCGGGCCAGCTCAAAGGCCGGCCGCAGAGCGCCCTCCCCGTCGGTCTTGACCCTCGCGCCAAGCGCGGCGGAGAGATCTTCCATGCCCCAGGTCAGCCCCGCCAGGCGCCGGGCCGAGGCGCTGTGCGAGGCGGCGGCCTGCGGATACCCTGGAAGCGACAGCAGTCCGGCGGGAGTCTCGGTGGCGATCACCAGCAGCGGCGTCGAGCCGACCAACAGCCCCTGGCCGGCCTCGAGCGCCTCGAGGGCGCGCGCGACCCGCTCGATATCGTCGTAGGAGTCGACCTTGGGCAGCACGATGCCGGACGGCCGTCCCGGCAGCACCGCCGCCAGGTCCTCGAACAGCCGCCCGCTCGAGAGCGCGTTCACACGCACCCACAGCTGCTGGCGCGCCCGCTCCCGATGACCTTGAAGCAGCTCGAGCACCATGGCGCGCGCGGCCGGCTGGCGCTCGGCGGCCACCGAGTCCTCGAGGTCGAGGATCAGCGCATCGGCGCGCGTGTCGAGCGCCTTGGCCTGCTTGCGCTCGCTGTCCCCCGGCACGAACAGCAGCGATCGCAACACGCCGGCACTCATGCCCGCCTCTTCAGCATCAGCGCCGCGCGGCGGCACGAGGCCACCTCCTCCTCGCGCTGATTGTACGCGCGGTGCTCGAACACGACGATGCCGCTGTCCTCGCGCGAGCGGCTCTCGCGCACCGAGTGCACAGTGGTGACCGCGCGAAGCGTGTCGCCCACCAGCACCGGTCGGGGGAATTTGACCTCCTCCCAACCGAGGTTGCCGATCGTGGTGCCGAAAGTCGTGTCGTACACCGACAGCCCCACCAGCAGCCCCAGCGTGAACACGCTGTTGACGATACGCTGGCCGAACGTGCTGTCTTTGCAGTACTCGGCGTCCAGGTGAATGGCCGCCGGGTTCATGGTGAGGGCGCTGAACAGCAGGTTGTCGGTCTCGGTGACCGTGCGGTGCACCTGGTGCTCGAAGCGCTGTCCGACCGTGAATTCCTCGAAATACAGTCCCATCGACCTTACCTCTTAGGCCTCCCGTGATGTCCCATTATCGCACTGGGAGGGCTGCGGCTCATAACCGCGCGGGCATCCCGTCAAACCACACGGTATTTAGCGCCGTGGCGGCGTGCGCCTATAGTCCGGCGGCATGTACCGCTACGATGAGATCGATCGGGAGCTGCTGCAGCAGCGCACCGGCCAGTTCCGCGACCAGACGCGGCGCTTCCTCGCCGGTGAGCTCTCCGAGGGCGACTTCCGGCAATTGCGCCTGCGCAACGGCCTCTACGAGCAGCGCCATGCGCCCATGCTGCGCATCTCGGTCCCCTACGGGCTGCTCGGCTCCGCGCAGCTGCGCCGGATGGCGCACGTGACGCGCGAGTACGACAAGGGCTACGCGCATTTCACCACGCGTCAGAACATCCAGCTCAACTGGCCACGGCTCGAGCGGGTGCCGGATCTGCTCGCCGAGCTCGCCGAGGCGCAGCTGCACAGCATCCAGGCCTGCGGCAACGACACCCGCAACATCACCTGCGACTACCTCGCCGGCGTGGCCGGGGACGAGATCGTCGATCCCCGACCGTACTGCGAGCTGCTGCGCCAGTTCGTGGCGCTGCATCCGGAGTTCTACTGGCTGCCGCGCAAGTTCAAGTTCGGCTTCACCGGCGCCACGGTGGACCGGGCCGCCACGCGGACCAACGACGCGGCGGTGCATGTGCTGCGACACAACGGAGCCGTCGGCTACCGCTTCTTCGTCGGCGGCGGCCTCGGGCGGCTGCCGATGCTGGGGCAGGAAACCAACCCCTTCGTGCCCGAGTCCGATCTGCTGCTCTACGCCTGCGCCATCCTGCGCACTTTCAACCGCTTCGGGCGGCGCGACAACATCCACAAGGCCCGCATCAAGATCGTGGTGCGGGAATGGGGAATCGAGCGCTTCCGCGCGGCGCTCGAGCAGGAATACGCCAGGATACGATCAAGCGCCGAAGGCGAGCAGCTGAGGCTCCTGCCGGAGGACATCGAGCGCATGCGCGGCCATTTCAGTGCCCCGGCCTACCGGCCGGCCACCGAGGCGGGCGCCGACTGGCAGGATCAGGCCGCCTGCGGCCCGCGCTTTGCCGCCTGGCTGCGCCGCAACGTGCGCCCCCACAAGCAGCCTGGCTATCGCGTGGTGTTCGTATCGCTCAAGGCGCCGGACCAGGCTCCCGGGGATTGCACCGCCGGGCAGTTCGAGGCGCTCGCCGGGCTCTGCGACCTCTACAGCTTCGGTGAGCTGCGCTCCACCTACGATCAGAACCTGGTGCTTGCCGACGTCGCCGAGCGCGACCTGTACGAGCTCTGGCGCGCGCTCGATGCGCAGAAGCTGGCCACACCCAACATCGGACTCACCACCGACATCGTCGCCTGTCCGGGGTTGGATTTCTGCGGCCTGGCCAACGCCGGCACGATCGGCGTGACGCACGACATCTACCGGCGCTTCGACGCTCTCGATGCGCAGTACGAAGTCGGCCCCATCCGGATCACCCTGAGCGGCTGCATGAACGGTTGCGGCCATCACAGCGTCGGGCATATCGGCATCCTCGGCGTCGACAAGCACGGCGAGGAGTGGTACCAGGTGACCCTCGGCGGCAGCGCGGGCAATGACGCCGCGATCGGCGAGCGTGTCGGGCGCGCACTGTCACGAGATGAGATCGCCGGAGGCGTCGAGCGTCTGATCCGTGCCTACCTCGATCTGCGCAGCGACGACGATGAGACCTTCATCGAGTGCTACCGGCGCCTCGGCATGGGACCCTTCAGGGCGCGCCTGTACGAAGCCGAGGCCGATTCGCGCAAGCCGCACGGCCGCGAGCCTTCCGCGCTCGAGAATCGCGGAGCGGCGGCGGCGTGAGCCTGGTCCTGCGCAAACGGGCCCTCATCGAGGACGAGTGGACTCTGGCCGACGTCGACGCGCAGGCGCCCGTCTGCGGCAAACTGATCGTTCCGCTCGCCCGCTGGCGGGCCGAGCGCGAGCCGCTGCTGGCGCGGGCCGCCGCGATCGGCGTGCTGCTGCCGAACACCGAGGACGTCGAGGCCGTCTATCCGCAGATCGCCGACCGCCCGCTGATCGCGCTGCAGTTCCCCACCTTCACCGACGGCCGCGCGCTCACCCAGGCCGTGCTGCTGCGCAAGCGGCTGGGGTTCACCGGCGAGCTGCGTGCGCTCGGCGATGTGGTGCGCGACCTCGTGTTCTGGCTGGGACGCTGCGGCTTCGATACCATCGTGCCGCGCCCCGATCAGGATCTCCAAGCCTGCCGCGGCGCTCTCGATGAAATCAGCCTCGCCTACCAGCCCGCCGCCGACACTCACGGCTCGGTGTGGGAGCGCAGGCGGGCAGCGGGCTGAGCGGCGCAGGGCCGGCCTCTCAGGCGCGCTCGCACATTCCGTTGAGCCGCCGCCAGTACTGCGCGAACTGCGGCGTGAGAGCATCGTGCGCCAGCCGCCAACGCCAGTTCCGAGGTCCCTCGGTGCCGGGGGTGTTCAGGCGCGCCTCGGAGCCGAGACCGAGCAGGTCCTGCGCGGGAATCACCGCCAGCTCCGCGGCCGAGTCGAGCGCTTCGAGCATCAACGCCTCCGGCATGGCGTGCCGTCCGGGCCCCATGACCCGGTCGACGTACTTGCGCGTCGCCTCGCTCAGGCCGCGGTACCACCCCAGCGTCGTGTCGTTGTCGTGCGTGCCCGTGTAGACCACGCAATCGGCGTCGACGCGGTGCGGCAGATGCGGATTGTCGGGCGAGCCGTCGAAGCCGAACTGCAGCACCCGCATGCCCGGCAGCCCGAAGTCCCTGCGCAGCGCCACCACCTCCTCGGTGATCATCCCCAAGTCCTCGGCCACGATCGGCAGGTCGCCGAGCTCATCGCGCAGAAGGGTCAGCAGCTCGCGCCCCGGGGTCGCGCACCAGCGGCCGCCGCGCGCATCGGGCGCGCCAGCGGGCACGGCCCAGTGCGCCACGAACGCCCGGAAATGATCGATGCGCAGCAGGTCCACGCGGGCGAGCTGCGCGGCCACCCGGGAGCGCCAGTACGCGAACCGCTCGCGCTCGAGGGCCTGCCAGTCATAGAGTGGATTGCCCCAGACCTGACCGGTCTCGGAGAAATAATCCGGCGGGACGCCCGCGACTGCGCGTGGTCTGCCGGAGGCATCGAGTTGGAACTGGCCGCGGTACATCCAGGTCTCCGCCGAGATCGGCCCGACGTAGAACGGCAGGTCCCCGAACAGCCGCACGCCTCGGGAGCGGGCATATTCCCTGAGCCTGCGCCACTGCACGAAAAAGGCGAATTGCTCCAGGCGGATGCGCTCGATCTCGGCGGCATGCTCGCCCTTGACCTGCTCGAGAGCCGCCGGGTCGCGGTCGCGCAGTTCCTCAGGCCAGCTCCACCACGGCTCGCCCTCGAAGCGCCCGCTCAACACCTCGAACAATGCGTAGTCGTCGAGCCAGTCCCAGGTCGCCTCGGCAAACGCCGTGTGCTCCTCGGGGCGGGCCTCGATCGGATCGGCCGGATCGATGAACGCCGGGTTGCCGGCGAAATCCGAGCGTGCGAAGTACGGGGAGCCGTCCGGCCCGGTCGGCCCCACGGGCAGGAACTGCCAGACGCTGAAGCCCGCCGCGGCCAGCCAGTCGATGAAGGCCCGCCCGCCGCGCCCGAGGGGCGTCTCGAGCGAGCTCAAGTGCAGCAGGACTCCGGCGCGGCGCCGGTCGAGCACCGGCAGGCAATGATGCATGATGAGGGTCTCGTTGATCGAAGCGCCCGGCTAGCGCTGCGGCAGCTTCACGTCTGCGAACAACGCGGCGGTTTCCTCCGGGCTCGCGGCGCGGTGCGCACGCTCCACCAGGCGCCGTTCCAGGTGCGGCGCCAGCAGCTGCGCGAAGTCATACATGTACTTGCGCAACAGCGTCCCGCGCCTGAATCCCAGCCAGGTGGTATGCCGGGGCAACAGGTGCGAGGCATCGAGCACGGCCAGATCGTCCGCATCCTCGGCCACCGCCATGGGCGCCACGATCCCGACGCCGAGCCCCAGGCGCACGTAGGTGACGATCACGTCCGCATCCTGTGCGGTGATCGCGACGTTCGGCGTGAAGCCCGCCCGGGCAAACGCCTCGTTGAGCGAGGACGGGCCGGTGAAGCTGAACGTGTAGGTGATGATCGGATGCGCCGCGAGCGTGCGGTAGGTGAGCCGGCCCACCGAGGCGAGCGGATGCTTGCGCGGCACGATGACCACGCGGCTCCATCGGTAGCAGGGCAACAGGGTCAGCGGGGTGAAGCGCTGCTCCGAGCCGGTGGCGATGGCACAGTCGATGCGGTCCTGGGTCACCATCTCGGCGAGCTGCTCGGAAGTGCCCTGGTGCAGGTTCAGGCGCACATTGGGGTACTTGGCGCGAAAGGCCCGGATCACGGCCGGCAGCACGTAGCGCGCCTGCGTGTGGGTGGTGCCGATCGAGAGACTCCCGCGGCCCTCGTCGCGCAGCTCGGTCGAGAGCCCGCGGATGCTCTGCACCTCCAGCAGCACGCGCAGCGCCCGGTCGATCACCTGCTGTCCCGCCGGGGTGATGCGCGTGAGGTTGCGCCCCTCGCGCACGAAGATCTGAAAGCCGAGCTCGTCCTCCAGGAGCTTGATCTGCTTGCTCACCCCCGGCTGAGAGGTGTGCAGCTTCTGGGCCGCGGCGGTGATATTGAGCCCGCTCTGGGCGACGGCCGCCAGGTAGCGCAGCTGATGCAGTTTCATGAGGCGACAGGGTATCCCAAGGCTCTCCCCGGGACCATAACCGCTTGGGAGTGCGTCAGAAGCAATCATTCGTTCTGCGAGCGGACCCCCGCTGGCTATAGTCGCGCGCATCATGGGTGAGCTCGTAAACCTCTCCGATCTCGAGCAGAAAGCCTCGGCCGTGTGCGAGCAGCTTTCGGCCGCCGTGCGCGCGCACGGACGGTTGGTCTACTCGAACAGCCTGGGCGCCGAGGCCATGGTGCTGACCGACATCATCTGGACGCACGTGCCCGAGGTCGACATGTTCAGCATCGACACCGGCCGGCTCCACCAGGAGACCTACGACCTGCTGGAAAAGCTCGAAAGACGCTACAAGCGCACGCTGCGCGTGGTGTACCCGGATGCGCTCTCGCTCGAGCGCCTCGCCGCCGCCCAGGGCGTCAACGGCTTCTACCACAGCCTCGATGCGCGCCTCTCATGCTGCCGCGTGCGCAAGGTGGAGCCGTTCATGCGCGCCATCGCCGGCTACGGCGCCTGGGTCACCGGCGTGCGCCGGGAGCAGTCGGCGACCCGCGCCCAGACCCAGCCCGTGGAATGGGACGGCGAGCACGGCCTGTACAAGGTGAGCCCGCTTCTCGAGTGGTCCGAGGCGGAGGTCTGGCAGTACATCCGGGCCCGCAAGCTGCCGTACAATGTGCTGCACGATCGCCAGTACCCGAGCATCGGCTGCTCGCCCTGCACCCGTGCCATCCAGCCGGGGGAGAGCCGCCGTGCCGGCCGTTGGTGGTGGGAGCAACCCGAGTCTCGCGAATGCGGCCTACACCCCAGAGTGCGCCATGCGGCCGCTCAAGCCTGAACAGCCCGCCGGACGGCATGGATCATCTGCCGGTCTTTCTGCACCTGCGCGCAGCGCCGGCAGTGGTCGTCGGCGGCGGACGGGTCGCGCAACGCAAGATTGAGCTGCTGCGACGGTGCGGCGCCGAAGTGACGGTCGTCGCGCCCGGGCTGAACGAGGAGTTGGCCGAGCGCGCCGCCGCGGGCGAGATTCGCCACCTCGCCGAGAGCTTCCAGCCGCACCACCTCGACGGGGCGCGGCTCGCCATCGCCGCCACCGACCGCAAGACCGTCAACACCGCAGTGTCCGAGGCGGCCCGCGCGCGCGCCATACCGGTCAACGTCGTCGACGATCCGGTGCTCTCGACCTTCATCTTCCCCGCCATCATCGACCGCTCCCCCATCGTCGTGGCGGTCGGCTCCGCCGGCAACGCCCCGGTCCTCACCCGCTGGGTGCGCGAGCAGATCGAGGCACTCCTGCCCGGGACGCTCGGGGCGCTGGCGAGATTCATCGGCGAGCGGCGCAAGGGCGTGCAGGAGGCGCTGCGGCCCTCGGCGCGCCGCTCGTTCTGGGAGCGGATCGTCGGCGGCAAGGTCGGCTCGCGGATCCTGCGCGGCGACGAAGACAGCGCCCAGCGGGACTTCGAGCGTGAGCTGCGCGCCTCGCAGCTCACCACTTCGGGAGCCACGGGCGCACGCGCGCTGGGCGAGGTCTACCTGATCGGCGCCGGGCCCGGCGACCCCGACCTGCTGACGCTGCGCGCGCTGCAGCTGCTGCAGCAGGCGGATGTGGTCCTCTATGACCGCCTCGTGCCCGAGGCGGTGCTCGAGCGCTCCCGGCGCGAGGCCCGGCGGATCTTCGTCGGCAAGGGTGCGACCCAGGGCCCGCGCGGCCCGCACACCGATCAGGAGCGCATCCACGAGCTCATGCTCCGCTTCGCCCGCGACGGGCTCAAGGTGGCGCGCCTGAAGGGCGGCGACCCGTTCATCTTCGGCCGCGGCGGCGAGGAGATCGAAATGCTCGCGCACCACGCAATCCCCTACGTGGTCGTCCCCGGCATCACCGCCGCGCTCGGCGCCGGCGCCGCAGCGGGCATCCCCCTGACCCACCGCAAGATGGCCCAGAGCTTCACCCTGGTGACGGGCCATCCGCTTCAAGACGCCGTCCTGGACTGGCCGGCGCTCGCCCGTCCCCATCAAACCGTGGTGTTCTATATGGGGGTGGCGCATCTTGCGCAGATCGTCTCCCGGCTCATCGCGGCCGGAGCACCCTCCTCCCTGCCCGCAGCGCTCATCGAGCGGGCCACGCTCCCCGAGCAGCGCACGCTGCGCGGCACGCTCGAGACCATCGCCGCCCTCGCCGGCGAGGCGCACATCTGCCCGCCCGCGCTGCTCGTCATCGGCGAGGTGGCGGCGTTCAACGGCGATGCGGCCGCACAGGCCTGCGGCACGCCTCGCGAGCCCGCCGAGAGTGTGCTCGACAGTGGCGATGCAACCGAAGGAGACCTTGTATGAGCATCGATGAGGGCTTCGTGGGATCGGTCGGCCACACCCGGCTCATCAGACTCAGGCGTCTGAGTGAGGAGACCGGCTGCGAGCTGCTCGGCAAGGCGGAGTTCACGAACCCGGGCGGCTCGGTCAAGGATCGCGCCGCGCGCGCCATCGTGCTCGCGGCCGAGAAAAGCGGCGAGCTCGCTCCCGGCGGCACCGTCGTCGAGGGCACCGCCGGCAACACCGGGATCGGGCTGGCGCACGTGTGCAACGCCCGCGGCTACCGCTGCGTCATCGTAATGCCCGACAACCAGTCTCCGGAGAAATTCCGGCTGCTCGAGACCCTGGGCGCGCACGTGCACAAGGTGCCGGCGGTCCCCTACAGCAACCCCAATCAGTACCAGAGGCTCGCCGAGCGCCTCTCGGCGAGCCTCCCCAACGCCATCTGGGCCAACCAGTTCGACAACACCGTCAACCGCCGCGCGCACATCGAGACCACGGGACCGGAAATCTGGGAGCAGACCGGCGGCCGCGTGGACGCCTTTGTGGCCGCCAGCGGTACGGGCGGCACCCTCGCGGGCGTGTCGGAGTACCTGAAGTCCAGGCGCCGCTCCGTACGCTGCGTGCTGGCCGATCCTCCCGGCAGCAGCCTGTACGAGTACGTCCGCAGCGGCACGCTCAAGGCGACCGGCAAAGGCTCGATCACCGAGGGCATCGGCATCGGCCGCGTCACCGCCAATCTGAAGGACGCGCCCCTCGATGACGCCGTGCACATCGAGGACGGCGAAACCGTCCGCTACGTCTACCGGCTGCTGCGCGAGGAGGGCTTGTTCCTCGGCAGCACCAGCGGCATCAATGTGGCGGCGGCGGTGCGCGTGGCGCGCGATCTCGGCCCCGGCCACACCGTGGTGACGGTGTTGTGCGACGGGGGAGCGAAGTACCAGTCGCGCCTGTTCAACCGGGAGTGGCTGGCGCAGAAGGGTCTGGCGGAATTCGCACCGCCGCCGAGCGCGGGCGAGCCGATCGACGTGCGCACGGTGATGCTCGCCTGAGCGCGGGCTAGGCGCCCGCCGCGGGCGCATCCGCCCGCGAGCGGGCGAGATTGGTGCGCACGAACTCGATGTGCTCGCGCAGCAGATACAGCTGCTCGGCGTGCGAGCCGGGGATCTTGCGCAGGATCGCCGTGCGCTCGATCTCGTGCAGGCGCTCGAGAAGCTCCTCCCTGCGCTCGGGCGAGAGCGGCCCCAGGGACTCGCGCTCGAGCGCCATGACCTCCACGGCCGGACCGAGCAGTGTGATCGGGCGCGGCGGCAGGTTCTCACCGAGATCGAACGCGCCGGCGGGGATGTCGATGCGGTGCAGGTAGGGAAATCGTCGCACGTAGGCGTCGGCCTGCCCGAAGGTGAACAACCGTACGCCCCTGGCGTGCAGCATCGCGCCGATGATGGCCGGTGGCGTGGAATCCCCGGTGAGGAAGATCGCATCCGCACTGCCCTCGAGAAGCTCGTTTCGCGCCGCGGCGCCCTCGGTATCGAGAAGCCGTGTCGGGGCCGTGGGTGTCACGTCGTTCGCCGCGAGCAGCGCCAACGCCAGCGCGTGCGTGCCGCTGCCCGGCTTGCCGATCGCGATCCGCTTGCCCCACAGCTGCGAGAGCCGGCTCAACGGCTTCGCCGCATGATAGAAGATCGCCACCGGCTGATAAGACATGGTGCCGAGCGAGACCAGATTTCCCTCGCCTGCGCGATCCGAAGCCCTCGCGGCGCCGATCCCCGCCTGCACCAGCGCGATGTCCACGCGCGAGTCGCGCGCCCTCATGCGCTCGAGGTTTTGCAGAGAGCCTTCCGAGGGCAGGATTTTCAGGGTGATGCCGCTGCGCGCGAGGATGCTCCGGTAGCGCTGCGCGAGCAGCGCGAAGCTGCTGCCCGCAGGGCCCGAGCTGATGGTGAGTGTGTTCGGCGGCGCCGGGCGGACGAAGTACAGCGTGAGCCAGATGGCCGCCGCGCTCGCGAGCAGGATCGGGCCCAGGGTGTGGGTGAGGTCCCACCAGGAGATGCTGCCGATCGACAGCGGCAGGCGCGCCCGCCCGCCACGCGGCCGTTGGGAGTCGTCCGAGCGCTGATCCTGCCCCATACCGTGTGAGTTTACCATCGCGCCCGAGGCGCAGCCGGGGCGGTTCGGCAAATGCCGCCGCGGCAACGAGTGTCGCGGAATGGATGCTGAGCGCGCCCGCATGAATCGGTGAGCGCGGCCGCCCGGCGCAGCCGGTCTGCTAGAGTACGGCGCATGCCGCACATCGACAGACCCGGCCGTTCCTTCACGGCGCTCGCGCCGCAGGCGCGGCGCCCGTGAAGCGCATCCCCGCCCTCATACGCGCCTGGCTTGTGTCATCGGCGGCTTGCGCCGCGGTGGCGGCCTTTTCCTTCGGGCACGTCGATGTGCCGACGGCGGCGCACTTCTGGAAATTCAGCCGTTTCCTGGATCCTTTGAACAAGGCCTTCGGAGCCTCCGTCATTCTGACTCTGGAGTCGGCGGTGACCCTGTTCCTGGTGGTTGCGCGCCTGCTGCGCGGCCACATCTCGCGCTTCGCGGAAGTGCTGACGGTCGCCTGCCTCGCCTCGATTTGCGCCTACGGCATCAACAGTCTCGTATTGAAGCCGTTTTTCGGGATTCCAAACCCCGCCGCGGTCCTGCACGGCGCCCGGCATGCGCTGCATCTGTGGAAGGGCTCACGGATGAGCAGCTTTCCCTCCGGCCACATGGTTCTCTCCGGAGCGTTCGCCGGGGTTTTCATGCGCCAGTACCGGGCGAGCATCTGGCCGCTCGCCGCCCTGCTGCTGCTCGCCGCGGGCCTATTGGTCGTCGGCGACTGGCATTTCATAAGCGACGTGGTGGCCGGAGCGTTCCTCGGCCTGTCGGCGGGCGCTCTGGCCGGGGAAGCGTTGTCGGCACACCTGGGCCGGTAGGAACGCAGCCGCCTCGATGCGCGCGTCGGCGGCAGACAGGCACGCATCCCCGGATGCCACAAATCAACGCCGACGGCCCTGACGGCCTGCCGGTTGCGACCCGACGCACGACAGTTACATCGGTGTGACCGCACCCTGACGAGCAGCGGTGAGGCAAGGCCGTGACGACCCGCCGGTTCCGACCCGACGTGCGACAGTTACATCGGTGTGACCGCATCCTCGAGACCATCGGCAGCGCGGGGCGCGCGCCTGTTCCGGCGATCGGGCATCGACCGGCTCCGATGATCCAGCGCGGTGCCTTATACTGCTGCACGAACTCGATCCAGGAGGCGCAGCATGGCAAAAGTTCTCGTTCTGTATTACTCATCCTACGGCCACGTCGAGCGGATGGCGCAAGCGGTCGCGGAAGGCGCCGCGTCCGTTGCCGGCACCGCGGTCACCATCAAACGCGTGCCCGAGCTGGTGCCCGAGGAGGTGGCGCGCAAAGCCGGCATGAAGACCGACCAGAAGGCTCCCATCGCCACCGTCGATGAGCTCGGCGATTACGACGCGATCGTATTCGGCACCCCGACGCGCTTCGGCAACATGGCCGCGCAGATGCGCAACTTCCTGGACCAGACCGGTGGACTGTGGGTCAAGGGCGCCCTCGTGGGCAAGGTGGGCAGCGTCTTCGTGTCGACCGGAACCCAACACGGCGGCCAGGAAACGACCCTCACCAGCTTTCACCACACGCTGATGCACCAGGGGATGATCATCGTCGGGCTGCCGTATTCGTTTGCCGGACTGACACGCATGGACGAGGTGAGCGGCGGCTCGCCCTACGGCGCGACGACGCTCGCGGGCGCCGACGGCTCACGGCAGCCGAGCGAGAACGAGCTGGCCGGGGCGCGCTACCAGGGCCGGCACGTCGCCGAGATCGCCGCGCGCCTGGAGCACGGCGCCGGAGAGCGCGGCCCCGCCCCGGAGACGATGCACAATCCGACGGAAACGACAGGTCCCGGACGCTGAGTGACGCGGAACTCCCAGCCCGCCGTGCGGCGGGCGCCACGGCCGGAAATGGCCGGGCTCCCGGCCCGGCCGGCGGGATCCGATTGAATGCCCCGCCCGCGCGTGGCGGCTCTCCGGCCGCCGCCGCGGGCGATCGCGCGCCTCAGGCCGCCGATCGCTTGTGAGTCGAGGCGGCCGCGGACTTGCCGCCTTCGCCGGCCTGCGCCAGCGCCACCTCCAGCGCCTCCGAGACGCGCTCCACCCAGACGAACTCGAGCGTCGAGCGCACGCTCTTCGGGATGTCCTCCAGGTCGCGCCGGTTGCGCGCCGGCAGGATCACCTTGTGGATGCCCGCGCGCGCCGCCGCGATCGTCTTCTCCTTGATGCCACCGACGGGCAACACCAGGCCGCGCAGACTGATCTCGCCGGTCATCGCCACATCCGGGCGCACCGCTTGACGCTTCAGGAGCGAGGCGAGCGAGACGAACATCGCCACCCCGGCGCTCGGACCGTCCTTGGGGATCGCCCCGGCGGGCACGTGTGCATGGATGTCGCTCGCATCGAAGGCCTTCGGGTCGATACCGAGCTCTTCGGCCGGCGCCTTGACGAGGCTCAAGGCCGCCTGCGCCGACTCCTTCATGACATCGCCCAGCTGGCCGGTGAGGATCAGCTTGCCGGCGCCGCTCATGCGCGCCGATTCGATGAACAGGATGTCGCCGCCGACCGGCGTCCAGGCGAGCCCGGTGGCGACCCCGGGAACCGAGGTGCGCTGGGCAACTTCGTTCTCGAACCGCGGCGGCCCGAGCACCCTGGGCACATCGTCCGCCTCGAACCGCACGTTCGCCGCCTTGCCTTCGGCGATGCGCATGGCGGCCTGGCGCAGCAGCGCGCCGATCTCCCGCTCCAGTCCGCGGCAGCCGGCTTCGCGCGTGTACTCGTGAATGACGCGCATCAGCGCCTCGTCGGAGACCTCCGCTTTGGAGGCGTCGAGGCCGTTCGCCTCGAGCTGGCGCTTCACCAGATAACGTTTCGCGATCTGAAGCTTCTCCTCGTCGGTGTAGCCGGTGAGCGGGATGATCTCCATGCGGTCGCGCAGAGGTCCGGGGATGGTCTCGAGCACGTTGGCGGTGGCGATGAACAGCACGTGACTCAGGTCGAACGGCAGGCCGAGGTAGTGGTCGCGGAAGGTCGAGTTCTGCTGCGGATCGAGCACCTCGAGCAGCGCCGATGCCGGATCGCCTTGGAAGCTCGCGCCGAGCTTGTCGATCTCATCGAGCATGAACACCGGATTGCGCGTGCCCGCCTTGCGCAGGCTCTGCACGATGTTGCCGGGCAGAGCCCCGATGTAGGTGCGGCGGTGACCGCGGATCTCCGCCTCATCGTGCACGCCGCCCAGGCTCGCGCGTGCGAACTTCAGTCCCAACGCGCGCGCCACGCTCTGCCCGAGCGAGGTCTTGCCCACCCCCGGCGGACCGACGAAACACAGGATCGGGCTGCGGCCGTGGGGGTTGAGCTTGCGCACCGCGAGGTATTCGAGAATCCGCCGCTTGACCTTCTCCAGGCCGTAGTGATCTTCTTCGAGCACGCTCCGTGCGCGCTCGATGTCGATGTCCTCGGCGTCCGCTTTGCTCCAGGGGAGCGAAACCAGCCAATCGAGATAAGTGCGGACCATGCCGTGCTCGGGGCTCGCCTCGCTCATGCGCCGCAGGCGCTTGAGCTCCTTGCGCGCCTGCTCCTCGACCTCCTGCGGCATGTGCGCCTCGGCGATCGAGCGCTCGAGCTCCGCGAAGTCGCCCTCCTCGCCGCCGTCCTCTCCAAGCTCCTTCTGCAGCTGATGGAGCTGCTCGCGCAGCACCACCTCGCGCTGGCGCTCCCCGAGCGCGGCCTGGGTCTGCTCGGTGATGTCGCGGGTGATCTTGAGCACCTCGACGCGGTGAGCGAGCATCTTGACGACCTTGTCGAGCCGCTCCCTCAGATCGATGGTCTCGAGCAGCTCCTGCTTCTCCTGGGACTTGACGTCCATGAAACTGACGATGAGATCGGCGAGCTGTCCGGCGGAATCCATGGCGCGAATGGTTCGCGCCAGCTCGGCGGGCACCTGCGGCAGGAGCGAGAGCGCCTCCACGGCGCGCTCCTTGAGCACGCCCATGCGCGCCTCGATGTCCGCACCACTCGCGGGCGGCTCGGCGATGGACTCGATGCGCGCGGCGAGAAACGGCTTCTCACGCACGACTTCACGCACCCGGAAGCGGCTTTCTCCCTGGCAGACCAGATGATGCGCGCCGTCGGGCGCGGTGATGTAGCGAACGACGGTGGCCAGCACGCCCACCTCGTAAAGGTCCGCGGGCGCGGGCTTCTCGATGGCCGGATCCCGCTGCAGCAGCAGACCGACCTTGGCTCCCGCACGCACCGCTTCCTGGGCGGCGGCGATGCTCTCCTCACGCCCGAGCGTCACCGGCAGCACGATGCCGGGGAACAGCACCGTGTCGCGAACGGGAAGGATGGGCAACTCTTCAGGAATCGAATAGTTTTTGGTCATGTTGTAAAAGCTCCCGTGGGTCGAGTGACAAAGGGACCCAAACAGTTGGATGCGGCAAAGAGGGCGAAGGACTCTTCATACCCAATATGCGTATCAGTCTCCTTTAGTATATTGCACTAAACTTTTGCACGCAAACGAAACAGGCCAAAGCGAAAAAGCCACTAATCTATGTTTATCATAACTTTACGAAGCTCCCTGCTGACTTGGCGAAGGCTAGTGAAGCTCGCCGCCAGCTACTCCCCTGACCATCATCTGCAGAAAAACGAGGGCTTCTTCGCGTGTTTTCAACTTCCCTTCCAGCTGTGCCTCCTCAAGAGCATTGAGGATTTCCCCGAAGACTGGGCCCGG
>OFHJ01000027.1_pt1 | contig 55880 bp, 48 predicted proteins | sample 1522001 | NCBI WGS metagenome assembly OFHJ01 (sample SAMEA2464838, study PRJEB22497) | soil metagenome | biome: Grassland; feature: Farmland; material: Clay | place: Australia | collected 2013-02-01 | depth 1.2 m | reverse complement strand
CCTGCCCGCCGCCGCATCCGCGGCTGCTGCCCGCGGCAGCGCTATTTCTTTTCGTTGTCCACGTCCACGTATTCGGCGTCAATGACGTCGCCCTTGGCCTGGCCGTCGCCACCCGTAGGCGGAGCGGCCTGGCCCGCGTCGGCGCCGGGCGCGGCGCCCGGAGGCGGACCCGACTGGCGGTACATGGCCTCGGCCAGCTTATGGGTGGCGCTGGTGAGTTTGTCGCGGGCGGCGGTCATGGCCGCGAGGTCGTTCTTTTCCAGCGCCTGCCGGGCCTCTCCTAGGGCGTCTTCAATGGCGCGGGCATCCTCGGCGGAAATTTTCTCGCGATTTTCCTTCAACAGCTTGTCGGAGTTATAGACCAGGCTGTCGAGCTGGTTTTTGGCCTCCACCGTGTCGCGCTGCTGCTTGTCCTCGGCCTCGTGCGTTTTGGCGTCCTGGGTCATGCGCTCGACTTCTTCCTTGGACAGGCCGCTGGAGCTGGTGATGGTGATTTTCTGCTCCTTGCCCGTGCCCTTGTCCAACGCGCTGACATTGACCATGCCGTTGGCGTCAATGTCAAAGGTCACTTCGATCTGCGGCAGGCCGCGCGGCGCGGGCGGAAGGCCGTCCAGATGGAAGCGGCCCAAGGTGCGATTCTGCCCCGCCATGGCGCGTTCGCCTTGGAGCACATGGACCTCGACCGAGGTCTGATTGTCGCTGGCGGTCGAGAAGATCTCGCTCTTGCGGGTGGGGATGGTGGTGTTGCGGTCAATCAGCTTGGTGAACACGCCACCCATGGTTTCAATGCCCAGAGAAAGCGGCGTCACGTCGAGCAACAGCAGGTCCTTGACCTCGCCGGCGAGCACGCCGGCTTGCACCGCCGCGCCGACGGCCACGACCTCGTCGGGGTTGACGCTGCGGTTGGGCTCCCGGCCGAACAGATCCTTGACGATCTGCTGCACGCGGGGAATGCGCGTGCTGCCGCCAACCAGGACGACTTCATGAATTTTGTCGGCGCCCACGCCGGCGTCCTGCAACGCCTGCTTGCACGGGCCCACGGTGCGCTGCAAAATGTCCTCCACCATGCGCTCGAACTGGGCGCGGCTGAGCTTTTTGAGCAGGTGCTTGGGGCCGTTGGCGTCGGCGGTGATAAAGGGCAGGTTGATCTCGGTCTCCACCGTCGTGGACAACTCCATCTTGGCTTTTTCGGCGGCATCCTTGAGGCGCTGCAAGGCCATTTCGTTGCCGCGGGAGCGGAGGTCAATGCCTTCTTCTTTTTTGAACTCATCCACCAGCCAATCCACCAGGCGTTGGTCAATGTTGTCGCCGCCGAGGTGGGTATCGCCGTTGGTGGATTTGACTTCGACCACGCCTTCACCAACTTCCAGGATGGAAATGTCGAAGGTCCCGCCGCCGAAGTCATAGACGGCGATGGTCTGGTCCTTTTTTTTGTCTAGGCCGTAGGCCAAAGCGGCGGCAGTCGGCTCATTGACGATCCGCTTGACGTCCAATCCGGCGATTTTGCCCGCGTCCTTGGTGGCCTGGCGCTGGGCGTCGTTGAAGTACGCGGGAACGGTGATCACCGCGTCGGTGACCTTCTCGCCGAGATAATCCTCTGCGGCTTGTTTCAGTTTTTGCAGGATGAAGGCGCTGACCTCGGGCGGGGTATATTTCTTGCCGCCGGCAACGACGACCACGTGATCCCCGGCCTGCTCGACCTTGTAGGGGACCATCTTCATCTCCTCATTGACCTCGTTGTAGCGGCGGCCCATGAAGCGCTTGATGGAATAAACGGTGTTCTCCGGATTGGTAATGGCCTGGCGCTTGGCGACTTGGCCGACGAGGCGTTCTCCGGCCTTGGTGAAAGCCACCACCGAGGGGGTGGTGCGCCCGCCTTCGGAGTTGGGCAGAACCTTGGGCTCGCCGTTTTCCATCACTGCCACCACGCTGTTGGTGGTGCCGAGATCAATGCCGATGATTTTGCTCATATGAGTTCACCCCGATGCGTACTCTACCTTTATCCTCGATTGAGCGTTCCTTTGTCAAGTAAAATGTGAGCGGACTCTTGTCAATTCCGGCCAGGTGCACTCCGCGATTCTGGCGAATTTATTGGGACAATACGCATATAAACGCATAAACTGAAGAACATGAAGCTATTGACGCCCCGGCAGGCCGCAGCCCAATTGGGGGTGTCCTATCCAGCGGTCAAGCAATGGATTTACCGTGGCCAGTTGCGGGCGGTGAAAACGCCTGGAGGCCATTACCGCATTGCGCCGGCAGAGTTGGAACGCTGGGGTGCGGAACGAGGCCAGACTGCGGGCACGGGGTTGCAGGTGAGCGGGCGCAACCAACTGCGGGGCGTGATCACCGGCATACGGCGCGATGGGCTGCTGGCGGCGGTAACGCTGGCAATCGGGGAGCAGAAAATTCAGGCGGTGATTACCACCGAGGCGGTGGAGGCGCTGGGGCTGAGCGAAGGCATGACGGCAACGGCGCTGATCAAGGCTACGGAAGTGATGGTGATGCGATGAAGGGGCGGTGCGAACCGCGTCGCTGGACGTCGTTACAACGCGGCCCAGGCTGCTCTTCGGGCCGTGACGGGACCGTGGCCCTTGGGCCATCACCGCAGCACGCGCGGCAGGACCCCGGGAACCGGGGATCCCGTTCCCCGTCGCACCGCATGATTCGTGGCGGCCGCGGCCGGGGGGAACATGCACGCACCGTTTTCTCTGCCGTCGCGGCCTGCGGATTGGCGCTATTGGGTGCTCGGCCCGCTGGCGCGGCTTCCGGGGTCCGCTCCCATACGGCTGCGCCGTCGTTGATCCTGACGGCCGTGGCGCGCGGGGCGGGAGGGAGGACGGTTGTTGTGGGGCGGGCGGCGACGCTGACCGTGCCGTTCGACCGACTGGCGAGGGAGCTGCCCGGTTGGCGGTTCCGGCAGCAGAGCGCGGGCAGCCGATTTCTGCTGCGCAAGCTGCTCAGCCTGCACGCCCGGTTCGATCTGCTGGCGGTGGCGGATGCGGGATTGTTCGCCACGCATGAGCGGCGGATCGGCTGGTGGCTGGAGTTCGCCGGCAACCAACTGGTGCTGGCGTATACGCCACAGTCGCGGTATGCCGGGCAGATCAACGCCGAAAACTGGCCGGAGATCCTGCTCCGGCCGGGGGTGCGATTCGGTTACGCCGATCCCAATCTCGATCCGGAGGGATATAATGCGCTGCTGGCGTGGAAGCTGACGGCGCGGCTCGACCACCAGCCGGGGTTATACCGGCGGCTGCGAACGGCGCCAGGAGGAATGGAACGGCCGCAGTCGGTGGCCTTGCTGGCGCTGCTGGAGGCAGGGGAGATTGATTACGCCTGGGAATACCGGTCGGTGGCGCGGCAGCACGGTTTGCGGTACGTGCGGCTGCCCGCGGCCGTCAATTTGGGCTCGGCGCAGGATGCGGCCGAATACGCGCGGGCGAGCGTGCGGGTGGCGGGGAAGGCGCCGGGCAAGACTGTGCGGCAGCGGGGACGCCCGATCCGCTATGCCATCACGATTCCCGCGACCGCGCGGGACATCCGTGGGGCCCTGGCCTTCCTGCGCCGGCTGACCGCGCCCGCCGGGCGGGCGGTGCTGGCGGCAAGCGACCAAATCGCATTGAACCCGCCCTGCCGAGGCGGGTCGTTGGCGCGCGCGCCGCAGGGCGTGCGGCGATGGCTGCGGCAATGGCCCCGATGCCGGTAAGCGCGCCCGTACCAGCGACCGCAACCGAGGCCCCAGGCGGGGTGGCCCGGCGACCCAAGTCCGCGGCGGGGCTGCCGTTGTGCTGGATGGTTTTGCCGGCGGGGATTCTGGTGCTGTATTTGGCCTTTCCGGTGCTGCGCCTGCTGTGGGCGGGAGCGCCAGGATTGGCAGGGGCTTTGCTGGCGCCGGCGGTGCAACGGTCGTTGCTGATCACGCTGCTGACCGCCGCGGCGGCGACGGGGATCGGCCTGCTGCTGGCCACGCCGTTGGGATACCTGTTGGCGCGAAGACGGTTCTGGGGCCTGAGCGCTTTGCGGGCGTTCCTGGATCTCCCACTGGTGATCCCCCATCCCGTGGTCGGCATCGCCCTCTTGCTGGTGTTCGCGCGGGAAGCAGTGGCGGGGCGGGCATTGGCAGTGGTGCGGTTGCACATGGTAGGCACGGCGGCGGGCATTACCGCGGCGATGGTTTTCGTGGCCTGCCCCTATCTGATCCACGCTTGCCGCGATGGATTTTTGGCGGTGGATCCGCGGTACGAACAACTGGCGCGGACGCTGGGACGGCGCCCGGGGGCGGTGTTTTGGCGCGTCAGTTTGCCGCTAGCGCGGGGGCCCATCGTGAGCGGGGCGGTGATGATGTTCGCCCGCGCGGTAAGCGAGTTCGGGGCGCTGATCATCCTGGCCTACAACCCGCGCGTCATCTCGATTCTGTTGTACGACCGCTTCGCCACCTATGGCTTGAGCGCAGCGCTGCCGGTGGCGGCGCTGGCGCTGGTGGTTGGGTTTGGTTTGCTGTGGGCGCTCAGCGGGCTGGAGGCGCGGCGCGGGACTTGAAAACTGCCCGGCTACCACCTAATGGTAGATGGCGAGGTGGAGCTGGCTGAGGAGGGTCCAGTTGGCGCGCTGGTAGGCGATTTTGTATTCCTGATAGGAGATGTAGGAGCTGAGCAGGCTGTCTTGGGCTTGGGCCATTTGCAGCTGCGCCTGCAACAACTCGAAAATCGTCGTGGTGCCGAGCAGGTAGGCTTGTTGCTGGGCGGCGACGTTCTTCTTGGAGAGTGAAAGGGCGACCTTGGCGGAATTGACCTGCTTGACAGCCATGCTCAATTGGGTATCGGCGAGGCGAACGTCTTGGATAATCTGCTGCCGCTCCAGGCGAATGCTATAGCGGTCATGGGCGACGGAAACCAGGTCGTTGGTCAGGCGGGCCTCATTGGCGCTATTGCCGATGGGCAGCGTGAACTGGAGGTTGAAGCCGTAGGTGGGATAGGTGAATCCGAACAACTGGCGGAACGAATTCGTCAGGCCGCCGGGGATGAACTGGCCGGAGGTGCCCAGGCTGCTGGTGACCGGGATTTGATCGCCCCCCAAACCGGCGGCGCCATAGGAACCGGTGAGGTTGAGCTGGGGCAGGAGGGCGTTATGCGCCATGTGCACGCCCATTTGATCGGAAACCGCTTGGCGGCGCAGGGCAATCAATTCCGGGCGGCGGCGGAGGGCAAGGGCGACGGCTTGGCTCACCGGCATCGGCGGCGGGGTGACGGGCAGGTCGGCAGGGTTCTCCTCCAGCACCACGGGCATGCTGCGAGTGACCGGGCTGAGGTCGGCGCCGATGATGCGGCGCAACAGGACCAATTGCTGCTGGTAGCGGGACTGGGCCTGCACCAAGCTTACTTTGTCGGCGGCGACTTGGGATTCATCCTGGTAGATGGAGCCAGGCGCCAAAGCGCCCAATTTCAGCGCCAGGGCATCGTGCTGGTAGGATTTTTCGGCCAGAGCTAGAGCCTGCTGCTGGACCGTGATTTCATCGCGCGAGAGAACCGTGGCCCAATATTGATCGGCATCGGTGACCAGCTCGTTGGCGACGGTGGCGTCGGTCTGGTCGGTGGTGACCATGTAACCGATCCGGGCCTGCTCGAGCGGGGTGCGGTATTGGATGTTGCCGCGGTTCTCCAGCAGCGGCATGGTGACGCTGAAGTTGAGGCCGGTGGCGATGCTGGGATTCAGGAAGCTGAAGGCGTTGTTGGTGGACTGGCGATTGGAAGTAAAGCCGACGGTGAAATCCTGGCCGGTGGACAGATTTTGGGAATAACCGATATTGCCGTTCTGCGAAAGATTGCTCAGGGTCTGGGCGCCGCTGATTTGGGACGACTGGGGCGTGACATTGCGAGTGGCGCCGAACCCCATGGTGAAGGTGGGATCGAACGGCGAACGGGCGCTGAGAATGCCGGCCTCGGCGGAATACATGGTCAGCTTGTCAATATGAATATTGGTGTCATTCAACAGCGCGAGACGGAGAAATGCCTTGAGACGTAGCCGAAGTTTGCCACCGGAGATGTACGCCTTCAGACTCTGGACCGGCTGAACGCGTGGGGCGGGGGCATGGAAGTGATGGATCCATTGGCACTGGGCCGCGGGGGCCAGACAAAAGAGGGCCGACGAAAGGATCAGCATGCTGCCGAAGACTCGGTGTCGCATATCGAGAAAAGACTCTGGGCCGCCGCGGGCGGCCGACCGAATAGCTATTCGTAGCGCAGGGCTTCGATGGGGTCAATCCGCGAAGCCTTGCGAGCGGGATAAATGCCAAAAATCACGCCGACCGCAACGGACACGCCGAAAGCGACCACGATGGAGCCGGTGGTGACGATGGTAGTCCAGGCGGCCGCTTTGGCGATGGTCCAGGACAACAAATAACCGAAGACGATACCCAAGATACCGCCGGAGAGCGAGATCAGCACCGACTCCGTGAGGAACTGGCGCATGATGTCGCTGCGGCGGGCGCCGATGGCGCGGCGGACGCCGATCTCGCGGGTGCGCTCCAGCACCGTGGCCAAGACGATGTTCATGATGCCGATGCCGCCGACGAGCAACGAAATACCGGCGATGGCCACCATGACGAAGGTGAAGATGCGCTGCGTCTGCTGTTCCTGCGCCAAGAGGTCGGCGGGAACCACGACGTGGTAATCCTGCTCGCCATGGTGGGTGGAGGTGAGAATGGTGTTGACCACCTTGGCGGTTTCGACGCTGCTGACGCCGGGCTTCAACCGGATGTCCACGCCGTCCAACTGATCCTTCAACTGCATGCTTTGGTCATAGAAGCGATAGTCGAAGGTGTTGAGCGGAATGTAGACGACGTTATTCACGCCGGGGGCGGAAGCGGCGGCGCCACCCGCGGCGGAAGCGGACAACTCCTGGCCCAGAACGCCGATGACGCGGAGCCAGGTGCTGTCAATCTTGATGTACTTTCCCACCGCCCGGCCATAGCCGAGCAGGCTGATCTTGGCGGACTCACCGAGCACGCAGACGGGCGCGCTGGCGGCATTGTCGAGGGTGTCGAAGAAACGGCCCTCGCGCGGCACCAGATCGTGGATTTTCTGATAGGAAGGCAGCACGCCGTAGAGCGTCGGGACTTGGCGGGTGGCCTGGGGCAAGGTCTGGGTGGGTGTCAGGTCGCGGCGGGGCGAAAGGTCTTGGATACCGGCGACGTTGGTCTCAATGATGCGCACGTCGCGCATGGTCAGCCCGGGGGAAATTTGGCGGCGCTGCTGCATCTGCTGCTGGCTGGCGGCAGGAATGGACTGGATCAGCAGATTGCGCACTCCCAGGCGCTCAATGAACGCCAGGGACTGCTGTTTGGCGCCCGCGCCGATAGCCAGCATACCGATGACCGCGCCGACGCCGAAGATCATGCCCAAGGCGGTGAGCAGGGTGCGGGTTTTCTGCGAACGCAGATTGGCGGCGGCCAGGGCCCAATCGGCGAGATAACGGCGCCAGATGGGCTCCCGGCGGCGGGGACGGCCGGGCGGCGGTGGCAACGCAGTCAGGGAACTCAACGGCTCGATCTCCTCGGGCGCCCGTCGGCCGGCATCGGCTCCGTGTCGCGCATGGCAACGACGGAGCAAGCGAAAGCGGCACTTGGCAAAACGCAGCAGGCGCTGCGTGGCGCCAGCAAGCGGCGGCGCCCCACAATGGCGGAAAAGCAGTCTCCCGCGCTCACGGGCGGCCTCCGTGCGCGCCGCGAATGGCCTGCATGGCGCTGCCCGGTTTCTTCTTGGCCGTGCTGGAACTGCCATTCTGCTCCGGATTGGCCAGAGCGATGACGTCGCCGACCTGCAAGCCGGAGAGCACGATTTTGCTCTCACTCTCCCGCAGGATCGTGACGTTATGGCGGACGAAACCATTGCTGGTTTTTAGATAAACGTAGTCACTACCGGGCGCGTGTTCTTGCGGCGGCGAGAACGGCAAACCCCGGCGGCCCGCGCCAAAGTGCATGCGGCCGTGGAAGCGGGCGTTCTTGCCACCCGTTCCAGCGCCGCCGGGGTGAAACCCGCCGTGCTGGCCTGGCTTAAAACCAGCGTGCCGGGAGAAGAAGGAATTGGTTTTGGAGCCACCGGGCTTGAAGCCGCCACGATGGGCGGACAACGCCTGGGCGCCGCCGCCAGGATGAACCCCGCCGGAACCGCTTGCGCCGCGGGCGAAATGGGCGCGGCCATGCGCACCGGCGTTACGGCCATGTCCGGGGGCGGCGGCAAAGCCGCCACCGCCTTGCACATGAAACACCGCTTGCGCCGGCACCCAGAGAACATTGTGCAGCACCGCGGTAGTGACCACGACCTTGGCGGTCATACCGGCGTGGAGTTGCGGCGAATTCCCGCGCAACTGAATCGCCGCATCCACATGCCGATCCCATGGGGGCCCGCTCATGCCGCCGAGGTACATCATGCGGCCGTGAAAGACTTGGCCGGGCAGGCCGACAAACTCCATACGCGCCGGCTGGCCGGGACGGAGATGGCCGACATCGAGATCATTGATGGTAGCCATGACCTGCCAATTCCGGGTATCGGGGATCTCGGCGATCAACATGCCGGGATGAGGTGTATCGCCGACCTGCCAATCGGGCAAGGCCATGCCACGGAAGAACATGCGCTCCGTAGTGTTGGACATGACCTGCATATAGCCGCCTTGTTTCGCGCGCAGGGTCATGGCGGCGATATTGCGGCGGGCGATCTGCGCCTGCACGCTGGCCGCGCGGACGGCGGCTTGCTGGATGGCGATGGTGGCTTGGTCAGTGGATTGCTGGCTGGCAAAGTTGTGCTGGAGCTGGGCAAGAGTCGCCTTCGCCGTGCCGAGCGCGAGAACGTTGGTTTCGGCGTCGATTTTGGCCAGGATCGGATCCTGCTGCACGGTCAATGCCGCCTTGCGGACATTGTCCTTGGCCGCGACGATGGCGTAACGGTCTTCCTCTTCGGTGGCGGCGGCGTTGGCCGTGGCCTCGATGACGTTTTGCCGGGCAATGGCCAGGCTGTTCTCCGCCACCTCCAGGTTGTATTGCTGCTCCGAGGTGTCGAAGGCGACCACGACTTCACCGGGCTTGACCAAGGTGCCGGGAGGCAGAAGTCGGGTGATGCTGAGCTGGCCGCCGGCGACATGGGGCGCAGTCAGTTGCTCGGTGCGGCTGCCCTGGAGCGGGCCATGGGCATAGACCCGCATGGTGACGGTGCCGCGCTGGACGCGCGCAGTAGGAATGATAGAAGCAGCGGGATTGGTGATCTGGTCATAGCCCCATTCCGCCAGCCAAGCCAACCCCGCGAGCACCGCCAACAGGATGACCACCTTCACCACCAGGGGCAGCCAGCTGCGGCGGCGGTGCAACGGAGGGGGTAAGGCGGTTTGGGGGGCGAGGACGGCCATCGGAGGAGCTAGCGACCGCCGGAGGAATGGGCGGCGTGATGATTGGGGTTAACCAGAGCGACACTGACGCCGGAAGAGATTCCGCTCACCGCAATCGAGCCGGGATTACGGGCCAACACCTTGACGATACGCGGCTGAAAGCCGCCGCCGCTTTGCACGTACACCACGGGTTTGGTGTTGAGGGTGAATAGCGCTTGGGCGGGAATGCTGATGGCATCGGGAATTTCCTTCACCACGATGTCCAGCGATCCATTCATCCCGGGCCGCAACGTGGGATTGAAAGTGGAGGGTTGGCCCCAAGCGTGAAAGTTGCGCTGCGGCGGCCAGCCGCCGCTGAAATCCACCTCGGTCAGGTGAGACAGGGCGATCAGCCGACCGGAGAGGGCGTGTTCCGGCAGAGAATCCACATGAATGCGCACCGGCTGGCCAACGGCGACGCGGCCGCGGTCCAGCTCCTGGAGCTGGCCCTCCATAGCGATGCTGTGCAGATCGGGAATTTGGGCGATGACCGCTCCGGGCCAGACGGAATCTCCGACCTGAAACGGCTGTTCACTCATCCAGCCCCCGGAGCGATTTTCCATCACCGTCACGATCCCGGCAATGGGCGTGCGCAGCACCATGTGGGCGAGGTAGGTACGGTCGAGGTCGGTGTCAAACTTGGCTTTCGCCAAGAGTCGCTTGGCGCCGGCGATTTTAGCGGCGTTGGAAGTGGCGTCGAGATGGGTTTTCGCTTCTTGCACCTTCAAGGCTTCTTTAGCGGTCTGGAGCGCAATCTTGGCCTCGTCGCCCTGGATCTGGCCCAAGATGGAGTCCTTAATGACGGTCAGCTTGGCGGTGGCGACAGCGGCGCGGTCCTTGGCTTCGGCCAATTGATCGGTTTGGGCGGTGATTTTGGCTTGGGCCTGCGTTTGGCGCACGGTGGCGGCGGCTTGATCCTGAGCGGCCAGCTTGGCCTTGAAGTCGGCGCGGGTGCTGGAAGCATCAAAACGAACGACGGGGTCACCGGGCTTGACGCGGCTGCCCGGAGGCGCCAGCCAGGTAATGGTCAAACCGGGGACGCGGGGAGCGGCCAAGTTGACGGACTTGCGCGCCACCAAGGCGCCGTGCGCGGTCACCACCACCAAAAACCGCCCCTCGTGAGCGACGGCAGTGGGAACTTTATGGCTGGCCGCCAGCGCGGTGCGGGGCAATGCCACGGCGACGAGGGCCATCACTGCCGCGGTGGCGATAGCAACGGCGAGCCAGGCGGAGCGCTTGCGAACTACGACGGTCATGCCGCCGAACCTCCTGGGGGCAGCACCAACACCCGGGCGCCCGCTTTCAGCCCCTTGGTGATCACGATGTTGGTCGCGTCAAATTCGCCCAACTGCACCGCCGTTTGACGGTGGCGACCATTCGGCAGCACCTGAACGACGTAGGCCGCGCCCTGGCGGAAGTGCACCGCGCCCCGCGGCACCAACAAGCGGAGCCGGCCGGTTTGCACGATGATGTCCACGGCGGCGGAAAGATCCGGCATAATGCGCGGATCGGCCGTGTCCATTTTGAAGCGGGCGGTGAAGCTGCGCACCGGACTACGCATGGCTGCGGTCGCCACCGGATCCACGGTCATGAGGTGGGCGGTGAACTTGGCGTGGGGATAGGCGTCCAGGTATACGTTAGCTGCCATGTGCGGCGTCAATACCGCGTCGTCGGCTTCGCTGACCTGCGCCTTTACCTCCATCTCAGTGGGGGAAAAGATCTCGAGCAAGGGATGCCGACCGTGTAACGTGTCGCCCATTTGTGCCGGGGCGAACGTTCCATTGTTCCAAGAGGGCAGAAGCGCAACCATACCCGAAAGCGGCGCGCGGATGGTCATCATATTGACCGCATCGCGGTTCCGCTGCCACTCTTCCTTTTGTTGGTCCGCCTGCAATTGCAGAATCTTCAGCGCGGCGGCATTGGCGACTTCTTGGTCGTGATTGGAGATTTTGAGGCTGGCGATTTGGGCCTTGGCGTCATTGACGCTCACCTGATCAATCTCCGCCTGGATATGGCTGAGCACCGGCGCCTTGCGCAACTCCAACTGGGCCGTTCCTAGGGCCGCGTGAGCGGCTTGCATATTGGAATCCAAGGTGGCGGTGGCACTGGCGTTTTGGGCGACTTTGTCTTGGACCTGATGCTGCAAATTGTCGTATTGGGCAGCGGCGTTGCGCTCCAACTGGAGCTGGGCGGTGCTGTCAAATTGGGCGAGCAGTTGGCCCTTTTTGACGGTGGCGCCGCTGTTGATCAAATAGGTGAGCGTGAGCGCGCCACCGGGGCCACGAAAGTGGGGAACCCGAATGGTGAGCGAGTGCAATGCCTCCGTGGTGCCGGTGACGCGCAACTTGCGTTCCAGCCGTCCCATCTTGGCGGTGGCAATATAGGCGCTGGCGCCTGAAGGCTTAGCGGGCGCCTGGGCCCGGACGGAGATTACGCGGCGGCTGGCGGCCCATGCCAAGCCGACAATCAACAGCAGGCTCGCCCCCCAAAATGTCCAACGGCGCAACACAAAGCTCCCTATAGGGTAAGAACGTATTGCCAACGAAAAAGCTACAGCAAAAATGGCGCCGACGGGCAAACACCGGCATTTACCGAGCAAAACGGCGCTAGGCAATCACGCGCGGAGGTGCAACGTTACGGCGCAATGGGGAGCCGGCGACCGCAAGATGTACGCTGCAACACACCCAGGGCCATTGATCCCGCTAATTGATTGTAGCGGAATTAATCCTGGCGGATATGGCTTCGTCGCCGGACCTTGCCGTGAGGCGCGCGAACGCGCTTACGCCGCGCTCCGATGCGAGTGGCGCTTGGACAAGAGCCGCCGGAGCGAACGCGCGTTGCGCACGGCGCAGCCCTGCCAATCGTTGTTGAAATAGGCGTATACGGCGCGCCCTGCCGCGCGCTGTTGCGACAACACCCCGGCCCAATGGCGGAGTTCCACCGGGGTAAAACCTCCATCGCAACCGCGGCCGGCGTGCAGACGCAGGTAAACGAACGACGTGGTGGCCACCAGCGGCGGCGAAGGCAGGTCGGGACGAACGGCCCAGCACAAAGCCGCACCGTGCCGTTGCAGCGCGGCGTAGACGGACGGCGTGAACCACGCCGCATGGCGGAACTCGAAGGCAAAACGATGGCGTGCGGGCAGGGCCGGCAAAAACGCCTCCAGGCGGTCGAGCTGCAAGCCCCACGACGAGGGAAATTGGAACAGCACCGGGCCCAACTTTGGGCCCAACCGCCGCGCGCGTTGCAGAAAGGTTCGCAGCGCCGGCGCAGCGTTGCGGAGATGGAGCATGTGGGTGATATAGCGACTCGCCTTGGCGGCGAATTCGAATCCAGACGGCGTACCTGCGGCCCAGCGGCGGAATGTCGCCGCGCTGGGCAGGCGGTAAAAGGGACTGTTCAGTTCGACGGTGTCGAACCGCTGGGCATAAAATTCGAGTTCCCGCTTCACCGGCCAGCGAGGAGGATAGAACACTCCGCCCCGCCAATGGCGGTAGGAAAATCCGGAGCAACCGATGCGTGGATCCGGAGGGGACATAGCCAGAGGTCACTCTCTGGGCGGCGCTGGCGCGGTCGCCCAATTCTGGACGGCCCGCGTTACGGGGCTGCGGCGGCCGGCAACGGAGGCCCGGCAGGGCGCGGGGCATCGCCTACGCGTCGCCATTTCTGTAGAGTCACCGGCAGCCGATATTGGCTTTCCGCGGGTCGGGCGGCGGCGGGCGCGCCCCGGGCCGAAGTTCAATCCAAGCCAAGACTGGACCAGAGCGCATCCACGCGCTGGCGGGTTTGCGGGTCCATGCGAATGAACTTGGGCCAGGGACGCTGGAACCCTTCGCTGGGCCATTTGCGCGTGGCGTCCACCCCCATCTTGGAACCGAAGTTAGGCAAGCGGGAGGCGTGATCGAGCGCGTCCACCGGGCCGAGCGTGAACTGGATGTCGCGTTCGGGGTCCACATTGTTGAACGCATGCAGCGCCACTTGCGCCGGATCCCGCACGTCCACTTCTTCGTCCACCACGACGACGCATTTGGTGAACATGGCCTGGCCCAGGCCCCAGATGCCGTTCATGATCTTGCGGGCATGCCCCGGGTAGGACTTGCGGATGGAGACCAGCAGCAGGTTGTGGAAAACGCCTTCCAACGGCCAATGCACGTCCACGATTTCCGGAAACTGCATTTGCATCAGCGGCAAAAAGATTCGCCCGACCGCCTGGCCCATGTAGCCGTCCTCCATCGGGGGCGCGCCGACGATGGTGGTGGCGTAGATGGGATCGCGGCGGTGGGTGATGCAGGTCAGGTGCAGGACGGGATACTCGTCCGCCAGCGAATAAAAGCCGGTGTGATCGCCGAAGGGCCCCTCGCGGCGGCGCTCGGCCAAATCCACATAGCCTTCCAGCACGATCTCCGCGTTCGCCGGAACTTCCAAATCCACCGTTTGGCAGCGCACCATGTCCACGGCTTTTTGCCGCAGGAAACCAGCCAGCATCATTTCGTCCACGCCAGGCGGCGCGGGACAGATGGCGCTGAATGTAGTGGCGGGATCGGCGCCGATGGCCACTGCCACCTCGATGCGACCGAGAGGCGGGACGGCGGCTTCGGGGCGGGCGACCGTGGGTAGCGCATGGGCGCGGCCCAAGATGTCCTCGGCTTCCGCGCCGGCGGCGGCGCGGATGTGCTCGCGCATGTGTTCGGCGCCGTGCTTGTGGATCTGCCAATGCATGCCGAGGGTTTGGCCATCGAAGACCTGAAGGCGGTACATGCCGACATTTCGGCGGCCGGTGCGGGGATCGCGGGTGAAGACGCAAGGCAGCGTAATGTAGCGACCGCCGTCCTCCGGCCAGCATTGGAGAACGGGGAAATCGAGCACGGAGAAGCGCTCGCGCCGCACCACCTCCTGGCAAGCGCCGGTGCGGACGGCGCGGGGAAAGAACGCCCCGGCTTCGGCCAGCAGCGGCAACATCTTCAGCTTGTCAAGCAGCCCTGGCGCCGGTTTCAGATCCAGGAATTTGCGGATTCGAGCGGCGATGTCGTCCAGCGACTCCACGCCCAAAGCCAGGGCCATGCGGCGGGGCGAACCGAATTGATTGATCAGCAAGGGACAGCGGGAATAGCCGGTGGGATTTTCAAACAGCAGCGCCGGGCCCACGCGCTTGCTAACGCGATCGGCGACCTCGGCGATTTCCAGCACCGGATCCACCGCGGTGGTGATGCGCCGCAGCTCGCCCGCCGCTTCCAGCGCGGCGATGAACTCCCGCAGGTCGGAATAAGCCATCAGGGCAGGATTATAGCGGGGCGAGCCGCTCCGCCGCCGCGGGCCGCCGCCCGGTTCAGCCCTTAACGCGCCTCAAGGCGAGATGCTTTGGGCGGCGCGGGCAACTATTCCGGCGGGCGCTTGCGGCGGACAATCTCGGCCAGGCGTTCGCGGGCGCGGGCTTCCCAGCCTTCGCCGCTGGGCTGGTAGTAGCGCCGGCCGCGCAGATTTTCCGGCAAACACTCCATGTCAGCCACTTTGGCCTCCAATTCGTGAGCGTATTGGTAGCCGTGGCCATAACCCAGACCGCGCATCAGCGCCGTGGGGGCATTGCGCAGATGGAGGGGAACGGGCTGGGCCATGGTTTGCTCGACGTCCCGCAACACCCGGCCATAGGCGGCGTACAAGGCGTTGCTTTTGGGGGCCAGGGCCAAATATACGCACGCTTGCGCCAGGGCCAGAGCGCCCTCCGGCATGCCAATGAAATGCACGGCATCGCGCGCCGCCAGCGCCTGCTCCAGGGCCCGCGGATCGGCGATGCCGACATCTTCACTGGCGAAGCGCACCAAGCGGCGGGCAATGTAAAGGGGATCCTCGCCGCCCTCCAGCATCCGCGCCAGCCAATAGAGGGCGGCGTCGGCATCGCTGTTGCGCAGGGATTTGTGCAGGGCGGAGATGAGGTTGAAGTGCTCCTCGCCACTGGCGTCGTAGAGCAGCGTCTTGCGCTCCAGGGCGGCGTCCAGGTCGTCGGGGCCCAAATGCAGCCGGCCATTCTGTGGCGCGGCGGCCAAGGCCAGCGCCTCCAGCGTGCCCAAGGCGACGCGGGCGTCGCCATTGGCGAAGACGGCGATGCGCGGCGCCAGTTCGGGCGCCATCTCGATGCTGAGCGCGGCGCCGGGCGGAAAGCTGGCGGCCAGGCCGCGCTCGGCGTCGGCGGCGGCGCGGGCCAGCACGGCGGCGATCTCCTCCGCCTCCAGCGCCCGCAACACCCAAACGCGAGCGCGGGACAAGAGGGCCGAATTCAACTCGAAGCTGGGGTTTTCCGTGGTGGCGCCGATTAGCGTGATGGCGCCCTTCTCGACATAGGGCAGAAACGCGTCCTGCTGCGCCTTATTGAAGCGATGAATCTCATCCACGAACAGGATGGTCCGCTCCCCCGCCTCCCAGGCGCGCTCGGCTCCGGCCATGACCTCGCGAATCTCACGTATGCCGCTGGTGACGGCGCTGAAGGGCACGAAGCGCCGGCGCGTGCGCCCGGCAATGACCCGCGCCAGGGTGGTTTTGCCGACGCCGGGCGGGCCCCAAAAAATCATCGAGCTGATTTCGTCGCGCTCAATCTGCCGCCGCAACGGCCGGTCGGGAGCCAAAAGGTGGCGTTGCCCGGCGATCTCATCCAAATCGCGGGGGCGCATGCGATCGGCGAGCGGGCGTCCCGGCGCAGCGGGGCGCGGTTCGGCTCCCGGCGGTTCAGGAAACAATGAAGCCATGCGGCTCGGCTCCTTCCGGACTCGCTTCCCGGCTTGGCGCCGCGGCGCGCTGGCGGCGCGCCTCATACAACAAGATGGCGCCGGCGACGCCCGCATTTAGGGAGTCCACCTGCCGCGCCATGGGAATCGCCACGGTCAACTCCGCCGCACGCTGCAACGCGCGCGGCACGCCATGCGCCTCCTGGCCGATGAGCCAGCACAGGGAACGGCGCAGATCGGCGTCCGGGGCAGATAGCTTGGCATGCGCCGCGGCCGCGGCCAGCGCCACGCCATGGCGGCGGCATAACGCAATCCACTCACCGGGGTCTACATCCGCCGCCACGGGTAGATGAAAATGCGATCCCGCGGCGGCGCGCAGCACCTTGGGATTGAACGGACTGACCGATCCTGCCAGTACCGCCACGCCGTCGGCGCCAAAGGCGTCAGCGGCGCGGATCAATGTGCCCAAGTTGCCGGGATCTTGCAGGCCGGCGGCGGCGAGCAGCAGCCGCGGCGCTTCGCCAGCAGGATGGGGAGCCAACAGATCTTCCGCCCGCCGCTCCCGCCAGCGCACCAGCGCCGCCACGCCCTGGGGATGCTCGGCATCCATGGCGGCGCGGAATTCCCGTTCTCCCGCGGTTTCCACCCGGCAGTGCTTGGACAGCTGCGGCCGGATGGCGGCAGCGAAGCGAGCTTGGCCGGCAGGACTGAACAGCACCGCCTCTATGCGCGCGCCGGCGCGCAGCGCCTCGGCGATCAGACGGGGTCCTTCCAGCGGCAGCAGCCGCTCGCCCGCCTCCGCCGCGCGCGCGGCAAAGGCTTGGCGAAACTGCTTCAATAACTCCACCGCGGCCATCCCGCTACCATAGCATTCACGCCCCAAGAGCGGCCCAGACCCCGCGCCTATACTGGGAAAAGAGGTGCGGACATGGAGCAAGCGGTGATCCTTTCCGCCGTGCGCACGCCGGTGGGTAAATTTTTGGGCGGCCTGGCGCCGCTCAGCGCCCCGGAGCTCGGGGCCATTGTGGTGCGCGAAGCGGTGCAGCGGGCGCAACTGGAGCCGGCACAAATCAGCGAATGCATCATGGGCAACGTGGTGCAGGCGGGGCTGGGGCAAAATCCGGCGCGGCAGGCAGCGCTGTTTGGCGGCCTGAATCCCAGCGTCGCGGCAATGACCATCAACAAGGTTTGCGGCTCGGGGCTGAAGGCGGTGGCGTTGGCCGACCAAGCGGTGCGGCTCGGCGAAAGCGACGTCGTTGTGGCCGGCGGCATGGAATCCATGTCCAATGCCCCCTATTTGCTGCCCGGCGCCCGGCAAGGATTCAAGATGGGCAGCGTAGAGATGGTGGACGCGATGGTCCATGACGGCCTTTGGGACGTTTATAACGACTTCCACATGGGCCAAACGGCCGAACTGGTCAGCCATCGTTATCACGTCAGCCGCGAGGAGCAGGACGCTTACGCGCTGGAGAGCCACCGCCGCGCCATCGCGGCGATGCGGGAATGCCGCTTTGCCAGCCAGATCCTACCGGTCACCGTGCCGCAGAAAAAAGGCGACCCGGTGGTAATTGCCAAGGATGAAGGACCGCGCGCCGACACCTCGCTGGAGGTGCTGCGGCGCCTGAAGCCCGCGTTCAAAAAAGACGGCACCGTCACCGCCGGCAATGCGCCCGGCGTCAACGACGGCGCCGCCGCCGTGGTCGTGACGACGGCGCGCCGAGCGGCGCAACTGCAACGCCCGGCGATGGCGCGGATCGTGGCCCAGGCCACCAGCGGCATTGAGCCCAAATGGGTCATGATGGCGCCGGTGGAGGCCATCCGTATCCTGTGGAAGAAGACCGGCTGGAAACGCGAGGATGTGGACCTGTACGAATTGAACGAGGCCTTCGCGGCCCAGGCCGTCGCCGTCACCCGTGAGTTGGAGCTGAACCCAGAGCGGGTCAATGTCAACGGCGGCGCGGTAGCCCTGGGCCATCCCATCGGCGCCAGCGGCGCCCGCATCCTGGTGACGCTGCTTTATGAACTGGAGCGGCGCAATGCCCGCCGCGGCATCGCAGCGCTCTGCCTGGGCGGCGGGAACGCGGTGGGCTTGGCGGTCGAACGCGGGTAGCCGCTCTCCGGCGAGGCGTCGGCGACGCGCACGGCTTAGCTGCACGGGAGGAGCCTCAGTCGCGCGCAATCCGGTGAGCCATTGCCGAAAGGCAAACCGCCCGCCGGGAGCGCCAGCCAGACTAGCGGGCGCGCATTTCGCGGTAGGAAATTTGGATCCGCACCAGATAGGCAAGGTGCTGGAAGTTAATCGGCTTTTCGATCACGTCGAAGGCGCCGGCGGCGACGGCCCGGGCGGCGATGCGGGGATCATGCAGCGCGGTCACCACCACGATGCCGAAGCTGCTGTCCAGGCGGCGAACCATCTTGAGAAAATCCAGCCCGCCGAGTTCCGGCATGTTCAGGTCGAGGAGGATGACCTGCGGGGTCTCCTCGCGGATGCGGGCCAGCGCCTCGGCGCCGTTGGCGGCACTGCGGCAGTCGTAGCCCAGCGCCTGGAAATATTCGCGGATAGTGGCGCGGGTGTCGGGGTCGTCATCCACGATCAGCAGCTTCTGGCGCGGCTCGGATTCGGCCGGGGTCAGATGGCGCAGTTCGGTCTCGATGCGCTCCAAGCTGTCGGCGGGCGAGACCAGGCGGCAATCCAGGTCGGCGAAACGGTCCAAATCGCCGTCGCCCAGGACGAGGCATTTGCGCCGCAGCACGGGCGGCTGGGCGGAAAGCCAGACATGCGCCGCGTCCGAGCTGGTGACCAGCAACGCTCCGGCCGGCAGCCGCTCGTCGGCCGCGGCCAGCGCGGTGAGGTCGGTTTCCACCTGGGTGTGGTAACCGCGCGCGGCCAGCGATTCGGCCAGCAAACGGGCCAGCAGCGGCTGGGGCGCATAAATCAGCAGACGCATGGGTTCGAGCGTCGCGCCGCCGGGTTGTGCGCCACTGGTCATGGCAGTTCCGCCGCCAAGGCCTGGCGCACCGCCGCGGCCAGGTCCCGCAGATTGATGGGCTTTTGCAGCAGGAAACGGGAGCTGGAACCCGGGGTGGACTGGAAGTCGTAGCCGGTGACGAAGACGGTGCGGATGGGACCGAACTCCGCCTGCACCCGATCGGCGAGTTGGTAGCCGGTCATTTCCGGCATGGTGACGTCGGTCAGCATCAAATCGAAGGGTTCCGCCGCGGCGCGCATCAACTCCAAGGCTTGCGTGGGACGGGTGGCGGTCACCACGCGGTAGCCGGCGCTGCCCAGCATCTGCGCGGTGGTGTCGGCGACGGCGGCGTCATCCTCGACCAGCAGAATCCGCTCGCCGCTGCCAGGTTCGGCCACCTGCGGGGGCGTGGTGGCTTGGCTGGCCGGCAGGAGGGGAAAATACATCCGCACCGTGCTGCCATGGCCGGGGGAGCTTTCAATCTCGATATGGCCGCGGTGCGCCTGCACGATGCCGTAGACGATGGCCAGACCCAGACCGCTGTTCTCGCTGGAGGGCTTGGTGGTGAAAAACGGTTCGAACGCTCGCTGGCGCACCGCCTCGGTCATGCCGAAGCCGGTGTCGCTGATACTGAGCACCGCCCACCCCGGCGCGTCCGGCGCCGGCCGGCCGCCGCGCGGCGGCGCCGGCGCCAGCGACAATGACAGGCTGAGCGATCCGCCCTCGGGCATCGCCGCCAGGGAATTGGCCGCCACGTTGACCAGCGCCTGCTGGAGTTGCCCCAGGCTGCCCCAAATCCGCGCCGCCGGCAGTTGGCTGTCGCGGCGAATCTCGATATTTTCCGGCAGTCCGTGGCGCAACAATTCGACCGTGGCCAGCACCGCCGCCCAAATCTCCACCGGCCCCATTTGCTGCGGATCATGGCGGGAAAAGACCAACAGTTGGCTGACCAGGCCCGCCGCCCGCCGCCCGGCCTTCTCCATCCGCCCCAGCCGCTCCACCGCGTCATCCGGCAGCGTGCGGGCGTGGCGCAGGCGCAACAGCTCGATCTGCCCCAGCACGGTAGTTAGAAGATTATTGAAGTCATGGGCGATGCCGGCGGTTAGCGTGCCCACCGCCTGCATCTTCTGCGCCTCCACCAACTGGCGCTCCATTTCCCGCTCCGAGGTGACGTTGAGCAGAACACTGCGTCCCCCCGTCAGCACCCCGTCCACGTAAGCCGGCTGCTGGTAAAGGCGCATCGTTACCGGCGCTCCGTGGTTGGGAAGGATCTGCACCTCGGCGGGCGTCAGCACCCCGCCGCCGCCCGCCGGGACTTCCGCGGCCGCCGGCGGCACGGGCGTGCGGGGCACGCAAAATTCCGCCAGCTTGTGGCCAACGACTTCCTCCCGGTCCCGACCCAGCACCTCCAACCCGGCGCGATTGATTTCGGCGATGGCGCCGTCGGCGTGCTCGGTGTGGCACCACACCGGAGAATCGCGAAACAGACCCGCCCAATGTTGTCCGACGGCGCGAGCCGCGGCCAGAGCCATCCGGCTCTGCCCGGCTTCCGCCAGCGCCTCCGCCCAGCCGCGCAGCGCGTGACGGGCGTCCAACGCCAGCTCGCGCGGCGATTCTGCGTACAACACCCATTCCGCCGCCGGCGCATGGGGCTGGCCAATCTTGGCGGGGAAGGCTGCCCGCGCTTGGGCGGCGGTGTCCTCGGCGCCGGGCGCCAAGAAGCGCGGCGCGCCGTGGCGTGTCGCATCGGCCCACAATCCACCGCTCTGCACGGCCACTCGCGCCGGCAACCGGCCGTGCTCGGCGCCGCCGGACGCATGCCGCACAAAATCCAAACCGTCGGCTTGGTACAAACCGGCGGCCGACAGCCCGTGCGCGGCAGCCAACGACTCCAGGGCCTCATCCAGGTGGTGCGGCTCCCGCCAGGCGGAGCGCAGCAGCGCTTCCAGGCGGGCGACGGAATTCGCCCCCGCCGCTCCTGGGTCGGCGGGCACTGGGGGTTGGTTGGGATTGGGCACGGGTCAACCCCATGGTGGCCTGGGGGCCGCAAGCGATCAAGCCGGATGGCGAGCGCAGCGGTTACAAGCGAGAGACTGTCCTTACGACTAAGAAAATCCTAACCGCGCTACAGTGGTGGCATGTCTACCTGCCCCGCCTGCCACGCCACCGGTATTCCCGAAGAATCCCGCTTTTGCCCGCGTTGCGGCGCGCCGCTGTCCGCCGCGCCCGCCACGGCCAGCGCCGCCGGGCAATTAGCGGGTGTTCCCTATAGCGTGGTCGGCTATGAAATGCAGGCGGCGGTGTTCCAGCTCGCCGCCGGCCAAGGGGTATTGGCCGAACCCGGATCGCTGTTGTATATGCATGGCGACGTGCAAATGCAGACCAATACCGGCGGCGGCATGTTCGCCGGGTTCAAGCGGGCGCTGGCCGGCGCCTCCTTCTTTCTTTCCGGCTTCACCAGCACCAGCGGCGGCGGCGAGGTCTGTTTCGCCGCCCCTTATCCCGGCACCATCCATCCCCTGCCGGTGGGAACCAAGGAATGGCTCTGTCAGCGGCATTCCTTTCTCTGCTGTAGCCCGGGGGTCGAGGTCAGCGTGGCCTTCACCCGCCGCCTGGGGTATGGCATGTTCGCCGGCGAGGGCTTCATCCTGCAAAAGCTGACCGGCAACGGCGCTGCGCTGGTGCACGCCGGCGGGCATTTCATCCGCAAGACGCTGGCGCCGGGTGAACAGATCCGCATTGACACCGGGACGGTCGTGGCCTTCGACGCTGGGATGAGCTACGACATCGAGTTCGTTAAGGGCTTCAAGAACGTGCTGTTCGGGGGCGAGGGATTGTTCTTCATCGTGCTCACCGGCCCGGGGGACGTGATCCTGCAAACGTTGTCGTTTGATCGTCTCGTCAGCCGTATCGCCGCCCAGGCTGGAGCCAGCGGCGGAGGCGGCGGAGCGGCAATGGGCATGGGCGCGCTGGGCGGGATACTCGGCGGCGTTCTGGGCGGCCAAGGGGGTGGCGCGCAAGGCGGCTGGTAAGAACGCCGCGCACGCCCCGTCTTCCGCGCCGAACGCGCGGCGGCGAGCCGCAGCGGGCTATCGCGCCGGCCCCGCCGCGCGGATGCTTTCCGCCACGGCGCCAAATTGCTCGAAGTTGGCCGCAAAACGGCCTGCAAGCTCGCGCGCCTTGGCGTCATAGGCGGCCGGGTCGCGCCAGGTGGCGCGCGGCCGGAGCAGCTCCCGGGGAACGCCTGCTACCGCTTCCGGCACCGCCACACGGAAGACCGGATCCACGGCGCAGGCCACGTCGTTCAACTGTCCCGCCAGCGCCGCCCGCACGATGGCGCGCGTCTGTTCCAGCGGAATCCGCCGTCCCTGGCCGTAGCCGCCGCCCGACCAGCCGGTGTTGATCCACCAGCAGGGCACCTGATGCGCCGCCAGCCGTTCGCCCAGCATCCGGGCGTAAACCAGCGGCGAAAGCGGCAAAAACGGCGCGCCGAATCCGGTGCTGAAGGTCGCCTGCGGCTCCTGCACGCCGGCTTCGGTTCCCGCCACCTTGGCGGTGTAGCCGGACAGGAAGTGATACATGGCTTGCTCCGGCGTCAGCCGCGCCACCGGCGGCAGCACGCCGAAGGCGTCCGCGGTGAGAAAGACCACGTGCGCCGGACGCGGCCCGCGGCCGGACGGCACCGCCCGTGCGATAAAGTCCAGCGGGTAGGCGGCGCGCGTGTTTTCCGTCAGGCGGGCGTCATCATAGCGCGGCTCCCGCGTCGCCGCGTCCAGCACCACGTTCTCCAGCACCGCGCCGAAGCGGATTGCCCGCCAAATCTGCGGTTCGCTGGCCTCCGACAGGCGGATGCATTTGGCGTAGCAGCCCCCCTCGAAGTTGTAGATGCCGCCCGGGCCCCAGCCATGCTCGTCGTCACCGATCAGCCGCCGCTCCGGGTCCGCCGACAGTGTCGTCTTGCCCGTGCCCGACAGGCCGAAAAACAGCGCCGTGTCCCCCGCCGCACCGATATTGGCCGAGCAATGCATGGGCAGCACGCCGCGCGGCGGCAGCAGAAAATTCAGCGCGGAAAACACCGATTTCTTGATCTCCCCGGCGTATTCCGTGCCGCCGATCAGGACCACGCGGCGCTCGAAGTTCAGCAGCACGAATGCCTCCGAACGCAGCCCGTCCTCCGCACCCGCCGCCGTGCAGCCCGGCAGGTCCAGCACCGTCATCTCCGGCTCGAAGCGGTCGCGCTGCGCCGCGCCGGGCCGGCGCAACAGTTGGTGCGCGAACAGCGCATGCCAGGCCCGTTCGGTGACCACGCGTACGGACAGTTGCTGCTCCGGATCGGCGCCCGCATAGAGCCGCTGCTCGAACAGCTCGCGGCCGCGGGCGTACCGCTCCACCTTGCGCAGAATCTTGTCGAAATGATGCGGATCTAGCGGCTGGTTGACGCTGCCCCAGTCCACCTGTCCTTCCGTGGACCCGTCGCGCACGATGAACCGGTCCCGCGGCGACCGCCCGGTGTATCGTCCGGTCTCGGCGCAGAGCGCGCCGTTCGCCGCCAGGGTCGTTTCCCCCCGGCGCAGGGACTCCTCCGCCAACGCCGCCGCCGGCTGATCGCGGCGGAGTTGTTTGGATACGATTTGGAGTTCGTCAAGCAGGTCCAGTCCTGCGGCGTTGGCTAAACTCTGCATCGCATCTCCTCCCCCGGCGCTACGGCCTCCATGCGCCTAGCCATATTGTGGGCGTATCGGGCCCAGAGGGGCAAGCAACCGGCCGGTCAGGCACTTGCCGCGCGGGATACGGTGCGGCGGGCCGGGTGGAAGGGCGCCACCAGCCTACTTCACGCGTTCCAGGTAATTGCCCTCGGCGGTATCTACGCGAATTTTTTCTCCGACATCAATAAACGGTGGCACCTGGACCACCAGACCAGTCTCCAAGGTCGCCGGTTTCGTGACATTCGATACCGTCGCGCCTTTCAGCCCAGGTTCGGTTTCGACCACTTCCAGTTCCACTGTTGCTGGCAGTTCGATGGAAACCGGATGGCCCTCGTAAAACTCCACCTTGATGTGCAGATTGGAGAGCAGATACCGTACCGCGTCGCCCAGCGTATCGGCGGAGAGGTGGATCTGCTCGAAGGTCTCCGTGTTCATGAAGTAGTAGTCGCTGCCGTCGCTGTACAAATACTCCATCTCCGTCTCATCCAGCACCGCCCGCTCCACCCGATCCTCGGAGCGGAAGCGGTGTTCGATCATCGCCCCGGTGCGCAGGTTGCGGAGTTTGGCTTGGACAAAGGCACGCAGATTGCCCGGCGTGCGGTGGGTGATGCTGAAAACGGAAAACAGTTCCTTGTCATGGAGAATCACCATGCCGGAACGCAACTGGTTCGCGGAAATCGCCATTTCGAATTGTCCTTGGGATGGGAACTTCCATTATGGCCCACCGTCGCCGTCGGGAAGCAACTTGGCCAGCGACAATGCGTCCAGCCCGCCGCGATAATAGCCGCGCAGCACGCGCCGCACGCGATAACCTAGCCGCGCATACAGCGCCAGGGCGGCCGCATTGTTGACCGCCGCTTCCAGCCGCACCTCGCGGCAGCCGGCCGCGAGCAGCCGTTGCTCGGCGGCCAGCAGCAAGCGTCGCCCCCAGCCGCGGCGGCGCAACGCCGGGAGCACGTCCAGCGTGACAATGTGGCCCTGGCCGCGCCGGCCCACGCGGGCAAGCACAAAGGCGGCCAGGTTCCCCGGCTGTGTTTCCAGCACCAGGGCAAAGGCGCCGGGAGCATTTAGGAAGCCGTCCAGCTCCTCCCAGGTATAGGCGAGTTGGGCATCAAAGCAGGCTTGATCCACCGCCCACAATCGCGCCTGGTCGGCGCGGCGGGCGGGGCGCAGTATCGCGGCCGGGGGATTGTCCGTGGCGCTGTGCATGCGGCGGAAGTTTAGCGTCGCGCGCGGCGTCGCTCCGGGCACGCATCTCCGCAAGGGCATGCGGCGCTCCGACGTTCGGCGGCGGCTCGACCGGCGCCTACGCTAGCACCCTCAGCCTAGCATTCGCCGCATCAGGCGTCCGGCCACGAAGCCCAGCACCGCTGCCGCCGTCAGCGCCACGCCGGAATGATCCGCTAGCTGCCGCGGCAGATTCAACTCCCGGCGCAGACGCACACGCAGCCGGTCCACCGTGTCGCCGATCGCCTCCCGCTGCTGGTTCATCTCCGCGGCCAGCTCTTGGCTGGAAAGGGGTAGCGTGCTCATGATCTACCCTTCCCGCCGCCGTCCGGTCATAAAGCCGGCCAGCCAGCCCGCGCCAGCGGCCATGGCCAGCAACGTCAACATGTGGCGCTGACGGCCCCCAGGATCCTGCACCTGGCGCCAGAATCGCCGCCCCAGCCGCAGCCATTCCCGCCCCTCGGTTTTCAGCCCCGCCATTTGGCGCTGGAACTCGCGTATTCCTGCTTCTAGCTTGCGCCCGGAGGCCTGGGCCCAGGCCTGCGCCCGCTCACCCGCGGACCCGGCCACGCTCGGAATCGGCGCCATAATCGGCGTTGGATGCCGGGCGGCGGCAAACGGCTGGTTCGCCTGCGCCCCGCCTAGGCGGCGAGTCGGCGGGGCTGTCCCCGCCAGGCGTGGTAGCGGCGCGCGCCGACGAAGGCGTAGTGAATCCCGGATCCATAGGCCAAGACAAACACCGTGCCCCAGCCCAGCCATTCCAACCGCAAACTCCAGGCAGCGGGATGGAAGTGATTGAGCAACGCCAACGCCACGGTGGCGATCTGCGCCACCGTATTGGCCTTGCCCAGGTAGGTGGGCCGGAAATCCCGAAACCCGGTGCGCAAATATACCGTCAGGGCCACGCCCACAATGGATAAATCCCGGGTAAACACCAGCAGCGTGAGCACCCATGGCAGCGCCCCGGTCAACGACAGGGCAACAAACAGCGAACTCAGCAGCACCTTGTCGGCAATCGGATCCAGATACTCCCCCAACTTGGACACCGCCGCCGCATGCCGATGCCGCGCCAGCCATCCGTCCAGCCCATCGCTTACCCCAGCTGCAACGGCCAGGAACAGCGCCCAACCGAACGCCCCGTCCAATACGGTGGCTATGATGACCGGCACGCTCAGCAGGCGCAGCTCGGTCACCAAGTTGGCAGGCGTCAGCCAGTCGCTCCAGCGCGCCGGAGCAGACGGCGGCCCCCATGTCGCCGGCGCATCCACGGCACCATTTTAATCCGCCAGGGGCCCAGGCTACGTGGGTTCCCGCGGTCCCGCAGCCGCTTGGTAATCTTTTCCGCGAAACGGGTAAAAAGAACCCATTTGGCACCGCTCCCCGCCTCCCTTCACTTCGCCCCATCAAGTGCTTCGTGCGCCCGTACCCCCTACCGGCGCGGGAAATCTGCACCATGTCCGCCATCGCACCAACGTGGCAACCGACGTGCGTAATGAATTGCGTTCGGATACGGCGAAGGCATAATGTCAGGCGTTTGGCAAGTAACGGCGGGAGTGCTCGCGGCGGGTTTTACCACCACCCTCGGCTTCTTGGCCACCAAGCTGGTCATTGACGGCATGGGCCGTACGCTGCGCGCCTCGCAGAAGCGTTCCTGAACCCAGCGCCCGGCCGCCCGGCGGCGATGCCGTCCCTCCCAATCCACGGCTCCCAACTGTCCCGTCTGGCACTGCCCCGGTCGCATAAAGAGCGCCCCCGTCCCGGCATTGTGGTAAAAAAGCCATCGCTCGGCTAGGCGCGACGCGGCTACAATGCCTCCGTGCGCCGGATGCGACACACGCCCTGCCTGCGGCCAGCCGCTCGCACCAACTGGATTGCCCTGACCTTGTCCCTGGCCCTGGCCAGTGCCGCCTGCCATACCGCGCCAGCGGCGCCATCCCGCTCCCAAACCCGTGCGCCTCATCATCGCCAAACCCCGGCCGAGGTACGCCACCAAGCCTCCCTGCCTCCCGGCGCCACCTGGGTAGCGTTCCTGCACACCACCTGGGGGCTGCCCAACGCCGAAGCCCGCGCCATGGCCGCCGCCGCCCGACCGGTGTTTGATGTGGGTCACATCCGCGCGGGACGCCGCTTGACGCTCTGGACCGCCCCCAGCGGCGCCCCGCGCCGGCTGCGTTATCCCGTGGACCGCCGACACGCGCTGCTGCTAACCCGCGCTGCTGGCGCTCCCGCCACCGATTGGAGCGCCCAGTTGCGCCGCCTGCATTTCCAAATCGAGCTGGTCGGCGTCAGCAGTACCGTGCGCCATTCATTGTTCGCCGCCGTGGAAACCGCGGGCGAGCGCGACACCCTCGCCCTCCAGTTGGCGCAAATCTTCGGTTGGGACCTCGATTTCTACACCGATACCCGCCCCGGTGACAGCCTCCGCGTGCTGGTGGAAAAACGCCTCCGCCACGGCCGCTTTGGCGGTTATGGCCCAATTCTCGCCGCGGAGTACGTCAACGCCGGCCATGCCTATCGCGCCGTGCGCTTCACCGATGCCGCCGGCCTGCCCGCCTACTACCGCCCCGACGGCCGGCCGCTGCGGCGGGAGTTCTTGCGCTCGCCGCTGAAGTTCGTTCGGCTTCGGGTCACCAGCCCGTTTAGCTATGACCGTTTCCATCCCATCCTGAAAATCTGGCGTCCCCACTTGGGCGTGGATTACGGTGCCCCGATGGGCACCCCGGTGCAAGCTCTCGGCAATGGCCGCGTCATCTTTGCCGGTTGGGACGGCGAAGGCGGCAATATGATCAAGCTGCGTCACGCCAACGGCTATCAAACGCTCTATTTGCACCTCTCGAAGATTCTGGTCCACGTGGGCCAGCGCGTCCGCCAGGGCCAAACGATCGGCCGCGTAGGCATGACCGGCCTGGCCACCGGACCGCATTTGGATTTCCGCATTACCCATTTCGGCCGCTTCGAAAACTTCCAGCGGCTGCGCCGCAAACTGCCCCCGGCGGCGCCGGTCCCGGCCTCCGCCCGTGCTGCGTTCGCCGCCCGTTGCCGCCAATGGCTGGCCGCCCTGCACGCCCTGCCGCTGCCCGCGGATGCCGTTCTTCACATCGCGACCCCGCCCCCGGCCTCCGGCCGGTAAACGCCTCGCCGCGGAGTCGGCCGGCGCATCCAACCTTGATGGCAATGGTGCCGGGAGGGCGATGATGCGAACCGCGCATGAGTTCTTGGTGCATGAACTGCAGCACGTCGAAAGCGCCGAAAAACAACTGCTCGCCGTTCTCTCCGCCGCTGAGCGCGACACGCAGCGCGGCGACGCCAAGCGCGCCTTCGCGCGCCATCGCAAACAAACCGAAGGCCATCTCAAACGCTTGGAAGCAGTCTTCCGATCCATCGCCGCCGAGTCACGGGAAACTTCCTGCGCCGGCCTGCAAGGGTTATTGGCCGAGAAGCAGAATAGCGAAACCGAGGGTCTCAGCCCGGAATTGCGGGACGTCCTCACGCTCCTTACGGCACTGAAAATCGAGCGCTATGAAACCTCCGCGTATGAAACCCTGGGCTATTTGGCCCAGCAAATCGGCCATCGGGACGCGGCCCGCCTGCTGCGGGAAACGCTGCACGAAGAGCAGGAAACCGCCAAGCTCATGCTGGAACTGCTGAAGGCGAGCAAGCTGAACTGGACCGAGGGCATGGCCGAGGAAGCGACCCATGAAGCCCCCCGCCGCCGCCGCGCCGCCTAGCTAGGCCCGCGGGGCGCTGTCCGCCGCCGTCAAACGCAGAATGGCAGCATCCCCCCGGTCCCGCCGGGCTGCCCCTGTTTGCCCCATTAAGCCGCCGGGTTCAGCAATTCGATTTGCGCTCTTTAGCCCACAACTCCGGCATTTGCCCTCTGCCCTGTTGGCCAGCCCTCTTGTATAATCCCTTTTACCCACTGGGCCGCTCGGGAATCAGGAGCGGCTCCACAAAACCCAGCCTGGATGGTGCTTTTGCCCTTTCCGCGTCCGCGCCCACTTCTCCTCTGCCTGACCACCTTGGCGTTCGCGGCGCTGCTGGCCGGATGCCAGAATTACTATATTCCGCCGCCGCAACCGTCGGTGACCATTAACCCGTCGGCGGGTTCCCTCGGGTTCGGCCCGGTGGTCATTCCCCTGGCCACGGAAGGCAGCACCGGCACAATCTCGCCGGGAACGCAGCAATTTAAGGCCGCCGTCTACTACAGCACGGATCACAAAGTGAGTTGGTCCATCGTGGACCCGGTGACTGGCAACGATCTGCCCGGCGGCAAGGAGCCGGACGGCTCTGCCCCCTACGGCACCGTTGACTCGACCGGTCTGTACACCGCGCCCGCCCTTCCGCCGGCGCATGACATTTTTGTCGTCACCGTCAGCGCCCAGGCTTTAAGTTCAGCCCATGCTCAGGCCCAGGTGCAACTGACCACCCCGGCGCCGGTGCTGACCTCGGTGACCGTGCAGACCAGCGGCAGCAATCCCGTGTCCGTTCCCGCCATGGTCCAGGGCAACAGCTATACCCTTACGTTGCATGGCCAGTTCTTGTACTCCAACTCGGTCGCCACGATCAGCAGCGGCGTAGCTGGCGCCGTGGTTCCCCCCAGCGGCGCCACCGCTCCCTTTCAGTCGTTGACCGTGCCGGTCACGGTCAACTCCGCCGGTCTGACCCAAATCGGCGTCACCAGCCCCAACAGCACCCCCGCCAATCCGGTCAACGTCGTGGTGGAACCGGACAGCCCCGCGGCCTCCTCTGCTTTGGCGCACCTGATTGAATCCGTCGGCACCGATTCCAGCGGCGCGCCCATTCTCGCCAATAAGGTCTATGTGCCCCTGGCTGGCGCCAACCATGTGGCGGTCGTCAACGGCGACACCGGGCAGCAACTGAGCAGCGGCGGCACACCGGTGGACATCGCCATGCCCAGCGGCTTCGCTCCCACCGCGGCGGCGGCTGACCCCCAGACCAATACCGTCGCGGTCACCAGCGCCACCACCGACAGCCTGGTGCTCGTGGATGCGGCCAACGATACCGTCACCAACACCTACACCATTCCGATCAGCGCCACCACCACCTTCAGTGATGGCTTTACCTGCGGCGTCTGCGCCGCCCTGGTGGACGCCAGCCGCAATGAGGCGATCCTTGACACCGCGTCCGGCTATCTAACCATGAATCTCGCCACCGGCGCCGCTTCTAGCCCCATCGCGGCTCCCGCGGCGGAAAACTTCGCTTACGATCCGGGCACCCAGCGCATCTACGCTCCGTACTTCACCTCCAGCGGCTCCGGCTTCAACGTGATTGATCTCGCCACCGGCGCGGTCCAGTCGTATTCCCTGCCCACCACCGCAGGGTTTACTTTGGGGTCGGAATTAACCGCTGCCGCCCTGGATCCCAGCACTTCGCTGGGCCTGTTGGCCGATGCCGCCACCGGCGAATACACCGCCATTAATTTCAACGCCGCCACCACCTCCGGCAGCACCGTCACCGCCCCTGCGGCCCAGTTCAGCGTCACCAGCGCTTGTAGTGGTGGCTGGCGGGCCGCGCAATTGGAACCCAGCAGCCATTTGGCCTGGTTGGGCGACTCCGGCGGCTGTCTGGCGGTGGCGACCCTGCCCAGCGCCCCATTCGCCGGCGCCCCGGCGGCGCCCGCCACCATTCGCTGGGCGCAGCTCGGCGCCGGACCCGATGGCGTGGATTGGACCAATGCCTCCGCCCCGCAGGCGGAAGCGGTCATGATTGGTCTCAACAGCACCATCTATGGCTTGGCCCTGCGCGGTGATGGCAAGTATTTGGCGCGCGTGGATCTTGCCGCGATGGAAGCGGCCGCGGCGCCGTCCAACCCCGCCGACGATAACCAAGTGGACGCCAGCAGCGCGGTCACCTATATCCCGATCCAGTAAGTTCCGAGCCAGCCTACCCGCGGTGCCGTGCCGCCTGTTCCCGCGCAAAGGCCAGCGCCGTACCGGCCGCATCCACATCCACGACCAGCAGGTCCTGCGGCAGGATCTGTCGCGTGGCGATCAAATTCGCCAGCGGGTGCACCAGCAGCCGCTCAATCGCCCGTTTCAAATGCCGCGCGCCGTATTTGCGGTCGGCGCCATCGCGCAACAGCAACTCCCTGGCCGCCTCCGTGCACCGGAAGTGGAACGCCGCTGGCGAGCCCGCGTGGCCCAGCCGTTCCCGCACCCACTCCAATTCCAAATCCAACACTCGCTCTAGCTGCGCGCCATCCAAGGGATGGAATACCACCACGGAATCTAGTCGGTTGAAGAACTCCGGAGAAAATTTTCGCCGCGCCGCTTCCGTCGCCGCCGTCGCCAACCGCCGTTCCAGGTCTCCCCGCCCCGGAGGCGCAAAACCCAACCCCGGCGTCAGCAAGTGGCTCATCTCCGTCGCGCCCAGATTGCTGGTCATGAAGATCATGGCCTGGGCGAATGAGGTGCGGCGATTGTCGCCCAGCGTCAGCGTCGCCTTATCCAAAATCCCCAGCAGCAGCTGCCACAGCGCATCGGAGGCCTTCTCGATTTCATCGAACAACACCAGCGATAGCGGCATCTCCGCCGTGTGGTGCTGGTTCAGCGCTTCTTGCGTCAGTACGGGATGCGTTTCGCGGTGGCCCAGGTATCCCGGCGGCGAGCCGATCAGCTTGGCGATCTCATGGCTGTGCTGAAATTCTCCGCAGTCCACTTTGATCGCCGCCCGTGGGTGTTGAAACAGCACCGCGGCGAGGGTCTCGACCACATGCGTCTTGCCCGCTCCGGTGGGCCCCAAAAACAAAAAATTCGCCACCGGACGATTTTGCGCCTGCAATCCCGCCAAAAACGTCTGTACCGCGTCCACCACCGAGCCCAGGGCGGCGTCTTGACCCACGACGCGCTTTTGCAGGGCGCCGTATAGGCGTTCCGCCTGCGGTCCTCGCCGCTGCGGGTTCAAGGGCACGCGGGCGGGACTGGCCATGGCGACACTCCATATAAGGGGATGAAGCCATGGCCCCCGGGCGTTGCAATTCCTAGCGGAGCCACGGCGCCGCCGACCTTTTGCTGCCGCCTTAGGTCGCGGTTTGCCAGGCCGCAGCGGCGTGCAACTCGCCCGCGTGCCGGGCGACTTTGCGCAACGCTTCGCCATAGGCGTGCATCAGGCTTTCGCTCTGGGCGAAGATCGGATACTCATCGTTGCTGAGGCAAAAGGACTCGGCGAACATGCGTTGCGTGACGGGGTATGGGTCGGCGCCGTCGCTATAGTCCACCTCGGGATGCAAGCTCCAGGGCAGGCCCCGGCCAAAGCCATGGCGGGCGCGGATCATTGGATGCGCCGGCAAAGGCGCCGTGCCCCACAGGTCCACGTCCACTCCCTCGGCCGTCAAGGCCGCCATGAACGCGTCGCGCAGCGCCTGTCCCCGCTGCGGCGTATCCAACACTTCCGGCTCCAGCGTCACCCGGTACTTGTGATACACCGGCACGCAACCCTCGGGAATGTATGGTGCCCGCAGACCCGGAATGTCTTGGAGATATCCATCCAGAATCGCCGCGTTGCGCCGTCCCCGTTCGTTCACCTCCGCCAGGCGGCGCAGTTGCACCCGCGCCAGCGCGCAGGGCATCTCCTGCACCCGGTAGTTCCACGCCAGCAGGTGTTGCTGGCGCATTGTGGGGTCGTCCTCCGGCAGCGTTTCGCCCACCTGCTTCAACCAGTTGCCCCGGTAGTAGATCTCGTCGTCGTCGGTGACCATGAAGCCGCCTTCACCCACCGAAAAATTCTTGGTCCCGTTGACGCTGAAGCCGGCGGCCCGCCCCAGCCGCCCTGCCCCGCGGCCGTGATATGTGGCCCCCGGCGCCTGGCAGGCGTCCTCCACCACCAGCAGGCGATGCCGCTTGGCGATCGCCTCGATGGCGTCGTAATCCGCGCACAGTCCGTGAATGTCCACCGCCAGGATGGCTCGCGTGCGGGGTGTGATCTTGGCCTCGATTTTGCCCGCATCCAAATTGAAGGTCCGCGGGTCAATATCCACGAATACCGGAATCGCGCCCGCGTGCAAGATCGCCGCCGGCGTCGCCAAGAAGGAATACGCGCTGGTGATCACTTCGTCACCCGCCTGCACCCCGCTGGCCACCAGCGCCATGTGCAGGCCGGCCGTGCCCCCGTTGACCGCGATCGCGTGCCGTGCCCCCAGGAAGTCCGCGAATTCGCGCTCCAGCGCATCCTGCTCCGGGCACCTCAGCCCTTGCAGCGTGGTCATCGCCCACAATACGTTGCGGTCCAGCACCGCGGCCACGGCGCGCTTATCCTCCGGCGTGACCACCGGCCAATAGGTCTTGGCCGCGTTCGCGGGCACGGCGCGGGCGCCGCCATTCTGGGCTAGTGTGGGCATTGCTCTCCGCCTTTCCTGGCAATTGATGAGCCCCGGGGCGACCGCGGCTCCGCTTATTGATTCCACGCATCCCGCCGGGCATCAATCAGCCGCTTCAATTTGCGGCCTTCGCTGATCGTCCGCGGCGCGTGAAACTGGAAATCGAATTCGAAAAACCGCTTTTGATAATACCGCCAGCAGTCTGGAAACCGGGTTTCGATATTGCGGAAAATCAGATTCTTCACTTCCTCCGGCGACGCGCCGTTGACCAGCTCCAAGTGGAACTCGATACGGTCGTCGCGCTCGCCCCGCCGCACGAATACCTGCCAGTCATCGGTCACTTCCGGCACTCCCCGCAGCATCTCCTCGAACCAATACGGGCTGATGTTGCCCATCGAGCAGTTGATCAGCTCATCGCTGCGGCCGATAATCTTGCTGATGCGCGGCATGGTTCGCAGTCCGCACTGGCAATCCCCGTCGCTGGCCCAGCGCGTGATATCCGCCGAGCGGTAGCGAATCAGTGGCATGACCGTGCGGTTCAGCGTGGTGTACGCCAGTTCCCCATAGCCCTCTTCATCCGGGTTCACGATCTCGCTGATCAACGCCAAGGCGCCGAGGTGATAACCGCCCTTTTCCGGGCATTCCACCCCGTTCATGCCGAAGGCTTCGGTCTGGCCGTAGCTCAGGTGCACCTTCGCCCCGTGCCAGACGCCCTCCATGTATTGCCGCGTCCGCTCGCTTAGGTTCTCGCCGCCCAGGAACACCATCTTCACCGGCCAGGTGCCACAGCGTTCCGCCACCTCGGTGACGCGCACCAGGTGCGTAGGTACGCCCATGATTACGTTCGGCTTGTACACCTTGATGCGGTCGTAAAATTCTTGCGGTTCGACAAAGGCGCCGATGACGTGAAACGCGCCAATGGCCATGATCGAGTAATAGGCGGTGAACGGCGCGTTCCAAAATGAATAGTCGAACCCGTCCGCCACCACGTCGTCCGGGCGCAGACCTAGGTTGTACAGCCCAACCGCCCCGTCACGCCCGTAATCGAACATCTCCTGGTAGGAGAAATACACCCGCTTGTTGATCCCCATCGAAGTCCCGGTGGTTTCGAAACCGAACTCCGGTTTGGCGCAGAGAAAGTCCTCCACCGGCCGTTCCCGCAAATCTTCCGGCGTCGTGAAGAAGTCGCCCAGATCCGCATGGGTCCGCACCTGTGCCGGGTCAATGCCGTGTTCGCGAAATTTTTCCCGGTAAAAGCGTGAATGCTTCGCCGCGTAGCGCACCGTGGCGGCGAACTTTCCCGCCTGCAATCGCGTAATCAACCCCGGCGGCAGCCGTTGCGCCGTCCACAGACGGTTTTCCGGCGTGCGCAGGAAGCGGCGGTCGAGAAAATCAAAAATGCCCTCTAGCATGGCCCATCCTCCACGATCGCACAGCTCGCCCCGGCCGCGTCTCGGCCCCCTCCGCGCGTCTGGTCCGCCGTCGTGTGCTTTGTCGCCTTCATGCCCTCGCCAGCACTACACAAGCGTTCTGTCCGCCAAAACCAAACCCATTGGATAGCACCGTCCGCACCGGCCCCCGCCGCCCAGCGCCGGTGACGACATTCAGGTCGCATTCCGGATCCGGGTTGCCATAGTTGAGCGAAGGCGGAATGAATCCGTCCTCCAATCCCAGCACCGACAGCACCGCCTCTACCGCCGAGGCGGCGGCGATTAAATGCCCGGTCATCGCCTTGGTGCTGCTGATCGCCACCTCGCGCGCCGCGGCGCCAAATACCCGATGGATGGCCGCCGCTTCGGCGCGGTCGTTCAGCACCGTACCCGTGCCATGGGCGTTGATGTAGTCCACCGCCGTGGGCGGTTCGCCCGCGTCGGCCAGCGCCGCGCGCATCGCCGCCGCCGCGCCCCGCCCCTCGGGATGGCATTTGGTCAGGCCAAAGGCGTCCAGCGAACTGCCGTACCCCGCCAGCCGCGCCAATGGCTCCCCGCCGCGGCGGCGCAAATGGTCGTCCGATTCCAGCACCAGCGCCCCGGCGCCTTCGCCCACCACGAAACCACTGCGCCGTTGGTCGAAGGGCCGGCACACCGTCGCCGGATCCTCGCCCGGCGCGGGATGGGCCAGCGCCGCAAGCAGTTCGAACTCCAGCAAGCTCAATGGATCCACCTGCGAGTCCGCCCCGCCGGCCAGCACCACCTCGGCCTCGCCGCGCTCGATCATCCGCTTGCCCATGCCGAGCGCGTCGTTGCCCGATGCGCAGGCGGTGTAGCACGCCACCCGCCGCCCGCCCGCCCCGCTGGCGCGCGCCAAGCGCTTCAGCAGGTCGGCGGGCGTCAGTTGTTTCTCCTGCAAGCTCGTGGTGTACCGCTGCCGCAGTTCGCTCCAATCCCATCCCTTCCCCGCGGCCGCCCAGCCGCCCATTTCGCCCACCGGTAGCGCCGGCTTGCCTACCGCCCACACTACCGCTCGCGCCGCATCCTCGCCCCCGTCGGGCCGCGGCAGCGCCGCTTGGTCCAGCGCCTCCGCCAGCGCCACCGCGGCGAAGTAGTGCAGCCGCCCCGGCCCCGGCGGCAGCCCTGCGGCCGGTGCTTCCCCGGCGATGCGCACCGGAAAACCCGTGCTGGGAAAATGCCGGATCCAGCCGATTCCTCCCCGGCCCGCCGCCAGCGCCGCGCGGTGTGCCGCCACGCCCACGCCCAGCGCGCTGACCACCCCCACTCCGCTGATCCAGACCTCCCGCCGCCCCGCCATCCCTATCCCGCCTCCACCCGTGCTGCGGCTCGCAACGCCGTCAACAACGCGGCGCACTGCGGCAACCCTGCCTCCCACGCCGCGCCCTGCTCTCCGCCCCGCCAGTCCGGCGCGCCGCGCGCCCCGCGCCGCTCCGCAACTCCGCGCGCCTCCAGCACCAGCGCCACCGCCGCTTCCCCCTCTCCCGGCATCAGTGTCTGTTCCGGGCAGTCGCTGGCGGCGCAGAGCACCACATCCGCTCGCCCCTCGGCCAGCAGCCCCGCCGCTTCCTCCAGCGCCTGCGCCCCGGCCTCGGCCCCGCTGGTCAGCGTCAGGCTCGGACCTTGGAAATTGAACAAAATGGACACGTGCGCCGCGGCCATGTTGGATAGGAGGTGCAGCCGGCGAAACGGGTGCAGCCCATGCAGCGCGGCCTCGCCCCATCCCGCCGGTTCGCCGCTTGCTTCCTGCGCCGCCAGCACCGCCAGCAAATCCGGCGTCACCGGCTGGATGTCCGCCGCCGCGATCACCACCCCGGCGCGTTCCGGGTCCAGCCCCGCCGCCGCCAGCCCCTCTGCATCGCCGCCCAGTCCGGCGGCGCTCAGGGCCATCGCCGCCGCCGCCGTCGTCAATTGGAAGCCGCGATGCATGGCCCGCAGCGCCTTGGCGTTGTGAATGTAGTCGCGCGGATTGAAGCTGGTAATGCGCCCCACCGCGCCCGGCGCCGCCAGCGCCGCCGCTCCCACGCCCCACGGCAGCAGCACGCCGCTGCCCGTCACCACCGCTTCGCGTTCCCGCTCCGCCGCCTTCACCCGGCTAAGCCCCCATCCACGCGCAACACTTGGCCGGTAATGTAATCGGCGTCCGGCGAGGCCAAAAACGCCACCGCCGCGGCAATCTCTTCTGGTTTTCCGTAGCGCTTCAGGGCGATATGCTTCAGAATCTCCGCCCCCGCCAGTTCCCGCACCTCTTGGCTCATCTCGGTCTCGATCATGCCCGGCGCCACCGCGTTCACCGTGATGTTCTTGCTGGCCAGCTCCTGCGCCAAGGCCTTGGTCAGCGCGTTGATGCCGCCCTTGGAGGCGGCATAATTCACCTGCCCCCGGTTGGGCGTATCCCCCGCCACCGACGACATGTTGACGATGCGTCCATAACGCTGCCGCAGCATGATCCGCGCTGCCGCCCGGCAGCAGTAAAACGCCCCCTCCAAATTGGTCGCCAGCACCTGCCGCCACTGCGCGTCATCCATCGTCAGCAGGAGACCGTCGCGCACCATGCCGGCGTTGTTCACCAGTATGTCCAGCCGCCCGAAGGCCTGCGCCACCCCTTCCACCAGCGCTTTCGCCGCCTCCGGTTCGCTGACATCGCCGCCAAAGGCTTGTCCCTGCCCGCCACCGGCGGTGATGGCCCCTACGACCTCCTCCGCGGCCCCGGCGTTGGCCCGGTAATTCACCGCCACCCGCGCGCCTTCCTGCGCCAAGCGCAACGCTACGGCGCGCCCTATCCCCCGGCTGCCGCCGGTCACCAATGCGAATTTGCCTTGTAAGCGGTTCATGCCTTGCCCATCTGCTCCCATCCCAAATTGGCTCCTGCCCCCGGCAGCGCCGCCCGCTGCGGCGCTAGGCCGAATCGCCGGTTTCCAGCACCACGCTGGCGGCCGCCCCGGATAAGCTGGCGGAATTGACCAACAGGCGGCGATAGGTGCCCGCCCGCGGCCCGCCGCGCACGTAATCCAGCCCCAGGTCGGGATCGGGATGCTCGCAATTCAAGATTGCCGGTAGCCCGGGCATCGCCCCCTGCATCACGCCGCAGCCGGCGATCACTTCCAGCGGTCCGGAGCCTGCGGAAAAGTTGCCCGTCGCGGATTTCACCGCCGTCACCGGCACATACGCCGCCCGCGCCGTCAGCAGCGCCTTCAGGGCCTCGGCCTCCGCCCGGTCGCTTTGCAGCGTCCCCAATCCGTACGCCGACACCGCATCCAGTTCCCAGGGGTCGCGGCGTGCATCCGCCACCGCCGCCTGCATGGCGCCGAGAAACGCCTCCGCGGTTTCGCTCGGCCGCCCCACGCACCCCGGGCTGCCCAACCCATACCCCGTGACTTCACCGTAAATGCGCGCCCCGCGCCGCAGCGCCGCCTCGCGTTCCTCCAGCACCACGAACGCCGCGCCCTCCGCCGGCACGAATCCCGCGCGGTCGCGATCAAACGGCCGGCTCGCCTGCGCCGCCACCCCATTGCCCAGGTACAGCAGCCCGGACGGCTCAAAGCTCTCCAGCCGCTCTTCCTCGAGCAGCGATTCGTATCCCCCCGCCACCGCAACGTCTGCCGCCCCGCGCCGCAAGCAGCGGAATGCCTCCCCGATGGCCATCACCCCGCCGGCGCCGCTCATGCAGATATTGCCGTTCGGTCCCTGCGCCCCCATCTTCATGCTGACGAAATACAGCACGATGTTGGCCAGGCTTTTCAGCAGCCACAGGGGGTTGATCGTAGCGATGCCTTCGGCTCCAAACGCCTGCAGATCGAGCCCGCTGTCCCCTTCGCGGCTGGCCCGCTCCAGCGCCGGCAGCAGTTCGTCGCGGTCGCCCGCATGACCCGGCGAACCCACGTACGAGGCGACGCGGAATGGATCCACGTTGCTCAAATCCAGCCGTGCGTCGGCCACCGCCAGCTCCAACGCCGCTACCCCCAGCCGCACCGGCCGGGTCATCAGCTTCAGCGTCTTGGCGTCGGCGATCAGTTTCCGCGGGTTGAACTCCCGTACCCGGCCGCAGGCCTGCGTGCGGAACCCCCCGGTGGCGAATTCCTCCGCCCGCTCCAGTCCCGACCGCCCCGCCGCCAGCTCGCGCCACAACGTTTCGGCATCGTTCCCCAGCGGCGACACCAGCCCCACCCCGGTGATCACCACCCGCCGCGCGCCGACCCGCCCGTTCACCCCTGCCTCCATCTCAAGCGACATAGGCCCGGATCACCAGCGAGCCGTTCGACCCGCCAAAGCCAAAGGAGTTCGAGACCACCGTCCGCACTGCCTGCTGCCGCCCCGCGTTGGGCACGCAGTCCAAATCGCAGGCCGGGTCGGGATGTTCGTAGTTGATCGTCGGCGGAATGTAGCCGTCGCGAATCGCCAGCGTCGCAATCACCGCCTCGATCGCCCCGGCTGCGTTCACCATGTGCCCGGTCATGGATTTCGTCGAGCTCACCGGCACGCGCTGCGCGTACCCGCCCAGGCAGCGCTTGATGGCCATCGTCTCACTGGCGTCGTTTTGCACCGTCGAAGTGCCATGCGCGTTGATGTAATCCACTTCCTCGGCGCGGATGCCGGCGTCTTCCAACGCCGCCCGCATGGCCAAAAACGGCCCTTCCCCGTCCGGCGGCGAATCCGTGATCCGGTAGGCGTTGATCGAGCAGCCGAAGCCCGCCACCTCGCCGTAGATGCGGGCCCCGCGCCGGTAGGCGTGCCAGGCATCCTCCAGCACCAGCATCGCGGCGCCCTCCGCCAGCACGAATCCGTCGCGCGTGGCGTCAAACGGCCGCGATGCCGTTTGCGGCGAATCGTTCCGCTTCGACAGCGCGCCCAGCAAAATAAAGCTGGCCACCATCGTCGGCTCCATCAGGCATTCCGCTCCGCCCGCTAGCATCACGTCCGCATCGCCGTAACGGATTTTCTCCAGCGCGTAACCCAGCGCCTGCGAACTCGACGTGCACGCGGTGGAGATGGTCGTGATCGGCCCCCGCGCACCCCACGTCCCGCTCAGCAGGTAGGCCAGCCCATACGGCGAGTAGCGCAGGTATTCATCCCCTGGCACCGCCGCCAGCGCCTGCCGCCGTGCCTCCAAACCCGCCGGCGCCAGCTTGCGGCTGCGCAACTCGGGCAATAGCTTGTCCCGCCGCCCTTCGGTGCCCAGGCTGATGCCGAACCGCGTCGGCTCCACTAGCTCCTCCGGCGGGGGCCCCGGCGCCGCCTCTGCCTGCGCCAGCCCAGCATCCACCATCGCTTGCTGCGCCGCCGCGAAGCCAAAGCTGTTCTTGCGGTCCAGCACCTCCGCCACCGCCGCCGGCGCGCTCAGCCGGTCGAAGCGAAACCCCCGCACCTCGCCGCCGATCTGCGTTTCGAAGGTGCTGGCGTCGAAGACCGAAATGCGTTCAATCCCGCAGCGCCCCGCTTGCAGCGACCCCCACGTCTCCTCCACGGTTTGGCCCACCGGCGTGACCGCGCCCAGGCCGGTAATCACCACCCGGCGGCGTCTTCCCGCACCGTTTCGGCCCGCGCCGTTGCCCCCCGTCGTCACGCCTTCGCCTCCGGTGCCGCCGCTGCCCGCGGCGCCGTCAGCCGTGCGTGCAGCTCCTCGCCCAGCAAATTCCGGTTCACGTCGTCGGCCCACAGTCCCAGCTTCTGTCGCGCCGCCATCGGGATCACCCCGGCGCCCTGGCCGCTGTCGAAACCCAGCATCACTTCCGCTCCCGCCACCAACTGATCCTCCACCCGCGCTTCCGCCTTGCAGCGCCCGCCGCCGTCGGTCAGCCCCAGCAGTTCGGCGCGGATCACCACCCGGTCCCCGGCGCGGACAAAGCGCCGGAACCGCGCCTGGCTGATGCCCAGCAGCACCGGCAGCACCACCTCGCCGCTTTCCGCCCGCACCGAGTACGCGATCAGCCGCCCGGCCAGTTGCGCCATCGCCTCCACCAGCAGCACCCCGGGAACCACCGGGAAGCCGGGAAAGTGATCGGCGAAATAGTCCTCGCCCAGGCTGGGCGTCTTCACGCCCACCGCGTAGCGCCCCGGCTCCAATTCCAGGATCCGGTCAATCAGCAGGAAACGCACCGCGCTACCCTACTTGCGCCTTCGCCGCCTCGCCGTCTCCCAGGCGCCAGGCTACCAGCCGGGTAAACGTTTCGGCGGTAAACAACGCCGGGATTTCCCGCGACGTCAGCCCCGGATGCAGCCGCTGCGGATCCACCTCCGGCATCAGCAGCCGCAGCCGCTCCAGCGCCGCTTCCGTCAGCACGCCGTTTTGCTGGAATTCGCTCTCCTTCAGCGATCCCTGCGTGGCCTTCTGGATCCCGCCCCGCGGAATCTTGATGCCAAACGCCGACTCCAGCCGGAACAGCAGATCCAAAAAGTCCAGCGATTCCGCGTGCAGATCGGTCATCAGGCTGGAGTTGGGTTTTACCTCTTCCACCTCGCATCCGAGCACCTCCGCGATCGAGGCTTGCACCGTGGCCAGAATCTCATCATGGCGGCTCGCCAACACGCGGTCGGCGGTCTCCCGGATTTGTAGAACTTCCTCGGCGCTATTGACTGGCGGCATGGGCGTATTTCCTTCCGTTTCTCAATGTCGCTGGCGGCGTCGCGGCCCGCCTAGCGCAAGCTCATGAGGGACAGGCCCCCATCGGCGATAATCGTCTGCCCGTAAATCCAATTGGCGGCCTCCGAGCAGAGAAACACCGCCACCTCCGCCACGTCCTCCACCGTGCCGATGCGCCCGGCCGGGGAGAGCGTCTCGCAGGCTTCTTTCATTTGGCCATAGGTGGAAAACAGCCGCAGCGCATCGGTATCCACCGGACCGGCGGAGAGAGTGTTGGCGTTGATGCCCTCCTTGCCCAGCTCCACCGCCAAATATCGCGTCAGCGCCTCGGTCGAGGCCTTGGTGACCCCAATCGGCGCGTACCCCGGAATCACATACGTCGAACCCAGACTGGAAAGGCTGAGGATCTTGCCCCGCCGCCCCTTCATCAGCCCCCGGCATTTCTGCGCGCTCAAAAGCAGCGCCGTCGTGTTGCGTTGGACCGTGTGCTCCCAGGCATCCTTCTTCTGCCGCATCAGCGGTCCAAACGCCGCCACGTCAATCGCGTTGTTGACGAAAATGTCCAAATGCCCGAACTGGCTCTCGACCACGCCGAACAGCTTGGCGATGCCCTCCGGGCTGATGGCGTCGGCGGCCACCGTCTCCGCCCGCCGCCCCATGCCCCGCAGCTCCTCCGCCAGTTGCTTCGCCGCCTCGTCGCTGGTCACGTAATTGATCACCACGTCAGCCCCGTTGCGGCCCAGGGCCAGCGCGATGGCGCGACCGATGCCGCGGGCCGCGCCCGTCACTAACGCTGTCTTGCCTTGTAGATCGCTCACGCGCGGTCGTCCATCCTTTTTTCTTTGTTGCCTTGGGCGTTGCCGCCCCTCTTCCTGCTCCGCCGCCGGCGTTAGCGAACCGCCGCGCCGGCCCGGCGCGCTGCCGCCAACTGCCCGAAGGCTTCCTGCAACCGCCGGTACTGCGCCGAGAGATCGTGCTCGGGACGACCTTGCGGCGTCTGCGGGCTCTTGAAGTAAAAGCCCAGCCACTCCTGCACGCCCCTGCGCCCCGCCGCCTGCGCCGCCGCGCTCAACAACGCCAAATCCAGCAACAACGGCGCCGCCAAAATACTATCACGGCACAGGAAGTCCACCTTGATCTGCATCGCGTACCCCAGCCACCCGATCACGTCAATCGTGTCCCAGCTTTCCTTGTTGTCCCCGCGCGGCGGGTAGTAGTTGATCTTCACCTGATGCGAGATCTGCCCGTACAGGTCCGGGTAAACCTCCGGCTCCAGAATATGGTTCAGCGCCGAAAGCTTGCTCTCTTCCTTGCTGCGAAACGCCGCCGGATCGTCCAGCACCGCGCCATCCTGGTTGCCCAAAATGTTCATCGAAAACCACCCGGAGATGCCCAGCGCCCGTTGTTTCAGCCCCGGCGCCAGGATCGTCTTCAGCAGCGTCTGGCCGGTCTTCAGATCCTTGCCGCAGACCGGAGCCCCGTGGCTCTCCGCCAGCTCGATCATCACCGGCAGGTCCACCGTCAGCGTCGGCGTGGCGTTGACGAACGGGCAGCCCTCCTTCAGCGCCGCGTAGGCATAGATCATGCTGGGCGCGATCGTCGGCTCGTTCTGCTTCAGCGCCGTCTCGAAGATTTTGGCGTTTTGATGCGCCGGCCCGGGCGCCAGGAACACCTCCGTCGAGCCGCACCATTCCACCACCACCTGCTCCACGCCCTGCCGTTTGCGGAACGCGCGGATGTCCTCGCGCAGCGCCTCCGCCTGTTCGAACTTGTTGCTCTGCGGCTTCAGCCTCTGCCCCTTGCTGCGGCGCAGATACTGCGCGTCGTAGATGCCGGCCATCGGCTCGATGCCGCTTAGTTCTTCCCGCAGCGATTGCAGCAGCATCGGCTCCAGCACCCCGGCGCGCTGCGCGGCGTCCCAGCAGGTGCCGGTGGAGATGTCCCAGCCTCCGAAGCGCAGTTCTCCCAGCCGCGGCAGATCCAAGTACTCCGCCAGCGGCGTCCGCCGCTCGCCCTCGCTGACGTGGCTCATTTGCGTCAGCGCCCCGAAGGGCTTGGCCAGTCCCTGTTTTACTGCCGCCACCCCCGCGATCAGCGTGGTCGCAATTGCGCCCATGCCCGCCGTCAGCACGCCCAGCCGGGGGCTATCCGCCGGCTGGCCCTTCGTTTGCGCCATAGAGTCCTCCAAACACGGCATTTTCCTTGCCGCCGAGTTAACCCCCGGTTAAATGACCATTAAACGTTTTTAACCGGTCGCGGCGCGCCCAGATCCCCGCAACGATTCGCTGCCCGACCCGCGCTCCCGCGGCCGCTCGCAACGCAGCAACCCCCGGCGTCGCGCCAACAAAAATGGCGGGGGGAGGGGAGGAGCGCCCAACAGAGCCCAACAGGCGCGCACCCGTCCCGCTTCCCCCTCCCCCGCTATGGAACGCTGATCGCCCCGCCCGCCTTGCCCTTTAAACGTGGACCCCCGCGCCTACCGGCAGGCGCTCGTCCACGACCCGCCGCAGCTTGCGTCGCGGGCCGCTGGGCCGCAGTTCGCCCCGGGGCAAGAAGCGGAAGCGCAGTTCGTACAACCCCATCTTCAGATTTTTGTGGTAGTAGGGAAATTGCGCTTCCAAACGCTGCATCAATTCCGTGCGCAGCGCTTCCGGATCGCCGTTCGTTTGCAACTCCAGCCGCAGCTCCAGCACGTCCCGTGGCCCGGGCTGCGTCACCGCCACCTGCCAGTCGTCGGACAGCCCCGCCGCGCCGCCAAACCATGTCTCGAAAATCCACGGGCTGATCATGCCCATGCCGCAGGAGATGAGCTCATCCCCGCGACCGACGATCTTGCCGATGCGCCGCATGCAGCTCAACCGGCAGCCGCACGGCTCGTCCGCGAACCGGGTGATGTCGTTCGAGCGGTAGCGGATCAGCGGCATCACCCGCCGGGTCAGCGTCGTGAACACCAGCTCGCCGTAGCCCTCCGCGTTGGGATTCAGAATCTCGAACTGGAAATTCACCTCGTTCAGGTGATAGCCGTTCTGCGCCGGGCATTCCACCCCCGTCGCGCCCAAGCTTTCCGTCTGGCCGTAGGCCTGATACACCTTCGCGCGCCAGACCTTCTCAATCCATTGCCGCGTCGCCTCCGCCATGTTTTCGCTGCCCGACATGATGAACTTCACCGGCCAGACGCCGCGCTGCTCGGCGATTTCCGTCAAACTCACCAGCCAAGCCGTATCTACGATCAGGACGTTGAACCGGTAGTCCTTGACCCGCTCGTAGAAATCCTCCGGCGGCAGCTTGGACGCAATCACGTGGAAGCAGCCGATGGCGTTCAGCGAATACAGCAGCGTGATCCCGGCATTCCAGAAAGCGTAGTCGAAGGCGTCCACCACCCGGTCCTCCGGCCGCAATCCCAGATTCCACAATCCCACCGCGCCTTCAAATCCGATGTCCCGAATCTCCTCGTTGGAGAAGTAGACCCGCTTGTTGCGCGCCGTCGTGCCGGTGGTCTCGAACCCGGCCTGCGCGGTGGCGCAGACGAAGTCCTCCGTCTCCCGCGCCCGCAGGTCGGCGCTGGTGGTATAAAAATCGCCCAACTCGTCCGGCCGCCGCACGCCCCGCGGATCAATGCCGAGGGCCTGGAAGCGCTCGCGATAGAAGCGGCTGCGCTGTCCCGCCCAGCGCACCGTGTCCTGGAACTCCGCCTGCTGCACCCGCCGCACCAATGCCGGTTTGATCAGCGGAGCGAATTTGTAGCGCCGCTCGATGCTGCGCCCAAAGACCAGTGTCTCCAACAGCGTCGGCACCGCCTCAAACATGCGTCCTGCCTCCCGGCGCGAGGGGAGCGGAAATCTCGGCGCGCCGGCGCCTAGCCGCCGGCGGCGAGTTGCGCCAGCACGGATTTCGACAACTCCCGCAACGTCTCCAGCACACCCGTTCCATTGCACGCCACGGCCGGAATGACCGGTTCGTTGTACCGCCGCAGCTCCGCGGTAAGGCGTTCCACCCCCACTGCGTTGCCCAGATCCTGCTTGTTGAGTTGCAGCACGTAGGGAATGTTGCCCAACTCCAGTTTTTGCTCGCGGAGGTTGTCCTCCAAATCATCCAACGCCTCCAGGTTGGCATCCAGCCGCGGCTCCTGGCTGTCGGCCACGAACACCACGCCATCCACATTGCGCAGCAACAACTTGCGGCTGGCCGTGTAAAACACCTGGCCGGGCACGGTGTAGAGGTGAAAGCGAGTGTGGTAGCCGCGTACGTCGCCCAGCTCCAGGGGCAAAAAGTCGAAAAACAGCGTGCGATCCCCCTCCGTCGCCAGCGACAGCATTTGGCTGCGCCGCTCGTCCGGCACTTGCCCAAAAATATACTGCAAATTGGTGGTTTTGCCGCCGAGACCGGGGCCGTAATAGACCAGCTTGCAGTTGATTTCGCGCGCTGCGCGATTAATGGTGCTCACAGGCGTTCCGAGGGACTCGGGCCAGTTATAACACACGCGCGCCCCGCTTCGGCAGCATTTCGCGCCGCCCGGCCGGCGCAACGCCCTCCGCGCGCAGCGCCCAGCGCCGCGCCCTCCCGCCTCCTGCTATTGACGCCATCGCCGCTTTGCCGCCTAATTGAAAGTTGCCCCCGGAACCGCCGCCGTGGCGCGTTCCCCGGGCTGGAATTTTTTCTATGACCGCAGCATCCCATTCCCCCGCCCCAAGTCACCGTAACCCGGCCCATCCTCCCGACGCCGAGCGCCGCGCCGCGCTGGAACAATACGAGGCGGGCATGAAGTATTTCAGCCAGCAAAAATTCGACAAAGCCAAAAGCTGGCTGGAGAAGGCCGGCCATAGCTCCGTCCGCGACGTCGCCGAGCGCGCCCGCCGCCATCTCGCCGTCTGTGAGCAAAAACTCCAGCCCGCCGGCGCCACCCTGCGCAGCGCCGACGACCATTACAACGCCGCGATTTGGCGGCTCAATCTGGGCCAGTACGAAGAGGCCCAGGAGCACCTGGAACGGGCCCAGAAGATGGAGGGCAAGACGGGGCACACCGAATACGCCCTGGCCGCCGTCTACGCCCAGCGCAACGATGCCGACCATGCGCTCGAGCACCTGAAGCAAGCCGTCACCCTGGATCCGCGCAATCGCTTGCTGGCGCGCAGTGACGCCGATTTCAAGGCGCTCATGGAAGATCCCCGCTTCACCGAGGAAATCTACCCCGATTAACGGCTCATCGGGGCCGTGCCCAGCCCCGTACCCTTGGCGCCGCCCCGATATTATGGCCGCTACCGCCCTGATCGTACTTGCTGCCGGCCGGGGAACCCGGCTGCGCTCCGCCTTGCCCAAGGTGTTGCACCACGCCGGCGGTCGCAGCTTGCTGGCGCAGGTGCTCGCCGCCGGCGCCGACGCGGGACTGCCCGCCGCCGACACCTTCGTGGTCGCCGGTTACGCGGCGGAACAGGTGCGCGCCGCGGTCGCCCCCAGCGCCGCCCGCGTCATTCTCCAGGAGCCCCAGCGCGGCACCGGCCATGCCCTGCAAGTCGCCGCCCCCGCCCTGGTGGCGTATTCGCAAATCATTGTCTTGCATGGAGATATGCCGGTGGTCAGCGCCACCACCGTCAGCCGCCTGCGCGCCGAACTGGAAGCCGGCGCCGACGCCGTCTTGGCCACCGCCACCCCGGACAAGCCCCGTGCTTACGGCCGTATCCTGCGCGATCGCAAGCAGCCCGAGCAAGTCGTCGCCATCGTCGAGGATCGCCAGGCCAGCCCCGCCCAAAAGCAGATCCGCGAGTTGAACGCCGGATTCTATGCCTTCCGCCTGCAACCGCTCCTGGTCGCCCTGGGCCAGCTCGGGACCAACAACCCCCACGGCGAATTCTACTTGACCGATACCATCGCCTTGATGGCCCAGGCCGGCGCCAAGATTCGCGCCTACCCCCTGCCCGACCCCGTCGAAATCCTCGGCATCAATGACCGCATCGAGCTGGCCGAGGTAGACGCCCTGTTGCGCCGGCGCAAATCCGAGGCATTGATGACGCAAGGGGTGAGCATCTATACTCCCGCCACCGTGGCCGTGGATCCCGAAGTGACCGCCGGGCAGGACTGCGTCCTCGAACCCGGAGTCCAGCTCCGCGGGCAGACCACTCTCGGCGCCAACTGCCGCATCGGCGCGTATTCCATCCTCACCGACTGTCGCCTGGACGACGGCGTCGAGGTCTTGCCGCACTGCGTGCTGGAGCGCGCCCATGTCGGCGCCGGCGCCCGCGTCGGCCCCTTCACCCGCCTGCGCGAGCAGGCCGAAATCGCTCCCGGCGCCCACCTCGGCAACTTCGTGGAGGTCAAGAAGAGCCGCATCGGCGAGGGCGCCAAAGCCATGCACCTGGCCTACCTCGGCGACGCCCAGATCGGCGCCCGCGTCAATATCGGCGCCGGCACCATCACCTGCAATTACGACGGCGACCAAAAGCATCCCACCGCGATCGGCGAGGAAACCTTTGTCGGCAGCAATTCCACGCTGGTCGCGCCGCTGGAGATCGCCGCGGGCGCCTATGTCGCCGCCGGCAGCGTCATCACCGGCCCCGTCCCCGCGGGCGCGCTGGCGCTCGGCCGCGGCCGCCAGGTCAACAAACCCGGCTGGGTCGCCGCGCGAAAGAAAAAGGCCGGTTCATCCCAGCGCGGCGGTTAACTGCCGCCGGCGTCCCGGCCTGGATGGCCCGCCCAACCTCCGGCCCCCAAGGCTCTCATGCTCGATCCCAACTTAATCCGGCAGCATCCTGATGACGTGCGGGCCATGCTGGCCCAACGCGGCGCTAGCGCCGATCTGGACCGCCTGTTGGCGGTGGATGCCGAGCGCCGCGCCGCCATCGCCGCCCTGGACGAGTTGCGCCATCAGCGCAAAACTTCCGCCGAAGCCTTTGGCCGCCGCATGCGCGAGCCTGGCGGCAAGGATCCCGAGGCCGCCGCAGCGCACCGCGAGGAAGCCCGCCAGTTGGGCGCGCGGATCGCGGAATTGGAAGCCGCTGCCCGCGAGCGGGACCAGGAGTTTCAGGATCTGGCGCTCACGCTGCCCAACATGCCGCATGCCTCCGTGCCGCCGGGTCGAACCTCCGAGCAGAACGTCGAGGTCCGGCGCTGGGGCACGCCCCGCGCCTTCCCGTATCCGCCCCGGGATCACGTCGCCCTGGGGGCGGAGCTGGGCATTTTGGATCTGGAGGCGGCGGCCAAGATCAGCGGCGCCCGCTTCGCCGTCTATCGCGGCCTCGGAGCGCGGCTGGAGCGCGCCTTGGCCAACTTCATGCTCGATCTCCATGCCCCCCGCGGGTACACCGAGATCCTGCCGCCGGCCATGGTCAGCAGCCAAAGTTTGCGCGGCACCGGGCAGCTTCCCAAATTTGCCGCCGACCTGTTTCATTGCGAAGGCCACGATCTCTGGCTCATTCCCACCGCGGAAGTCCCGCTCACCAATTTGTTCGCCTCGGAAACCATCGAGGCCGCCGATCTGCCTGCCCGGGTCATGGCCCACACCTCCTGTTTCCGCAGTGAAGCCGGCTCCTACGGCAAGGACACCCGCGGCATCATCCGCCAGCACCAGTTCCAAAAAGTCGAACTGGTGCACATCGCCGCGCCGGACCAATCCTACGCCCAACTCGAACAGCTCACCGGCGACGCCGAGGCGGTGCTGCAAGCCTTGGAGCTGCCCTACCGCGTCATGGCGCTCTGCGCCGGCGATTTGGGTTTCAGCGCCGCCAAGACCTATGACCTGGAGGTCTGGCTGCCATCCCAAAACGCCTATCGGGAGATCTCCTCGTGCAGCAATTGTGAGGCTTTCCAAGCCCGCCGCGCCAACATCCGCTGCCGCCCCGCCGGCGGCGGCAAGCCGGAGCTGGCCCACACCTTGAATGGCAGCGCCTTGGCCGTCGGCCGCACCTGGGTGGCCATCATCGAGAACTTCCAGCAGCCCGACGGCAGCGTCCTCGTCCCCCCCGCCCTCCGCCCCTATCTTTCCGGCCTGGAACGCATTACCAGGTAGCGCCGCTTCGCCCGCCGGGAGCGCCGGCATCTTGCCAGCATTCAACGCGCCGTCCGACCGGCCGGAGCAGCCGCCGCAGCCACGCCTGGCCCGCAGTGACACGGGCTCGCCCAATCGCCTCCGACCGCCGCTAATTCCATAACCGCGCACGGCCGGACCGCGCGAAACTTTTTCTTGACAGCCCCCCCCCCCCGCGGGACTAGCTTCGTACCGTTTCCGGCACAACCGGTGAACAGGAGGTAGCTGAACGATTAAGTCGTTAGCCAAGTTCCTTCTTTCAACCGCCGCCGCGGCGGTACTGGCGGGAACGCTTTTCCTGGGGCTCGCCCCAGCAGCCCACGCGGTTAGGCCCCCAGATAACGGAAACCTCGTTTTCTGCCCCGGGACCCCATGCGGCTGCCTGACCTACACGCCGCCGTACAACTGCTATTGGACAACCTAACCAGAAGCGCGCCGACCCGCTAGGGCGAACGCCAAATGCGGGCCGGCGCCGCGATCGAACCCGCTTATGTGTCGCCAGCGTTTTTCCCTGCCGACCCGCCTGTTGGCCGCAGCAGCCCTCTGCCTACCCGTGTCCCCGGGCGCGGTCGCGGCTGCCCCGGGTACGGCGCGAATAGCAATAACTCACCGCCCGGTCATCCCCCTGCGCGGCGCGTTGCCGCAGGTGCAGCAGGTAGCGGTGCTGCCGGATGGCGACCTCGCCGTGCTTTCGGACGGCCCGGATGGCGGCTCGCCCACGCTCCAGACCTTCACCCGCCGCGGCGTGCTCAAGCGCACCCTGGCCGGCAAGGGGTCGTCAGCGGCGCTCGGTCGGATCACCTCCGTGCAGGTAGCAGGCGGCGCCGTGTGGACCAGCGCTTTCCTTCCACCCGAGGTCGCGGAGTTCCGCGACGGCCACCTGGCGTCTGCGAAGATCCTGCCGGCGCCGCTGATGACCGCCTATGCCCTGGCTCTGGACCCCGCTCGCGGCCTCGCGTACGCCTCCGGCCTGGTTCGCCCTGGCCCCGGCGCGCGCCTCATCCGCCGGTTCACCTTCCCCGGGTTTCGGATTAAAGGCTCCGCGCTGCCCATGAGCCCGCTGGTGGTTCGGGACAGCGCCGACGTGGCGCAGTGGGTGCCGATGGCCCTCGGGCCCCGCGGGGCCGTGTGGGCGGTGGACGCGCCGGCCCTTACGCTGTACGCGATCCGCACGCCGGGGAGCGTTGACGCCTATCCCATCCGCAGCCGCCTCGCGCATCCACCCGGGCCGCTGGATCAGATGGCCGGTGCCGCCGCCGAGCACCGTTGGTGGGCGCAAGCGTACTGGCCGACGGGCGTGTTCGCGGCGGCGGGTCGCGTCATCGTCTGTGTACGCCGCCCGCGCAGCGTCGGCTACCTGCTGGAGGTGTTCACCGACGGCGGCCGCCAGGTGGGCATTGACCTCGCGGCACCGGACCGCCTGGTGGGCGTTAGCGAGGGCGGCTCGCTCGTCTTCGCCCGCGACGGCCAGCCGCCGGCGCTCCTTCGTGGTCGCATCGTGGGGGCGCACTGATGGCGGCGGAGCGGAGTGCGCAGCGCCTCGGCGGCCTGGCGGCGCGCGCGGCCGCCGCCCTCCGCTCCGGCGTTTGGCTTTTGCTGGCGGCCCTCGTCGCCAGCAACGGGTTGCTCCTTTGGAAGGTGCGGGCCTACGCCCGCGAGGTCGCCCAAATATTCGCCCCGGTCAGCCGGCTCGGGCTTTATTCCCTCGTCGAGGAGCCATTCCCTACGGCAACGGGCGGCTCGGTCACATTGGGCAAGGTCCCGCAGCATTATCTGGTGATCTGCGTCTTCACCCGATATGACGCACCCTTCTATACCTCGGAGCTGGAATCACTGAGCCGGCTTGCCCGCTCGCGTCCGGACATCCGGGTATTCGGCGTCATGGCATTCGCCACCCCCCGCAATGCGGCGGATTTCGCGCAGCGCCAGGGCCTCGCGTTCGAGGTCCTCGCTGACCCCGTCGGCGGTCGGCTCCAGGTCATCAGCCCCCCGCGTACGCCGTGGATCTATGTGCTCAACGTCAAACAGAAGCGGTTGCTGTCTAGCGAGCCACCCGCCGGCCCGGGCGGGTTCCGGCGGGCCGAGCTCGCGCGGCTAAGCCGGCTGCCGCGATAGTGGGACCGTGGCCGCACGGGCGGTGCCCGAATGGTGACAGCAGCAGCCGACATCCGCGGCGCTTGGCGGGCGCTGCGCTCGGACCGATGGTTCGCCGCCGCAACCTGCCTGGTGCTGGCGCTGGGCATCGGCGCGGGCGCGGGGCTGGCCGGGGCCGGGTGGTCGGCGTTTCACCCCCGGCTCCCCTTCGCGCATCCCAATTCGCTGGTGCGTCTGTACGAGGAGGCGCCAAGCGCCGGCATCGAAAATTTCGGCCTCCCTTTTCTGAATTACCTCGCCGTACGGCGAGTGCGCCGCGTGTTCCGCGGCGTGGCGCTGTACATCCCGTCCCAGGGCTCCCTGCCGTTGGACCTGTCGGCTGGCGCTGCGAGCGGGCCCGTGCCCGGCGCCGTGGTCTCCAGCAATTTCTTTCACCTGCTCGGCGTGGCGCCCGCTCTCGGTCCCGGATTTCCTCCCCGCGCGAACCCGTTCACCGGGATCCCCGGAACAGGAGTGGTCATCAGCCACGGCCTCTGGGCCCGGGACTTCGCCTCCGATCCGGGCATTCTCGGGCGGCCGCTGCGTATCAACGGCAGAACCTACTCCGTAGCCGGCGTCACGCCTCGCGGCTTCGCTTTTCCTGACGGCGCGCAGCTCTGGCTATCCGCCGCCTCCCCCGCCGCCGTCAGCGCCGTTGCGAACGCACGCGCCAGCGCCTTTTCGGAGCACATTCCCCGCGCCATCGCCCGCCTCCAGCCCGGGCTCTCCGCCGCCCAAGCTGGCCGCCAGCTGCGCACCCCGCTCGCGGACCTGCGGGAGATGCATTTCCCCGGCGGACCCCGCGTCGCCATTCGTGCCGTGCCTCTCGCCGCCGCGATCTTCGGCCCGTCCCGCCGGCCGCTGGCCCTGCTCATAGCCGCCGCCACCGCCGTCCTGCTCGCCGCATGGCTGGTGGCGGCGATCCTAGGATGGGTGCGGGCAGCGCGGCGCACGCGAGAGTTGGCCATCTACAACGCTATAGGCGGCAGGGCCGCCGCCGTGCGCCGCGTGCTGTGGGAGCAAGCAATTCTGGCCGGTTGCGCGTCCCTCGCGGCGCTCCTGGTCGCTACCTGGACGGCGCGCGCGGCCGCCCGCGCTCTGCCTGCGCCCGCGGTAGCGCCGCACGTCCTCGCGCCCGGCCCGCAGGCGTGGGGCGCCGTGGCCCTTTTCGCCGCGCTCAGCGTCCTCCTGCCCGGTGCGGCTGTCGCTTGGCGCCTGCGACGGCTGGACGTCGCCCGCGCGCTGCAAGCCGGCGGGCCCGCCCTCACCGCTGGGCGCGGACAGCGCCGCGCCCTCGGCGGTTTCGTCGCCATCCTGGCCGCCGCGGGCTTCGTCCTCGCGGCGGCCGCCGGCGGTCCGCTCGGCTGGCAGCCGCGGCACGCGTGGTTCGTTTCCTTCGCGTTGCACGGCAGCGGCGTTCCCGCACCACCCCTTGGCCGCCAGCTGGCCCGCCGGGTTGATTCTGCGCCAAACCGTTTGGCCGCTGCTGGCGGGCCTTGCCGTCGGCACGGCCGCTGCGCTCCTGTTCTTGGCTCCGGTCGCCGGCCGGCTCGGCTACGGCGTACGGGGTCTGCCTCCGCCCTCCCTGGCCCTCGCCGCTGCCGCAATCCTCACCGGCGCTCTGCCCGCGATTCTGCGCCAACGCTGGCGCCTGCATTCCCTCGATCCCGCCGCGGTCCTCCGGCAGGAATAGTCACCAGCCGGCACCCCGCGCGGCGCGCACCCGGGGCGGCCAGGCCCTGCCCCTCCACGGACAACCCCACTCATGCCGCAGTCATCTGACTGTACTGAGACAGTCAGAAAGGACTTACCATGCCTCTCCTCCCGCTCCGCCGCCGTTCCGCGCCGCGCAACCGCCGCGCCCCCGCCGCCATGGCCCCGGCCCACTTCCACCCCACCCCGCTGCAAAGCCGCTTCTTCGCCCTTCTCGCCGACGGCGTGCCCCCCGCCGAAGCCTGCGCCACGCTTCCCGTCAACCGCGTCACCTTCTACCGCTGGCGCCAGGACCCCGCCTTCCGCTATTGGCTCGCCTCCAACCAGCTCCGTGACCTGGTCCTGGACGGCGGCGCCCTCCTCACTCTGGCCCGCGCAAAGGCCGCCGAAAGCTTCCCCTACTGGAACGCCCTGGCCCGCCTCACCTTCGATCCCACCACCCGCCAGCACCTTTGTGATTGGGCCCAATGGTGCGGTACCGACAGCGCTGCCCCCTACCTCCCCGCCACCCCCGCGGTCCCCGATCCGGCGCCCGAGAAATGTTGCATTTAAGGCCGTAACTGCATGCAAACACGGCATCAACCGTGCAACATCGCAGGCGCGAAAAACGCCCTTCACGCATGCCGACGCAGGCTCGAATCGTCGCCCCTCCCGGCTCATCGCCTCTCGCGAGGACCGCGCCGCTAGCTCCGGGAGCCACGCCGGCGCGGGAAGTCAACGCATGCGCGGCCAGCGGGCCGCAGTCGCGAGGCCCGCGGAACTCCGCAGGGCGGCCCGCCCCCGGGCCAGCGACGCGGCGCGGCCCCCAGCGACCCACGGGCTGGGCGGGAGCACGGCGGGGCCCCGGCCCAGCCCGTGGGTAAGCGGGACGCCCCGCCGCAGGCGGGGCTGGGGCCCGCGCCCGTCATTAAGCCCCCAAGCGGTCGGAGAGAAAACGGCGCAGCGTCTGCTGGTGGTCGGGTTTCAGCTCGAAAAAGTGCAGCCCGATGTGGTCCTGTTCGTCGCGGCGAATCACCCGCGCTTGCGCTTTGATCGGCAGCTTGGAGCTGGGCAGCGCGAACTCGATCCCGATCCGGTCGCCGACGCCAACCGGCCCGGACCCGTCCACCAGCATGCCGTTCTCACTCAAGTTGATGCTCGGGGTTTGAAAACTCTGCGGCCCGCGAACGACCTTGACCGGAGTATGGAATGGCAGGCGCGCGTGCCACACCTGCGCCTTCACCATGCAGCCCCGCAACACCGCCATCAGGTTGCGCAGCCGTTCCGCCGTGACCGGCTTGGCCAGCGTGAAGTTGGCCCCCGCTTGAAACGCTAGGCGCATCACCTCCGCGTCCTCACGGCCGGTCACGATCACCACCGGCGCCACCGCTTGCAGAAAGGAGCGCCGGGCGCGGCGAATCATCTCGAACTCACGCTGGTCGGGGGAGCGCAGATCCAGAAAAATCGCGTGCATGCGTTCCTCGCCGAGCAGCTGCGCGGCGCTCGCGCAGTCCGGCCGGGAAAGAACGATGCAGCCTTGCGGTCCGAGCACCGCTTCCAGTTGCGCCAAATGGGCACGGTCAAATTGGATGGCAAGCACTTTGAGCATAAGAGTTCAACGTGGGCCGAGATGGCCGCCGGGAACTCATTGTAGGAGGTGCTGCCGCCGCGCCGCCACTGGCCCGGCGGCCAGGCATTTGCCCGCTACGCCAGAGTAGGGACAGTTCGTACCTGCATTCCTGTACCAGAAATACCCTAATGTTATCCGGTTTTAACCACACCCTAAGCCAATTTTTAGGTTCTCCCGGTACTGTCAGTGTTTTTCCGAGAGGACTTACCCCATGCCCACTTCGTCGCCTGCCCCCTGCGCCCCCGATCCCTGCCCATCCGCCGCCGCCGGCGTGCTCATTGCCAGCGCCGACGCGGAATTCCGCCGCCGGTTATGCGCCGAGGCGGGCCCCGCCGCGCGCGAGGCCGGCGGCGGCGCCGAAGCGCTGGCGCATCTGGACGCCAGGCCGGCCGAGGTGATGACCCCGCCGGTGGTCGCCAGTCCCCGGCGCGTTCCTTCCTGTGTGCCGAGCCTGGCCGCTTCCTCGTGGATGCGGCTCATCAGGAAGATGTTGTAGTCGATTCCGAGGGCCACCAGAAAGACGAAGCTCAGGAGCGGCACGGACGGCTCGACCGCCGCGAACCCGAAGAGCACGAGGATAGTTGACCAGAGAATCCCGTCACCCACAGTCATTATGCAAACCTCGTCGAAGTCCAGTTAACGTCACTTCACGTCTGGATATTTGCATGACAGCTTCTTCTATTTCTTGCCTCCGCGAGCATTTTCCCAACGAGTGGATCGATTCCGGAAAGATACTCGCGAAATTCCTTAGACGGACCGAGCAAGATCTTCGCGAAGGCAGCGCATGCGAGAACGTCGATTCTTCTCTCGGACGGAGGCATTTTGCCAGAATGAAACATTGCGCTTATCCCGTATCGATAGAGCACCTCTGAGGACGATCGGCGAAATTCGACTTCAAGGTTAGGATGGCGCTTTTCCAATGCTTTGGGTGTCGGTCGGAAACCGGTGGCGGCGGCGATTTTAGGGGAGGCTGGTGTCAAGAATCTACGCATGCACGCTGAGTACTAAGG